>JACZCZ010033082.1_pt1 | contig 28593 bp, 24 predicted proteins | sample 8641811 | NCBI WGS metagenome assembly JACZCZ01 (sample SAMN15324610, study PRJNA640507) | soil metagenome | isolation source: intercropping peanut in the first line | place: China: Luxin town, Laibin City, Guangxi Province | collected 2019-07-25 | depth 10cm m | reverse complement strand
CGCCGCGCGGTCGGCTTCGCTGTAGATGGCGATCGGCGAGATCTCCATCTCGCGCAGGGTACGCATCACGCGAATCGCGATCTCACCGCGGTTGGCCACAAGCACTTTCTTGAACATCGGAAGGCAGCTCCTCACCGCGCGCTCATGTCGCGGAAAAAATGAGCGAAAAGTGCCGGCGTTCTATCCCGGACCCGCAACCCCGGCAACGTGACTTTGCGGCGCTTGGTGTCGTCCCCGGCCTGGCCCTGGCGTGCTAAAGGGCCACCCGTTGTTTCAACCGCGAAGGCAGCCGCACCATGACTGACTGGAACCTCAAGAAGCATCCCCGTTTTGCTGGCGTCAAGGGCCCGGTGGTGTGCTGCGTGATGGACGGCGTGGGCCTCGGTAAGCACGACCCGGGTGACGCCGTGTACTTGGCGCGCACGCCAGTGCTGGACGCCCTCGGGCGGATGCAGATCGTCACCCAGCTCAAGGCGCACGGCACTGCGGTCGGCATGCCCAGCGACGCGGATATGGGCAACAGCGAGGTCGGGCACAACGCGCTCGGCGCCGGTCGCGTGTTCGACCAAGGAGCCAAGCTGGTCGAGAACGCGATCGCCGATAGCTCCATGTTCGAAGGCGCCACATGGAAGGCGTTGGTGAAGAACGCGATCGCGCATCAGCAACCGATGCACTTCATCGGCTTGTTGTCCGACGGCAACGTGCACAGCCACATCGATCACCTCGAAGCGATGCTCAAGCGTTGCGCGGAGGAAGGCGTGAGGACCGCGCGCGTGCACGTGCTGCTCGATGGTCGCGACGTGCCCGAGACCAGCTGTCCCCTCTACATCGAGCGCTTGGAGCGCGTCCTGTCGCAGATCTCTTCTGCCAGCGAGCGCGATTACCGCATCGCGTCTGGCGGCGGGCGCATGACGACCACGATGGATCGCTATGGCGCCGATTGGTCGATGGTGGAGCGCGGCTATCACGCGCACGTTCACGGCAGAGGTCCCGCCTTCAAGAGCACGCTGCAGGCCGTCGAAGCGATGCGCGCCGCCACGCCGGGCATTGGCGATCAAAACCTGGGTCACTTCGTGATCGTCGACGACGCCGGCAAGCCGATCGGGCCGATCCGCGATGGTGCATCGGTGGTGTTTTTCAATTTTCGTGGCGATCGCGCGCTCGAGATCAGCATGGCGTTCGAAGCCGATGCCTTCGACAAGTTCGATCGCGGGGCGCGGCCCAAGGTGAGCTTCGCCGGCATGATGGAGTACGACGGAGACCTGCACGTGCCCGCGCAGTACTTGGTGTCACCGCCGCTGATCGCCGAGACGCTCGGCGAGTATCTGGCGCGCAATCGAGTGACGCAGCTCGCGATCAGCGAGACGCAAAAGTTTGGACACGTCACGTACTTCTGGAACGGCAACCGCAGCGGCAAGTTCGACGACAAGCTCGAGACCTACATCGAGATCCGCAGCGACAACGTTCCCTTCGATCAGCGTCCATGGATGAAGGCCGCCGAGATCACCGACGCGCTGATCGAGCAGCTCAAGACCGGCACCATCCGTCACGCGCGGCTCAACTATGCCAACGGCGACATGGTCGGTCACACCGGCAACCTCGATGCCGCGATCCTCGCGGTCGAGACGGTTGATCTTCAGCTCGCGCGTCTGCTGCCGGTGATCGAGAAGCTCGAAGGCGCGTTGATCGTCACCGCCGATCACGGCAACGCCGATGAGATGTTCGAGAAGGAGCGCGACAAAGCCGGCAACCCGCGACCGAAGACCAGTCACACGCTCAACCCGGTCCCGTTCTTCGTCTACGCACCATCCGCTGCGCTGTCGCTGTCGCAGGATGTGGCCGCGCCGGGCTTGTCCAACGTCGCGGGTACGATCTTCCAGTTGTTGGGCTACCAACCGCCGACGGTGTTCGAACCTGGTCTACTGCGCGTGTAATCAGTGACAAGGTCGCGACCGTTGGATGCGGCAACGATGCGTGCGCCCACAGGTACGAAAAGGGCGACGGCCGGGATACACAGGGGGGGCGTGCACGCACCGACCGTCGCCGATGCGGATGGTGTGTGCCGGCGGATTTTCCTGCAAGATCGAAATATATCTTACCAATTATCCAGGTTCTGGACGCCGCTGCCCCCCTGAATGTTGGCGAAATTACCGGCTGGCGGGGCGCAGCTTGATGCCGAGAAAGCCAGCGATCTTCTGGGCGACCGGGCGCGACACGGCGTATAGGCGGCCTTCCACCACCGCCCGCGCCTGGGCGTGCGGCTCTCCTTTGAGCGCGGGCAGGATGATCTCGGTCCAACGCGGCAGGGTCTTCTCGTCGGCCTGGGTCAGGGCGGCTTCCAGCAGCTCGATCAAACGCCGTTGGTACGCGACCGAGGCGATGCACAGAGCAGCGTAGGTCCGAACCACGCCTTCCTTGGCTGGCTCCGAACCCTGATCGAAGGCGGCGCTGAGCTTGGGCAAATGCTTGGCAACCTTGGCCGGCGCGACGCGGGCGAGCTCTGGCAGGGCGTGGGCGCAGGTTTGGACCACGCGTGCGTTGTCGCTGTTGAACAAGCGAATCACGCGCTCGATGTGTGGCGCGGCGAGCTCGGGCTTGCGCTTGATCACCTCGTCGAACACGAACGCGCCAAGCGCCATGGTGTTCTTGTTGCCGTCGCTCAGCGCGGTCGCGTGATCGGCCAAGTTGTGCTCGCCGGTGCCGGCCACGATGGCGTCTGCAATTAGCGGGGCAGCGTCTGCGGCCTTGGTCGAGCTCATGGTGGCCGCGAGTATACCTGCGCCGGTCATACGGCAGGGCGCCAAAGTACGTTAATCACCGCAAACGTTAGGAGGATTCGAGCGTGGCGATCAGCGCGGGCAGTGATGTTTCGTAGCGATGACCGGTGTTGCGATGGCCACCACTGAACTCCTCGTGTCGGACCGTCACACCGCGTGAGCGCAGCGTGTCGGAGATCCGGCGCGCGCCCAGCTGAAGCCCGTGCTCGTCGCGATCGCCAGCGTCCAAGTACACAAGGCGCAGGTCAGACAGCGCGCGTGCATCGCGCTCGATGCGCAGCCAGGGGTCGTGGGCGAGCCAGGTCTGCCACACCGTCTCGATCAGGCTGCCAGTGCGAATGTCGATCGGTAGCCGCACGTGCGGGAACGGTTGCGAGAGGTCGGGCGAGTACGCCGCGGCGCAGGCGATCATCATCACGGTGTCGAAATCGCCGGTGGAGAGGCCCGTGCTCGGCGGAAAGTCGCGCGCGAAGGCTTCGAGGCCGGGCGTGCGTGACAGGCGAATCGCCGTGGTGCGCAGCTCCGGGAGCATGCTGACGTCGAACGCGCAGTCGCCGGCGTGGCTGCCTGTCGCAATGAAGGCCTCAGGTCGATCGAGACCCAAACGCAGCGCGCCGAAGCCACCGGACGATTTGCCCACCACCGCGCGTGCCTCGCGTCGCGGAATCGTCCGGTAGCGCCCATCGACGAACGGGATCACCTCATCGACCAAGTAACTTTGATAGCGGCCGGTCGCGGGCGAATCCAAGTACTGACTGCCGCCCCAACGGTTGATCGCGTCCGGCAAGACCAAGAGCGCAGGTGGGCATGCACCGCGCGCGATCAGGGTGTCGAAGCGCTCGCACAGATTGGGTTGGAAGACCTCGAAGTTCAGCAGCGAGCGGTTGGTGCTGCCGAAGCCGGGCAACACCATCACGATCGGAAAGCGCCGCACACCATCGTAGGCCGCGGGCACATACACGATCAGCTCGCGCACGTGCGGATCGCCAAGCACGTTGCCTTGCAGCAGGTGGCTCTCGATCAACGTGCGTTCAATCCGTCCTTGCATGCGGCACAGCGTAGCCGAACCGCGCGGCGCTCAGCGCAGATCGCGGCAGGCGGAGCGCGTCAGTAGCAGAACGATGCGAGGGGGACGATGCCGTCGCAGGTCAAGCCGTTGGGGCAGATGGCGCCGAAGCATTGGAAGCGACAGACCTTCTCGGTGAGACCTGCAGGCATCGTGCACTCGACGGTGGCGGTGCCAGAGCCGGGCGCGGGACAATCGCTCGCCATGTCGCACGTGGGTGCGCAGTGGCTGTCGGTTCCCGCGCCGTTTTCGAGGCACACCGCGTCGGGGCCGCAGTCATCGTCCATCGTGCAAGGGCCGGTGTACGGCGCCGGGAAGCTGCCGCCAGTTCCGCCTGTGCCGCCAGCGTCCGCGCCGCCATCGACCGCGCCGGTTCCACCGCTGCCTGAGCCTCCATCGGCTGCACCGGTGCCGGCGCCGCCATCGACCGCGCCGGTTCCGCCCGTGCCTGAGCCACCATCGATCGCGCCGGTCCCGCCAGTGCCGCCGCTGCCGCTCACTGCAGCTGCTCCGTCGGTCGCGCCGTCAATCATGGCGTCAGCCGGGATCGGGTCGCCAGGGCACACGCACTCGGTCCATGCACCGTTGCGGCATGTCTGCTCACCGCCGGTGCGTCCGTCGCTGCAGTCGCAGTCCTGCGTGGACTCGGGGACGCCACAGGTGACCGGTTCGTCCTTGCAGCCCACCGCCGCGAGACCCAGCAGCAGCGCGAACCCGACAGAAATACGATGTGTCATGTGCCCTTCCGTCCCTCGCGCTCACTGTCGGCCGGAGCCTCTCGACCCGGCCCTGCCTGCGCGTGCCGGGGCTTGTCGCATGAAGTCCGACCGCCCTCAACCGGTTCGATGTGAGGTCCGGCTCTCACATTCGAGGGGGCGCCGCGATGCCCAACAGGCCCAGGCCGCGAGCCAGCTGTCGTGCCGTGAGCCAAATCAACGAAAGCCGTGTGCGCCGCGCTTCGCCTTCGGCCTTGAGGACGGGGCACTGCTCGTAGAACACGCTGAACGTCTTGGCCAAGCCGTACAGGTGCTCGCACACCAGGTGCGGCATCGCGCTGTCGGCGGCCTGGTGCACCACGTCGGCGAAACGCATCAAGTGTTTTGCGAGCGCGATCTCTGCATCTTCCGTCAACGAGAGCGCGCGCGTCACGTCGAGCTGACTCGGATCGATCTCGCCCTTGCGCAGGATCGCGTGGATGCGCGCATGACCGTATTGCAAGTACGGGCCGGCGTTGCCCTTGAACGAGATCATCTTGTCCCAGTCGAACTGGTAGTCAGTGTTGCGGTTCTGCATCAGGTCCGCGTACTTCACGGCGCCGATGCCGACTTGCGGTGCGAGCTGAGCGATCTGCTCTGCGCTCAGCTCCAGACCCTCCTCACTCATGCGGGCGGCGGCGCGCTCGGTCGCTTCGTCGAGCAGCGCGGCCAGCGTGATGTTCTTGCCGTCGCGCGTCTTGAGCGGCTTGCCGTCTTTGCCGAGCACTGCGCCATGACCCACGTGCTCTAGCTTCATCGTCACGCCGAGCTTCGCCATCACCGCAAACAGCTGCTTGAAGTGCAGCGCCTGGCGTCGATCGACCACGTAGAAGGCGCGGTCGGCGGAGAAGCGATCGCGCCGGTACAGCACGGTCGCAATGTCGGTGGTTGAGTACAGGAACGCGCCGTCAAGCTTCCGCACGATGAATGGCGTCTCGCTCTTGCCGAGCTCGGGATCGCCTTCGAAGAACACGCAGATCGCGCCTTGGTCTTCGCGTGCGATGCCCTTCTTCAACAAGTCGTCGACCACGCCCGCGAGCATGTCTTGGTACGCGCTCTCGCCGAGCCACTCGTCGAAGCTGATGTTCAGCCGCGCGTAGATCTTGTCGATCTCGGTGCGCGTGATGGCCACGAAGCGCTGCCACACCGCGCGGTTGTCGGCGTCACCGGTCTGAAGCTTGGCCAACTCGTCCCGTGCTTGCTGGGCAAAGCTCGGGTCTTCCTTCGCGCGTGCGCTCGCTTGCTTGTAGATGTTTTCCAGGCCTTCGATGTCGAGCGAATCGGCCGAGACGTTGGCGGCGAACGTGCGCATCCCGACGATCAACAAGCCAAACTGCGTGCCCCAGTCGCCCAGATGGTTGTCGCCGATCACGTGGTGACCTGCGAAGCGCAAGAGCTTGACCAGCGCGTCGCCGATGATCGTCGAGCGCAAATGTCCAACGTGCATCTGCTTGGCAATATTGGGGCCGGAGAAATCCACCACGATCGTCTCGGGCCGCGCCGTCACGGGCACGCCATCGCGCGCGGTGTCTGCGGCCATCTCTGCGACGCGTGCGCCGACCCACGCCGGAGCGAGCTTGATGTTGATGAAGCCCGGGCCCGCAACCTCGACGCTGGCGAGCTCGGTTCGCGTCTTCAGCTTCTCTGCAACGAGCAGCGCGAGATCACGCGGCGGACGCTTCTGCTGCTTGGCCACCGGCATCACGCCGTTGATCTGGTAGTCACCCAACTTCGCGTCCTGGGTCGGCCGCAAAATCGCTGGCGCATCGGTGCCCAACGCCTCGCGCATCGCCGTCTGCGCCCAACCCTCAAGCTCATGTTCCAACCGCATGGCCGCGGGTCTACGTCACCCCCGCCGTCCCGTCCAACGGGAAAGCGCGGCGCTAGGGCGCGATGCGAACGTGAACGCCACCAGGTTGCCCGTGCTTGCCGCCGTAGATCCAGCGCGACTGCTGGAACCAAGGAAAGCGCGAGGGGTCGTAGATCAAGCGCGCGCGCCAGTGAGGCGTGGTGCCACCGGCGAGGGTGGTGTCGACCAGTCGCTTGATCGAGGTGCCTGCAAGCGCGGTGGTGGTCCATGCGCTGGTCGACAGACCGGTGGTGCCGTTGAACGCGGTCCCTAGGGGTTTCGCTTCCACCCGTAGCTTCGCGCGCGAGCGTCCCATCGGACCGCGCGCGGTGCGCAAGGTGGCGTCGAAGCCGCTGCTGCTCATCGACTTGCCACCGGGTCGGATCGGTGTGGTGAGGTTCGGGCGACGTGCTTGGGGCCGCAGCGCCATACCGGCCGCGCCATCTAGGCCCGCGCCAAGATGGACGAACGTCGCGCCTTCGTTGGCTTGGCCGTTCGAGTACGCGTGCGACGTCAAAAAGAGATCGGTGTACCCGTCGCCGTTCACATCGCCTGCAGCGCCGACGCGGTAGGCATGGCCAACGTTCGGCTGAGCTCCGACGTGGACCATCGCCATGATGCCGAGGTTCAACGTGGTCGGTCCGCCGTACATGGCCAGCGCAAGACCGGCCGGAGCGTATCCCGGCGCACCGACGACGACGTCCGCGTAGCCATCGGCGTTCACATCGCCAGCGGCAGCGACCGATGTCCCGAATCCCGCGCTCGCCACATTCCACTGGATCGCCATGAACGGTGCGAGCTCGAGCCCGGTCCCTGTATCGCCGAGATAGACGAATACCGCGCCCTCTCCGATTTCACCTTCTTCGTAGAGCGGTGCGCCTACGATCACGTCGTCGAGCCCATCACCGTTGACATCGCCGGATCCAGCCACGCTTGCTCCCAGCGCGGCATGGGCCACGTTCACTTCGATCGTGCGCGCAGCGTTGGTTTGCAAGCCGCTCGCGGTTCCCAAGTAGAGCCACGCGCGTCCTTCCTGAACCTCGTTGTTGGTGTAGTAGGGCGCGCCAATGATCACGTCACCGCGGCCGTCGCCGTTGACGTCTCCGGCGCTGCCCAACGACAGACCGAACGACGCGTTGGCCTGATTCCCTTCCTTCGTCCACGTGGCGGTGGTCGATAGACCCGTGGCGCTGCCCAGGAACAAGAACGCCTTCCCCTCGGCTGACGTGTTGGCGTCACTGAACAGCGGCGCGCCGACGAGCACGTCGCTGTAACCATCGCCGTTGACGTCGCCTGCGCTGCCGCCCGAATAGCCCACCCCGGCGCCGTTGGTGCTGCCAAGGAACGTCCAGGCAGCAGTGAGCGCCAGGCCGCTTGCGCTTCCGAGGAACACTTGGGCGCGACCCCTGTCGACGAACTGTCCCTCGTCGTAGCCACTGCTGCCCACGAAGACATCGTCGTATCCGTCACCGTTAACGTCGCCTGCGGATGCGGCGCGCATCAGATACGCATTGGCCTGTCCGGATTCTGTCGTCCACGCTGCGCTTGTGCCGAGCCCGCTCGCGCTTCCCAGAAACAGCAGCGCACGCCCCTCGTCCTGCAGGTCGCTGTCGTACTCCGCGTAGGTCACCAGGAAATCGTCGAAGCCATCGCCGTTCACGTCGCCCGCGCTGGCAGCGTCGATGCAGCGCGCGTTGGCTTGGTTCGACTCGCTGGTCCAAACAGGGCTCAGCGACGTGGCAGTCAGCTCACTGCCCTTGTAGAGGTATGCGCGCCCCTCGTCGGTGTGGCCGAAGTCATAGGACCTCGCGCCGATGATCACGTCGCTGCGTCCGTCGCCGTTCACGTCTCCAGCGCTCGCCACGCGGCTGCCGAAGTGGCCGCTGTTCTGATCACCGTCCAGCGTCGTCAACAACGACAAGAACGCCGGGCTCGATCCCGCGTACACCCAGCTCCGCCCTGCATCCGCCAGCGGCGCATCGAAATAGAGTCCGCCCACGATCGCATCGGCGTAGCCGTCCGCGTTGATGTCGCCCGCGCTCGCGACCGACGTGCCGAACATCGCGCCCGCTTGGTTGGATTGGAACACGGTCCCAAACGTGGTGAGCGCGCTCGCGCCGCCGAGATAAAGGAACGCGGCCCCCTCGTCGACCTCACCGCTGTCGTAGGAAGGCGCGCCGATCAGCACATCCGAATAGCCGTCGCCATTGACGTCGCCGATCCCTGCCACGGACGTGCCGTAGAACGCGTCCGCCTGGTTTCCCTGACCGGTCCACCACGCTGACGTCTCGAGGCCAGCGGACCCACCGCGAAACAAGAAGACGTTGCCTTCGTTGGTCTCGGGATTGCTGAAGCGATGGGCGCCGACGAGCAGGTCGCTGAAGCCGTCACCGTTGACGTCGCCTGCGCTGGCAACCGCGACGCCGAACGCGGCCCCCGCTTGGTTCATGTACAGCGTGCGCTGCGGCGCCGATGCCAAGCCAGTGCCGTTGATGCCGTAGTGAACGTCGACGCGCCCCTCCCAGGTCTGGCCATCGCTGACCGTCGGCGCACCGATCGCCACGTCGCCGATGCCGTCGCCGTTGACGTCGCCGGCGCTGGTCACGCTGTAGCCGTAGCTCGCGCTGGCGAGGTTGCTCTCCTTCATCCAGTTTGCGTTCGCGTCGAGCGGTGCCCCGGTGGTGCGACCGTGAAAGACGAACACTGCGCCTTCCAAGCTCTGCCCGTTGCTGTAGTTCGCCGCGCCGATGATCACGTCACCGATGCCGTCGCCGTTGACATCGCCCGCTCCTGCGACCGCGGCGCCGAACTGTGCGCTCGCGCGATCTCCGTCCTTGAGCCACGCGGCCGAGACACCGAGACCGGTTGCCGATCCCAGGTAGAGATAGACGCGTCCCGCGTCCGAGAGCGTGCTGGTGTCATAGAGCGGCGCGCCGACGATCACGTCACCATAGCCGTCGCCATTGACGTCGCCCGCGCTCGCGACGCTCGATCCGAACGCCGCCGATGTTTGGTTCGAGTCTTGCGCCCAGTTGGCCGACACCAGCGGGTCCACCGTGATCGGGTAGCGCGCACCGCGGTCATCCACTTCGATCGCGAGCCCACCCTCGTGTGGCACCAAGCGCATCAATAGCGTGCGGTCGTCGGCATCGAACGCGTGCAGCTGGCCATAGGTCACACGCTGATCGAGGTGATTGATCAGCACGGCGCTCTGACCGTCTTCGGCCAAGGTGACCTCCGCGCCTGTCACCTCCAGCTCGATGCGCAGCGGCGCGTCGCCGTCTTGCTCCAGTGGTCGCGACAGGAAGTCGAAGCCTTGCTCCAGGCCTTCGGCTTTGTTCTCCCACCATTCTTGGTAGTGAGCCGTGCTGGCCTCGGCCCGACGCAAGCAATCACCGAGCTCGTCGACGGCGCCGTCACTTCGGCAACGTCCCGGTGCGAACACGACTGGACCCGTGGCAGCGCGACGATCACCACGCGCGATGCCGACAGCCTGAATGCGCAGGTGGCCGGCCTCAGCGTCAGGCGCGTGCGCTGCCGCTACATTCGTGGGCGCGGGAGCCGGTGCGGTCGGCGTGGTGCTGGTGACATCGGCGGGTATGAGCGCGCGATCCGTGTCGACGTTCAGCCCGTGATCACGGACCACATCGAGATCGACACCGTCGGCACCGAAGTGCGAACGAATCCGGTTGGCGCGATTCCACGCAGACAGTCCCGCGCGAGTCTTGTTGAGCCGGTACTCGCCGATCGCGATCCGTCGCGAGATGTCGTCGGTCCATTGCGCGGACGTCACGGACGGCTTGGCGGCCGCGCCTGGATTGCCGGACTGGGCAACCGGAACAAGCGTCGCAGGCAAGGACGGCAGCAATGCTGGTGGCTGCGTCGAGCTGACAGTCGGCTCGGGGTCGGACGTGCAGGCGACGAACAACACACTCCACACCAACGCGCAGACACCGTGAGTACAGCCGATGCGAACGACACTCATGACACGTTCCTCCAGGAGCAAGGTCACGGCGTCGCTTGCATCTCCCGTGCCCATCCTGCGCGGCTCGCTCGCTGCGGTTTGGCAGCGGTGCGCCGGGCGTGTGTCACGCGCTGGCGCTGTCCGATGTTCGGATCACTGCATCACTTGAGTGTTGCAGTCGTCGCGCGCGGGGCAGTTCCCGACGTTTGCACGATGCGCGTTGCACGGGATTGCGGCTGCGAATCGCGTTCCTAGGCCGCAGTGAGTGAGCCGCAACGAAAGGGCACGCCGCGTGCAATGTGCACACCCCAACGCGGTTCGCTTTGGGCGACTGCAAAGGAGGAGTCGTGAAACACATTCAGAGCCTGGTCATCATTTCGGCCTTCGTCGGTCTCATCGTTGCGGGTGTCCCCAATCGCGCCGCGGCAGGTGAGCCGATCGACGTTCCGCTACTCAACGGCGGCACCACCGTGATCGGCATGATCGACTTCTACGGCGGTGAGATCGCGGCGGCTTGCTTCACATCCACAAACCTTCTCACGCAGGAGCTCTTGGGGCTCGGGCTGGGTGGCTTGGACAACTCCTACGACTTCTACTTTTACGACGGGATCGACAACGTGATGATGCCGGCGGGTGCACCGGTCTCGGCGTGCGGAACGAGCTTTCGGCCGCTCAAGTACAACGGCCGCAGCATCATGCTGTGGCTAGGCGGCGGAGCCGATTACTTCATGGGTGGTGGGGTTTCGAGCTCTGGCAACCTCAGTGTGCTCGGGGAAGCTGGCAACGATCGCATTGAGCTTTATGCCGCGCCGGCTGCAGCGTCCGGTGGATCCGGCAATGACGTGCTCAACAGCTATCAGCTGGGCAGCGTGTCGCTGTATGGCGATGACGGCAACGACTGCCTCAACGCACAAACGTGGCAGTTCATCTCGTGTGGTACCGGCACCGCCGACAGGTGCACACGATCGTCTCTTCCCGCGAGCTGCGAGCTTCACGCCAGCGGTTGCTGAGCCTCGCCAGCGCTGCGTGGATCGTCAGCGGTAGCGTTGGATGATGTGGAAGCCGAAGGGGCTTTGGATCACGTCGCTGATCTGGTTGACCTCGAGCTTGAAGGCGGCGCGCTCGAAGGCCGGCACCATGCGACCGCGGCCGAACGTGCCGAGATCACCACCGGTGCGATCGGAGCCAGGCTCGTCGGTGTACTCGGCGGCGATCGCGTTCCAGTCGGCGCCTTCCGCGCGTGCCTTGGCCAACGCTTCTTCGGCTCGCGCCAACGCTTCGGCTTCGGTGCGCGTCGCGTTTCCTACTGCTTGGGGTGATCCGGCGTAGGCGATCAGGATGTGACGCGCGGCGATCTCCTCCGGGCCTGGCGGTGGGTCGTCGCGGCGCTCGATCACCCAGAAGCCTTCGGGCGTTTCCACCGGACGACTGATGCCCCCCACCGACAAGCGCAACGCTGCATCCACGATCGGTTGGCTCAGCGGCGCTGGGTCCGCGGTGCGCAGCTTGAACAGTCCCAACGCTCCGTGCGCGCTACCGTGCTCGCTGTACTCGGGTACGAGCGACGTCATCGCTTCGCCACCGCGCGCCATGTCACCCATCAGCTGGGCGCGTGCTTGCGCCTGCTCCTTCGTTCGCGTCACGTCCGGCGATGCACCCACCGCACCTTGGTACGCGATCAACAACACGCGCACCTCGATCAACTCTGGCGCTTCAGCTGCTGCCGGCGTCTCGGTGTCGAATACCGTTTCGTCCGCCACCGCGGTTTGCGCGGGCGCGCCTCCGCACCCAGCGTCAGCGAGCACCGCAACCAACAGCCACGAGATCGTTCGCATCATCAACCTGCTCCGCACCTGGTGAACCAACGCGTGGCAGTTCACCGGGTGCGGCACGCAGGGTCAAGCTTGCGCTCAACCGAAGTCGAGACAGCAGCCGGTGATGCAGAAGGTGCCTGGGCCGCACGTCGGCAAGCAGCTGACGCCACACGGCTGCACGCCGGGCGCGCACAACGGGCTCGGACACGAGCCACCGGTTCCTCCAGTGCCGCTGCTGCCACCCATGCCACCGGTTCCGCCGGTACCGCCGGTGCCGCTGCTGCCGCCCGTACCACCGGTGCCGCCGGTGCCGCTCATGCCTCCGGTTCCTCCGGTTCCTCCCGTGCCTCCGTCGCCCCCCATGCCGCCGGTGGGCTGACAGTCTTCGGGAAGCTCGGTCTTGCCCAAGCACAGCTCGCAGTGCTCGCAGGTGTTGAGGCACGCGTCGACCGGGGTGCACGGCTCGCACTTCTCAGGATCGGTTTCGTTGCCGAGGCTGCACGAAGGCTGACCGTTGTCGTCGAGTGAGCCGAGCCAGACGTAGCTGCCCTGACCGGCAGGCAGCTCGCAGCAGCCGAAGCAGTCGCATCCATTCGGTGTCAGCGGCGCGCAGACCTGTTCGCAGGTATTGCTCTGCTGCGCATTGAGCTGGCTGCACGTCAACGGCGTGCCGGAAGTGTTGGTGTTGGGATCGTAGTTGCACGCCTCTGGTTCCAGCATGTCGCAGCCGTGGTCCCAGTAGCAGTCGTCATTGCCCGAGCCCGAGTCGTTGTCGAAGTAGCAATCGGTCTTGCAGTCCGCGCCAGCTTGACCGGGGATACTGCCGTAGAACGTGTCTTCGGCGTTGTGACAGGGGCCGAGGCAGTCCGGATCGTTGGCGTCGATCTTTCCGTCGTTGTCGTTGTCGAGGCAATCGGCGCACGCGTAGACCTGGTTCTGGCACATCACCGGCACGCACGCGCCGCCACCCGTTCCTCCAGTGCCAGCGCTTCCGCCCGCGCCACCCGTGCCGCCCGTACCACTGCTGCCACCGGTCCCTGCACCACCATCGGTGGCCGCGCCACCGCCGCCATCCATGTCTCCGGCACCGCCACCGCCGTCGGTTGCCGCAACGCCACCTCCGCCCGACGACCCGCCACTTCCACCGCCGGACGAACCGCCCGTGCCGCTGCTGCCGTCACCGAGGCTGCTGTCCGTTGAAGCGTCGCCGGAATCCTTGTCCGCCGCGCAACCGATCACGATCACCGCCATCAACCAACCCAGCTTGCGTGCGCTGTGCATCACCAACCTCCAACGGATACCAGGGAACATCGAACAACGATCGGCAACGGCAGCGTAGTGCGTTGAGCGATCACCAAGCCAACTTCGACTGCCGCGTGACCCAACAGAAGGCAGGCTCGTATGCTGTGCGTGGACAAGCTCACCTCGTCTCAACTGTGGGAGGACCGGATGAAATGGTTTTTGATCGTGCTGGCGCTCGGACTGACGGCCTGCGGCGATGACGATGGAAGCGTCACGGTCGACAGCGGCGACCACGACAGTGGTGCCGACGATGCGGGCAACACCGACGCAGGCAGTGACGCCGGTCCCATCTCCTGCGGCCCGCTCGTGGCGCGGACACCAGACTGCGGCGCGTGCATGCAAGCCAACTGTTGCTTTGAGCTCGACGCCTGCGGTGACGAGACGATCTGCAGCAACTTGGTGGCCTGCTTGCGGACCTGCGACGACGTCGATGCCTCGACCGATTGCGCCGCCGACTGCAGCGCGACCCACGGCTTTTCGTCGTCGTACAACCTACTTGTGATCTGTGTGGCCGAGGACTGCGACACCGAGTGTCCGTTCAACAGCCCATAGCCCGCGCGCAAGCGTCGTTGCATCCAAGCGGGGTGTACGAACGGACGCGGAACCGGATACGTGCCTGAGCTTCCCGTATCCTCCGGCGCACCGGGTCGTACAAGGAAGAGACGATGCCTGGAGGAGCGGTGGCAATGCGCGCACATCTCATTGGTTGGATCTTCTTGTTGTTCACGCTGTCTCTTGTCGGCTGCGGCGACGATGACCGAGGTGCGTCCGGTAGCAGCGGCGCGTCCGGTAGCAGCTCCGGTGCGGGTGGCATCAGCGGTAGCGGCGGCACAAGCGGCAGCGGAGGAACGCTCGGCGTGGACGCGGGAGTGTTTCCCACCAACGATGCTGGCCAGGTTCAATGCGGCGCTGGCGCGTGCGCCTGTCACAACGGCATCGACGACGACAACGACGGCTTCATCGACGGCGCCGACGTGGAATGCACAGGCCCCTACGACGACGACGAGGGAACGTTCGCGACCGGCATTCCCGGCGACAACATCGATGACTGTCAGGACTGCTTCTTCGACGGCAACTCCGGTCAAGGCAACGACGGCTGCGCGTATCCCACCGAGTGTCTATACGGAGAGGATCCGGGTCCCAGCGGCTCGGATTGCAAGGATTGCGCGGTGTCGGATCGATGCGTCGACTTCTGTAGAGAGCGCACGCCCAACGGGTGCGACTGCTTCGGCTGCTGCGGTGTGCTGACATCGAGCGGCGAGACGGTGAACGTCGTGCTTGCGGCGACTTGCTCGCTCGACGTTGTCGACGACGAGACCAAGTGTCCACGTTGCGTGCCCACCACCAACGACTGCATCAACGAGTGTGGTCGCTGCGAGCTGTGTCCGGGCAAGACGGTCGATGACCTTCCGAGTGATTGCTACATGCCGCCGATGGACGCGGCCGTGCCGGATGCCGGTGGTCCGACGTATCCGCCACAGAGCTGCGACGAGGGCTACACCGCGTGCGATGACGCCCATCCGTGTCCCAACAACTTCTGGTGTCAGCTCGGTTGCTGCATGCAGATTCTCTTCTGAGGTGTGACGTGAGCCGGATGTACCGAACGATCCTGATGTTGAGCCTGTGCGCGTTGCCGATGCTGGCGCGTGCGCAGGTCGACCTGGATGCTTCGGCGCAAGCCTTGCTCGCGGAACCCGCGCTGTCGGCGGAGCGTGCGCGTCTGACCGAGTTGCTCGAGTCGATCGACCCGGTCGTGCTTCCGCGCTCGCTTCTGATCGAGAAGGTGCGAGAAGGGCTCGCCAAGCAAGTCGCCCCTGCACGTATCGTGCAAGCGGTGACCGTGCTGCGCGACCGCCTGCGGATCGTCGATGCGTTGCTTCGAGGATCAGGACGTACAGCCGCTGCAGAACGGAGGGCGGCGGCGATCGCGCTGGTGGGTGCGCTGAACGCGGGCTTGTCTGAAACGGAGCTGGCCACTGTCTTGCGTGCGCTCGGGGGGGCTGCGCGCGATCTGTCCGTGGTGCGCGAGGTCGCGGTCACCATGGCAGAGCTGGTCGAGCGAGGCTTCAGCGGCACCGCCACGACGCAGGTGACCACGCTGGCGTGGCAGCAGGGCGGGGTCGCAGCGTTGCCGAGCGTGATCGCCGCCGCCGCGCAGATCGGAACGCAGGTGGCGTCGCGTGATGCTGCGCTGCAAGAACGCGTGCAGCAGTTGCAAACGCCGGGTTTGAGTCGGGCACCCGGGCAAGACCAACGAACGCGCGAACCCGGACCACCTCACGATGATGGCTTCGGCAAAGCGGCGCAACGCGGTCGTGGCTTGGCCAAGGGCCGCGATCGATGACTGGTGCGCGCGAGCAAGCCCTGTCGGATGCGGCGCGTCGACAGGAAGCGGAGCGCGATCAAGAGCAGCTGTGGATCGAGCGTGCGCTGGTCGGTGAAGCCGCTGCGTTCCGCTGCTTGGTGGAACGCCATGAGCGCGGTGTACGCGGGCTGATCACGCGCATGGTGTCGAATCCAGCCGATGCGGATGAGCTGGTGCAGGAGACGTTCGCGCGCGCTTGCTGCGCGCTGGAACAGTTCGATCCACGCTTTCGCTTCTCCACGTGGCTGTACCGAATCGCGCTGAATCAGTGTCGCGATCACCGCAAGAGCGCCAAGCGTCGCGAGCGCGCGGTCGGTCTCGACGTGGCTCCGCCCAGCGGCGATCTTGAGCTTCAACCCTCGCCCGAGATGTCACCCGATCAGGCGAAGCGCCTGCAGCGCTTGCGGCGCGCGTTACAGCGCCTGGCGCCCAAGGACTGCGAGGTGATCGTCTTGAAGGACCTGCAGGATCTTTCCTACGACGAGATTCGCGAGATCACCGGCACGCCCGTGACGGCGCTCAAGATTCGTGCGCTGCGTGCCCGGGCGCGGTTGCAGGCGCTGATGCAAGACGAGGACACAGCAGGAGGACCCGATGCACCGTGACGAGCAGGTGCGACGTTTCGTCGATGGGGAGCTGAGCGCGAGTGAGCGGCGAGCGCTGCTGGAACAAGCGGAGCACGACCTTGTGCTTTCGACTGCGCTGTTGCGTGCCCAGGAGCTGCGCGCGGAGCTCATGCACCTGCGCGAAGCAACCGAGGTGCCAGCCACGTCGAGCGCTCAAGTCCAGCGCATCATGCAACGGGCGCTTGCCGCGCGTCAGGCGCACGAAGCGAGCCCATGGCGGTGGCTGCGAACATTGTGGCTTCCGCGCTTCCGTGTGTCCGTCGGTGGTGTGTTGTTGGCTTCGCTTGCCGTGGCGCTCGGCACGTTGGCAGCAGCGCTGTCGGGACCGGCGCCTTCAAGCCCGATCGCGGCGTCTGCCGCGCGAGGTGAGCCACGCGTCGAGCCAGTGATCGGTGCGGCATCTGCTGTCGCGGTTCATACGCCGGTGGCAGTTCGCTTCATGCTGCCTGCGATCGGCGCAAAGTCGGTGAGCGTGGTCGGCGACTTCAACGCGTGGCAGGCCGAAGCGACCCATCTGGACGACACTGACGGCGATGGCGTGTTCGTCACCACGTTGCTGCTCTCGCGCGGAAGCTACGCCTACATGTTCGTGATTGATGGCGAGCGCTGGACGCTCGATCCGTACGCGACGAATTTTCGCGACGATGGTTTCGGTCAGCGCAACGCCGTGGTTCGCGTGAACTGATCGCCGGGCGTTCGCTGCATCGGGTAGGCTTTGCCGCGTGTCGGCGCGGCGGCTCGCGATCTCATGCATGGTGTGCCTCGCGCTGCTCAGCGCGGGCGGCACAGTCGGCGCGCAGGTGACACGGGACCGCGAGTTGGGTGCCCGGGTCGAGCTCGGGGCCGGCTACGACAGCAATCCGCTGCTTTCGCTCGATCCCAACGCGCGCAGCGGCGACAGCGTAGATGACGGTCCAGGGCCAGGCGGAATGGTCCGTGCGCTCGGTGATGTTTACGGGCTGCTCGGCGATCTGCCATGGCTCGGTGCGGCCCTCGCGAGCGATGCGCGCCTCTACCACGCCGGCGATGTGCGTCACGACACGGCGTTGTCACTGCTGACCGGGACACAAGCGGGCGCCGCGCGCGTGCAATGGACGATGACGGGTGGTCGCTATGACGCGTCGTTCGGAGCGGACAATGCGTGGTACGGCAGCCTGCGTCCGGCGCTGCGTTGGATCGCGTCACCGCGTCTGTCGGTGGGGATCGAAGCGCACGGCGACGCGCGCCGCTATGCGGACGGCGGGCAGACCAACTGGGATCTCGGTGCGACGTTGGATCTGCAGCTGCGACGACAACAATGGATGGCGTCGCTCGGGGTCGACGTGGATCGCCGCGAGAGCTCGGAAGGCTCCGCGGAGCGCGCGCAGGTCACGCCGTTCGCGTCGGCCACGGTGTCGACGGGCGCGTTGTCGATGTTCCTGCGCTATGCGGCGTTCGCCCGTTGGTTCGATCAGGGCGCGCAAGATGGGCTCGAGCACACCGGCGAGCTCGGCGCGCGCTATGCGTTTGGGGCGCACCTGTCTCTCTCGGCGCGTGTGGGTGCTGGGCTCGCGCGAGGACAGGCCGAGGCGTTGAGCTACGAGCGGATCTATGCGCTCTTGGGTTTGACCGTGACCCTTGGTGACGCGGCAGCGCGCGTGGTGCCGCCTTCGGAACCACCCGATCGCGCGCAGCAGGGTGCAGCGCAGGTGGGTGTTGCCGCGACGCGGTTCTCGGTGTGTGTGGCGGGTGCACGTGACGTATCCGTGGTTGGCACGTTCAACGACTGGTCGGCCGAGCGCGGACGCATGCTCCAGACCGAGGGTGACTGTTACGCGATCACGCTGGTGGTGCCCGCGGGGCATCATCGGTATCAGTGGATGATCGACGGCGCTTTGCGGCGCCCGGACGATGCGCCCGCGTATGCGCCCGACGGGTTCGGTGGTGAAGATGCCGTCTTGATCGTTCCGGAATGACTGCGCGCGACGCATACGAGCGACGGAAGAGGACGATACGCAGCAGTCGAAAATCAGTGAGCGCCTGTGGTGCACGCTCGCACGAAACTGCGGCCAGCTGCGCGTCGGGCATTGTGGCGGCGCGAGCGTGATCGCTACGCTTGCGGCATGAAACAAACTCGCGCTTCACGATCTCGTTGGTTCGGCTTGTCGTTGTTGCTGTGCGCCTCCGCGTTGCTCGGATGCAGCGCGCGCATTCGAACGGTGAACAGCTCCTCGTCTCCTTCGAGTGGTGCGGAGTCGCCTGCGCCCGTCGCCGCAGCGCCACCGGCACCAGCGCCTGCATCGTCCTCGCAACCGTTGAGCAGCGCACCGACGACTCCGGCGCCGAGACCCGCACCCGCGACGACGCCCGCACCTGCACCGAGCGCCACGCCAGCGCCGACACCCGCGCCCGCCGTCGCAGCAAGCCCTGCGCGTGAAGCTCGCCCGCGACATCCGCACGGTGGACCGCCCGGACAAACCGGTGAGCGCCCCGAACATCCGCACGGTGGACCGCCGGGACAAACCGGCGAGCGCCCCGAGCATCCGCACGGTGGACCGCCCGGGCAGGCCAATCGTCCCGACGGGGGCAACGGCCATGGCCACGGTCATGATCACGGCGCAAATGCGGCACCCGCTTCCGACACGCCGGCACCGACCGGTGCGGGGCGCGGCAAGAAACCAAAGAAGCCCGCGGAGCAGAGCGGTGGTGATCACGATCGCGGCCACGGCAACGACGCCGACGGTCACGACGAAGACAATCCTGGCCGCGGTCGGGGCAACCACTAGGTTCTCGACGCGCCGATGCGTGTGTGGCCTGTCGTGGTCGTCTGGCTCGCGTTGAGCGCATGCGGTCGTCTCAGCTTCGAGCCACTGCCGGGCATCGACGCGGGCCGTGACGCGACCGACAAGGACGCCGCCGAGCGCGACGCCGAAGTGGCTGACACCGGAACGCGTGATGCCATGCGTATGGACGCCGCTCCCGATGCGCTGAGCGATGCGCTCGTCGCGGACACAGGCGAGTCGGCCGACGCCACCTCCGTGGACGCTGCGGATGCCGCGCCGACAGATGCCGCAACCCAGGACGCAGATATCGATGCCGCGCGCAGCGACGCGTCCACCAACGATGGTGCGGTGGGCACAGACGCGGCGCTGATGGATGCTGCGCCGACAGATGCCTCAGCAAGCGATGCCGAAGTCGACGGCTCGATCCTGCAAGCGTGTCAGCTCGCCTGCACCAACGGCACATGCGACGGCAATGGCGTGTGTGTGATCGATTGCTCCGTCACCAACTCGTGCACCAACGCCGTGATCTGTCCGAGCAACCTCCCGTGCCGCGTGACGTGCGGCGCACGCAGTTGTCGCGCTGGCGTCGACTGTGGGGCTGCGTCCGCGTGCGATGTCACATGCACCGGCACCAAGTCCTGCGCGAGCGTGATCCAGTGCGGCGCGGGGGCCTGCAACGTGCAATGCGGTGCAGACACATGCGGCGCGGGCGTGGATTGCTCCATGTCGAACGCGTGCGCGGTGGACTGTGTGGGCAACAGCTGCGCGTCGGGCGTCACCTGCGGCACGGGAACGTGCGATGTGTCGTGCGGGATCGGCGCGTGCAACTCCGGTGTGCAGTGTGGCTCCGCGTGCCGCTGCGACGTCACGTGTCTCGACATGAGCATGGCGTGTGTGGGCCAAACCGAGTGTCCCGACATGGCCTGCGAGACCAGCAGCGGCTGCAGCGGAAGCGCGCCCGGCTGCGACATGTGCTTGTAGACATGCGCGGTCGCGATCGTGACTAAGGCTCGGAGCGGCGACGACTGACGGAGCGAGCGCTGTTGGCGACACGTGTGACAGCGGTGACGAGCTCCGTGCGTACGTTGGCTTTGCTGACGAACGCGTCGACCTTGACCTGGCTCATCAACGGCGCGACCTCGTGCTGCGGCAGGCTGGAGATCAGCACCACACCCAGATCCGGCAGCTGAGGGTTCTTTCGTAACAGCGCCGCCAGCTTGTCGCCGCGAATCGTCGGCATCATCACGTCGAGCACGACGACTTGCACGTTCTCGCGAATCAAGTGGTTGGTGACGCCGATCATGGACGGCAGGCTGGAGACGTCGAAGCCAGCGGTCTTCAGCACGTCGACGATGAACTCACGCTCGAAGTCGTCGTCATCGATCACGACCACGCGTGTCGTGGGTGCGCCCGGCAGTTGGAATTCGCGCGCGTTCATGAGCCTGCCGCCAATCGTGCACGCCATTGATCGATCACGCTCGCGAAATCCTCGCGCGCGCGGGCCATTTGTTTGATCGCGGTCGGCCAGTCTCCCACGGAGATCACAGCGCGCATCGCCTCGAGATCATCTGCCATCCGCGACGCTCCCGCAGCATAGAGCGCGCCCTTCAACTTATGGGCCTGCGCACGTGCTGCCTCGCTGTCGCGAGCATCGAAGGCGCGCACCAAGTCGTCCATTTGGGCGGGCGCGGTGCGCAAAAACAGCGCGACCAGGCGCGGCGGGAGCTCGCAGTCTTCGTCGAGTCGATACGTCATTGCAGCACATACTCCAGACCGACAAACGCAGCCAAGCGTCGTTGTGGCGCAAGCGTCGCCGCCGTCGTTTCGTCGCTGGCGTACTGATACGGACCCGTCACGTACGGTCCCTCGCTCGCCGTGGCGAAGTAGCCACCGAGGCGATAGCGCAGCGCTGCGAGGCCTGGCATCTCGCCCGAGACGGTGAGCCGCAGCTGAAGGTCCGAAGGTGCATACGGCGCGCGCGCGAAGCCACCGTCGAATGCGCGGTCGGCGGGGCGCTTGGCGACATAGCGCGCAGTCAGCGCGAGCGTGGGCCAGCCGTGACCGAGGTCGTAGCTCACGCGCGCATTGCCAAACATCGAAGGCCCGACCGTCATCGGTTGTGAGCCACTGCCGTCGCCGAGATCGCTGCGCGTGTATGCCGAGGTGATGTTTGCCCCGAAGCGCAGCCCATCGACGCTGCCTTCATAGCTTGCGTTGTACCCATAGCCGTTGATCGAGCCGGCGTTGGTGTAGACGTACGCCTCGTCCGAGGTCGCATCCAGCGCGCCGCTCGCGATCGCTGCGGCAAGCTCGTCCTCCGACAAGATGCGATAGGTCACCATGTCGAACCACGACGAGTGGAACACGCCGAAGAACAACCGGTGAGTTCCGAAGCGCTGTTCGAGCGACAGCTCCAGCGAGCGCACGCTCTCGGCATTCAGGTCGGGCGCCGCGATTTGTTCCAAGGGGTCGGCGAAGTTGAGCTCATACGCCGTCGGCGCGCGGAACGCTTCCGAGTAGATCGCCTTCAGGCGGCCTTCGCGCCACGGCGTCACACCGATCGCTGCGCGCGGGGAGAGCTTGGCGCCGAAGCGTGTGTCGTAGTCCAAGCGCACACCGGCGTTGACGTCGAGCCACGACGCGGGGGCCCATGCCTGCTGCACGTACGGCGCAATCAACGCGTCCGTGCGCGTGTAGTCGTTGCCGACCGGATCCTTGGCGCCGGTCAAGCGATCGGTGACGTTGAAGTCGGAGTGCGCGTAACGGAGCCGTGAGTCCACGCCGATTGTCGTGCTGCCGTCGAGCCCGGGCTCCTCGATCGAGAGGCGTAGATCGCTGCCGCCGGTCACGCCGCCGCCGAGCAGGTTGCGGTTGCAGCCGTCGATCAAGCCATCCGGACATTCCTCCGCTGCCGAGCGACGGCTGAACCAGAAGTAGTCGTTCAGCAAGCCATAGACCTGCGCGCTGGCGGAGACGTGTGGCGAAAGGGCGCGTTGGTACTTGAGGCTCAAGCCAAGCCACCGATCGCGCTCGCGGTTTGCCGGATCATCGAAGTCGTCGCCGGTGTTGACGATGCCATCGGTGTACGGCGAGCCGCGCGTGTACATGCCTGCGCGCAACGTCGCGGTCAGGTCGCCCACTTGCAAGCGCGCGTAGGCTGCCGGCGCATCGAGGAAGTTGCTGCGCGTCGAGACGCCGCCCCATTGTCCCGGCGGGCTGTGGGGGCCGAAGTCGCGCGGCTGACCGGTCACGCTGTCGTCGCCCCAGTCTTGCAGCGCGAGCTCCCAGCTCGGCCCATCCTGGCGATACAGCTCCAACTGCAAAGTGAGCTCCGCTGGCTCGCCACCGACCTCGAAGGCGTGACCGAATCCCGTGCCGACACGGTAGCCGCGGCCGAAGCCCGAAAGCGGTGAAAGCTGAACGCTGCCGTCGGCGGACACGGGTGCTGCGGTGTCACCTTCGAGGATGAAGCGCAGGCCGTGATAGTCGCGCGCGCGCTTGGTGACGACGTTGATCACGCCGAGCATCGCTTGACCGCCGTGCATGACCGAGCCCGGACCGAGCGTGATCTCGATGTGATCGATCAGCTCGAAGGGCACGCCAGCGCCGCGCTCGAAGTACGCGGTGCCGTTCCATGGCTCGTTGACCGCCACGCCATCGATCAACAGCAGGATGTGGTTGCCGTAGTCGGCCGTCAGCAAGACGCCGCGCGCGCCGATCTCCACCGCGTGCTCACTCTGGGTGGTCACCATGCCGAGCGACACGAAGTTGATCGCTTCGTCCAAAGAGCGCAGGCCGTGCGCGCGCAGCTCTTCAGCCGTGATCGTGCTCGATGTGGCGGGCGCGGTCGTCGACGTCTCGGCCGACTTTGACGGCGTCGACACGATCGATTGCCCCAACAGCGCTTCGAGGTCGTCCTCCTGTGCTTGCACCTGACCGGTATGCAAGACGACGAAGAACGCGATGCAACGGGCGACGCGCGTCATCCGACCACCTCCGCCAGACGCAGAAAATCGGCGCGAAAGTCCACGTGTTGTCTGCGGGCTTGGGTCAAGTTCACCAACAAGCGCGGCTTACCGGAGCGCACGGCGAAGCCCAGCACCAAGCCGCTACGCACGTGATCGGCCATCGTGGCGACGCTCAGCACGTCCAGCGTCGACAATGCGGTCGCGATCGACGATGCCGACGAGCGCAGACCGGGCGTCGTGTAGACCAACGCGGGACGTTCGCTTTCGCAGGCCGAGACCAGGTTTGGCACGCCGAGGAAGTCATGGCGCGCTGCACGGAGGCGGTAGCCGCCCAAGGTTCCGCGGTCGGCGAGCGCGGTGAGGATCTGTGCTCCAGTGCGCTTGGAGTCCACATCGCCGCCGTCCACCGCCACCAGCACGGAGAGCGCGTCACGCACGCGTGGGCGCATGTTCCGATCGTAGGGGATCACGCGATTGAGCAGATCGATCTGAAGCCGAATCGGCACATCGGGTTCCAGCGCGGCGGCCCGGTCCTGCCAAAGCAGCGCGGCGGATGCGCCTGCCCACGCGAGCAATGCGCGCCGAGTGATCCGCGGAGCTGGTGAAGACGACATACGGGCCAACACCATCAGTACGGCCGAGCTTACAGGCGTTAGAGGGGTCGCGTCCTCTCACAACGTCATGGTTGAATCGTCAGCGTGATGTGGCGACGACTCTTGGGGGGCAGCACCGCACGCGCGACCGTGCCGATTGCCCTTGCGTTCGCGCTGCTCGCTGCGATCGAGGTGCTCTATTTTCCCGGGCGCGACGAAGTGCTGCACCTCGAGGCGCTGCGTGCGAAGGCGATCGCGATCGCCGAGCTCACTGCCAACGGCGCTGCACCTGCGCTTGACTTCGATGACACGGCGTTATTGACCGAGGTCTTGCAAGGAGCGGCGCGCGATCGCGACGTGATGCACATCGTTGCGTGCGACGGCAACAAGCAAGCGATCGTCGAAGTGGGCACCGATCGTCCGGTGCCGCGTTGCACGTCGGTGGCTTCGAGTGAAGTCGTCCGGGAAGGGATGCGCCTGGTGGTGCGCACGCCGATCGCCGCAGCCACCAACCCCGGCACCTTGGTGATCTCGCTGCGCACCGACGCCATCGCACGTGGTCGTGAACAGGCAGAGCGCGTGGCGCTCTCGATCGCTGCGGGCATCCTGCTGCTGGGCCTCAGTGTCTCGTGGTGGATCGCGCGCATCCTGCAGCACCTGCGTGACGCACGTCGACGTGCCGAAGCCGCGAGCGAATCCAAGAGCGCGTTCTTGGCCAACATGAGCCACGAGATCCGTACGCCAATGAACGGCGTGATCGGGATGACGCAGCTGTTGGAGCAGACGGGCTTGACCGAGCAACAACGGAAGCACGTGCGCACGATCGCGCGCTCGGGTGATCACTTGATGTCGATCATCAACGACATCTTGGATTTCTCGAAGGTCGAGGCCGGCAAGCTCACGATCGAGCGCGTGCCTGTGTCGGTGCGCGAGTTGGTGACTGAGGTGTGCGATGCGTTGGAGGCCAACGCGCTGTCCAAGGGCCTCACGCTGAGTCATGAGGTCGATGCTCAGGTGCCGGCGTTCGTCAGCGGCGATGCGGTGCGCCTGCGTCAGGTCTTGCTCAACCTGGTGTCCAACGCGATCAAGTTCACCGAGCAAGGTGGCGTCGTCGTGCGCGTTGCGGTCGAAGGTCAGGCCGCCGATCCGTGTCCGCTGCGCTGGTCGGTGGCAGACACCGGCATCGGCATCGTCGGCGCGCAGCAAAGCACGCTGTTCGATGCGTTCACGCAAGCCGATGAGTCGACCACTCGCCGCTACGGAGGAACCGGCCTCGGCTTGGCGATCTGCAAGCGTCTGGTGACGTTGATGGGCGGCGTGATCAGCGTGGAGAGCGCGCCGGGGAAGGGCAGCACGTTTGCCTTCGTCGTGTCGTTGCCGGTGGCCCAAGCGCCGGTACACGCAGTGGTTGCGCCGGTCGCGCAGCCGGCGAAAGCATCGGTCCCGCCAGCGCAGGCGTTGCCGCTGCTGGCGGTGGACGACAACGAGATCAACCGCGAGGTGATCGCGCACCTCGCCGAGCAGCTCGGTTATGCCGTGCGCGTGGTCGAAGGCGGTCGCGATGCGATTGAGCGCGTGACTGCCGGCGAGCGCTTCTCCTTGATCCTGATGGACTGCCAGATGCCCGATGTGGACGGCTACACGGCGACCCGCGAGATCCGCGCGTGGGAGAGCCATACACAGGCCGCGCGCACACCGATCGTCGCCGTCACGGCACACGCGCTCGATGACGAAGAGGCGAAGGTGCGCGTCGCAGGCATGGACGACTACCTGGCCAAGCCCGTTCGCCTCGCCACGCTGCGCACGATGCTGGAGAAATGGGTCACCAGCCCAGCTGCGTCAGGGTGACGTCTTCCAGGCTGTCGACGATGCGTATCGCGTGGGCGTAGTCCGCGTCGCGCATCTCTGCATCCGGGATCGCGATCACCTGCATGCCGGCGTTGCGCGCCGCTTCGACACCCTTCGGTGTGTCCTCAAACACAAGGCACCGCGCGGGCTCGGCGCTCATCAGTTGGGCCGCGCGTAGAAAGATGTCCGGTGCCGGCTTGCCGGAGGTGATGCCCGGGTCGTCACTACACACCAGGTGTTGAATGCGCGACCACCATGGCTGCGCGCTGAGCTTGATCAGGGCGAGCTCACGCTGGCTGCTCGTCCCGATCGCCATCGGGATGCCGAGCCCATCCAACGCTTCGATCAACGCTTCCGCGCCGGGCTTGCTTGGCGCGGACTCGCACAGGACTCGCATGTGTGCTTCACGCTCGGCGATGTACTGCTCCGGTGTGAGCGGGAGGCCCAGGTGATCGACCACGAAACGCGCCCCGCGCATCGGATCGCCGCCGACCACGTGCCGCTTCACGCTCCAGTCGTAGACCTTGCCGAAGCGCTCGACCACGGCTTGCGACGCGAGCGTATAGATCGGCTCGGTGTCGAGCAGGGTGCCGTCGAGATCAAAGATGACGTGTGTGGGCTTGAGCATCTGCCGGGTTCTAGCGCGCGCTCAGCGCACGACCACTTCCGGCTTGGCTTGGAACGGACGCTCGAAGTAGCCGAGAAACTCGGCCGCGACGTTGGGGTCGCCTTGGACCGTGATCGCCGTGCCCAAGAGCTCCTTCGGGTCGACGCCCGCGAGCAGGTCGCCCATGGCTTGTTGTGTCACTTCCAAGAGCATCACGGCGCCGCTCGGTCGCAACGGCGACACCTCCAACACACCGTGCCGAAGGTGCAGTCGAAACGTGCGATCGAGGTCGGTGTAGCGCACAGCCACGATCAGGTTCTTGTCGAACGTGGCTTCGGCGCGTAAGCGCGTGGGCAAGGTCGCGAGCTGACTCTCTGGTGGCAAGGTGCGAAACGCTGGCCCCAGGACCTTCGCCACCTCACGCAAGTAGATCGCGGTTGGGATCTGCCCATCGAGCTCCATCGCGCTCACCAGGTAGTAGTTGCGCCAGCTCGCGTTCATCTGCGCGTAGCCGAGCTCGCGAAAGGCGGAGGCTTTGATCCGCCGCGGCTCGTCGTCGCTCACGTTGACGCGCAAGAGCAACGTCGCGAGCTCGGCAGCTTCCTGTGCCTTGTTCTTCGCGAGCGCGTTCTTGGCGGCGGTCAGCACCCGATCACGACCACCCATCAGCGTGATGTAGCGACGCGCCTGCTCTGGGCGCGGCGTCGGGTTCAGGTCCACTGGATCGCCCTGAAACCAACCGACATAGCCGTTGTAGATGTTGCGCGTCGAGTGCGAGAGCGTGCCGTAGAACTGCTGACTCCAGGGGTGCTCCTTCTCGATCGTGGGCGGCAGCAGCACGGCTTCCGCGATCTCTTGCGGCGTCATGCCCTGGTTCATGCGGCGAATGGTTTGATCGTGCGTGTACTGCATCTCGTCGCGGTACACGGTCAGCACCCGCTTCACTTCCTTGCGCCCCAGCACCGGAGGGCCGTGGTGCAGCACCAACGACTCCGCTTCCCACGCGCGCAGCACGTCCACGCCCTGCACCCAACGCATCGGGTCGCGATAGCGTGCGCCGCGGATCGTATAGAGGTTGGGGAACGTGTGGCCTTGGATGATGTCGGCGCTGAGCAGCACGTTCTCGTCGCGCAGATAGATCGCGATCTCGGACTCCGCTTCCGAAGGCAGCCAACGCATCGACATGCGCACGCCGTCGATCGTCTCGTCCAAGGTTTCCGCGAAGGTCTTGGTTGGCGCGATGAAGCCCGACTCAGCGCGGCTCAAGAACGGTCCGATGCCCGCGTTGCTGTTCTCGCGATCTGCGGGGCCGAGCGGGCCGCCGTACATGTGCATCGCGCGCGCGGCCTGTAGCTCCGCCAGGATGCCGGTCTCATCGACGTAGTGCTTGATCAACGACGCGTGCGCGATCACGGGCACCTTGCCGCTCTTCACGTCTTCGGCCGAGACGAACGCTGCGGTGCCGAGCACGTGGTCGGCGTGATGGTGGGTCAAGATCACCGCCACGACCGGCTTCTCGGTGCGCGTGCGCAGCTCGGCCAAGACGGCCTCGGCCTGATCGAGATTTTCGCCCGTGTCGACCACGATCATGCCGGTGTCGCCTTCGATGAACACCAGGTTCGCGAGCCCGTAGCCGATCGCCACGTGCACGCGTTTGCCCACCGTGACCCACTGCTTGGCGTAGCGCTTGGTGTGCGCGGCGAGCTCGGGATGCACTGAGGGCGCGACGCGGTATTCGACCGGAATCGCCGGATCGAGCCCCGATCCCGAGAGCGCGATCACGGCCACCCGCCGCCCGAACCAGAACGCTGCACCCGCGCCGACCAGCGCGATCGCCAAGAGCGCCCACACCCACGGCTTCTTCCAAAGACCTGTCATGCGTGCGGCATGGTGCCGTGTTGTCGATCGGCGCGCGATGGTCGTCTGCGATTCGGCCGCATCGGCATATGCTCGGGCCATGACGGCGTACCTGTTCGAGACCGAGGAACACGCGGCATTGCGGGCTCAAGCGCGACGCTGGGCCTCACGCGAGATGGCGCCGCACGCGCATGCGTGGGATCTGAACGGAGAGTTTCCGCGCACGCTCTACAAGAGCGCGGCCGACGCCAGCTTGCTCGGTGTGGGCTATCCAGAGGCGCTTGGTGGCAACGGCGGCGACTTGACCCACGCGCTTGCGGTCTCGGAGGAGATGGTGCTCGCCGGTCACTCCGTCGGCGCTGTCGTCGGTCTCGGTAGCCACGGCATCGCGCTGCCACCGTTGGTCAAGCTCGGTACGCCCGAACAACAGAAGCGCTTCG
>JACZCZ010151071.1_pt1 | contig 28817 bp, 35 predicted proteins | sample 8641811 | NCBI WGS metagenome assembly JACZCZ01 (sample SAMN15324610, study PRJNA640507) | soil metagenome | isolation source: intercropping peanut in the first line | place: China: Luxin town, Laibin City, Guangxi Province | collected 2019-07-25 | depth 10cm m | reverse complement strand
TGATCGACCCACGCTTCCGCATTGCAGGTTTGGGTTGTCGAATCGAAGTCGAGGCAGGTCAGCACCTTGGACATGGGTTACCTCACGCGCCCGCGTGACAGCAGGCCGACGATGACGAAGCACGCGATCACGCCCAGGCAGAAGCCGAACGCGATCAGGTGGCCGGGGTGCGCCGTAGCGAGCATGAGAGGCATGGTTAGACCGCCGCCTTCGCGGGAGCGGGCAGCTGCACGCCCGTCTCCTTGAGCGCAACGCTCAGCGGCCAGAGCTTGACGCGCTTCAGCTGCGGCTCGCCGTACTGGCTGGTTCCGTAGCTGTCCGGATGGACGAGGTAATCGCCCACCGAATAGACGGGGCCAGTGCCGAGGCTGACATTGAAGGTGGTTTCGTACCCACCACCGAGCAGGACGCACGCCCGCTGCTCACGGAAGATTTGCGGAACACCCTTGATGGTGACCTGCCGCTCGATAACACGGTCATCTTTGACCCTCACGATAGACATAGCTGTACCCTTTCAGCGTTGATGGTTTCCCGCACGAAGGCGGCGACGTTGGATGCCTTGCAGATACGTTTGAACCGCGTGGGCATTCCTTCACGCAGCACGTTTTCCCGTAGGAAACTTTCGAACTTGTCGCCCATGGCTTCCGCAAGGACATAGAGCGAGGGGCCGGCTTGACGACGCGCCCAGCGAACAACGGCAGCGCCGGTGTGTTCCACCGCGCGCTTCGTGTACTCGATGGCACACGCGATGCCATCGCCGATGCTGGCGAACAGCACGTGCAGGTATTCGTAGGATCCGCGCAGGTAGTGCATGGGGCACGCGAGAATGTCTAACGGCACTTCCTGATGCTTGCCGTAGAGCCTTGCTTCGTAGCGGACCCATGGCGATTCGGCGACGCCCAGCTGCAAGCCCTTATCGTAGATGCACAGCTGTTTGTGGCCCTTGGAGCCCACGTAGAGCGTGCAGCCCGTGCCGGCGCGGTGGTCGTCCAAGAACTTTGTCTTGGGTGGTGTTCCGCCGCTGGCGAATAGCATGCAGCCGCCGTGTTCGGTGATGCTCGCGCGCGCCCTGGCCTCGTGATCGCGCACGGTGCCGAACACCCCGTCGTAGTCGTCGTAGGCGACGTCACAGCGGGTGATTCGTGCATTAAGCGCTTCCAGCTGCATCCGCACGGCGTTCCAGTTGCGGATATACGAGCAGGCAGCACCGCTGAGGCTGATGCACACGGTATCGCCGTTGCCGTCCGCTCCGATGCGGCCGACCAACTCACCGTTGGAATCCACGATGACGGCGGAGGACTTGTAGAACTGCCAGCGCTTGGCGTGAAGCTCGCCCACGCGGACATCCGAAGGGCGAAGGCCGAAGATGCCCGGCAGGAGCAGCGAGACGCGACCTAAGCCGCGTTCGTTAAGCCGGTCAGAACTTAGAACCACGGTCAAAAAGTCCACCCTCGCCCCGTGCTGGGGAACCGGAGGGGACTTTTGGCCCGTGTTACTCCTTGGGCCAGCCGCACCGCTTGTCACCGCTTTTTCCGGGGAAAAGGTCTCAGCCATGGCGGGAGGCCTCCGCAGCGCAGCGGGCCATGGGCCAGTAGTCGCCCAGGCGGATCGTTTCGCCGTCGACGGTGATTTCCACGTCGGCGACGTCGAAGGCCTCAACGAGAGGCGTGTAGCGCGCGATCAGAGCGCGCTGGGGGCGTTCGGCGGGGGCGCGACCTTCACGCATGACCGCGCCTCCGCTCCGCGCGCAGGTGGCGCAGCTCTTCGCGGCGCCACGCTCGGCGCCACATGTGGAGTTCCGCCGCCAGAGCGCCAAAGACGAAGGCCGCAAACGCTGCCCACATGCACAGCAGCAGAAGCGCCTGCACCACCAATTCCGGGGTGAGGTCGGCCCTCATGCACGCACCTGGGCCTGTTCGGCCTCGCGGTGGCAGCGGTCGCACAGGTAGTCGAGGTAGCGACCGTTGAAGTGGATACCGGCATCGCATGTGCCGCAGTAGTCGCACTTGGGCATTGGGCCGGGACGCACCAAGGTGACGGGCTGGCGCTGGTCACGAGTCAGGTACAGGGCGAAGACGAGCGACAGCACGGCCGCTGTCAGGAGGAAAGCGGTCATGCCAGAATCTCCGCGAGTTGGGGATCGGGGGTAAAGGAATGGCTGACGATCAGAGAGCGCCGCAGTGGGGCGATGACCCCGCAGGCATCACGAAGCAGGAATTGCTGAGCACTGCCGTTGGCGTGTTCGTGATGGGCTGCCTTGTTGGCTGGGCCTTGTTCGGCAAACCTGCTCAGCTCAAGGCTTTCTTGCAGAGCGGCAATTTGGCCGAATGGGCCGCCGCTGCTGGCGCCCTTGTCGTCGGCGTGATGGCATGGCGCATCGCCACCCAGAACCATCGACATCACGTTGCTACGGCGGACGCCCTGCGAGAGCGAGACAAGATTCGCTCCATCAACGAGATGCTTATCCTGCTCAACGAACTTAAGCAGGTCAGGGAGGCTTGTGAACTCTTCGATACGGAGAAGGATTGGACGAAGGCCCGCATCATTAGCCGAACAGGAATCCTCCTGGTCGTTGTTCGGCAGTGCGACTGGTCCGAACGTGTAGTGACGCTGATGGACCCATCGGCACTCACTCAACTCAATCGTTCGCGGGTTCGCGTCCTGATCATGTGCGACATGGCCGAGCAGGCCCGGCAACTGCTGGGTACTTCCGACAGCAAGCTCCCAGAGGCGGCAAAGTTGATGGGTGCTCTTGTTGTACAGGGCCGAAACGAAGTGAAGCGACTCGCGGGTCTGATCAGCACCGTGCATACCCTGATGCAAGCGATGGTCGACGAATTCGAAGCTACCGAGATGCAAGTCGACCCCCTCCCCTAGCGCTTTACGCACCGAGCCGACGTCGGTTTGCGTACGCCTACGGGCGTAGGCGATGACGCTTTGTACACCCCTACACCCGTAGGCGTCAACACCTGTAGGCTACACCCGTAAACTACAGGCGGAGGCGAGCATGGATTGGGCAGATTTCTTTGAACGCACGCGCGTGGCAGCCGGCGTGGAGAGCTTCTCCAAGCTGGCACCGATGCTGGAAATAACGGATGGCGCGATTGGCCACTACCGGCAGGGGCGCCGAGTGCCGCAGGTGTGGGTAGTGGCGGCCGCTCTAAAGATTCAGGGTCACCCGAATCCCGAGAAGGCAGCCATTGAGATCATGAAGAACGCAGCGCTTACGTCTCCGGAGCGCACGTTCTGGAAGAAGCTGACCGCATCGACAGCGATGCTGTTATGCGCAGTCACATTTGCAGCAGGCCCCGTCGTAGCGAAGGCTTACGCTTTGACCGGCGGCTCAATGCCTATTATGTAAAAGCACTACTGATGCTGCTGGTACCAAGCCGCAGCGCCCAGCAATCCCAGCTGCCCATGCTCCACTCGCCACACCGGCACCTGTTCCAGGCGTTCGGACATCACGCCTTTGTTGAGGTAGCGCTCGAGGAAGTGGCCGTCGTGGAGGAACTTGGGAATGTGCGCGGTGACGCCGCCGGCGAGGTACACGACCTTGGCGCCGAAGATGATCGCCAGGTCGCCGACCAGGCTGCCCAGCCAGCCGCAGAACATCTGCAGCGTTTCAAGCGCCAGGCCATCGCCGGATTCTGCTGCAGCGACCAGCGCGCCCGCGTCGGCGTGGATGGCCGTGCCGGCGCGCAGTTCGCACAGGCAGCGGTAAAGATTCATCAGACCGGTGCCGGACAACACGTGCTCGTTGTTGAGATGGCGGCGCTCGCGCAGCAGCCGACGCACGACGTCCATTTCCAGATCGTTGCCTGCAGCAAGTGCTGCCTGGCCGACTTCGGTAGCGAGCACACGCGGTGGATGGCCTTCCATCCACAAGGCGGCGCCGAGGCCCGTTCCCGGACCGATCACGAGCGCCGGTGAGTTCGTGGTGCTTTCGGTGACGTGGGTCAGCGGCGACAGCGTGTCGCGCGCGAGCACGGGCATCGCGTTGGCGACCGCTTCGAAATCGTTGATCAGCTGCACCCACGACAATCCGGCGCCTTGGCGAGTCTGTTCGACCGAGACGGCCCACGGCAGGTTGGAATTGATCAACCGGTCGCCTTCCAGCACACCCGCGATCGCGACCACTGCGCCCTGGCAGCGGCTGCCTGCGGCGTAGTCATGAAGGATCGAAGCGAGATTCGGATGGTCCGCGCAGGCATAGCGACGGTAATCGTGGACCTGGTCGGCATCGACACCGTCGGTCCAGCCCAGGCGCGCATAGGTGCCCCCCACGTCGGCAACGATGATGCGGGGCTGGGCCTCTTCCGAACCACGACCCTCAGATACGCCTGCCGGCACCCTGCTCGTCATTACCGTGCCCGCCATCCGAATGCCACGCTGCCCAATGCCGAAGAAACAGCGCAAGGATATCGTGTCCCTGTCATGGCGTGGTGCGCACGGATGACGCCAAGCCTTGACCCTACGCCAAGGTATGTCCGTCAGCGATGGCGTATCATGCGGCCATGGCCCGATTCGCGCCCCTGTTGCGTGCCCTGCTCTGCCTGCTTCTGCTGATGAATGGCAGCGCGTCCGCGCACATGGCCGCAAGCACCGCATTGGAAGGCGCACCGGCGGCCGCCATGCTCGGCGACGACATGCCCGCTCCCCCGTGTCATGAAGACATGGACACCGGGGACATGGCCGGCTTGCAGGATAGCGGCGACCACCACGACGCGCCGGACGCCGCGCCGGACTGCTGCAAAGCCGGCAGCTGCGATGGCTTCTGCACCCAGCATGCGCCTGCGCTGGTCTGGCCGCTCTGGCTGGGCACCGGCGCGCCGCTGCATGCGGCCGCGCCCGACTACGCTGCGGACGGCCACGCCTCCGCTCGCCTCTCGCACCGGCACCGACCTCCCATCCTGGCTGCCTGACGCCGCACGCGCGGCACCGTACGAACGCCGGTCGCCTCGCGCAGACCGGTTCGCGAAAACCACGGAAACCGCCGCTGGGCTACGACCCTGCGACGGATCCACAGGATGAACTTGCATGAACCACGATGACCCCACACCGGGACGCCTGGGCGCGTTCCGTCCCACGCGCCGCCAGTTCGTCACCGGCCTGGCCACGGGCGGTGCCGCACTCGGTCTCGGCCTGGCGCGCCTGCCCGCTTCCGCCGGAACGCCCGCGCGCCGCGGGGGCGCCGCGCTCGTGACCGGCACCGAATTCGCCTTGAGCATCGGCGCGATGCCGGTCGATATCACCGGCCGCACGCGGCCTGCGATCACCGTCAACAACAGCTTGCCGGCCCCCACGCTGCGCTGGCGCGAGGGCGACACGGTTACCGTGCGCGTCAGCAACCGCCTGCGCGACATGACCTCGATCCATTGGCACGGCATCCTGCTGCCATCGAACATGGATGGCGTGCCGGGGCTCAGCTTCAACGGCATCGCGCCAGGCGAGACCTTCCAGTACCGCTTCCAGGTGAAGCAGTCCGGCACGTACTGGTACCACAGCCATTCCCTGTTCCAGGAACAGGCCGGCCTGTACGGCGCGCTCATCATCGATCCGCGCGACCCGCCGCCTTACCACCACGATCGCGAACACGTCGTACTGCTGTCGGACTGGACCGACCTGGAACCCGCCGCGCTGTACCGCCGCATGAAGAAGATGCCGGAGCACGACAACTACTACCAGCGCACGCTGGTGGATTTCGTGCGCGATGCGAAGCGCGATGGACTGGCGGAAACCATCGAAGACCGCGGCATGTGGGGACGCATGCGGATGACGCCCACCGACATCTCCGACATCAACGCGCACACCTACACCTACCTGGTGAACGGCGCAGCGCCTTCGCACAACTGGACCGGCCTGTTCAAACCGGGCGAGAAGGTTTTGCTGCGCTTCGTCAACGGCAGTGCAATGACCTACTTCGACGTGCGCATCCCCGGGCTGAAGATGACCGTGGTCGCCGCCGACGGACAGTACGTCCATCCGGTCAGCGTCGACGAGTTCCGTATCGCCGTGGCGGAAACCTTCGACGTGATCGTCGAACCCGTCGGCCAGGACGCCTTCACGATCTTCGCGCAGGACATGGGTCGCACCGGCTATGCACGCGGCACGCTGGCCGTGCGCGATGGCCTGGAGGCGCCGATCCCGTCGCGTGACCCGCGACCGCTGTTGACGATGGCCGACATGGGCCACGACATGGGCGGACATGGTGCAGCGAAAGGCATGGAGGGTGGTTGCGGCGCGATGATGGGTGAAGGCGGCTGTGGCGCGAACATGGGCGCGATGGACCATGGCGCCCATGGCAAGGCGTCCACCGCGCCGAATCATCCGGCCAGCGAGACCGGCAACCCGCTGGTCGACATGCAATCGTCCGCGAGCGAACCCAAGCTCAATGATCCCGGCATCGGCCTGCGCGACAACGGGCGCCAGGTACTGACCTACGGCGCGATGCGCAGCCTGTTCGACGATCCGGACGGCCGCGATCCAGGCCGCACCATCGAGTTGCACCTCACCGGGCACATGGAGAAGTTCGCCTGGTCGTTCGACGGTATTCCGTTCGCCAGTGCCGAGCCGCTGCGCCTGAAGTACGGCGAGCGCATGCGCATCGTGCTGGTCAACGACACGATGATGCAGCATCCCATCCACCTGCATGGCGTCTGGAGCGATCTGGAAGACGCCGAGGGCGACTTCCACCTGCGCAAGCACACCATCGACATGCCGCCGGGCACGCGGCGCAGCTACCGCGTGCGCGCCGACGCGCTGGGGCGATGGGCGTTCCACTGCCATCTTCTGTACCACATGGAAGCCGGCATGATGCGGGAAGTGAGGATCGAGGCATGAAGACCTTTCCCACCCTGCTGCGCGTTGCCTCCGCGATCGCGGCACTCGCGGGCACGAGCGTTCCGGCCTTTGCGCAGCACGACCACGCGCAACACGCTACGCAGGCGACGACCGTCTCGTCCGAGCAAGACGCGCACCCACAGCACGACCATGCCGCGATGCCGGAGGGTGCTGCCACGACGCCGCACGAAGCCATTCCGCCGGTGACCGCCGACGATCTGGCGGCTGCGTTTCCCGACATCGACCACCATGCGATGCAGCACGCCCCGGCGTTCAACCGCAAGGTAACGTTCAACCGACTGGAAGCGTGGGATGCCGACGAAGGCACCGGTCAGGCCTGGGAGGGCACGGCGTGGTTCGGCACCGACACCGACCGGCTATGGCTGCGCAGCGAGGGCGAGCGGATGGGCGGCCACACCGAGAGTGCCGATCTCGAGGTGCTTTACGGCCGTAGCGTTTCACCGTGGTGGGACGTGGTAGCCGGCATCAAACACGACTTCACGCCCGGCGATGCGCGCACCTGGGCGGCGGTCGGGGTGCAGGGCATGGCGCCGTACCGCTTCGAGGTGTCGGCGACCGCGTATCTCGGCGAAGGCGGCCAGATCGCGGCGAATGTCGAAGCCGAATACACGCTGCGCATCACCAACCGCCTGATCCTGCAGCCGCTGGTGGAAGTGGACCTCGCGGCCAAGGACGACCCGGACGACGGCATCGCCCGGGGTTTGACCGGCATCGAAGCGGGACTTCGCCTGCGCTACGAAGCGAGCCGCCGCTTCGCGCCCTATGTCGGCGTCGTGCACGAGCGCGCCCTCGGCGATACCGCGGATCTGCGGCGCGCCGAAGGCGAATCTCCACGTGATACCCGCGTCGTTGCGGGTGTCCGGATCTGGTTCTGAGGAGAACGCCATGAGCTATCGCACTCCCCTGCCCCGCCTCGTGGCGTTGCTGTTCGCGACCACGCTCGTCGCCTGCACGCAGGCGGTCCCGGCGCCGATGGACAGCGCCCTTGCGGCAACGCCCGCGCCTGCCGGACAACGGAAAGTCGTGGAAGCCGCGACGCCTGAGATCACCGTGCATCGCGATGCGTACTGTGGCTGTTGCCATCTGTGGATCGAGCACCTGCGCGAGGAAGGCTTCGACGTCGAAGACCGCGTCGAAGAGGCGATGAGCCCGGTAAAGGAGCGCCTCGGCATCCTGCCCGCGCACGCGTCCTGCCATACCGCGGAGATCGATGGTTACGTGATCGAGGGTCATGTACCGGCATCGGACATCCGTCGCCTGTTGAGCGAGAAGCCGGCCATCCGCGGCCTCGTCCTGCCCGGCATGCCGATGGGTTCGCCCGGAATGGAAGTGGAAGGCGTCGATGCGCCTTCCTACACCGTGCTCGCACTGAACCGCGACGGCAGCACCGCGCCTTACGCGGAACATTCGCCGTGATCCGGAAAGGGCGGCATGGATGCCGCCCTCCCCCTTGACTCTGGAGCGTACTCCAGGGTGCAGACTGCAGGTACTTCGAGGAGTCCCCGCATGAACATCGGACAATTGTCCCGCCGCACCGGCGTCCCCATCGACACGGTGCGCTATTACGAAAAGCAGCACTTGCTGCCGCCACCGACGCGGAGCGCCAGCGGCTATCGGCACTACGAAGCCGACGACGTGCTGCGGCTGACCTTCATCCGCCGCGCGAAGGTGCTTGGCTTCACGCTCGAAGAGATCCGCGACTTGCTCGCCCTCAGCCGGAACGACAGCGGCGACATGGCCGGCATCCGCGCCGCCGCGGCCGACAAGCTGGCCGACGTGGAGCGGCGCCTCGCCGAACTGACGCGCGTGCGCGACGGCCTGCGGACGCTGGTCGACGCCTGCCCTGGCCACGGTGCGCTGGACCAGTGCCCGATCCTCTCCGCGCTGGGAGGCGAGGCATGAGCGGTACGCATCATCGCGGACCTCAGGGACACGCCGCGGCCCCCGGGAAGTCAGCGTGCTGCAGCAGCAAGGACGCTACGGCGATCGACGAGACGCTCGCCACCGATCCGGTCTGCGGCATGCGGGTGGATCCCGCCACCACGCCGCACCACGCCGAGCAGGACGGCACGTCGCACCATTTCTGTTCCGCGGCGTGCCGCACCAAGTTCGTTGCCGATCCCGCGCGTTATCTGCACCCATCGGTGGCAACGCCATCCGCTATCGCGCCACCCGGCACGCAGTACACCTGCCCGATGCATCCGGAGATCGTTCGCGATGTGCCCGGCACGTGTCCGCTGTGCGGCATGGCGCTGGAACCGATGCTGCCTTCGCTGGACGACGAAGAGAACCCCGAGCTGACCGATTTCCGGCGGCGCTTCTGGTGGACGCTGCCCTTCAGCACGGCGACCCTGTTGCTCGCGATGGGAGGCATGTACCTCTCCGTGGTCCCACCGACCGTGCGCACGTGGCTGGAGTTCGCCTTCAGCACCCCGGTCGTGCTCTGGGCCGCCTGGCCCTTCTTCCAGCGCTGGGCACAGTCGATCCTCCATCGCAGTCCCAACATGTGGACGCTGATCGGCACCGGCGTGGCGGCGGCTTATGGTTACAGCGTGGTGGCCGTGCTGGCGCCCCAGCTGTTCCCGCCCTCGTTCCGCGAACACGGCCACGTCGGCGTGTACTTCGAAGCCGCCGCGGTGATCGTCTCGCTGACCTTGCTGGGCCAGTTGCTGGAACTGAAGGCACGCTCGCAGACGTCCGCCGCCATTCGCGCCTTGCTCGCCCTGGCACCCAAGACGGCAAGACGCCTGCGCGACGACGGCGATGAAGAAGACATCGAGCTGTCGCACGTGCACGTCGGCGACCGCTTGCGCGTCCGGCCTGGCGAGAAGGTACCGATCGATGGCGTGGTGATCGGCGGCCGCAGCCATATCGACGAATCAATGCTCACCGGCGAGCCGATGCCGGTGGAACGCGGCCCCGGCGATCGGGTGATCGGCGCCACGCTCAATGGTGCGGGCAGCCTGGTCATTCGCGCGGAAAAGGTCGGCAGCGACAGCGTGCTGGCGCAGATCGTGCAGTTGGTCGCGCAGGCGCAACGGAGCCGCGCACCGCTGCAGCGCCTCGCGGACCGTGTGTCGTTCTGGTTCGTGCTTGCCGTCCTCGGCGCGGCCCTGGCGACGCTGCTGGGCTGGGGATTCTTCGGGCCCGAACCGTCGTGGACGCACGCGGTGCTCAATGCGGTTTCGGTGTTGATCATCGCCTGCCCCTGTGCGCTTGGCCTGGCCACGCCGATGTCAGTGATGGTGGCCAGCGGGCGCGCCGCGCAGGCTGGCGTGCTGTTCCGCGATGCGGAAGCGATCGAAACCTTGCGCAAGGTCGACACGCTGATCGTCGACAAGACCGGCACGCTGACCGAAGGCCGCCCGGCCTTCAAAGCGGTGCATGCACTGTCCCCGTTCGACGAAGACACCGTGCTGCGCCTGGCCGCGAGCCTGGACGCCGGCAGCGAGCATCCGCTGGCCCACGCCGTTGTGCAGGAAGCACGCCGTCGAGGACTGACGCTCTCGCCTGCACAGGATTTTGAATCCAGCAGCGGCATCGGCGTCCGCGGGCGCGTCGACGGTCATCGCATCGCCTTCGGCAACACCGTGTTGATGGGCGAAGAAGGCATCGCCGTCCAAGCGCTGCAAAGCGGTGCCGATCGGATGCGCGAAGAAGGCGGCAGTGTAATGTTCCTAGCCGTCGATGGCGCGCACGCCGGGAGCATCGCGGTAGCCGACCCCATCAAGGCGAGCACCCCCGACGCTTTGCGCGTGTTGCGCCAAGGCGGACTCCGCATCGTCATGGCCACCGGCGATGGAGAGCGCACCGCACGAGCGGTCGCCGCGCGCCTCGGCATCGATGAAGTCCATGGCGATGTGCGACCCGCGGACAAGGCCGCACTCGTTGCGCGGTTGAAACAGGAGGGCCGTCATGTCGCGATGGCCGGGGACGGCATCAACGACGCCCCGGCCCTTGCATCGGCCGATGTCGGCATCGCGATGGGCACGGGTACGGACGTGGCCATGTCCAGCGCTCAGGTGACGCTGGTGAAAGGCGATCTGCGCGGTATCGCACGGGCGAAGGCGCTGTCCGAAGCTGCGGTGCGCAACATGCGGCAGAACCTGGCGTTCGCTTTCGCCTACAATGCGCTGGGCGTGCCCGTCGCGGCCGGTGTACTGGGCCTGTTCGGCGGACCGATGCTCTCGCCGATGTTCGCGGCGCTGGCGATGAGCCTCAGTTCCGCATCCGTGGTCGGCAACGCGCTACGCCTGCGACGCGTGCGCCTGCCCGGCGACTGATGAAACGCACGCGGCCGCCCGAAGGCGGCCGCGTGGGCACTGCGAAGACGACTACTTGACCTTCGCGTAGGTGGCCTTGAAGGCCACGCCGCTCATGATGCCGCCCGCATGGCATTCGAAATTGGTGGCGCTGCGGAACTCGTTCTTCTTGAAGTAGCTGACGATGTCGATGACCGCATTGGCGCCGCGATCCTTTGCGCCTTCCTGCAGGGCCTTCAACGCCGACAAGGCGACCCAGCGGCAGGATTCGGCATCGGACTTGCCCACGCCGTTGGTCTTCTTGTTGGTCACGTCCTCGCCGAAGCGCGACACCACGGTGGGCGTCTTCTGTCCGGCGAGGTAGAAACGCACGCTGCCGTCGATGCCGGCGGCTTTGGCTTCCGGCGAGTTCACCAGTTCGTGGAATGGCAGTTCGACGCGGGTATCTGCAGCGAAGGCCGGCAATGCCAGAAGGCTCAGCAGGGACGCGCTCAGGATGTGCTTCATCAAATTCTCCATGCAGGTAAGTTAACGTTCCTCGAGACTCATGATGTCATGGGTGCCGTTGCGGTTTCGTGCACGCGAAGACCGCTGTCGTGCTCAATCCGCTGCAGACTCCGCCGTTTCAAGATCGGCATCCCAGGCGAAGTTCGGATCGATCGCCGGCTTCCTCAGCCAAGCGATCACGTCGTCTGCCAGCGCGTCGGCGATCTTGTCCAGAGGACCGCACGCCGACAGCGTGAAAGGGCGATTGCTGACGCGCCGGACCGAGTGGTTGCCCGTCACCACGCCATCTTCCCGCAACTCCATGCGAATGCGCCCCCACTTGGGGCCGGAGACGCTACCGCCACCCGCAGTGTGGGCGCGCGTGATCTTGATGGTCAGCGTGGTACCGGGCAGCGACGAAAGATCCTCCTGCGCCGCCGCCACGACGCCACCTCGGGAGCGCTCGATGATCATCGCACTCAAGCGTGCATTCCAGTCGCACTGGCGAACATTCGCCGACCCGACCTGTTCGTTGAGGTACGGAATGGTGGATGCGATCTGCACGGGACCGTCGGCGGCAACCGCCGGCGTAGCCAGCATCGTCAACACGCTCCACACACCCCAGACAACGCGCTTTCGCATCACGGAACTCCCCTGTTGATCTTGATTACGCTGCACGGGCACCCGTGCCCACGATTCACCAGCGTTTGAAGATGATCGATGTATTGATGCCGCCGAACGCGAAGTTGTTGTTCATCACGTAATCGGTCTGCAGCTCGCGCCCTTCCCCGGTGATGTAGTCCAGGTCGGCGCAACGCGGATCGCGCGTCTCCAGGTTCAGCGTGGGGGCGAACCAGCCCTCGCGCATCATCTGCAGGGTGATCCACGCCTCGTAGGCACCGCACGCCCCCAGCGTGTGGCCCACGTAGCTCTTCAGCGAACTGATCGGCATGCGGCTGCCGAACACCGCCGCCGTGGCGGTCGTTTCGGCGATGTCGCCGTGGTCGGTGGCCGTGCCGTGCGCGTTGACGTAGCCGATCACGTCCGGCGAGAGGTCGGCGTCCTCGAGCGCGAGGCGCATCGCCTGCGCCATCGTGTCCGCGCTGGGCTGGGTCACGTGCTGCCCGTCGCTGTTGGTACCGTAACCGACGATCTCGCCCAGGATGGTCGCACCGCGCGCCAGCGCATGCTCCAGTTCCTCCAGCACCAGCGTGCAGGCGCCCTCGCCCAGCACCAGGCCGTCGCGGTTGGCGTCGAACGGGCGTGGCGTGCTTTCCGGTTCGTGGTTGCGCACGCTGGTGGCGAACAAGGTGTCGAACACCGCAGCGGCGGTCGCATCCAACTGCTCGGCGCCGCCCGCGATCATCGCCACCTGCTTGCCGTTGCGGATCGCTTCGTATGCGCAGCCGACGCCCTGGCTGCCCGAGGTACAGGCACTGGACGTCGTATAGACGCGCCCTGTCAGACCGAAGAACACACCGATGTTCACCGGTGCGGTGTGACTCATCATCTTCAGGTACGTGGTGGCGTTGATGCCTTCGGTGGTATGCGCGTTGAGCATGCGACCGAAGTCGCCGATGGCTTCGTGGCTGCCGGCCGACGAGCCGTACGACACACCGACCTTGCCGCTCTTCAGCACCGGATGCCCCAGCAGGCCGGCCTGTTCCAACGCCAGCTCGGTGGCGCGCACCGCCATCACCGCCACCCGACCCATGCTGCGGGTGGTCTTGCGGTTGTAGTGCGCGGGCAAGTCGAAGGGCTCGGCCGGCGCCGCGAGGCGCGTGTTCAAGCCTTCGTACTTGTCCCAGCCTTCCATGTGGCGCACGGCATTGCGGCACTCGCGCAGGCGCAGGTGCACGCTCTCCCAATCGTGTCCCAGCGGGCTGATGGCGCCTGCGCCGGTGACCACCACGCGTCGATCCACGCGACTCATCCGACCAACCCTCCGTTGACCGAGATCACCTGGCGGGTGACATAGGACGCCTGCGGCGACATCAGGAAGGACACCACCGCCGCGACCTCCTCCGGCTTGCCCACGCGCTTCATCGGGATCATCTTCAGGGCTTCGTCGACCACCTCGCCGCTGACCATTTCGGTATCGATCAGGCCGGGGGCCACGCAGTTGACAGTGATTTCGCGACTGGCCAGTTCCAGCGCCAGCGCCTTGGTCGCGCCGATGATGCCGGCCTTCGCCGCGCTGTAATTGACCTGCCCGCGATTGCCGACCAGGCCCGACACCGATGACAGCGTGACGATGCGGCCGGGCTTGCGCCGGCGCACCAGCGGCATCACCAGCGGATTGAGGACGTTGTAGAAGCCGTCGAGGTTGGTGCCCAGCACGGCATCCCAGTCTTCGCCGCTCATCGCGGGGAAGGCAGTGTCGCGCGCGATGCCCGCGTTGCAGACCACGCCGTAGTACGTGCCGTGCTCGGCGATGTCGGCGTCGAGCGCCTGCGCGGCGGCCGCACGGTCGGCGACATCGAAGGCCAGCACGCGGGCGTCGCGCCCGAGCGCGCGCACCTGCGCGGCGACGGCCTCGGCTTCCTCCACCCGGCTACGGCAATGCACGACCACGTCGAATCCATCCTGCGCCAGCCGCAGCGCGATCGCGCGGCCGATGCCCCGGCTCCCCCCGGTGACCAGGACCGTTGTCTCTCCCCTCATTACTGCACACTCTCCAGATAGGCCATCGCGTCCGGCGGTTCGAACACCGAGACGTTGGCGGTTGCCAGTTCTTCGCCGTGCCCCAGGATGCGGCAGCTGAACATTCCCAGCCCATTGTCGCCCAGCAGCTCGCGCCGCGCCTCCACCCGAAGTAATGCCCCCGCCCGGAACCAGGACACCCGGCTCTCGTAGCGGCGCGTGCCCAGCAGGAAGCCGATCGAAGGTTCCCGGCCCGCCTGGCGTGCATGGCAACCCGCCCACGCAGCGATGGCCTGGGCCATGTACTCCACGCCCACCCAGGCAGGCACGCCCTCAGCGTGGCTGAACGGCCCCTCTTCCGGGACACGCAGTTCGACCGCCACGGTGTCTTCGCCCCAGGCCACCAGGCGATCGACCAGCCGCATCGTCCCCCGGTGCGGCACCACGCGCTCGATGTCGTACAGCACGTCCATCTTCATTCGCCCCCGAACACCAGCACCGCGTTGCTCCCGCCGAACGCGAAGGACTGGCTCAGTACATGTTTCAACGGCCCTGCAGCTCGTTCGCCGGGCACGACGAAGGCAAGCGGCGGCAATCCAGCATCCGCCGAGCCATCCCACCAGTGCGGCGGCAGCCGGTGGCCGGTGTTGTCCACCATCGCGAGCCAGCACAGACCGGCCTCGATCGCGCCCGCGGCGCCGAGCGTGTGGCCCGTCAACGGCTTGGTGGAACTGACCGGGACATGCGCACCCAGCGCTGCGGCCACGGCGCGGCTTTCCATCGCATCGTTCTGCGGCGTCGCCGTGCCATGCAGGTTCACGTAGTCGATCTGGCCCGCGTCGAGGCCTGCACGGTCCAATGCCTGTGCGATGGCCGCGATCGCGCCATGACCTTCGGGTGCGGGTGCCGAGATGTGGTGGGCGTCCGACGTTTCACCCCACCCCGCCAACCGTACGGGTCCAGGCTCGCGCGTCATCAGGAACAGGGCCGCGCCTTCTCCGATGTTGATGCCATGGCGATGCCGGGAAAAGGGATTGCAGCGCTCGGCCGACACCGACTCCAGCGCCATGAAGCCGCGCACGGTGAATTCGCATAGCGAATCCGCACCGCCCGCGATCACCGCGTCGACCACGCCGGTGCGCAGCAGGCGTGCCGCGGACGCCATCGCCTTGGCACTGGAAGAACACGCGGTGGACAGCGTCCACGCCGGTCCGCGTATACCCGCTTCCGCCGCCAGGAAGCGCGACGGCGCGCCGATCTCCTGTTGCACGTAGTGGAAGCCGCCAGGCCATTCGCCCTGTGCGCGCCAATGCGCCATCGCCTTCTCGGCTTCGCCGATCCCCGACGTGCTGGTGCCCACTACGACGGCCACGCGGGTCGGCCCGTAGCGTTCTATAGCCTGTTGCACGCGGTCGCGGATCTGCAGATAGGCCGCGCGCAGCAGCGCGTTGTTGCGGCCGCGCAGTTGGATGGGATGGTCGTCCAGCGAAGGCAGCGGTGCCACGACCCTGCCCAGTGCAAGGCGATGACCGGCGATCAGCGCGTCGTCCGATGCCACGCCCGCGGGCGCGTCGTCGCGGAACAGGGCTTCGCGCACCGCGGGCTTGTCCTCACCGAGGGCGCACACGATGCCGAGGTCGTTCAGGAAAATGGCGTCTCCGTTCAAGGAAGCACGTCTCCGCCGGCCACCGATTCGATCGTCAGATCATAGCCATCAGCGACGTTGCGAACCTGCAGCGTGGTCGCATTCACGCGTTCACGGATCAGCCAGGCGCGCCCCCCGTGCAGAAGCTCACGCGTACTGCCATTGTCGGAAAGCGTCCAATCGGCAGGTAGCGCCGCGCGCACGGCATCCGCCGGCCACAGGCTGAACTGGACATCGTCGAGTACCCGCTCGCTCCGCACCGCCGACGGCAACCAGGGCGCACGTTGCTCGGTCAGCTGGGCGCCGTCCCACTGCAGGGTGACCCCGGTGCGGCCCATCGCCTGCACCGCCAGCCGCACATCGCGCGCATCGACTTCGAGCAATGCATCCATTTCGCGCACCTGCGATCCGAATCGGAACACCAGGCGCTGCTGCAGCGCGAGCTCCTTCCCGAGCGTGGCAGGCGCGAGCCGCAACGGCGGCAACGCGGTACTTGGCGCGCGCTTGGCCTGCGACGCGCATGCCGTCAGCAGGACGGCCAGCAGCAGGACGATCAGCCGCTGCACAGCTGCTCCAGCACCAGCAGCCGGCGCTGCGTTTCGGCCACGTAAGGATTCTTCTTGTCCCAGGCGTAGCCGGCCAGGATCGAACAGATCATCCGGCGGATATCGGGCTGCGGATCGGGATGGAAGATGATCTTCTGGAAGCCACCGGCGTACCACGACTCCACGAACCGTCGGAAGGTCTGCACGCCACCGCGCAACGGCTCCGCGAACTCGGCTTCCCAATCCACCTTCTCGCCTGCGTAGCGGCGACGCAGGCATTCGCTCGCAAGCTGCGCCGACTTGAACGCGATGGTGACGCCCGACGAGAACACCGGATCGAGGAACTCGCCCGCGTTGCCGAGCAATGCGTAGCCCGGCCCCCACAGCGAGCGCACGTTCGCGGAATAGCCGGTGATCTGCCGCACTGGCAACACCGCCCACTCGGCGTTCTTCAGCAGGCGCGTGAGGTTCGGGTCTTCGCCGACGATGGCCTGCAGGCGTTCCAGTTCGGTGCCGGTGTAGCGATCGAGGAAGGATTGCTCGGCCACCACGCCCAGCGAGCAGCAGCCGTTGGAGAACGGGATGGTCCAGTACCAGACATCCACATGTTCGGGGTGCGTGGTGATCAGGATCTTGTTGCGGTCGAAACCCGCATCCACCGGGATGTGGTCGCGCACGTGCGTGAAGATCGCACCGCGCACCGGGAAGTTGGACGGCGATTCGAGCTTCAGCAGGCGCGGCAGCAGGCGACCGAAACCGCTGGCGTCGAGCATGAAGTCTGCCTCGATCCCGTACTCCTCGCCCTCGGGCGACCGCACGGTGACGCGCGGCGTTTCGCCAGGCTCGGCCGCCAGCACTTCGTGGCGGTAGCGCACTTCCGCGCCCATGCGCTCGGCACCCTTCGCCAGTACATGGTCGAAGTCGGCGCGCTGGACCTGGTAGGTCGTGCCCCAGCCCGGCGAGAACTTGTCGCGGAAATCGAACTCCGTGGTGCGTTCGCCACGCACGAACGCGGCGCCGTTCTTGTACTGGAAGCCGGCCTCGACCACGTCCTGCAGCAGCCCGGCGGCTTCGATGTACTCCATGCTCTGCGGCAGCAGGCTCTCGCCGATCGAGAAGCGCGGGAACTGCTCGCGCTCGACGATCAGGACCTTGCGGCCCTGCTGACGCAGCATCGCGGCGGCGACCGAGCCGGCCGGGCCGGCGCCGATGATCAGGATGTCAGTGCGTTCCGTCTTCATGCAGCAGTATTTCCGTTCGTGGGGGGATGATCCGGCGCGGGCCGGAACAACGGCGACAGCAGCCAGACCAGGCCGATGCCGAACAGGAGGGTCAGGCCGAAGGCGCGTAGCGCGGGCGTCGCCGACAGGCCCAGCAGGCCGAAGGACAGCCATGTGCTCGCTGCGCCGACACAGACCGCCAGCCAGGCGCTGGCATCGCCTCGGTGTTCGACCAGGAAGATGCCGTAGTCGATGCCCATGCCGAGCAGCAACATCAGCGCCAGCACGTTGAACAACTGCAACGGCTGGCCGAGCCAGCCCAGCAACGCCACGGTCAGCACGCCGGCGAGCAAGGTAGGCGTGATCACGCGCCAGGCCTGCCCGCGGTAGCGCAGCGCGAGCACGCCGAAGACGACGACCACGCCCGCCAGCAGCAGGCCGGTCATCATGCGTCGGTAGTGCTGCAGCAGGCGCGAAATGTCGGCGGTGCGGTCGACCCAGCGCACACCGTCGAGCCCGTCCGCCTGTGCGGCGAAGGTGGCGAGCGCATCCGGGCGAGACAGGTCGTTGACCATCACCACCGAGGCCATGCCCTGCCCCACCTGTCCCAGCCAGAGATGGCGCACCGGCAATGCCGCCGGCGATGCGATGAACGTATCAAGGTCGAGTGGGCGCGCCGCGAATGCCCCACGCCCCAGGGTTTCGCCCGTGGCCGCCGACAGCTTCGCCAATACCTCGTTCTCGACGCGCAGGGTCAACGCGGCATCCGCGTCCTGTCGCCGCTGCGAAGGCAGCCAGTCGCTGAGTGCGCGGTGTCCGCCCACAAGGCCCTTGGCTTCCACCTCGCGCAGGCGCGCCACCAGTTGCTCTTCGCGCTGCAGGACCTGCTCGGCATCGCGCCCCTGCACCAGATAGAACTGCGCCGGGCTCGGCATGCCCAGCAGGCGCCCGACGTCCCGTTGCTGCGCGATCAGCGCGGGGGGAGACGACTGCAGGCTGCGCAGGTCATCGTTGGCCTGGACACGCAGAAGCCCGGGCACCGTCACGACCAGGATGATGACCGCAAGCACGATGCCGCTTCGGCGACTCGCCAGGCGAGGCCAACCCGCCAGCGTGCCGCCCAGCCAGCGCGAGAACGCCGGCGCGCGCACCTCGCCACCGTCGAGCCAGGGGAAGGCGAAGATCACGGTGAGGAACGCCGCCGCCAGGCCGACGACCGAGAACAGCGCCATCTGCCGCAACCCCGGGAACGGCGCCAGGCCCAAGGCGAGGTACGCCATCGCGCTGGTCAGCAGTGCCAGCCACAAGCCGGGCAACAGGTGGCGCAACAACGACCATCGCCGTGCCTTGGGTTCGCCCTGGCGGGATGCGAACCAGTGGATGCCGTAGTCCTCCGCCACACCCACCAGGCTCGCACCGAAGATCAGCGTCAGCAGGTGAATTTTGCCGAAGACCAGCACGGTGACCGTCAGTGCGACTGCGCAGCCCACCAACAACGACAGCGCGACCAACAGCAGCGGGCGCAACGAGCGGAACGCCAGCCAGACCAGCAGCAGCACGGCCGCCAGCGAACCCCAACCGATGGTATTGACCTCGCGGTTGGCCTGGACCGCCGCGGATTCCGCATGCAGCGGCACGCCCGCGTTCAGTACATGCAGGCCCGGTGCAGCGGCGGTCGCCGCCGCGGACGCTCCATCCAGCAGGTCCTGCAGCCTGCGTTCGCCATCGAGTTTGAAGGCGGAATCGCGCAAGGTGAATTGCAGCACCGCCCAATGGCGGTCTTCGGCCTGCAGCAAACCGTCGCCATCCAGCGTCATCCCCGACGCCGCGGCCTGGGCCTGCCACCACTGCGGCCACAAGCCGAGCGGATCGCTGCGCCACTCGGTCAGGCGCGGCGCACCCAGGGGACCGTACAGGGCGGCCAGCGCCGACTCGGCAAGCGTGTCCACCGGCGTATCTTCGAGCTGCTGCCGCTGTGCCGCCGTCAGCAGGCGATCGCGATGCGGCGCGAGGACGTCGCGCGCCTGGCTGAACCAGTCTTCGGGAGAACGCTCCGCCACCAGCAGATCCGTTCCCTTCGTCGCACGATCCTGTACGAAAGCGTCGAACGCCTGGCGCGCACGCAACACGGCGTCCGTGTCGTCCGCCCCGAGCATCACCACGACGTCGCGCGAGCTGTTGCCGGCAATCAGGCGCGTGGCGTCTGCGACCGCAGGGTCTCCTGCGTCCTGCGGCAGCAACGCCAGGATGTCGCTGTCGATCCGTGGCGACTGCCAGAAGCCCCACTGGTGCCAGGCGACGGCCACCAGCGCGAGCAGCCACGCCAGCGCGAGCCAACGCCAGCCGCGCAGCCTGCGGTCCGCTTCCGGCGACACCTGCGACTCAGTCAAACCGGCCCGCCTCTTCGCGCGTCAGCGTGGCGGGGGTCTCGCTCATGCCGTCGAAGCGGATGCGGGTGACGTCGCCATTGGCCTCACGCAGTTCCACTTCGCGCACGTAGCGATCGCCGGCCAGGCGCACCGACGTGAACGCCTGGGCGAGCTGGCGCGAACGCGGCAACAGCGTCATCCGCCAGCCCTTCCCGTCCGCGGGCTCGCTCTTCACATCGAAGGTCGTGGTCAGTGCCTTCATGTCGCCGCTCATCAGGGCGAACATCATCGCGTTCACGGTCCGGAGCCCGGGTTGCTGGCGACCATCGACCTCGACCCGTGAATTTCCATCCCGCAGCCGACTGACGATGCGGTCGCGGGTGATGACGATTTCGGACGGAAAAGGCGCCACCGTCGTCCAGATCACACCCTTCTCGCGCGCCAGCACGAAACGGCCGGAAGAGCGCAGCGGATTACGAAAGCCGGTCACCTGTTTCTCCTGCGAGAACCCGCCCCGCAGCAACGGCACCTGCGCGACCTGCGTGCGTACCTGCGCCAGCGGATCGGGCGTCGGCGCGTTCACGGCACCCACATGGAGGGGCATTACAAGGGAAACCACGAGGAACAACGAAACCAGCAGGCGGGGAAATTTCATGGTGCGGGCACTCCCAGGCGTTCCCACAGGACCGGGGGGCACTGATACAGCATCTCGCCTGAAGCCGCGTCGACCGCGACCTGCAGCGTATGCGCGCGCGTCAGGACCTCCCCGCTCGCCTCGTCGCGGATCTCGTACTCCATCTTCAGCCGGTTTTCCCACTCGGCTATCCGGGCCGACACGCGCAGCGCCTGCATGTACCGCAGCGGGCGGATGTACTTCACCCGCGCATCGACGATCGGCCACATGTAGCCGGACGCCTGCATCTGCGGATAGTCGTAGTCGAACTGCTGCAGCAGCGCGCACCGGGCGATCTCGAGGTATTTGAAATAGTGCCCGTGCCAGACCACCTGCATGGCGTCGCAGTCGTGAAACGCCGGACTCAGCGCCACTTCGATACACAGGTCATCGCGAAGCTCAGCCGGCATAGACGTTCCATCGCGCGGCGCGGATGTCCGTCACCAACTGGCGAAGCTCGCCGTCGAGCGCGCGATCCTCCTCGACCAGCGCGATGCGTGCGCAGAGGTCGTCGTACATCGCGGCCGGACCTTCACCCAGCGTCGACTGCAATCCCACGCGCTGGCGCAAACCCACGGCCTGGCGCGCCGCGATCAGCATGGCGGCGATGACCTGCTCGGTGAGTTCGAGCACGCGCAGGCAGTCGCGCGCGGCGATCGTGCCCATGCTGACCTTGTCCTGGTTGTGGCATTCGGTCGAGCGCGAAAACACGGACGCCGGCATCGTCAGCTTCAGCGCTTCCGCCGTCCAGGCGGACACGCTGATCTGCAGCGCCTTCAACCCATGGTTGATCGCCGCGCGCGGCCCGGTGGCACCGGACAGGTTGGCCGGCAGCCCATGGTTGTAGCGGGCATCGACGATCAAGGCCAACTGGCGGTCCAGCAGATCGGCGACATTCGCGACGGTGTTCTTCAACGCATCCATCGCGAACGCGATGTGGCCGCCGTAGAAATGGCCCCCATGCAGGATCTGCTCGCGTTCGGGATCGATCAGCGGGTTGTCGTTGGCGCTGTTGAGCTCGGTCTCGATCAACTGGCGCAGGAACGGCAGCGCATCTTCCAGCACACCGATCACGTGCGGCGCGCAGCGCAGCGAGTACCGGTCCTGCAGGCGTTGCTCGTTGCGCGGCGGACGGTCGCTGTGCAGGTCTTCGCGCAGGCGTTGCGCGACACGCGACTGGCCGGGATGCGGCTTGGCGGCGAACAGCACCGCGTCGAAGTGATGGGCGTTGCCGTTGCTGGCGAGCACGTTGAACGCGGTCAGGCGCGTGGCCAGGCGCGAGACGTACTCGGCGCGATCGAAGGCCAGGCACGCGAGTGCCGTCATCACCGCGGTGCCGTTCATGATCGCCAGGCCTTCCTTGGGCCGCAGCGTCAACGGTGCCTGGCCTATCTCGGCCAACACCTCCGCCGCCGGGCGGATACGGCCCTCATGCAGCACGTCGCGCTCGCCGCACAGGACGGCAGCCACGTACGACAACGGGGTCAGGTCGCCGCTGGCGCCCACCGAACCCTCGGCGGGGATCAGGGGCAGCACGTCATGGCGCAGCAGGCCTTCCAGCCCTTCCAACAGCGGCAGGCTGACGCCGGACATGCCGCGCACCAGTGACGCCAGGCGCGCGGCCAGCACGGCGCGCGTTTCGGTGGCGTCGAGGAAACGGCCCAACCCGCAGCCGTGGTAGGTGTACAGGTGATGCGGCAACTCCGCGACCAGCGCCGGCGGGATGTTCACCGTGCAGGAGTCGCCATAGCCAGTGGTCACGCCGTAGATCACGCCTTCCTCTTGAAGCAGGCGGTCGAGGAAGTCGGCTCCCTTAGCGATGCGCCCACGGAACGCAGGCTCGCGCGACAGCACGGCCGGGACGCGGCGCTGCGATAGCGCCACCACGTCCTCGATGCGCAGGGGCGCGTCCCCGAACACGGGCGCGGCGGATTCATTCATGGCGGGCGTCATGCGTTACCTGATCCCAGAAGGGGTAGAAGTTGAACCAGTCGTACGGCGAATCGCGGACCTGCCGCTCCATCCATCCCGCGAACTGCGCAGCGTAGCGCGCCAGCGCCTCGTCGCGCGATCCACGCGGCAACTCGATCCGCTCGGCGAAGGCCTCGAAGCGCACGCGGTAACCGTCGCCCACGTGGGTGCACGCCATGGTGAACACCGGGCAACGCAGCGCGGCGCCCAGCACGTAGGCACCGATCGGGAACGGTGCCTCGTGCCCGAGGAATGATGCCTTCACCGAACGCCCGCCCCGCAACGGCACGCGGTCGCCGGCGATGGCGACAAACTCGCCGCGCGCCACGCGTTCGGCCAGCTTCACCGCATCGGCCGGCCCCAGGTCCGTCACCTGCAGCAATTCGACGCGGCTGCCGGCATCCAGGCGACGGATCAGCCGGTTGAAGCGTTCGGCATGCGCGGTGTGCACCAGCGCGGTCAGGCGGAACCCGGGCACCTGGTCGGCCATCACCTGGCACAGCTCCAGGCAACCGAGGTGCGCGGTGACGAGCAGCCCGCCCTCGCCCGCCTTCACCCGCGCCAGCACGCCCTGGCGTTCCATCGTGACCTTGTCGACCGGATAGCGCTGGCCCAGCGCCAGGATCTTGTCGAGCAGCGTCTCGGCGAACACCGCGAAGTGCCGCAGGCTCTGCCATGCCCCCGGGCGCCGCGGCGGTACGCCGAGATGGTCGTGCAGGCGCGCCAGGTACTGGCGGGACGCTCGGCGTGCCGTGCCATTGAACAGCCAGTGCACGAACACGACAGGATACACGCAGATGCGGAACGGCCAGCGCCCCAGCCAGCGGTGCACCGCACACAGCAGCAGGATGCCGCGCACGGACGTGGATTCGCCAAGGTCGGCCCAGTGGTGCGAGCGATCACTCACGCGCGTCCACCCCTCGCTTTGCTCGCCAGCAGGCGCGGCAACCGCCAGACCATGCCGAAGAACAGGCGGGTATGCATGCGGCTGATCCGCACGTTGTCGCGCCAGACATCGAAGTGGGACACACCGTCCAGCGGGTAGGTCACCCGCGTGGGGCGGTTACGCACCTCGACGCCACGCCAGAACAAGCGCACCAGCACTTCGACGTCAAAATCCATCCGACGGCCGATGGTCTCTTCGTCCATCAGCCGCAGCACCGGAGGCAGCGGATAGACACGGAAGCCGCACATCGAGTCGCGGATCTTGAACGAGAGCGTGTTGATCCAGACCCAGACGTGGGTCAGATAGCGGCCGTAGAGACGGCCCTTCGGCACGCTCGCGTCGTACAGCGGCACGCCGCAGACGATGGCGTCCGGGTGCGCGCGCGCCTCTTCGAGGAAACCCGGGATATCACGCGGATCGTGCTGGCCGTCGGCGTCGATCTGCAGCACGTGCGTGTAGCCCGTCCTGGCCGCCGTGCGGAAGCCCGCCAGCACGGCCCCGCCCTTGCCCTGGTTCACCGGCAGGCGCAGCAGCGTCACGTCGGACGCATGCAGCGCCGCCAGGCGCTCCAGTTCCCGCGCACAGGCTTCACCGGAACCATCGTCGACCAGCAGGCACGGCATACCGGACGCGCGCACACCGTCCACCATCGTCGCGATGACCTGCTCGTGGTCGAAGACCGGGATCACCACGAGCGGACGGAAACCGTTCGCCGTGGCCATGGATTCATTCCCCATCAGCGAACACCACGCGCCCGCTGGCATGCGGCCCGTGTTCCGACACGTAGCGGAACACCAGCGTGCTGCGCTCGGCCAACCACTCCAGATCCAGGCGGATCACGTCACCCGGCCGTGCGACACGCTGGAACTTCAGCGCCTCCATGCGGAGGAACTGCGGCGGCAACGGGAACGCTTCGCGCGCCAGCTGCACCGCCCAGTCCAGTTGTGCGACCCCTGGCAGGATCGCCGCCTGCGTGAAGTGGCCCTCGAAGACCGCCAGCGACGCATCAAGCGGCAGCTCCACCCGCGCATGCGCAGGCTCGCGCAGCGTCCAGTGCGCCTCGGGACGTTCGGGGCGGAACAGCGCCGTCAGCGCCGCCTCGGTCACCTTGCCCTGTGCGTTCGCCGGCATCGCGGCCACGAAACGCCAGCGCCGCGGACGCGTTACCGCATCCTGCGCGCCCGCGAGATGACGCGACAAGGTGTTGGCCAGGGCACGGCGGCCCGCCGCGTCCTCGGGAAGCGGAACGCCCGCTTCGACCACGACCACGGCCGCCAACGCACTGCGGCTCCCGCCCAGCAACAACACGCGTGCTTCGCGGACAGCAGGATGGGCCTGGATCTGTCGCTCCAGTGCATCCAGCGAAACCCGCCGCTCTTCCACCTTCACGATGCGATCGGCGCGCCCCAGCAGACGGAAGCCACCTACGCCATCGGCCTCGGCGCGATCCTGGGTACGCCACCACGCGGGTTCGGCCAAGTGCGGCGAACGCACTTCCAACGCCCCCTCCGTGATTTTCCAGTCCACGCCCGGCAGCGGCTGCCAGGCGGGCTGCTCCCGGTCCCATCGACGCCAGGCGATGCCGCCGGTTTCGCTGCTGCCCAGGATTTCCGCCGGCGGCACCCCAAGCAAACGCGCGACATCATGGGCGGCCTCGGCAGGCAGTGCGCCCCCCGACGAAAACACCGCGCGCAGGCGCCCGTGCAGCAGCGACCAGTCCAGTTGCGCAGGCAGCCGCTTCAGATGGGCCGGGCTGGCGACCAGCACCGCGTCGTGCCCCTCCATGGCCGCCAGCAGATCCTCGGGGAAGAACGCGCGCGGCACGATCGCGCGACCCGCCGCCAACGGCCACAGCACGCGGAACAACAAACCGTAGATGTGCTGGTGGGAGACCGTCCCGTGGACCGCGACGTCATCCAGGCTTTCGCCGAGTGCGCGCTCCAGGGCGTGCACCTCGGCATCGAGCTGGCGGAGCCGCTTCTCGATGGCGACCGGCTCGCCGGTGCTGCCCGACGTAAACACCACGAGTCGGGTGGCTTCGGGATCCAGCGGCGCGAGGACACCGTCGATCGCCACGCCTTCGCTCAGGGCCACCGTGCCCGGCCAGTCACCTGCGAATCCGTCAACGTGCGGCTGGAGGCGCGCCTGGGTGCCGCTCAGTGCGTCGCCGGGAAGCACGACGGTCTTTCCCGCATGCCAGGCGCCGAACAGGGCCGCGGCAAAGCGGGTCGCATCTTCGAAATGGAGCGCGAACCTCGCGCCCGGCGCCGCACCGAACGCCGCATGCCAGCGCACGAACTCGCGATGGAATGTCGCGTGGTCGAACACGCGCCCTCCGCTGCGCGCGAAGGTGCGGCCAGGCAACGGCTGCAGGGCTAGCTCGGCCAGCGGGCGCCACTCAGCCATGCGAGTGTCCCGCCCGCACACGACGGCGCACCAGCCATTCCACGCCGAACAACGTGCCGATCAACACGTAGGCGATCAGGCCGTTGTACAAGGCCCACACGCGGTCGGATGTCCACAGCGCGGTCCCCACCGCCAGCGCACCGTTGACGACGAAGAACACACACCACACCTGCGTTACCCGCCGTGTATACGCGACGCCGGCCGGCGGCAGGTTCGGTTCGGTCATCCGCGCGATCCGCTCCACCGCCGACGGCGGGAATGCCAGGCTGGTGGCGAACACGGCCAGCATCACCCCGTTGACGAGCGCGGGATACAGCTTCAGTGGAAGCGCTTCATTGGAGACCGTGGCGAGCAGGGCGAGCAGCGCGGCACCGGCCGCTGCGACAAGCCACACGGCCTGCCGGGTCGCCGCCGCACGCAGCAACGCGAGCACCAGCAGCAGTACCGCCAGCCAGCGGGGCTCGAAACGGCCCATGGCCCAGTACACCACCAGGGGGTACGCCAACGACAGGACCACGAAGATGGCCGCGCCTATCCGGGACACGGTGCGGCCAGCGTCAGGCGGCTTCGTCGCGGATCAGTCCGTACAGCACGTCCACGATGTCCTGCACCGTGCGTACCGACTTGAACGCGTCAGGCTGGAGGCTCCGCCCCAGTAGCGGCTTGAGTTGCACGATCAGGTCGACGGCATCGATGCTGTCGATGTCCAGGTCGTCGTAGAGCTTCGCCTCGGGCGTGATCCGCGCCGTGTCGATCTCGAAGCTGTCGTGCAGGATCGTGACGATCCGTTCAAAAAGTTCGTTCTTGGTCATCTTGCCAGTCCTGCCGTCGCTCAAGCCTTGCCCTGGGCAACGACGAAATCCGCCAGTGCCCGCACGCTGGCGAAATGCCGGCGGGTCTCCTGCGAGTCGGCCGACAGGCTGACTCCATAGCGCTTCTGCAGTGCCAGTCCCAGCTCGAGCGCATCGATCGAATCGAGGCCCAGGCCCTCCACGAACAGCGGCGCGGTGGTATCGATGTCGTCCGGGGAAATGTCTTCCAGCGACAACGACGAAATGATCAATTCCTTGATCTCGTGCTCAAGTGCCTGCACGCGATGGATCTCCCGCAAAATAGTTGGCCAGATAGTCCGTGAGTCGCCGGGCTGCCAGCGCCTCTCCCCCCGCCAACGGATCCCCCCCCTCCGTTCCGTTCAGGAACGGGGCGATCGGCAGGTCTTCCTGAACCTCGATCACCATATGGAACCGCGTCGGCGGCACACGATACCACTTCTCCCCTTTCCCCAGCGTCAGCGGTGTGCATGAGATGCGCACCGGGGTGACGTCCAGCCCCCCACGCACGGCGATGTTCGCCGCACCGCGCTGGAGCTTGAGGGGCTGCCCCGGCGTGGTACGCGTGCCCTCGGGAAAGATCACCAGCGTCCCTCCCGCCCGCACGGCGGCGATGCAGTCCTCCACCAGCCCTGCGCCGTCGTCGTTGGATACGTAACCTGCGGCCCGGACCGGCCCCCGCATGAACGGATTGCGCGCCACCGCCGACTTCACCACGCAATCGGCGTTCGGCAGCAAAGAGATCAGCAGGACAACGTCGATCAGTGTCGGGTGATTGGCGAGCACCAGAAGTCCGTCGCGCGCCAGCCGCTCGCGCCCGCGGATCTCGTAGGTCATCACCCCGAGCCGCCGCATGAGTTCGACATGCGCGGCAAAGCTGCGCTGGACGATGCGGCGCGACCAGCGCCGTCGGCGCACCGGGTCGCGCACCAGCCAGAGCAGAGGAGGAAGCACCAGCACGCCCAGGATCAGGCCACCCACGCCGAACGCGAGGAAGCTCAGGCCAGTGCCTGCCACCCGCCACGCGTGATCCAGCCTCTCACGCATCGCGCCGCCACTGCCAGCGCACGCCATCGCCGCTCCATGCCAGTTGCGCATCGCGCGCCAGCAGGAAGCGCAGCACATCCAGCCCGTGAGGCAACGAGGCGGGAACGTCCTCGCCCTCGCCCTCCTCGGCACCCCAGGCCAATCGCAGGGTCGGGAGTGCCGGATCGGCATGAACCAGTCGCCAACACCACGCGAAGCCCGCATCTGGCTCATCCGCGAAGCTGCCGTAGACCGCTGGCAACGGTGCGTCGTAAACGACCAACAGCACTTCGGGCGCACCATCGGCGAGCAGCGCCACCGCCTCGATGAACGCCGTCTCGACAGTGGCCATGCCTCCCGCCGTCGCCACGTAGTTGCCGCGCTCGCCCCGCAAGATGGAATAGAGCGCCGCGATGGCGTTGTGCACCGACAGCCCGAACGTCGTCGGCGACGGGAAGTCGCCCGCGACCAGCGCCTCCAGCAATTCCATCGAACGCGCGACATCCCCGTGCCGGGACGCGAACACCATCGGCACACCGCCCTCGTCCGCGCGCTGGCACCAGAACGCGGTCTGGATCGCCATGCGCCCCAGCCGCTCGATGCGCCGGCGTTGCATGGCCGGGACTTCGGACAATGCGGGGGTTTCCTCTCCCGACGGCAGCCACGGGGCCTGTGCCCACGCCGACCACGCTGCCTGGTCCACCAGGCCCGGTGCCCACGCTGCCCACTCCTTTACCGACAAACCAATCATGCGCCGTGCGTGGCCCTGTTGTTTTTCAAGCGTCGTATTTCACCCGCATGCCGCAACGTTCGCCAGTCGTGAAAATTTTCGTTACGAACGCTTGCGCATCGGAAAGAGGCTGGCTATTATTCCGCTCCTGCCAGCACGTGGGGCCATAGCTCAGCTGGGAGAGCGCCTGCATGGCATGCAGGA
>JACZCZ010148971.1_pt1 | contig 28820 bp, 20 predicted proteins | sample 8641811 | NCBI WGS metagenome assembly JACZCZ01 (sample SAMN15324610, study PRJNA640507) | soil metagenome | isolation source: intercropping peanut in the first line | place: China: Luxin town, Laibin City, Guangxi Province | collected 2019-07-25 | depth 10cm m | reverse complement strand
CTGACGCCGGCCGACAGCCTCGAGGGCCACTGGGCGCCGACGCGCGCCGGCTTCGGCGCGGCGATGGGCGCCATGGCGCGCTGGCCGATCACGGCAGAGGCGCGCGCCGCGCGCGACGGGCTCGCCGACGACGGCATTTGTAATCCGGATTCGCCGCCCGTGCTCTCGGTGTTCGACGAGCTGCGCACGATCGATCTCGGCGACGACCAAGTCGTGCTGCAGTTCGACAACACCGGCGACAAGTCCACGCGCATCGTCCACATGACGGCCGCGCATCCGGCCAACGTGCAGCCGTCGCTCGACGGCCATTCGATCGGCCGCTGGGAAGGCGACACGCTGGTGATCGATACGATCGGCTTTGCGGCCGACTCCTCGGGCTTGGGCCTCAACGTGCCGGCGGGCCCGCGCAAGCACTTAGTCGAGCGGCTGACGCTTTCCGAGGACAAGACGCGTCTGCGCTACGAGGTCACCGTCGAGGACCCCGACTTCCTCACGGGGCCGGCGACGCTGACGCAGCAGTGGGACCACCGCCCCGATCTCGACTTCTCGCAGAACACGGGCGCATGCGATCCCGAGGTGGCGCGGCGCTACAAGGACCACGTGCCGGCGCAGTAACGCCGGCGAAGTGCAATGAAGCTGTATCGTCAGTGGATTGCGTGCGCGCTGCTCGTGCCGGCGGCAGCCGGCGCGCACCACTCGCGGACGCAGTACGACGGCAGCGAAGTTCAGGAGATCCAGGGCGAGCTCACCTCCGTCACCTGGGCCAACCCGCATGCGATGTTCAGTGTGCGCGTGACGAGCGCGGCGGGCGAAAGCGCCACGTGGGACCTCGAGAGTTGGGGCTCGCCGTACGTGCTCTCGCGCATGGGCGTGACGAAAGAGCAGTTCGTCGTCGGCGCCGACGTGCGCCTCGCGGGGCGCGTCTCGACGATCGTGCCGAATCGGTTCTTACTGACGAACATGCTGCGGCCGGACGGCACGGAAGTCGTGCTCACGACCGAAGGCGACAAGTTTTGGGACAGCCGGCAAGTCGGCGGCAGCTCGCAGTGGCGGGCCGAGAAGGTCGCGTCCGCGGCCGCCGAGAACCGCGGCCTCTTCCGCGTCTGGAGCACGGCGCGCATGGGCCAGGCCCGCGCCAACCGCATCATGCTGACGCCGAGCGCGCTCGCGGCCCGCGCAGCGTTCGACCAGTCGAAAAGCTTCGTCGTGACCTGCGAGCCGCAGGGCATGCCGACGGTGATGAACTGGGTCTATCCGTTCGAGCTTTCGCAGCCGGACGCGAGCACCGTCATCCTGCGCAGCGAGTACTTCGACCTCGAGCGCACGATCCACTTGGGCGCGCCGGCGGGGTCGCCCGCTGGCGCGGCACCGAGCCGCCTCGGCTACTCCACGGGGCGCTTCGAGGACGGCGGCCGCTCGCTGGTCGTCGAGACGACGGCACTCGATTGGCCCTACTACGACACCATCGGCACGCCGCTGACGCCCGACGTGAAGATCACCGAGCGCTTCACGCTCGGCGACGATCAGTCGACGCTGACGTATCGGCAGACGGTCACGGATCCGGCGACGTTCACGGAGCCGGCGGTGCACGAGTCGCAGCATCTGGCGCTTGGGGAGACCATCGAGCCGTTCGTCTGCGCCGCGGAGCGTTGAGCCGTCAGCTCCAGAGCGCAGCTTTCGACCGCGATCGCCGCCTCGCGCCTTCAAAGGGTCAGCGCAGCTCTGCGATGAGGAAATAGAAAAAGCCGAGCATCACCGCCGTCTGACCCAAAATGGCCACGTACATTTGGCGCGTGACGCCGCCGAGTTCCTTTCGAAGCTCACCGAATTGCTGCGCCATCTCGACGCGAAGTTGTGCGGCCTGACCAGTCACTTCACCGCGCAACTCAACGCGTACAGCATCTATGGCGTGGTACAGACCTGCCACGTCCTGCTTCGTGGCGAGAGTGTCTTTCGCGCCGGCGATTTCGATCTCAATGGCGCGCACGATCGCGCGCGCCTGTGCCGGCGCCACGCTGGCTTTCTCCAACACCTCGAGCGATTCCGCCTGCATCGTCATTCGATGATAAGCCCCGCGCAAAGCGCACTGTCAAGCGAGCGCGCCATGGCGGAATCATCGCTGCGACCCGCGCATGCCGCTATCGCCGAATGGCGCGAGAGCGAGCAGATAATCGCGCTCACCGTGCGCGGCGTTACTGCACTTTCCGCACGAACTCGGACTTGAGCGCCATCGCGCCGATGCCGTCGATGCGGCAGTCGATGTTGTGATCGCCGTCGACGAGGCGGATGCCCTTCACTTTCGTGCCGACCTTCACGACCGACGAGGAGCCTTTGACCTTGAGGTCCTTGATGACCGTCACCGTGTCGCCGTCTTTGAGCTCGTTGCCGTTCGCGTCGAGCACGCGCGCGTCGGCCTCGGCCGCGACGGCCGCTCCGCGCCCGTCGCGCGCCCATTCGTGCGCGCACTCCGGGCACACGTACAGCGGCCCGTCCTCGTAGGTGAGCTCGGAGTTGCACTTGGGGCACGGGGGCAAAGCACTCATGACACGTCCTCGGGCAGAGATCGAAGCGGCGCAGATTACCACTTCGAATGCTTGCGGAAGCCAGCTCCAGAGCGCGCGCAGCTCGAACTCGACGGCGTCGAACGGGCGTGCGACGAAATCTGCGTGCTGACGCGGGGAACACGGAGTTGGAAAATGTTTCCGCGGAAACAGCGCGAACAGCGGCGACTCCGGATCGACGGGATAGCCCTCCCACACCGTAAACTCGTCCCACGCTCCTTCGAGGGCATCAGGGCCGTAGACCTCGGCAACGAAATTGAAGAGCAGCTTCGGCACGCCGTCGCGGACGCGCCGAGGTCCTTGCGCGAGGCACCCAGCGCAAGCAGCGTTCGCACCAAAAGATCGATAGACACCGTCGGGTCGCCCGACCTTCCAGCCGTCAGCCTCCAGGGCTTTGCGCGTGCTCCGTAAACACCCACGGCAGGAACTTGCGATGCTTGCCTCGGCCCGCGTCTAAGGTCGCAAATTGCGACCTTAAAGAGTTAACTTCTTGTTCTGTCAACCGAAACATGAAGTCTATCGGGAAGCGATCGGCGTTGCGGCGAACCTGTTCGTTGAGCCGTTTCGCGGTCACTCCATATAACGCCGCCAGATCCGAGTCCAGCAAGACGCGCTGGCCGCGAATGACACTGATCCTGCCGACGATGTCGACGGTGACTTCAAGACTGCGCTTCGACGACATCACGCAAGCGTCGCGTTCGTCGCGAGCCGACCCAATTCGCGAATCCACCGACTTCACACGGAAAATGGCACGCAATCTGGGAGCGTGCGCGTGTGCAAAACAGCACGGCCGCCCCGGCAAGCAGGGCCGTCATGCACCTAGTGACACAGGAGCGTTACTGCTTCACCCGTGCCTCCAGGAACACGCGCTCCTGGTGGAACTCGAGATAGCGGCGCTGCCCTTCCGAAAACGCCCCGACGTTCACGCGCTCGCCGAGCGGCACGCCCATCCGCTCGAGCGACGGGCGGTGCGCTACCGGTGACACGAGCAGCCGGCCGCCGGGCTCGAACGAGATGAAGCCGCGGTCGAATAGATGATCGATCGTCGGAGTGAGCAGCAGTCCGTTCTCGCCGTCGAGGCGCTCGGAGTCGCTGCTGTCGCGCCACGGTTTGCAGTGGCTCGCGCGCAGGTGCTCGATGCGATCGACGCCGGTAATGCGGCACCGCGCTTCGACTTGGCGCACGCGCTGCTTGAAGAGCCCTTGCCCGCGACGCGCGAGAATCAGCGCCGACTTCTCGGTGTCTGCATTCGGCTGCTCGCGCGATAACAGTCCATGCTTATGACGGTTTTTCCCCTCGGGCCGAATTCAATTGTTCCTGTGCGCCCGTCTGCGCCGCCGCGTCTGTAAGCGGTGTTTCCAGCGCACGGCGGTTCTTGCCTGGGGAGCGCCGTCTCAACTTCAAATACGCTTTACGCTGACGTCGCCCAAACCAACAAAGCAGCCCGCCGCAAGCAGCGACAACTACGTATGGCAATGCTCGCAGAGGATCGAACGCTGCGAGCGTGCTAGACAAGCCTGGTACCACCCGCTCAGAGAAGTGGTAGATCAGCACCAGGCTGGTCGCAAGGACTCCGAAAGCAAACTGGATTTGCAGGTGTTCCAACATCGATGGCTTTCTATGGGCTTGGAAATAACAATGCACTTCTCGTACGTCTGAAACAAGAAGAAACTGACGCTCGATGTTCGTAACTATCAGTTGATTTCTGTTGAACCACCCGCTCGCATCCAGGACGTGCGCCAACTGCCAGCAGCCCACGAGAACGACGATGCTGGCACTCACATCGAGAGACACCGCCGTTTGCTCCGCGATGATCAACGCGGCGAATGCGCCTCCCAACACGCCTACCGACTGCCACACGACGAGGATGTGACGATTGATGTTCTCCCACATCTCGCCGTAGATCGCGATCAGGAACTCCTCTCTTTTCGTACGCATGCTACCCCTCCGCGAAAACTGCACTGACCATTAGAAAAAAGTTATTGAAAACTACATCATGACTAGTAGACTAGCGCCACGGTTTTTGTGGAAAGAACGATGAACACCATCCTGGTCACGTCGTGTACTAACCGCAAAAAGGAATCTGCGTCGCCAGAATTGCGGGCACGCAACCTGCCTATTGGCACGCTGTCCTCGGTCGTATCGGAATGGACAAACCGAGTACGGGAAGCCGCGGATCGAATCAAAGCGCGCGATCTCTACGGTGGCCGGTCGTTTCGAGAGGCCTTGGCCGCCGAATCTGAACTCTTCGTGTGCTCGGCTGGACTCGGCGTGATGGGCACCGAGGCACTGATACCACCCTACAACCTCACCGTGACAGGGACCAATTCAGACAACGTGCTCCAGCGGATACAGCAACCTCACCCTGTACACCCAAACGAATGGTGGAAGTCGTTGCTCAGCGGACTCGGAATGGAGCCACTGAGCGCGATCATCGCACGGTATTCAGACAAGCTGATTGTCTTGGCGCTGTCGTCGACGTACCTACAGATGGTGTCGGAAGACTTGGACTCGCTTCCGGACGACACACTTCGACGTTTGCGTGTAATCGGTCGCCCGGGGACGCGGGAACTTCTGCCCCCACGGTTAGCGGCGTCCACCGTGGTTTATGACGACAGGCTCGAGGGGGCCGGATCAGGCATAGCGGGAACGCGGTCCGACTTCCGCCAACGCGCCGCCCGTCACTTTATCGGCACGGTCTTATCCAAGTCGCCGAACGCGAACGCAACGGAGCACGACGCTCTGGTTGCACAGTCATTGGTGAGTTATTCACCTCGTGTAGTCGAACAGCGCAAGCGGCATTCGGACGATGAGTTGAAGGACATCATTCGGGATGTGTGGAAGGAGGTGGGAGGACGAGTGACTGTCGGCCTACGCACCTTGCGTCGACAGCGACACATAGCTTGCGAACAAAGCCGGTTCAAGAAGTTGTTCGCTCAGGTTTCGGAAGAAATTCAGAATGCCAAAGAGTAGCCGGAAGGCTCAGAGTGTTGTGGTCAGAGCCCTTAGAACGCAGCAAGCGAAGGGCGTGGACGTGTTCGGCTTTTTTATGCCCGGCGGAAAAATCACGCAGGTCGCCGACATTTCGCGCCTCGAACGCGACGAGGATGATCAACTGAAGGGGTTTCAGCGCCGCGAGATAAGAAATCACGTCAAAGGCATAGTCGATTATCTGAACCAGGGCAGCGTGCTGTTCCCGAACGCCGTTATTCTCGCTCTGTCGTCAGAAGTTAAGTTCGTGCGCTCCCGTGGACCGAGCCGCAAAGAACTCGAGAAGCACATTGATGCTGGTACGCTAGACATACCGATACGTCCCGAGGGCACTCGTGTCGCTTGGATCGTAGACGGCCAGCAGCGCTCCATGGCGCTTTCTGAATCAAACAATCCTGACCTGCCCGTTCCGGTCGTGGGATTCGTTTCCGATGACCTGGGTACGCAACGAGAGCAGTTCATCCTCGTGAACAAAGCGCGGCCGCTACCCAATCGGCTAATCAACGAACTGTTGCCGGAAACCGGCGGCGTGGTGCTGCCGAAGGACCTGGCGGCTCGAAGAATTCCAAGCGAACTGTGTGGACTTTTAAACCGAGATCAAACCTCGCCCTTCTATCGCTTGGTCAAGCGTCTGTCGGACCCCGACATCGAAACAGCTGTAATCACCGACACAGCGTTAGTGAAAATGATTCGGGCAAGCATTAACAGTCCTCTCGGCGCTTTGGCACCGTTCAAAGCAGTGGGTGAGGACGGTGCCGACATTGCCGGAATGTACCGCGCTCTTTGTTCCTTTTGGACAGCTGTTCGAGACGTGTTCAAAGACGCGTGGGGATTGCCAACCACCGAGAGTCGCTTGATGCATTCGGCGGGCATTGAAGCAATGGGCGTTCTAATGGACCGCGTGTTCGCAAGGCACTCCGGCAAACCCAACGAGTACGCCGCCATCAAGCAGGACCTCGCGAAGATGGCACCTTACTGTCATTGGACGTCGGGGGAATGGGACAGCCTAGGACTGGAATGGAATCAGATACAAAACACGCCGAAGCACATCCGTAGCTTAGCGGACGCATTGATCAGAATTCACACCACACGAACGTCTCGATGAAGTTCATTTACGCAGACAGCATGGACTTCATCGACCCGAGATATGACTTCGAGTCGGACACCCACGGCGAGGGTCGCCAAATTTACTGGGACGACAAGTACCCTCATGAGTACATGAATCCGTGCCCTTATGACGGAATACTCGTCTCGCGAGCAATTGTCGGCGACCATCGTTTCGCCGGACGGTACACGCCAGCGCAGGCTATGCGATTCCGCCGCGTCGGTGCTCGGACTTTCCTCCGGTTCGAGGGACCAGAACTGAACGACAAGCCCATCTTTGGGGACTGCGGCGCTTTCTCTTACATGGAGGAAGACGCCCCTCCGTACAGCTCTGATGAGATGCTCGAGTTCTACATCGACGCGGGCTTTAGCCACGGGTGCTCTGTCGATCACGTCGTGCTGGAGTTTGATCGAGACGCTTCTGCTCTGACGAGCGGCTCCGAAAACGCACGCCGCCGACGCGACATTACTCTCACGAACGCGCGCGACTTTCTGGCTCTGTCTCGGAGGTTCCCTGGCTTTACTCCGCTGGGTGTCGTTCAGGGGTGGTCACCTGACAGCAAGGCGGAGGCCGCCAGGCAACTCGAGGCTATGGGGTACAACTACCTCGCAGTGGGCGGCATGGTGCCGCTGAATGCGAGATCGATCCATCTGTGCCTGCAAGCCATTCGCGAGCGCATCAGCCCCGCGACGAGACTCCATCTCCTCGGTTTCGCGAAGGCAGAACAAATAGCGGAGTTTGTGCAGTATGGAATCGCGAGCTTTGACTCGACATCTCCCCTTCTTCGGGCTTTCAAAGACGCGAGGGCGAACTACTACGTCCTGAGAGACGGCCGTCTCGACTATTACGCCGCTATCCGTATTCCTCAATCGACCGAGAACCCGCGTTTGATGCGTGCCGCGAAGGAAGGCAAGCACCGTCAGGAAGATCTAATTGCGCTCGAGCAAAGCGCACTTCGATGTGTGCGCGCATTCGACAAGGGCGCGGCATCTCTGGATGAGACCGTCGACTCGGTCGTGGCCTACAACCGCGTGTTCATGTGGGACGACCGTTTAAGCGGCGACAGAAATGAACGCGCACTCGCGAATACGAAGACGAGCCTGATTCGAACCTTGAAGGACCAACCCTGGAAGGATTGCGACTGCAACGTGTGCGAATCCGCGTCCGTCGAAGCGATCATCTTCCGCTCGAGCAATCGCAACAAGCGCAGGGGCTTTCACAATCTTGGCGTCTATTACGAATACGTACGAAGGCAAATCGATGTCTCACATGACGCAGCAGACTTGGACGTACCGAGCCGTCGTCGCGCAGCAGAGCGCTAAGCACACATGCTTAATGATCGCCGCCCAGGCGCGCGATGTTCTGGCATGGGCTCAGATAGAACGAGTTGGCCGAAGCGGAGATGGGTCCCTGAGAGGATTCCAGCGTCCGCAAATTGCGAGCCACATAAAAGAGATCCGCGACTACTTAGCGCATCAGGACGCTGTACTACCCAATCCCATCGTCGTTGCCTTCGTTGGCGGGGTGCGAATAGCGAAGGACGACGGAGGCTCCGTATGGGTAACCCTCACCCCTGCACGTACGGGGTTAGGCTTTGTTGTTGACGGCCAACAACGACTGACCGCACTCGCCGGACTTCCAAACAAAGACTTCGAAGTCTTTGTTTCAGTCCTGGTGTGTAGCGATTACGAAGAACTTCGCCGCCAATTTGTACTGATCAATAACACCAGGCCGCTGCCCAAGGCGTTGATCTACGAACTCCTTCCCGGCGTGCAGGGCCTGCCAGAACGGCTGTCGTCGCGATCGAACGCGGCGCAGCTGACCGAGCAGCTTAATTACGACGAACGCTCTTCGCTCCGAGGGCAGATCTACCAGCACACGAATCCCACAGGAGTGATCAGGGACACCGCTATCCAGAAAGTAATCATGAACTCCGCGTCCGATGGAGCACTTAGAGACTTTCGGGGTCATGACGACCAAGCGGATCGGTCGTTTGGGTTAGTCAGTGATTTTTATGGCGCGGTCCAGGACGTGTTCGCTGACGACTGGAAAGGGCACGGGCCAAAAACGTCTCGTCTTGTTCACGGCGCCGGAATCATAGCTATGGGCTACGTCATGGAACTCTTATACGCACGCGATGGTGCGCGAGACCGCGAAGCTTTCGCGAAGGGCCTTGCCGTTTTGCGCGACCGCACAGCGTGGACGCATGGGTCATGGAGACTCAGCGAAGCGGAAGTGGTGCCCTGGAATGCTATTCAAAATGTTCAGCGCCAGATCATGGCGCTCGCTCATTACCTCGTTACCGTCGTCAAACGCAGCCCGATATCGGAGGCTGCGTAAGCCGATGAGGCAAGTTGTATGACTAGGGCGCTTGTCCTTTTTTCCGGTGGCCAAGATTCGACTACTTGTCTAGCATGGGCGCTCGAGCGCTACGCCAGCGTGGAAACCATCGGATTTCGCTACGGACAACGGCACATCGTTGAATTCGAATGCAGGCAACGCATTCTCTCGCGTCTTCGCTCGCAGTTTCCTCAATGGAGTGCCCGTCTAGGGCGCGACCATGCAATTTCCGTCGACGCACTCAGTTCGCTGAACGAAACGGCGCTGACGTCGGATAAACAGATCCAGGCCGCTGACGGCGCGTTGCCGAACACTTTTGTCCCCGGCCGGGACCTATTGTTCTTTACGCTCGCGGCCGCCGTTGCTTATGGACGGGACATTCGGTCTCTCGTCGGAGGAATGTGCGAAACGGATTTCTCAGGCTACCCCGACTGTCGGGATGACACGCTCAAGGCGCTGCAAGTGGCTCTCAATCTTGGGCTCGCAGCGCGGTTCGTAGTCGAGACACCTCTCATGTGGTTAGACAAAGCGTCGACATGGCGCTTGGCTGAAACCCTTGGCGGAGCAGCGTTCGTCGAACTAGTCGTTGAGGAAACGCATACCTGCTACGAGGGCAACAGACAAATCGCTCATCCCTGGGGCTACGGGTGCGGTAAATGTCCGGCATGTCTCCTTCGAATGAACGGCTATCAAGGGTTCCGCGGAGCGCGGGCCGCATAAGTCATGTCATACGCGGTAAAAGAGATCTTCTACACACTGCAAGGCGAGGGAGCGAACGCAGGCCGCCCTGCTGTCTTTTGCCGCTTCTCCGGCTGCAATCTTTGGAGCGGCGTGGAGAGGGATCGAGCAACCGCACGATGCCGCTTCTGCGATACGGATTTTGTTGGAATGAATGGTGTGCGGGGCGGCCGCTATGCCGTGACCGACTTGGTGAACGCCGTGCGCAGTTGCTGGAAGTCATCGATGGCTTCTGCTTCGCCGATGGTTGTGTGCACTGGTGGAGAGCCGGCCCTGCAATTGGACGACGAATTGGTCCTCGCGCTACACGACGCTGGATTCATGGTGACCGTTGAGACGAACGGAAGTCTCGATCTTCCGCGGAACGTCGATTGGGTGACCATGAGCCCCAAAGCAGGTGTACCGCTACGAGTAGTTAGCGGGAATGAACTCAAGGTCGTGTGGCCACAACCAGACATGGACCTTGAGGCGTTAGAAGCTCTGGACTTCGACTTGCGCTATCTGCAACCACTGCACAGCGACGCACTCGAAGAGAACACTCGGCAGTGTGTGCAGATGTGCTTGCAGCGTCCTGTTTGGAGATTGAGTTTGCAAACTCACAAGATCTTGGGGATCGCCTGATGCACGAACTTAGCCAGCGCTTCATGTTCGAGGCTGCTCATACACTCCAACGAGCCTTTGAAACAGAAGGCAGTCGGAGAGTGCATGGCCATACTTACTTCGCTGAGGTGACGGTTTCGGGAGTGCCGGATCGTGCCAGCGGCATGGTCATGGACCTCGCACAATTGCGCACTCACATCGAAGAGATAAGAGGCGTACTGGATCATCAAATGCTCGACGATGTGCCACAACTGGGGGCTCCCACGCTCGAGAACCTTTGTTCCTACATAGCGGATCGCCTTAAGAGCGCAACGCCGAACCTGGCGTCGGTGCGTGTTTGGCGAGAAGGTTCCGGCGATGGCTGCCGGCTTTCCCTAGGGTGATCCACTACGTCTATCTGACATGCGAAGACCGCAGTGATACCGACCGGCCGACGTAACGAGCGAGATTTGCTTCATGACTCGCAGCACGTAGTCGAGGTAGTCCACGCCCACCAACCGTACAGCTAAGGAGTAAGGAATTCACGGATCGCGTCGAGCAGACTCGCACTCCCTTGCCCACGGGCATATAGAGTCACGCGGGACTTTGGTCTATTCGTCTCTATGTACATAGTCGCCGCGTGTTTCGCGGCCGCCGTTGCGAGCACAAAAATGTCGGCGGTCGCCGAAGCGGTCCGAAGCGCCGGCGAACCGCCGACGTGATCACTGAAGGTTTCTACGAGGATGTTCGGGCAAAGCTCCAGCAGCGTGGACTGGACGCGGCGGAGCGCTGATTCCCGGAGAGAGTACAGCGCAACGCGCTTCTGCTCTAGCGCACGCCAAATGGACACCGTATCCGCGACGCCCTCGCCGGCTGGGTGCTTACCGATCGTGTCCGGCACACCTAGTTCGTCTGCGAGTCGGCGAAGCAACGCCCACTGTGACGTATCAATCCGACGGTACCACCGGTGAAAGACTGCTGCGACGCGCGCTGCGAACTCTTCGCGTTCCTTCGTGTCCGCGCACACTTCGTTAGCGAGAACATCCATCGTCTCGAGCGCTATGTCTGCAACCGAGGGGCTATCTGCAGCCTCGAGTGCAGAGATCAGCTGGTGGACGATCTCAGAGTATTCCGTATTCGAAACGCCGAGCTGGAGGCGCGCCTCCGCTACGCGAACGAGCGTCGCAATCTGGGGCAACGACACGTGGTCGTCGACGGCAATCAAGAGAAAGAGGTTCTCGTAGATCGGCTTCAGGCGCGCGTCGGCCCCCTTCGAAAGGAAGAACTCGACGACATAAGGAAGCGCGTCTCGCAGCGCCGCTTGTCCCCACTGCGGTCGGTCCGCAATGATCAACTCGGCTATGCTGACGGTCGCGTTGCCATCCGACGCCACGGAATCGACGCTCCATTCTCGAACGGCGGCCTCGGCCACCGTGATCGCAGACCTCCACGGAACCCTGCCACCGAGGCGTTGCAGCCACGTCACCCATGAAGACGGGATCTCAGGCGGCGGCGCAGGGGCAGAGATCGGCGCCGGAACGACAAGGGCTTGAAGTGATTCGAGGAACCGCCCGAGCACCGCGTGTTCGGCCACCTGTTGTCTTTGGCGATCTGGGAGACTATCTAGTGATGCCAGGGCCGCTTGCGCGGCTGCGAGCGTCCCCATGTCGCGCGCGCAACGAAGAAGAAGGACGCAAACCTCCATGGAGGGAGGAAGGGAAGATGCAATCCCGTACGCTCGATCAATGTCGGCACGCGCGAAAGCCTCTTGCGCCTCCGAGAGTTGATCCCGTGACAAAATCGGTACCGGCTCCGGACGTGGTGCCAAAGCGGCAAGAGCAGCCAAGTAAGATCGCCCCGCGGTCCCGGGGGAATACTTCTGGACAATACCTTGAGCAAGTTCGTACCGAGGAGGTTCCGACGCTACAGAGGAGAGTACAAAACTCGCGTCCACTTCGAATCCGGACAGGCCCGCGTAGGCGCGAAACAATTCGCCGTACTGCGTAAGAACGTCAGTCCGGAAGCGCGCAAGGGCCTCCGACGCGCGTTCCCCGTCCTCGAACTCACGAAGTTGTGTTGCGTACACTGCGCGGATGAGTGCCTCGGTCACGCGGCGCGGACGAGGCATTGTCAGCAGACTCATCTGCTCGGGGAGTGCGAGAATTGCGGCCCACTGGCCAAGCGCTGCAAGCCGCCGAACCTCGAGGAATAGCAGGTTTATGGCACCGAGCTGACCCGAGGCCCGCAGTTCACGAATACATCCAGCAGTGGTCTCACCATTTGCCGCGGCCAGGCCGTACTCGAAGTCGCGAAGGATGCGACCAACCGCCCGGGGGTGGCGTGCCGTGCGGGATGGTCGTTCATCACGCAGACGTATCAGCGTTAGCAGACGCTCCCGCGCCACGTTCAGAAGATCGCGCTCAGGCACCTCGACTCGGAACGCGCTATTCTCGCTTTCGCACCGCGCGAGAACCGCGGCCTCAATGGGGTCCCCCGCGTCAAAGGCTGTTGGCCTCCCTTCAAAGTCCGAATACGAAGGTCCAAGGAACGCGCGGAGTTCGTCGCGCGCGATTCGAGCAATCCGTTCGGACGCGCACAAGACGTACCAAAGGACACGACCATCGTCTTCTCGTACACACGGAAGCACGAGCAATTCAGGCGCGCGTGCGAGGTCGTCGAGGAACGGACCAAGCCTTGATTGCGCGTCCGCGCCGATAGATCCATTCCGGATCGCCTCCCATCGGAGACGGTTTCCGGGGCCAAAAAATGCGTCCTCGAAACTCACAGCGTGCCGCCGTATTCCCTGCGGAACGCGAGACGAAGATGCTCGATGCGCGCACGGTCGGTTTCGAAGATGAGCATCTCTGTCAGGTGCGCGAGCCCGTTGTACGTGAGGTTCATCGAGCCGATCAGAGAATAGCGATCGCCGACGAGTCCCTTCGCGTGCAGGTCGGCTCGCTCGTGGAAAACAACGTTGGCGCTCCGAGCCGCTTCTCCGAGTCCGTCCAGCACTTGTCGATTGCCTGACTCAGGTCTCGTCGCAATCACGACTTGCGTGCCGCGGTTCAATAACTCCCTTAACACACGGCTCAGACGGACCGTGGTCTTGGGAAACTCGGAGCACACGGTTAGAAAGTCACCGGTGTCATTGTCTAGCACAGGAATATCGCGCAGCCACGGCGAGACGATCCACAGGCACCGGCTCGGCAGCACGAGCTCAGCAGCAAAGATCGTCTGGAACAGTTCCCGCACCGAGTTGCGAGCATCACTCGCAGTCTGAAGGAACTGTCTTGTGGTCATTGGAACGCCTCCGGAAGCTCGATCGATGCGCGTAACTCCGTTCCGTCCCTGCGAATACCAGTGAGTCGTGCGTGGATGAGTAGCAACTCGGAATCAACAGGTTCGGAGCCAATGCGCAGTAGTGCTTCAGCAAACTGCTGAGCTTCGGAGGCAGCGCCAACCAGTTCAGCAGCACCGTCGTGAACCAAGATGCGCGATAACTCCGTGAACCACGCGCCATCCCTCAGTGGGACGGCCCGAACGGGTCGAGGGACGGCCGCCAATACTAGGAGACGGTCGCAGTCGGGCAAAACCGAAAACGATTCTTGGTGCCGAAGTGTCTCCGCTCGCACCTGTCCACCACGAGGCCACAGCATGCTGTAGAGCACACTGAACCGCCAGGCTGCGCGCGCTTCGTCTGAGTCACCAGGCGGGGATACGCCTAGCGCTGCCTCGAGGCGTGAGTTAGAGCTCTGCGCGAATGCAAGCACGCGCGCATCAATGTCGATTCCGAGGCGTTCCTCTGCCGTGCTCCACTCGCGTAGCACCGTTGCAAGGAACATATCGGTCTGCCGGTTCGTCCCTGGTCGAAGCAAGCGGGCATTGACTGCAACAAGCAGGGTTGGCGTTGGGCAGACGCCTCTCCGTGCGAGCTCGGTCCGCAGCACTTGAAGAGATCGGGAACTCGCCTCATGCGAGTCCGCTGCGCGAATGGCCGCTACAGCAGCAGCGATGGGTGTTTCATCGGCACGATCGGATGTGGCGAGTCCGAGAACGCGCTCCAGATCGGAGCCGACGAGTTCTAGGTCCGAAGGAGCAAGCGCGTCATCGAGTAGGCTGAAGAAACGCCTCGGGTCTTCCGCATACCGTGCCAGGAACTCCTCGACGAAACCTCCGCCGCCGATCGTAGCTTCCGTCAACCATAATTCCGAGCCCTGTGTTCCGGTCTCGTCGCAAGAAACCGAAACCTCTGGTCCAAGATCGATCCTCAATGCTCCAGCATCCATCCGAAGACACAGGTTTTGCGCGGCATCAAGGATCGCGGCCGCCAAGGTCGAGCTAAAGCGCGCGCGAAGCCATGGTTCCCACTCCGCGTCGGGCTGGTCCCAAAGAGCGCGCGCCGCACCGTGCAAAGCATCCCGCGCTGGCTGCTGATCGAGAATGTCTAGGATCTCCTGGAGACGTCGTGGAACGGCGTCACCATCAGTCGTCGGTCCGTCGCTCGAGTCTGCGGAATCAGAATTTCCTTCTGCAGCCGTTTGGAGAATCGTCTCCAGCACTTCCCGCATGGTCGTACGGGAGAGTCGTGAGTAGACTGCAGCCTCTGACTTTTCGAGCGACTGACCGGTTCTCAGAGCCTCCGCGGTTACTGTTGAGAGGTAAACTTGCGCCAACCATTCCCGTTGGAAGCCATTCGCAAGACCGTCCAAGAGAGGCGTGGCGCGAAGATTGTCCTTGAACCGGGAGACACGGACGCTCCGAAGCAACCGCGCATCCCTCACACTGAGGTCGGCTAGGCTCCGCGGGAAGGCGAATCTAACCTGGACCCCATCGACGTCGGCAACGAACCCGATTGCCGCTGCACTTGAACGCTCGGCTGGCTCGCCATGCACGAACCTAAGAGTGCGCTCGACTTGGCGCTGTTTACCTCGGCCGATCGAAGCGAGAGCGCCTGTCGCGAACCGACGGACTTCCAAGGGCAGACCCAGGTGGTGCGTGTGGAAACGCAAAGGCCGCAGAACGGTGTTCCAGTGCGACCGCTCAGGTGCATCGACCTCGTGTCCTTGGGCAGAGAGCACGAACTGCGCGTGCCAGACGAGGAACGCGTTAGATGATTGCTGGACGTTGAGCGGCGTCGCGACTACGTCGAGCGCATGCGGTCGGTAGACGGGAACTGTCCTGACAGTACCGCCGCTATCCCTGTATGAGAATCGTCCCAATTCTTGCCGGTCAGCAGCCGGACAGAAAGTATCGATCGGCACATCGGCAGTCCCGTCTACCGGTGCTATCCAGTACCGCTCACCACCGTGGGTCACTCCGAATCGGCGTGACACGCGCCCCGGGGCGAACTCACGAAGCGCCTGCGCGAGCGGCATGAACTCGATCCGTGGGGCGATTCGGCCGAGGCCAGGGATGCGAATTGCGACCTCTGGTAATTGCAGATCGCTAAAGAGTGTCCGTGGAATGAACTCAGGTAGCGGCGCGCGCCGTACGTGAAACTCGAGACGAGGCTCACCTCGACCCGCGCGTCGCCAGCCTCGTTCAAGCCGCCTCAGCAGAGTGGGTACCGCCTCTGTCATGACGGCACGGGGCGGCTCCCAGAGAAGCGCTGTGGCTTCATCTCGATCGATGGAGAGCGAGCGGGAGAGGAACGTAGAAAACTCGTCGCGCACCGCTTGCTGTTCGAGGAGCGCCCTTAGATAGCCCGCGTAAAGTTCCTGCCGCGCACGAAGCGCTCCTGAGAACATACTCGAGACCTCTTCTGGCGGTTGCGAGAAGTCGGTCCACGGGTCCGGCGAGTGGCTCGGAGGAAGTCGGCGCGCGAGCCAGTCTAGTAGAGCGTACGTCGCCTGCATACGCAACACGGCGCGGTTGCCGAGAGGCAAGCTACGTGGCGGAAGGTGCGGGGAAAAGAGCTGATCGTAGGCTTGGTATGCGTTTCGATCTCGCCCGTAGTCGGAGAGTACGACGACCGTCCATGGCCGCATTTCCTGACGGCGCCCACCCCGCCCTTTGCGTTGTAGGAAGGCCGCTGCGGTCTGCGGCGCCTTGTGCTGAAGGACAACGCCAACATCTGGGTCATCGAATCCGACCTCGAGCGCGGAGGTCGCGACGACCACTTCGGCGCTCGCGTCGACTCCTGCATCTTGGGAACTGGTGCGGCCGATCCGAACACGCGCCCCTGGTGCAAGTACATGCCCGATCTCCTCGACAAGGGACCAGTTCTGGCCCGCGTCGAGACGCTCGCGCGCATTCGGCAGGGTTGCGGCGCGAAGGTTGGCAAGAGATCCTCCGGCACGCCTCGGATTTGGACGACCAAAGGAATCCCAACCTTCCGCGTCAAGAAGGCTGTGGTAAAGACGGTTGATGACGTCCAAGTTGTCAGTGAACGCGAATACGCGACTTCCGTACGCCCCTCGCGATCGAGTCGGCTCCAGCAACCTGCGCAAGAGCATCAGCGCCTGGATACTCGTAGAGAGAAGACTCGTGCCTGATGACGGATCACCTCGAAGCGCAAGCTGATACTCCGCACCCTCTGCGCGCATCTCGGATTCTTCTGGAGACACTTCGCTTACGTCCCCCTGCCCTAGACCAACCAAGTCGGCGAAGAACCGGGGGGCGTCTGCGAGAGTCGCCGACAGTCCGACGAAGTGAGGCCGCGCTTCCGAGGCACGACGCCAACGCCGCAGCAGAAGGGCAACGTGCGCACCGTGCACGCCCTCGTATGCGTGCACCTCGTCAAGCAACACGAAGGATGGCCGCCGATCGGCTCGCACTCCGATGCCGAGAAGCCGAGCGAACTGTCTGGAGGACAGTCGTTGGTTCAGCATTTCCGTTGAAGTAAATAGAACGTCCGGTGGTTTCTCGAGCATGCGCTCGCGGGTTAGACAAATCTCGTCGGATTCAACGCGCTCGCCACAATCCGATCCAGTGCACACAAGTCGCTCGTGCCCGTGCCGCAAGTCGATTTCAGGCCACGCCATCAGTTCGTTGCAGCGTGGGCACCGCACGAACGGGCATTCGTACGCGACGCCGGTAGGAAGGGTAAGACGTCGCCACGCGGAGCCAGTTGGCCCGGGTTCGAAAACTGCGCGAGCGGCACGAGGAACGTCACCGTACAGCGCTCCGATCAGGAGTTTCCTTTTCCCGTTTGCCAAGAGCGCGGGAGCGACACGGCGAGCATTTGCGAGCGCCTCGCGTAGTTGATCCTTGAGCAACTCGTTTCGCGGGTAAAGGGCAAGGCACTTTGTCCAGTACTCGCTCGACAGTTGCGCCGCCATTGCTGCGTACGCAGGAAGGTAGAATGCGAGAGTCTTCCCGCTGCCCGTGCCCGCGCATACAACGGTGCCGAGCGTGCGCTCCGAGGTGGTTCCACGCAGCACGCGACCGATAGAGCGCACCTGGAAGCGTGCAAGAGGGCGCTCGTCCGCCGTGCCCGCGCGCATGGTCGAGCAAATGATCGCTTCCTGCAGTGACGACAACGATGCCGCCTGCTGACGCGCGGTGGCGACAACCTCGGTCGCAGCGACGTCTCGCCTCGGGTACATCCGGCGGCGCACAAGTAACCTGTAGTCGGCGACGAGCCCGGGCGCTGTTCTCCAGGCCGAGTTTCGGGGGTCAGGGAAGATCTGTCGAAGTCGCGCCAAAAGGCGAACCGCCTCTGCCATGCGCGTCCGATAGCGTTCGGTATTGGGGATTCGCCACAGCAGACGCTCGTCCAGAAGTGCCTGAATAAGTTCCCAGCCGGTATCGTAATCAGCGGTGATCCCCCGCCTTGCTAACTCGTCGAGGAAGTCTCCTGCGCGATTTTCGAGTTCCTCTTCGGCAAAGAAGCTGTCAACGACACCCCATGTGAGCAGCGCCTCCTCAGCGCGCTCGACAATTCCGAGGAACTCCAACGCTTGTTTGTTAACCGCCATGTCTGGTCGCAGGTGTCAGCGCCCCACACGCACGCGAACGTTTTTGAGTAGATCGCGGTCCTCAAGCCAGGCGCGAACGGTCTCGGTGAGCTTCTCAAGGGGGGCGCCGTCCTGCTGGCGAACGGCTCGAAAGAAGTCGAGCACCTCCTTCGGAAACTCGTTCGGATTGAGTTGGTCGGCGAGTCTCCGCAGGTCGTCACGTCTATCGAGAAACGTTGCAAGCTCTTCCGGTGTCATGTCGGCCGGATCGGTGTTGCCGAATAGCGCACTCCGCTGCCTCCGGATACGGGCGACCTGTTCCATATGGCTGGGGATGTGTTCGACTTGTTTCAGAAACGCTTCTTCGATCGTTGGGAGGTCCTGCTTGAGCGTCTCGAGCGCTTTCGTGACCGCCGCGCCTACATCCCTGGTCACTTTGTCGACCGAACGCTTGAAGCGACTGTAGGCGCCTCCCTCAGAAGAACCGTCTGACACCTCTTCGACGTACGTGTCCCGCGCGGCAAGCGCAGCCGCCGGATCGGGTAGCTTCGCCACCTCGAAGCCCTTCACGCGGAGCACCTCTAACCTGCGAATCGCTGCTGCTAGGTCATGGTGTGTTCGGTTCAACGCGTTCGCGCGGTCGCGAAACGCCTCCGCCTGTTTGTGGGCGCGGCGCAGCAATTCATGCTTCGCTATTCGCGCGCGCAACGACGTGCATCGATCGAGTAGCACCATGCTCCTGGAGCTCCTTAAGAAGATTTGAGAGTTGCGAGACCGCATAGTGGACGGTGGCCTTCGCCTCCCCTAGCGGGTCTTCACCGATTCTCATTTCCTCACCGGCCAACTCAGCATCAACGGCGGAGAGGAACTGGTCGTACCGAGTACGCAGATCATCACAGAGGCGCATGATCGGCCCGTAGGCGCGCCCCAAAATGGTTAGCAGCGTGCCGCGGGGCACCCCTTTCACCAGTCTGCCAGCATCCTCCAGTGCTGCCATGAGTTTGGCTGTGCGGAACTCCTCGACCAACTCGAGGAGGGCTTTCGTCTCGATTCCTCGCGTCAATCCAGCGGCCTTCGCTTCCTCGACCGTTTCCTTGAGTTCGCGGACGAGGACGTCCTTGTCGAACCCGTCGCCAAGCCACACCAGCGTCTGAGTGCGCCACTGATGCAAGCTGCGCTGGGCCTTGATGACTACACTGCTCTGCTTCTTGAGGTCGAGATACGCCGCACGAACGGGCGCGAATTCCAGCACACCCGTCGGATTTGGAAGCGTTTCCGAGAACTCCCACGCGCTCGCCACTGCGTCAATCGCCGGGCGCAATCGGATGAGGTCGATCGCGTGCACAGTATCAGCCTGGCCCTGGCGTGCACCAACGAGGTTCAGCAGGTGGCCTGCCCACGAAGGGTGTTCACGCGACTCCTTGTCCGCGTCGCGCCTGCACCCACGGAGACAATTAGTAAACGCCAGCCATTCGGCAACCTCGGCCTCTGATGGGCTCGGTAGTCCGGTTGTTGAGGGAGGAAGATCTGGCGCTGGAACGAAGAGTGCAGCGATCAACTGTCCAACGTCATCTCTCGAAGCACCCTCAACCCCGCCCAGCCGCGCTCCGATCAGTAAACCTTGGACAAGCGCTGGTACTGGATCCCACTCTGCCTTGAAATATCGCGCACGGATGAACGACCGCGCTTGACCTGCCAGATGTTCGACGAGAGCCGCATACCTCGGCAGATCCTCTTCGGCGCCCTCGTAATCCCACGTGCCGCGGTGGATCTCGTGAAACCTAACCAGTGCCATCAGGTTCGCGTGCACCCGAGAGCTTGTTGCCTCGTCTACGAGGTCCTCCTCTGCGCACACGACCACCATGGCTTCGCTCGCCTGGCGCCCCCCATGGCCGGTAGCTCGGGGGATGTAAACATATTCGCCGACAAACCAGACCTTCCACCCCGCGAGTGGCCGGAAGATATCCCAATCGAAATCGATGAAGTCCCGCAGTGCATCGACAATCCATTTGCGCAGCTGATTAGCCTTGGCCTGCGGGATTTGGGTACCGGCACGCCACCCCTCCAGGGTACGTTCCCATCCGGCTTCAACCGGATCCTTCGAGCGGGCGCCTGGAGGCGGCTCGCTCGAGGTTGATTCCTTTTCGGACTGCTTTCGCGCCGGGTCTGGTGTTGGAACGGCGTCGCGTCCGAAGCGAGCCTTGTCGAGGCCGAACGCCGTGAAGACACGCGGCTCCACGTGTGCGATCTCAGCCGGTTCACTCGGGTCGCCACCCCAATACACCAGAAATCGGAGGTAGCGGTCCAGGTCTCCGGGAGGAACGCGCCGCTTAACTTCCCCCGTCACTGGGGCCAGTAGCCGTCGTCCCGACGCCCCAAATGATTGAGGCGGAAAGCCAGTCCGCTCGAAGAGATCGCGATGCACGAGAACCTTATTGACTATGTTTTGGATGACAAAGCGTGGGTTGTAAACGAGTCGTCCCGCCTGGACACAACCGTCATGGGCGAGTCCGTCGATTGCGTCACCGTTGAACGGAAATAGCTCGTATCCGTCAGTGCTGGAGCCAAACGCGTCAAGGGTCGCACGGGCCTCGGGTTCTACATCGGCTACAAACGACGGTATCCATCCTCTTGGGGATCCGGAGGTGTCGAACCCACGTTGGTATGCTTGTTCCAGTCGCGACTGACCCCAGCGCGCCGCGTTCAGATAGGCACCAACTAAACGTCGAATCCGACCGAGAATCTCCTTCTCCAAACCAGGCTCGTCCGGGATCGTGTACTCGACGTTGGCTCGCGTGAGCACGGTCGCTGTATCCATGTATCCCGTGGTGTAGGCCAGCGCTGTCCGCATCGTGCAGAGGACCTGCCGTCCGTCTCGGACCGCCTCCTTGATAATTACCTGGAGAAGCTGTTTCTGCAGGCCAGACAGCACCGCGAAGTCTTCGATGAGGAGGACCAGTTCCCTCTTGTCGGCGAGCAACTCTTTGCGAACCGAGTCGAAAAGATCCGAGACTGTCGGGTCTAGCCGAAGTAGGCGCTGCTTCGCGCTATCCAAAGCCGCGTTCAGAATCCGTGCAGCGGCGACGCGCCTATCCTCTCGCTCGAGTTGGTTGACCGCGCGCTTTTCGTCGCGCCCAAGCGCGTCCCGATCGAGATGATCGTCGAAGACGAGGTCGTTCGGCGTGAAAAGGTGTTGGCGGTCGTCATCAGCGCCGGCCGCGCGACCCTCCGTGAGTTGCTCGACGAGTCGTTTTACGACGCCGTCCGCTCCGGAGGCCGTGCGGACGAAATGTTGATCGCGGAGCAGTTGATTGCGCAAAAGTGCGGGAAGCATATCCGACCGACAGAAGGCTTCGCGTTCCTGCGCCGTCCTGTCGCCTGGATTGATGAGTAGGCGTGTTCGGGCTTCCGAAGCGATTTCTCCAAGCGTGTGGGCGAGCATCTCGCAGAGGAGGCCGGCCGCTTCGCGAGGGTCGAGTTCCTGCTGAGCACGAGTTAGCTCTTTACGGTATTTTTCGTATGGTTCTCCAGGAAGTTCGTCCAAAAGGATTGTGAGGACGCCCTTCAGACTCGTACCTTTGGGGATGCGAATCGTGACGCGTCGGTCAGCGCCTGGCATCCGACGGATCTGCGCGTTTAGCCAACGGATGACGTGCGACTTCCCGATTCCCGAACTCCCGACGATGGGAACGATGACGCGTCCCTCCGGCAGGTTCGCGGTCGTGAGCGCCCGCAGTAGTTCGTGCTCATCGCACGGCCCGACAACCGCGGTGTCGCCACCAATGATTCGGCGCTCGAACCGCATCGGCTGATGGACCGCGAGGGACACCGCCTCGCTAGAGGCTTCCGCGTCGGTCTTCACACACGCAGCGACGTCATCCTCGCGCGGCCAGTACGTCAGCAAGTCCCGCTGGTGCATTACGGCGTCCTCAAACGTACAACATGGCTTATGGGTCGAACCTCTCTCCCGCTCCGGCCCAGAAGGATTCGCTGGGGAGCGTCGGATCGGAGTTCGAGGCGAAGATCCCCCCGAGCCTCGAGCGCCAACAGAGCCGCCGAAAGACACGGTGAGATATGGTTGTTCCGCTCTGCTCGCCAAAACCGGCCCAACTGGCTCCTGACCGCGACGTGGTAGCGACCACCATCAACCACCGGTAAGGTCTCTGCGACGCGCGTGAGAAATGATTCCTGAGACAACTCAGAGGCGTCCGTGAATATGTCGGGCAGGACCATACGAACGGCGAAGGCTGGGTCGGGTACAAGGCCCACTCTGGCGGTCCATGCGATACCGAGGAACACGGCCCACTCTGCGAAGCCGGCCCAACGCGTATCGTTCGCGAACGGCCGTGGATTAGCGTCCTGCGATGCCTGCAATGCCTCGACGCCCCCCTTATAACTGGCTGGGAACGAGTAAGGATCCTGCATTAGTACCCACGCAGCGGCGTAGGTGTAGTCCGATGCCTTCGACTTGTCGTTGTCGTCGCCGCCATCGCCAGTCAGAGCCGGACTATTGTCAGCAGCTAGAAGGAGTCGAAGAACGGTGGCGCGAAGACGGTCAAGATCGTCAACGCCGATCGCAGCGATATCGGCGCGTAGCCGGAGTTGGCCATCGATCTCCTCGAAGAACCCGAGTTGTTTCCAACGCGTGATTGTTTTCCGCGCCATGTCCGGCTTGCCCTCCGGAACGACCGAGCGTGGAGCACACAATTCCAGGAGTCGCGCCTCGGGTTGTGGTCCATACGCGATCAGAGCACGTCGAAGTGCGAGGAGAACGCTGAGCAGGCCGTCTGAGGGTCGGTTGAGTATGCTCATGCGTCCAACCTCAAAAGCACATCTTCGAGAGACATATGACGAACTACGTCGAGCAAGCATCGACGCGGCCTCTCGGGGTCTGGCGCGTCGCGCGGAAGCACAATGACGTGTCTGGGACGAGGGGCACGCATTATCCGGTCGACCATGGCGGCGGTAGCGTCAGGCTTCGAAACGAGCGTGAGTCGCGGAACCTGAACCTCCTGGCTGAAAGGCGCGCCCTCGACGTCTGAGACCGACGTACGGAGCAGAAAGCGGAGCGGAGCGCTCTTCGCCAACTGCGCCCATTCCTTGTCACGCAGAAAAGACTCGGACACGGACAGTTCCACAATTCCGCCTGACACTGCGTGCCGAACTAAACTAATAGCCTTTTCGCGCCAGTGCCGTGAATCTCGGAGATCGGCGCCGTCCATCTCGTAGGCAATCCAAGAACGACCGGCGTCGTCAGAACAGGGCGCGAGCGCGCGCTCGAGATGCGGTGAAACGGCAGCAGCCGTTTGAGCAACCGGGAGGACGTCCGGATCTTCAGATGAGAACTGAACGATTTCTCGGCGTCTCGTCTCCGGACAACTCCCCAGCAAGCGCGGGGGACGCACGGGAGGATCCGACAACGAGTAAACATCCGAGAAAATCTCGGAGAGGGGTCGCTGAGGGTGGCGAAGTTCCCGCACGAGCGTCGTGGCGATCTCATCGGCCGCGCGGAGTTGGGCGCGGGCACGCGCGACGACGTCGTCCCAGTGGTGCCTGTCGGAATGTCGGGAGTCCTGCAAGCGGACTGCGATTTCCCGGGCGTAACGAGCGAGTGCTTGCCGTCGCCGCACTTCGAACGTCACTTCGTCTTCGCTTTCGCCGCGTTCGACTGTGGGCGGGGGATGAGCCGCGAAAACAATGAGGCCGGCTCGCGCCATAAGAACAAGAGTTCGAAGATTCCACGATGCATTTCGAACGCCCTCGTCAGGCAGATCAGGAGGCCTGTGGTCTAACGAGAGAAGATATGAGCCATCGGGGCCAGTTGCTCTGCGCAGCCACATTGCCTCCCAGCGCTCGAAGGCGCGATCTACGCTGATGAGTTTCTCTTTAGCCAACCCAGTGGCTGTCTCGAGGTCCTGCGGCGTGCTGGCCAATAGAGCAATCGCCGCATTTCCATCCCGGCCCGCGCGGCCTACCTCCTGATAGTACCGGTCAATGTTTTCAGGTAGACAACAATGTACGATCGAGCGAACCTCTGCCTGATCGACGCCGAGACCGAACGCAGATGTTGCGACCACGATGTCCAAGGCACCGTGGCGCCAGGCTTTAAGGAGAGTTTCGCCACGGGAATCCGCGAGATCACCACCGCGTACAAGTCTGAGACGACGGAATCCGATGCGACGAAGGTGCGCGTGCCAATTCTCCGCGTGCTCGCGAAGCGTCGTGTAGAGGATCAGCGGTCTAGGGAGGTGCCAGATCGCCTCGAGCACACGCTGTACACGTTGCGCTTCGTTCTCGGCTGAATACACCAAGTAGGCTGGCTCTGGCCGCAGCGCCAACTCGGAGACATGTTGGTATCCATCATGTCCGAAGAGTTCGCGCAGAGTCTGGAACGACTCAGCGGTGAGCGTCGCACTCAACAGAAGCGTCCTAAAGCGAAAACCCGACGGACATGCCGCAAGAAGAGCATCGCGAAGCCCAGCGATGCTCTGGAACTCCGGCCGAAAATTTTGGCCCCACTGACTCACGATGTGCGCTTCGTCGACCGCGAGGACTCGAAGCCTGCCCTGGCGCGCGGCCTCGAACAGCGGTCCACGGAGGGCTCCGACCGCCGCCTCGGCGGAAACGAATACGATCGGCACACTTCCATTCCGGATTCCGGCTCGGATGGCGTTCTTCGAGTCCTCATCAAGGCCGCTGTGGTAAGCGAGCGCCAAACCGCTCCACCTTCTCCCTTGTTCGTGCTCCGCAAGCAGCCTGAGGAATCGTTCCTCCTGATCACGCGCAAGGGCCACAGTTGGCACCACGACTACCGTAAGCCCACCTTCGGCCGCGAACGCCAATGCAGGAAGTTGGAAAGCGAGCGTCTTGCCGGCGCCCGTCGGCAAGTTGACAACGACAGTCGAACCCGGAGGCATGAGAAACGCTGCACGAACAGCCTCACTTTGACCCGGAGAAAAATACTCGCGGTGCCCCGTGAACTCGGTTACGAGCGGGTCTGCGGGCACGCGTCGGAGGCGCCGGCGTGGCTCCTCCCTGATCGCGGCCTCGATCGCTTCTGGCGCACCGTGGTCGAGCCAGGCAGGTGACCAGGGCCGTACCCGGACAAGAAAGTATCCCGCGCCCGCCCTCTGCGCATCGCAACTAAAGAGAGACCAAGTCTGTTCGTCTGGCCACGATGGTCCCCGCGGGACGCGCAACTCGGGAGTCTCCCCACGGGCACTGTGGCAACGCAGGACTCCCTGCCGGAGGAGCGCCGCCAGATCAGCGGGCCCGACGTCGGCATTCGACCTTTGGAGTGCTCCAAGCGCATCGGCCACACGTGCCAGAAAGCGGTCACCGTAGCCCCTTTCGTGCACAGGAGCGTTTGCGACACCGCTCGACAGGACGATTTGTTGAAGAGCATGCAGGGGCGCAATCATTCGACCCACGGCTCCCCAGCCAGGAATATCGCCCCTACGGAGTCGACCCGTATAGCCGGTGACTCCACACCGACCGCAAGCGTCTCCGCCAACTCGGCTTCCAAGTGGGCCATTCGTTCCTCTGCGTCGCGTGTTCTCCCACTGAGGCGGGCGATTCGGCTTCGCAGCGCGTCTTGAACGGATTGTGCAGCTTCGCGCAGAAGCCGCGCGTGGCGACGGCAGCGCTCGCCAAAGCCTGTGTCGTTGCGGAGCGCCCGTTCCGCCGCATGCCGGGCACGCATGCAACTCCCGCCCCAGTCCCCGACCGACACCGAGGCTTCCAACGTCGGCCAACGGTCTGGTCGCAGATTCGTATCGCTGCCACCATCATCGCGTCGATCTGTGCAGTAGGGAAGGTTCAGCAGCGCTAGTAGGCTGTCGTCTCGAACCTCGTCCAAGTCGGAGTCAAGCCAGATAGTTCGATACTCCATCGGAAAGAATGCATCTGCGCGTCGCCGCAGCGCTTCCGCTGAAGCAGCCCACGAGCCAGCAAGTCCACGCGCGCCGGCAATGTCCGTCTCGATGACGAAGTCGAAACGGAAGAAGAATCGAGGCGGCGCTTGCGTGCCCGGGACGTGTCGCCACATCGCGAAGGCAGCGCCACGATCATCGGCGCGGACGAGCGCCTCCAGCGCCTCCACGAACGGGTGTCCAACGCGAACGAGGCTCACTTGTAGGTCCTTTTCCGCAGAAGCCCGTTCAAATGTCATCGGTAGAAAAGGCAGTTCTGTTCTGGATTGCCGAGACCGAGGATCGCGGTCGATGCAGACCGCAAAGCGCGACACAGTCTCGAACAGCGGCACGAGGGTCGGACGGCGGATATCGTGAATGTACCGGATCGCCTGTCCCTCCGACCGCCGCGCAAACTGGAGGCGGCCTACGACCCATGAATCGAGCGCGTCCTGTCCGTTTTGTTCGGCGGTCTCGTCGGCAGCGGTAAGGGCCTGAAAAAAGAAGTCCTCCCGCTCCGGATCAACTTCAACGGAGTCTAGGGCTTCCTGCGCTCGGATGCGACGCAGTTCGGCTTCGACGCCATCCTTGGGATCCCGCATACGAACCGCCTCGTCTTCAATGGCCGCCGAACCTTCGACGCTGAGACGCGCACGAATCCTGGCCGTGGCTTCAGAGAGGACGTACTGAAGTGGTGCCACAGAGCGATCGAATACGCGCACGGTGTTGACAAGGCAGGAGATCCACTCGCGCTCATAAGCTTGGCCCGAACTGAGAACGATGTTCCGCATTCGTCCCCGCGCCTCGATGCGGTCGACGCGTCCGATTCGCTGTTCGATTCGCGCGGGTTCGAATGGCAAGTCGTAGTGCACGACCGCGGCTCCGACTCGCTGGAGATTCAGACCTTCTTCTGCTGAGGCGTCACAAACAAGGGCGCGAATCCCCCTGTCGTCTTCGAAGGCGTGCGCACCTTGGCCAGCGGGATCGTAGCGGACGACCGCGTCAGAACCGAGCGCATTCTGCAGTGTGCTTGCGACAATGGCGGCGACATCGCAATCGTCAACAAAGACTATTGCTTTCGCAATCTCTCGGTTGCGTTGCAGCCAATCAGCGAGGCGTAGCGCCCGCGCGTCGTGCTCCGCTAATGCGGTGATCAGCGCTCGGCGGTCACGTAGAAAGTTCTCTTCCCCTTCGAAAGCCCATTTGGAAGCGAGTACATCTTGCTCGCCGGGGAGAATCGTCGTGTTCGATCCCGACCGCAACGCAAGGCGAGCGTCAATTCGCCGTGCGAGCACCCGCGGATGCGACAGTGCAGACTCGACCCACATTGCGAACAGGCTCTCTAACGCTGGCCGATCAGGATTGGCGGATTGCCTTGTTGTCGCTGCAAGACGCCACGCCTCAACAAAGTCGAAGGCTTCCGCCCTAGAGTGCTCTTCGTGCTCGATCAAAACTGCCCCTGTCCGACGAGGCAGATGAACACGGACGCGAGGATCCTCGCGGCGAGTCCGAAGCAACCGACGATGGAGGCGATAGGTGTCGGTGACGTGCGTGCGCAAAGCTCGAAGCGCCTTCACACGATCCTCATTGCCTGCATCGCTATGCGACGCGGCCTTCACCGCGCTGCACAACTCCGTGAGTCGGGCGTCGTCAGAGAAGAGTTCGAGGAGTCGGCCGATGGCCTCTTCGACGAACATCGGACTAGCGTCATCCTGGAGATCGGCAATCACCTCGGCGATCGTTTGCCGGGCCCGAACTCGTCGACGGAAGGGCTCTCGATCCTCGAGTCGATATCCATCAGGATCCAGCAGGTGCAGCATCGCGAGGAAGCCGTCCTCCTGATGAAGCACGGGAGTTCCGGACAGGAGGAGCAAACGCGGAACACTTGCTGAGAGACGTCGCAATCGTTCGTAGAAATGTCGCCCGGCAACATCGGGATCGAATGCTTTCAGGGCCGCTTTGTGGGCTTCGTCAATAATGAGCATCGACCAAGTCGCCGCGACCGTCTTGTCGTCCAGTTGGTCGTCAGCCAGGACGACGACGGGTCCCGGCGATGGCAGGTAGAACTTCGTGGCGAGTTCTGACTTCCACTGCTGGATCAGGTGATTGGGAACAATCACGAGAACTCGCGCATCTTTCGGGCGGTCCAGCACGTGCTGACGGATGAGAATGCCACACTCGATCGTCTTTCCGAGCCCCACCTCGTCGGCGAGAAGATAGCGCTCGATCGGATCCGCGAGTACTCGACGAACCGTCGCTACTTGATGCGGAAGTAACTCGATGGCGGACGACGCTAGCGCGGTTAGCCCTCCGAACGCTGCACGTTGCTCCGACAGGTATCGAACGATCCGTGATCGCCCATTGAAGAAAAACGGTGTGTCAGTGACGCGGTCGGCGAGATAGTCGGTGGGGTCTTCTATCGGATGTGCCCAGCGAACGTAGAGCGCTGAGAGTGGGAGACGTGCTTCCTGCCCGTTCGGAAACGTGACGTGGTAGTGGTCCTCCGTGCTGCGCAGGGCCAGCGCGCTAACGAGGCCGCCGTCCACTCGGCCCGCCCTCCATGCGGATTGATCAGGGTCGAACCAGAACACTCGCGTTTGAGGCGAAAGTTCGACCTCGCGCGCATTGGAGATCGGGACAGTCACAGCCTGCACGGCCGGACCACCGGGAGAGACAAAGTACTCGAGGACCCCTTCGG
>JACZCZ010040410.1_pt1 | contig 28984 bp, 27 predicted proteins | sample 8641811 | NCBI WGS metagenome assembly JACZCZ01 (sample SAMN15324610, study PRJNA640507) | soil metagenome | isolation source: intercropping peanut in the first line | place: China: Luxin town, Laibin City, Guangxi Province | collected 2019-07-25 | depth 10cm m | reverse complement strand
GCCTCCCGGGCATGTGCCGCGGCCCGGAGGCACCGGCCCCCAATGACTGCGGCACGCTCACGCACAACGCAGAGGTCGAAGAGACAGTGACGCCGGGCAACCTGCTCGTGATCTTCGACCGCTCGGGCAGCATGGAGGAACCCTGGGGCACGCTCGGACCCAAGTGGGTGGTGGCGAAGGACGCGCTGGCCAACGCACTGACACCCGTTGCCGATCGGCTTACTGTCGGCGCCGTGATGTTTCCGACCGTGGGTTGCATCGTGGTTGCCGGGTCGGTCGCGCCGATCACCGATCCAAGTCAGATCAACTTCACGCCTGGCCCGCAGTTCATCCAACGTTGGAATACGTACTGGATGAACAACACGCTGCAGCCGGGCACGCCCGTGGCGCTCGCATTTGACGCCGCTGCGGCTTCGCTCGCCGGTGCCACGCTCACAGGCACGACCGCAGTCGTGTTGTTCACCGACGGCGAACCGACCGATGTGGGCTTGTGCCCGGCGTTCCAGATGGCTTCGGCGGATCGAGCTGCACAGTTCTTGGCGATGGGGATCAAGACGTACGTGGTGGGGTTGCCCGGCGCCAGCGGCGTTCAAGTTCTGCGCGACATCGCGATCGCCGGCGGAACCGGGGACTACATCACGCCCGATGATCCCGCGGTGCTGTCGCAACGCATCGCGTCGATCGCGACGTCGACGATCTCAGTCGGCTTCGACTCGTGCTCGATCACGATCAACCCACCGGCAGAGGCTCCCGATGATCTGCAGCTGGTCGTGACCGAGAACGGCATGGAGCTCGGCGTCGATCGCGATCTGGGTACGGGCGGGGGTTGGTCGATCACGCCCGACGGCGCGCAGGTCGAGATCACCGGTCAGCTCTGCGAAGAGATGAAGAGCGGCCGCTTCTCCTCAATCAAATTCAAGTTCGGCTGCGTGAACTTGCCGCCGCTTCCTCCGCCAATGCCGCCCGATTGAATCGGGCGCTGCTCCCACCGATGCCTCCGGACTGACTTCGTCCTCCGTAACGCATCGTGATGGTGGTCAACTCGACTGCGTGTTCCCGGGCGATTGTTTCCGCGGTGTACGCAAGTTGCACTCGGCCCCACATCGACGCTAGGTTGCGCCCGGCTGCGACGCGCGTGGGAGCGTGCGTGGCCTGGATGGGCAATCTCGCAAGGGGACGAACATGGGACGCAAGACACAATGGGCAATGCTGGTGCTGGCGGTCGCGCTGTCGGGTGCGGTCGTGGGTTGCGGTGACGACGACGGCGGCGGCGGAACCTCCGGCGCAGGGACGGGTGGAACCGGTGGCGGCGGAACGGGTGGCACGGGCGGAAACCCCCCAACGCCAGCGACGAAGGTCGGAACGGCCTGCACGATGGACAGCGAGTGCGACGGTCCAATGCCCGACTGCTTGGCGGAGATCGACCCGGCTGCGGCGTTCGGCGCCTTCGCGGGCATGATTCCCCAAGGACAGAACGTGGAGCCGATTCCGGCGACCGGTGGCTACTGCTCGTCGTTGACCTGCATGACCCAGGCGGAATGCGGCACCGGCGCAGGCTGCTACGACTTGCCGACAGTGACGATGGCACTGGGTTTCCCGATTTCGGTTCCGGGCGCCGGCATCTGCCTCGACTCGTGCACGACACCCGCCGATTGCACGCGCGCGGGATACACCTGCAAGCCGATCTTCGAGTTCAACACCGCGGACGTGGATGCGGGTGCGCTCGCGAACATCGACGCAGGCTTCGAGATCCCGGACACGCTGACCGGCCCGAGCTACTGCTTGCCGGAGTGATCGACGTGCGCTGAAGCGCCAAGCTGAGATCGAGGAGGGCGTCTCACGTTCGCGTGGGGCGCCTTCTTTGTTTTTGTGCAGCTGCGTGTCTTCGTGTCGTCACGCGTCGAGCGCGATGGCAGCGAGTGTCGGACCGAGCTCCGCGTGCAACACCAAGTCGGCGAGACGATCGAGCTCAGTCGGCTCACGGTTGATGATCACGAGCCGCTTGCCCAGACGCTTGGCGAGCACGACGAAGCCCGCGGCAGGGTGCACCACGAGCGACGAGCCCATGGCGATGAACAGATCGCAGGCCTCGGTCGCTGCGTGTGCGCGTCGCATCTCGTCGATCGGCATGCTCTGACCAAACGAGATCGTCGCCGTCTTCACCAGACCGGTGCATTGACGACAGCGCGGTGAGGTGCCGTTCGCTTCGAAACGCGCGCGCACATCCGCCAGCTCGTGACGCAGGCCGCAGTCGAGGCATTTGCTGTACATCGTGCTGCCGTGCAGCTCGATCACGCGCTCGGCCGCCACGCCAGCGCGCTGATGCAGCTCGTCGATGTTCTGCGTGATCACGTGTTGCACATGACCGCGGACCACCCACTCCGCGATCGCGCGATGCCCGATGTTTGGCAGCGCTGCACCGAACACGTGGTCGAGCGCGAACCGTCGTCGCCACGCTTCGATCCGCATCGCTTCCGACGTCACGAAATCGCCGAAGTCGATCGGTTTGTTCTGCGTCCACAAGCCACCCGGGCTGCGGAAATCCGGGATGCCGGACTCGGTGCTGATGCCGGCGCCAGTGAACACCACGCCCGCGCGCGCTTCATTGAGCCACCGGCGCAACTGTTCGAACGCGTTCTGGTTCATGTGCCTCGCTACGCTCCGTCGATTCTGCGTCTACGCTACGCTCCGTCGATGCATCTCTCGGATCAAGGCCTGCTCAAGACGCAGTTGTGGATCGACGGTCGCTGGCGCGCAGGCGAGGGTGGCGAGCCTTACGCCGTGATCGACCCAGCCACCGGCCTCGATGTTGCCCAGGTCGCGCGCGCGTCGCGAGCTCAAGTGGATCAAGCGATCGCCGGGGCACAGCGGGCACAACCGGCGTGGGCCAAGCGAACCGGCAAGGCACGCGCTCGCCTGTTGCGAGATTTCGCCGACGCGATGCTCACGCATCAAGCCGATCTTGCGCAGCTGATCACCGCCGAGTGTGGCAAGCCGATCACCGAAGCGCGCGGCGAGGTGGCGTACGCAGCGGGATTCCTCGAGTGGTTCGGTGAAGAAGCCAAGCGTGTGTACGGCAGCACCATTCCGGCGCCCACCGCCGATCAAAGGATCATTGTGATGCCGCAGCCGATCGGCGTCTGCGCGGCGATCACGCCGTGGAACTTTCCCGCCGCGATGATCACGCGCAAGCTCGGCGCCGCGCTCGCGACCGGAAACACCCTGGTGATCAAGCCCGCGGAGGCCACCCCGCTGACCGCCCTGGCGGTGGCAGAAATCGGTGCGCGGATCGGGATCGACGCGGGCGTGATCCAAGTGGTGACCGGCAATCGCGACGACGTGGCGATGATCGGCGACGCGATCACGCAGAGCCCGATCGTGCGCAAGTTGAGCTTCACGGGCTCCACGCAGGTGGGAAGACTGCTGGCGGCGCAGTGCGCGCCCACATTGAAGCGCGTCAGCTTGGAGCTCGGCGGGAACGCTCCCTTCATCGTGTTTGATGACGCCGACGTGGACGCTGCTGTGGACGGTGCGATCGCAAGCAAGTTTCGCAACGCTGGGCAGACCTGCGTCTGCGCCAACCGCATCTTGGTGCAGCGCTCCGTGCACGACGCCTTCGTCGAGCGGATGGCGTCGCGCGTTTCGGCGTTCTCGGTCGGGCCTGGCGAACGTGAGACCACCACGCTCGGTCCACTGATCAACCAGGCTGGCCTGCACAAAGTAGAAGCGCATGTGGCCGATGCCGTTGCGCGCGGGGCTCGCGCCGTGGTGGGCGGGCAACGTCACGCGCTGGGTGGCACCTTCTATTCGCCCACGTTGCTCACCGGCATCAGCGGCGATATGCGCATCTCGAACGAAGAGACCTTTGGACCGGTCGCCGGCGTCCAGGTGTTCGAGTCGGAGGCCGAAGCCATCGCCCTCGCCAATGCCACGCCCTTCGGGCTCGCGTCGTACTTCTACGCGAGCGATATGGGCCGCATCGCGCGGGTCAGTGAGGCGCTGGAGTTCGGCATCGTTGGGGTGAACACAGGCCTCGTTTCGACAGAGGTCGCTCCCTTTGGTGGCATCAAGCACAGCGGGTATGGGCGCGAAGGCTCGCGTTACGGCCTCGAGGACTGGGTGTCGCTGAAGTACTTGTGCCTCGACGTTCGCTGACCTTGGTTGTGGACGCGGTCTCAGGCAAAACTTCCGGCCAGTTTCGTCACCTTAGCCCACGTAGGGGTTCATGCGCGCAACGCTCTCGGTGCTGGTCTGTCTCGCCCTCTTGGTCCCTGCCCTGGCTTCGGCCCAATACGCCCTCGACGACGCTCAACCGCCGGTCGACGCGGTCGCCCCCAGCGAGCCCCTCGACCTGCATGCGTGGATTGAACAGAACCGCAAGTTCAACACGTGGGGCGGCGCCACCGGCGGCTTCGGCCTGGTCGACCCCAGCTCAGGCGCACCCGGCTCGTTCCGCATGCAACTCGGCTTCGACTTCTTCTCCGCCAGCGACGTGCTTTCCACCGGCGACAACTTCGACGCCAACGGCCAGAGCCTCTCGCTGAGCTGGACCGCGCTCAAGATGCTCGAGGTCTACACCCTGGTGGTGAACCGCGCGGCGATCTCCGAGAACATCCAGGCGCTCGGCGACATCACCGTGGGCGGCAAGTTGTTCCACGCGTTCTCGCCTGTGGTTTCGCTCGGCGGTGACCTACGCGTGAACCTCAACAATGGCATCGGCAGGGCCACACCCGACTTGGCCGGAACGAGCCTCGGCCTGCGCGCGAGCATGTCCACCGACCTGCGTGGCTTGGCAAACCCGGTGCCGTTCATCGGTCGCGCCAACCTCGGCTACTTCTGGGACAACAGCGGTGTACTGGCAGAAGACGGCGAGAACGCGCGCTACGACATGGTTCCAGATCCGCTCGATCCCAAGGACGAGACGCGCCATCTCCTGACCCGCCAAGAGCGCTTCGGCCTCGGCATCAACCGCGTTGACACCATTTCGCTCGGCCTCGGTGCCGAGCTGCCGCTGGAAGTGGCGCGTGACTTCTACTTGCAGCCCTTGGTCGAGTGGCAGTGGGGGATCCCGGTCAATCGTCAGGGCTACGACTGCCCGTCGATCGTCGGCGCGTCGAACCCGGGTGAGGTCGACGGCGAAGAAGACAGCTGTCTCGACAAGGAAGGCGTCGGTGCATGGCCGATGACCTTGTCGTTCGGCCTGCGTGCGGTGACGCCGTTGCGCGGCATCTCGGCGTTTGCCGGCGCGGACTTTGGTCTGACTGGCACGTCGAAGTTCGTGCGGGAGTTGGCACCCACCGCACCTTACCGAGTCCTGTTCGGCCTCTCGGTCGACTACGACGCGCGCCCGGCGGCGGTCCAAGTGGTCGAGCGCGAGGTCCAAGTCGAAGTCGCGGCAGCGGCGCCGATCACGGGCCGCGTCACCGGTGTGGTGCTCGAAGACGGCTTCAACACGCCGGTGGTCGGTGCAGCGATTGCGATCGCAGGCCGTGAGCTCTCGGCGCTGACGACCGATGCCGACGGTCGCTTCGTGACCTACGACTTGCCCCCGGGCGAGCTGCGCTTCGCGATCACCCATCCGGACTACCGTGACGGCGAGTGCGTCGCGACGACCGGTGCGGACGGTGCCGCAGGCGAGACACGCTGCACGCTCACGGCGTTGCCTAAGCTCGGTCGAATCGAAGGCCGCGTGGTCGACATGTGGGGTGCGCCGCTGGCCGGTGCGCGCGTGATGCTCAGCGGTCCCGGCGCGTTCTCTGCGTCCACCGACAACGCCGGTCACTTCACTCAGGCCGACGTCACGGCAGGCGACTACACCGCGCGGGTGGTCTCCGAGACCCATCACATCAAAGTTGCGCAGGTGCGCGTGACCGCACGACAGACCGCGACGCTCGACATCACGGTGGCGCAGCTACCTGCGCAGAGCTCGATCGTGCTCAAGCCGACCGAGATTCAAGTGAAGGGCAACGTGAGGTTCGCGCGAGGCACCGAGACGATCGATGCCAAGGCATCGCTGCAGTTGGCAGAGCTGGCCGATGCCTTGCTGCGCAACGAGTCGCTGCGCGTACGGATCGAGGGCTACTTCGATGCGGGCTCCGACGAGATGCAGGGCCTGACACGTGCGCTCGCGATTCGTCAGCGCTTGATCGACGCCGGCGTGTCCCCCGAACGCCTCACCGCCATCGGCGGCACCGCCAAACGCACCGTCTTCGCGATCGAACAGTAGCCGCGTTACCCTGGGTACCTCACTTGGACCTGGGGGTTCTGATGCGATTGCTCAAGGGGCTGTGTCTCGGTGCGGGGTGTCTTCTCGTTGGCGCGTGTGCTGAGGACGTCGACAGCAGCAACGTCAAAACAGACGGCATGTTTGCCAACTTCGAAGTGACTGGTCGCGCCAACGGCCAGAGCGAGGTGCGCGCGTCGATCCTGATCGGCGGTAGCGGCTCCAACACCTACGCCAACCTGACGGCGGGCGATGTGCTCAGCGCAACGTCGGGCGATGAGACCCACGAGCTCACAGAGCTCGGCGGCACGCTCGGCGACGTGCACATCTATCACGCGACGTTCGACGGCGCCGACGAAGGCCAAGAGTTCACCGTGAGCTTCGATCGCGAAGAGGACGAGAGCGCACCCAACTCGACCAGCGCGTTGCCGGCGCCGTTCTCGATCACCGCGCCCGCAGAGGATGCCGAGGTTTCACGTGCGGCAGCGCTGACCGTGAGCTGGACACCGAGCACGAGCGAGGCGGTCAACATTCACTTGGACGGTGATTGCATCATCCTCCACACGTTCACCGCGTCGAGCGACACAGGCACGCACACCTTCGAAGCCGGCACGCTCGACACCACGGCCAGTCACGAAGGCGACACCTGCGACGTGGAGCTCACCGTGTCGACGCGCGCTGCCGGCACGGTCGATTCGGCGTTCGGCGAAGGCGGACGATTCACGGCGATCCAAGAGCGCAAAATCGCCTTCCGTTCGACGCCCTGAGCTCGACACACGTCTCTCGCTCGGCGTCTGCGACGTCCGACCTGCTTACTGGCCGAAACCGGATAGCGGGTCGGAGTCGTTCATACCCGCGAGGCCATCCAACGTGCGACCGCGCTGTTCTTGTTGGCGCCGCGCGTGCTGCTCTTGCTGATGCGCGCGGGCCTCGCGGCTCTCACGCTCACGCCGCTGACGCCACTCAGCCTCGGTCTCCTGGTGCTGCTCTTCGTGCGCGCTGACGCTGCGACGATCACCGAAGCGACCCACCGGTGCGCTGCCGGACTCGCTGTTATTGTCGCGCGAGGCGACTTCGCGATCGTCACCGCGCGAAGGACCCGGGCGCACGCGATTCTTGCGCAGCGAAGCCAAGCGACCGATCGTGCCCTTGTCTTCGAACACCAGCGCGAACGAACGGTCACCGCCGATGCGATCGAAGCCTCGCAGACGCGTCTTGCCATCGCTGATTTCCACGAAGCGCGCGGCGTTGCCCTGCGGCGTGCGCGAACCGCGCTTCAGGTTGCCGCCGCCGAAGCGGCTGCGCACGAAGCGCGAGAAGTCGTCGAAGTCTTTGCCGCTGAACGTCGGCTGATCGAACGCCTTCACCCACTTCCAAAGCTTGCCGTCGATGAAGAAGTAGAAGTTGCGCGAGCTGGAGTCTGCGTAGGTCACGAGCGTCTCGCCATTGCCGTGAGTGAACTCGCCCTCCAGGAACGTGTTGTCCCAACGCGTCGGCGTGCCGTTGAAGCTGACGTGGCCCGAACGCAGGTCAGCGACTTCGGCCTTCATGCGGCGGCGCACGTCGGTTTCCTTCGGCGTCATGCGCGTCTTGGCGATCTCGTCCGCGTAGCTGCTTTCGATTTTTTCGATCAGCGTGGCGACGACTTCGCTCTGTCCCATGCCCCAACGCAGGTCACCCATGCTCTGGGCAATCGAGTTGCGCCCGCCGGCGAAGGCCGTCCCGGACACACCAACCAGACATGCGGTGAACACTCCCAACAACGCTGTACGACGCATCTGCCACCTCGTCCTGCTTCTGAGGGTTAGGTGGGCGGCAGCCTACAGCGCCTTGTGCAAGTTTGGAACACCCGAGCCAGGGCTCCCAGAAAAGACCAATCTATTCCGTGGTTTCGACGCGCACCCAGCGTCCGCGGAAGCGCTTCTGCGCGGCGTTCGCCAGGCGTTTGCATTCCTGCCCGTCGATCACCGCCGAGCCGTCGTCGCTCAGGAGCAGCACCTGATCACGGTCGTCATAGGACACGAAGCCCTCGGGGTTGAAGTCGCGCATTCCCACCGACGGCACCGGCATCGCATTCGTGCTGCTGCCGTCCCAGACGAACAGCCGTGATTCGGTCTCGCTCGAAATAGCGCCACCCAGGATCAAATAACGACCGCGCCAGAGCGACAGGCCCCGCACACCCAGGCCGCCGAGATCGATCAGCAGCGGCTCGCCGATCTGCGGCGCTTGGCCTTCGATGATCGCCAAGGGGTTCAGGATCGGGATCACAACCGCGCGGTTCTGCGGACGTGGGTTGCGAAAACCGATGAACACGCTGCTGTCGTCAGCACGCTCGGTCAGGCCTTCCAGGTTCAAGCCACCGGGCTCTTTCGGCGCGATGCGCGCGGCCTCAGCGAAGCCCAGTGATGCGAGCGCTGGCGCGTTGAGCAGATCGTCCAGCAAGCGCTCGTAAGGCGTTCCGACCGGCGTGATCGGTCCGGCCTCTCCCAGCGACGTTGCGAACAGACGGAAGCGTGCCGGCTGAGCTTTTCCTTTGCTGTTGAGCCCGTGGGACGTGATCCACAGCGCGACGCCGCCGATGCTCGTGGCGGCTTCGATGTCGGCTTCCTGTGGCTTCTTCTTCATAGGCACGTTCAAGAACGCTGAGACGTCGACGGTCTCGATCGGCCCACCACCGCGCGCGCTGTCGTACACGCGCAAGATGTTGTCTTCGTCGTCGGCCACCACGAAGCGATTGCGGGTCAGCGCCACTGCGCCCGATGCATCGCACATGCCCGTGAACACCACATCGCCGGGCGCGATCGCACCGCTCGGAGCGGTTGTTTTCGCGCCGCATCCAAACAGCGCAGTCGCAAACAACAACGCGAGCGCACCCTGGGCGAAGGCCGCCGCTCGCCTCACGTCTCGATCCTCAAGTGCTGCGTTCCGAGGTCGATCGCGCCGTCGGGTGTCCGGATCGAAGCTTCGATGCGATCCCCCGGTTTCAAGTACTGACTGCGACGCAACTGGCTCTGCACGAATAGCCGAGCGCGCGTGGCATCGGACAACGCATTGGCGATCGATCGCAGCAAGCCTCGCGGCGGACGCATCGCAACGCCTCCTGGCGTACCGGTCAGGATCAGATCTCCTGGATCCAGATCTTCGATCAGCGAGATCTCCGAGAGCGTTTCAGGTGGCCGGTGAATCATGTGCCCGCACGTCGAGCTCTGACGTAGCGCGCCGTTGACGTGCAACGTTAGCTGTAGCTCCGGCCAGCGTGAGAGCTCTTCGCGCGTCGGCACAAACAGCACGGGCCCGCAAGGTAAGAACGTGCGGTAGCTCTTGCCCTTGTAGAATTGACCTTCGGGGACCTGCACATCGCGCGCGGAGATATCGTTGGTGACGACAAAGCCAGCGACGTAGTCCGCCAATGTCTCGGCGGTGATCTTGGTGAGTCCGCGTGTGCGCGTGCCGATGACCAAACCCAGCTCGATCTCGTAGTCGAGCAATCGAACGTGTGACGGTCGGATCACCGCGTCGTCCGGCCCGGTGATCGCTGCTGACGCCTTGCGAAACAGTATGTTCGCTTTGCGCTGATTGGGGTTGAGGCCGATCTCCTTGGTGTGGTCGGCGTAGTTGGTTGCCTGCGCGATGACGCGACACGGATGCGTGATCGGCGACAGCAGCGCGAGCTCCGAGAGGGCACGCGGTGCAGACAACGGCAGCGACCCAGCCCGCAGTTGAGGAAGCGCGTGCTCCAGCAGGTCGCCCGTCGTTGCCCACGGACCGATCAGCGTCTGTGCACCGGCGGCGCCAAGCAGCGCCCAATGCTGCTCGCCGTCGATGCGTGCCCGGATCAATGACAGTCCCACGCGTGCTCTCCCAGTGCTGGTGAAGTTGGCTAGGCGTTGTCCCGCGCGCGCCTTCGCATATGCAGGCCGAGCACACCGAGCGCGGGCAGAAGCCACCACCACGAAGTGCTTCGGCGCCCGCCCGGGACCGAGCAACCGCAACCGTCGTCCTTGAACCTGTCGCTGTACGCGCTGCCCGTGCACGACTCGCCGAAGGTGCCCGGAGGGTAGGTGTCGCAAATGCCAGCAACGTCATCGCCGGCAAGCGTGCGCTTTTGCAGATCTCCCGCCGGCGCCTGGTAGTACATCGTTGCTTCGCTGTCGTCGTCACCGACGTGGCCCAAGCCGTAGTAGTGGCCCGCCTCGTGAGTGATCACGTTCTCGAGATCCGTAATGCCGCTGCCGCAGGTCGTGCCGCAAATGCCGAACGTGCCGCGCCAGTCGTTGAGCTCCATGTCTGCGCCGACGATCTGCCCCGTGCGCTTGCTGTGAAACACGGATGTCAGACCGATCGCGCGTGGCGGATTCATGCGATCGGCCCATGTCGCTTCGGAGTCGACGAACATCACCACGTTCTGGTTGCCGCCGCTGTTGCGGTGAATCGGCTCGTCCTCCTCTGCGGGGTCGTCGACGACGGTCGCAACCAAACCCACGGGCTCGCCTTCACAGCGCACTGCCCGCCACGTGTCGAACGACTTTCGCAACGTGGCGAGGATGGTCTGATGCGGGATCCCTGCCTTGTCGCGCGGCAACAGCGCGATCGTCGAGCAGCGATCGAACCACGCGAGCATGCGTCCTTCGCTCGAGCACAGCTCATCGGCTTCCGGATCGATCGTGGTCAGATGACAGAACGCCAATGCCGACTGCGGCAACGACGCGGACAACAACAATGCGATCGCAAGCGCGCTGGCGCGGTCTGTCATCGGCCACCTGCCAGCTCGCGCAACAGTGCGAGGAAGTCCGCGAGCGGCACGGGACTCCGAACCGGCGGTCCACTGGGCTGCAATGCGCCCTGTTCGTTCTCGACCACCAGCGCAAGACCGACACCGCTGGGCTGCACCATCGTCACGCCATGATCGTTGACGATCGGAAACATGCCCAACGACATGTCCGCCACACGCATTGCGCCCTGTGTCCCAACGTTGTCCAGGAACAGCACCGCGCGTTGGTTTGGCGCCACATACGCCTCACCGGCGACGCTCATCCCGAGATCGCCGATCGTGCCACCGAGGCGTGTGACGAGGATCGGCTCGCCGACACGCAGCTTGCCTTTCACCACGTCGGTCACGCGCAAGTGCATGTCGCTTACGATTCGGCCGTGTCGATCCCAGCGCGACGTTTCCGTGACGCCGGTGACCACCACGATCTGATCGGCATCGGCGACCATTTCCGCCAATGACCTCACCACGAGCAGCGTGGCGCGGGCCGTGGACACCAGCCCCATCACACCGATCAGCCCCACCGCGAACGCAACCGCACGAAACCTCAAGACCAAGCTCATGATTCCGTGAGTGTAACGGGCGCGCTCGTTTGTGGCACCCGCGTCGTCCAAAGGCTCCAGCACGCAAGTGAGCACAAGCCCAGGTTGCGCACGACACTCCATCCGTTGACGTCGAGCTCGGTGCTGGTACCGAAGCAGCCGCAGTCCAGGTCGATGTCGCGCACCATCGCCTGGATCATTGCGCCCGAGAACGCGATGAGCAGCGTGATCGCCAGGGCGCTCGCACCGCGTGCGAGGCGTGGCCACAGCAGCGCCGCGGCGACTGTGAGCTCCAGCAACGGCAGTCCAGCGGCCGTCACACGGACCAGGCTCTCGGACAGCAGGTGGTAGTTGTCGATCGCTGCGGCGAAGCCCGAGGGGTCCAGGAGCTTTGGCCAACCAGCGAACGCGAAGACGCCCGCCAACACCGCCCGTGCCAGCCAACCGGATCGCAGCTGCCAGTCCCCGGGCCTCACTGACATTGCCGACATTCTCCGGATTCGGCCGGCCGTCCATCGGCCAGCCAGCCCGCGATGCCGCCTTCCAAGACGCGCACGTCCGGCCATCCTTCTGCAGAGAGCAAGCCAGCAAATCGGCTTGATCGCGCGCACTGGCCAGCACCGTCGCAGTAGGCGATCACGGTCCCGATGCCGTGCAGGCTCGCGCGAACGCGGCTCGCGATCGTCCCGTCTGTCATCGGCGCGTGTAGGGCCCCGGCAATGTGTCCGCTTTCGAACTCCTCCGTCGATCGCGTGTCGACGAACGCCACATCGGGCCGGCCAAGCAGCTGAAGCGCCGCATCGGCCGACACCCACTGCACCGCGGGGCGCTCGGGCAGCGGGCTGGAGCAAGACGTCGCTTCGGTCGCTGGACGGGCCAACACCGGCATTCCGCGCCACCCGATACTAAGACCGGTCGCCGCGGCGACAAACGCGAGAATCACCATCGCTTCCCGAATCATGCTCGTCCGCCCAAACAGCCCACAGGAAGGTCTGTTCTCCAGTAGGTACCGAGCGCGTACTCGTGCTGTTCCGCCGCGTCAACTGGCCTGTTTGGAGGCCTCCCGGTGGCCCAGCGACGTTGACAACGCACGCGCCCGCCGACTACTAAGCTGCGTCGTGCGTTCATCCGAAATCAAAATTTTGGGTCTCGTCATCAGTCTCGCGTGCATCTCCGGGTGCAACCTGCGCGAGATTCTGGTCAGCGCCACCGCCGATGCCACGCGCGAGGCGACCACCGACTTCGGTCCCAAGCAATGGGACCTTGAGCTGGTGGAACGCACCGTGTCTGGGGGGCTCTTGCCCACGGAAGGCAGCGCCATCTACGCACCGGAGCACGAGCCGTTGCTGATGTCGGTGGTCGAGGGGTACTACAGCTACGCGCAGGGTTTCCTCAAGGAGCAGGCGCATGCGGCAGAGCTAGCCGGCGATTTCGACAAGGCCGAGCGCCTTCAGCGCCGCGCCGGCTTGATGTTCGATCACGCGCTTCTGTACTCGAAGCGGATCATGCGTCTGCGGGACGATGGTTTTGACGCGGCAGTTGGTGCCGGTCTCGACGCGTACACGCTCTGGCTCAAAGAGAACTTCTACGTTGCAGAGGATGATGCCGAGGTCCTGTTGGTCGTGGGCACGTCTTGGTTCCTGACCTTGACCGGCTCAGAGGATGGCCTGGCGGCGACGGTCGATCTGCCGTTCGCCCAAGCAACGGTGCAACGTTCCATCGACCTTGATCCGACGCTCTCGGGTCATCGCGGTCAGATGATCTTGGGCATCGTGAAGTGTGCGATTCCCGAGATGATGGGCGGCAAGCCTGCGGAGGGCATGGCCGAGCTCGAGCATGTCGCTGAGCTGACCAAGCGCCAGAATCACGGCATCTTGGTGGCGCAGGCCGAGTTGTGTGCGACTGCGCTGCAAGATCGCCAGAAGTTTCACGCGACGCTGATGGAAGTGATCCAAGCGGGCGATGTGGAGGAGTACCGGATCTTCAATAAGATCGCGCGAGCGCGCGCCGGGCGCCTGCTGTCCCAGATCAATGAGCTGTTCTTTTAGGCCGGCTCCGTCACCTTTCGAGAGAGAAGCGCAGCAAGTATGGAGACCCTTCGTCGGATTGATCGTCTTTGGGCGCGCGGTGAGGGCGCCTTAATCGTCGGAACGCTGATTGCGATGGTGCTCGTCGCCGGGTTCATGGCCGGCGTTCGCAACCTGACGCGCTTCGACATTCAGTGGGCTAACGACTTGCTGACGGACATGGAGTGGGCAGACTCCTTCCTGCGCAAGGGCACGTTGTGGCTCTCTTTCCTCGGAGCGTCACTTGCGACCAAGCAGCGCAAGCACATTGGTATCGACATTCTCCCGCGCCTGGCGCCGCCACGCGCGAAGCTGATTTTGCAAAGCTTGGTGGGACTGTTGAGCGCGCTCTTCACCGTCGCGTTGACCGTGTCGTTCTACGCCGCGGTCAAGCTCAACCTTGAGGAGCGCCCGATCGAGTACGAGGTGCTCGGCGACAAGGGCTCGATGCACGTGTGCGATGCCGCGCCCGAATTGCTTCAAGGCCTCGACATTGTCCCGCCATCCATCTTCTGTTTCTTCCGCAGCATCTTGAACGCGCTCGGGATCCCGGCGGAGACGCCTGGCGCCGCATTCCAGATCATCGTTCCGGTCATGTTCGGGGTGATGGCGATCAGGTTCCTTGCCCAGGGCATCGGCGACATGATGGTGGTCGGCCGCGGACAGGAAGCGATCGAGAAGTTCCTCTCGGAGCAAGAGGACGCCAACATGCCGCCCGCGGAGCGCGAGTAGCTCAGCACCCGGATGAGTGGGCTGTGAGGCCGGGCGCATCGTCGTCCGGATAGAAGGGCTTGCCGTGCCATGCGCGCCAGCAAAGGCGCTCTCTCCCTCGGCGACAGATCGGGTTCAGCCCCCCAAGCAACGATCATAGTGCCGTCAACGCGACGACGCGCCGTCCGTCGGCACAACGGATACCTTCGCTGACGGTGTCCCTGCGAGCTCTTTGATCTGCGCCGCGATCGAGCAGTCATGCGCACCGCTGCGGTGCGCGGCACCAGGGTCCAAGCGCGGCGCGCTTGCGGGCATGGAGTCAAAGCGCGAGCGCGCAGACATGAGGACTCCGTGTGATTGGACCCGACCCTCAAGCAGCGGCTCCGATTCGCGCAAGTCCCAGAGGAACACGTCGACGGGTTCGCGGTCGCGCGGACCGTGCTCAAGCACGAGTAGGAACCACCTGGCTTGGAGCAGTGCGAGGACACTAGGCAGGTCGCGCTTGACGCGCCGGGACAGCTCGTCGTCGATGACGCGTAGGCGCAAGACCGAGTCCGTCGCCTTGGCCTCGTCCAGCCATGCGGGCAGCAAGAAATCGCCGCGCTCGTACAGTCCACGCGCCGACAGGGGCGAGAGGCCCATGCAAGCAGCGATCACGTCGGGTTCGGCTGTGGCAGCCGCCCTGGCAATCTCCTGAGCGGACCGCGCGCTTCGTCTGGGTATCCTCAGGTACAAGCCTGGCGCGCTTCGCAGACCGGTCAGCTTGAGCTGTGCGTCAGCGCGGCCGCGCGGCTCGTTCGCTGTGGCGTGCAGGATCCGGTTCGTGATGTCTGTCCGAAACGCCTGATAGCGCGTCGCAGCTTCTCCAAGCGCCTCCTGGTGCAGGCGAACGATGCCTGCACGAAGCGCCTGCGCCTTTGACTGCTCGTTCCACCAGTAGGCGGAGCCGACGACGGCGACTGTGCTGACGGCGAGCGCGATCCAACGCCATGGGACGGACGGCATGTACCCGGCAGACTCGTCGTCTGCGCGAGGACGCGCCGGCTTGACCTGCTGGCGATCCGAGGGGCCCACGGGTTGTGGTGACCCGCGCTACTCGGCCGGGTCGACGCGGTTCACGGCGAAGCTCACGTTCGCGTACCCCGCTTGCGCTGCGGAGAACATCAGCTTCTTGATGACGCGGAAGTCGATCGCGACGTCAGCCTGCATTACGACCTGGCCTGGGAACGGCTCCTGTGGATGCAGGATGCTCCAGTTGCGCTTCAGGGTCTCAAGATCTTGAATCAGGGGTTCAATGCGCTCGACCTTCGCGTCAGCAGCGAGCGTTTGCGTATCGGCCATACGACGCCCGTCGAGAGTCACGACGATCGCGTCTACCGAAATGACGGGAGCGATCTCCAAGGTCGCCGTGTTGGCGGCGTCCGGCATCTTAAGGTTGGGCTTCTGTGCAAGCAGCTCACCAGACGCGCTGAACGAGATCAGCAAGAAGACGACCAGCACGATGAGGAAGTCGATGAACGGAACCAGCGGGATTTCCTGGTTCATCGCCTTGCCGCCGTGTCCCGTGACTTTCTTGGACACAAACTTTAGCGGCACGTGGCGGAGGAGAACTTTGCCTGGCTTCTTGATTGCCATGTTCGTTAAATCCCCAGTTGCTGGTTAGAGGGTTGCGCCGTCGCCGAGCGACATGTCCGGGAAGCCCTGTCCCACGACCATGTCCATGGCGGAGACGACGTCTTGATACTGAACGCCATCTTCCGGGGCGACGACGAGGTCGCGACGGTTCGGCTCAAGCTTCTTTCGCTCCACGAGCTTGTTACGGAGCTCTTCGAGATCGTACTTGTCGCCGATCTTTGGGATGTCGATGCTGTCGCCGGCGGTCGAAGCGATTTGGTAGCCGGTCGTCTTAACCAGCAGCTTCACGACGATCTTTTCCTCCGGGGGCTGCTCATTCGGCGCTTGCTGTCCCGGCTGCTGCTGATTGGCGTCGATGCGCGCCAGCTGATTCCACACCGCCGTAACCAGCAAGAACATGACGCAGCAAAGCAGCAGGTCGATGAACGGTACTAGCGGGATTTCCGAGTCGACCGACTTCTTGCCACCATGACCACCACCAACGCTGATGCCACCCATTGCTCGCCCTCGCAGTCTGGCTAACGGATTGAAACCTAGAGTCGGAGCGCGGACCTAGGCCCCGTGCGCTCCGACCCTTAGAGATCCTTACTCCGCGGTTTGTTCCAGATTGATCTTGGAACGATTGTTCACGACCAGGTTGACGACCTGAACCGTCGCCGCGTTGATATCGTCCAAGAGCCCCTGCGTCTTGTTGTTGAGCGCAGCAAAGCCGATGAGCGCCATGATGGCCGCCATGAGGCCGAACGCCGTGCAGTTCATGGCTTCCGAGATACCCTTCGCGAGCATGGTCGCTTTGGAGGAAGCATCCGCGTTCGCGACGGCTCCGAACGCCATGATGAGACCGGTCACGGTGCCGAGGAGGCCGGACAGCATGGCGAGGTTGGCGAACAGAGCCAGGAGAGGAGTGCGGTGCTCGATCTTCGGAAGCTCAATAAGAGCTGCCTCGTCCATCGCGGCCTGAACCTCCGCGTCCGGACGATTCACCTTCATCAGGCCGGCCTTGACGATGCGCGCGAGCGGGGCGTTGGCGGCCGAGCACATCTTGATCGCGCGACCCACGTCGCCCGCGAGAATGCACTTCTGCATGGTGGCGAGGAAGACGTCGCGGTTAATGGAGCTCTTATAGAGGTAGATCGCGCGCTCGACGATGATGCCGATCGCGAGAATCTGCCAGAACAAGATGGGGTACATGCCCCATCCACCTTCCTCGAAATGATGCGCCATTGTCGACATGGGTCTCTTTCCTCCTCAGGGCCGTGACAGGTAGTGCGGCCGGTGTCTTATCGGTGCGATGGTCTGCTGAAGTCCGGACTTGGCCCGAAGCCTAGTTACCTCCGGCTTCCTCCGAAAAGTCTCGTGATATCAACAAGTCGTAAGGCAGGTTCGCGTGCGTGATCCCAAAAATGAGGGGGCCATCATATCCGCGAGCACCCTCAAGTCAACAACGATCTGCGCAGATATCTCACACCTGCTTCTGCACCCGAAGCAGCGCTGAGAGATGGATCTGTCTTCGGTCGGCTCACCGTTGGCTCTCGCTGACGGGAGCGGCTTGCTGCCTCTCATCTCACCGCCGTCATGGCACCACTGATGATCCATTATGCCGCACGTTCGTTGTGACATCGGCGCGCAGCTACGCGTGAACGTTGACATTTAAGATTGCGCTGCTGTAGCTTTCCAATCCTCTGTAATCAGGCCCTCGACCAGATGGACAATCTTGGTTTTCCATCTCGGGCGGTACCAACGGCGGTAACTGGGGACCGCGCGGTTTTGGATTTCAAACGTCGAGCTTGAGCCAGACGGTCGTCGCGACCGAGCGGAAGCACGAAAGGAACCTCGCTAATGGAGAAAATCTGGGAGTTCTTGCACGATGGCGCGCCATTTTCCTACATCAACGTAGCGATTCTCGCGTTCGTCATCGCCGTGATCTCTGAGCGCTTCGTCCACATCTTGTCGAAGTACCGCGTCAACAGCGAAGAGTTCATGGCCCAGGTTCGGAAGCTCGTTCAAGCGGGCAACATCGATCGCGCGATTAAGATGTGCGAGGCGGAACCGTGGCCACTCCTTCAAGTGGTGAAGGCCGGCCTGACCCAGGTGAACCGCGGTGAGGACGCCGTAGTTGCCCAGATGGAAGAGCGGATGTCTGAGGTGATCCCGGAGCTCGAGAAGCGCATCGGCATGCTCTGGTCGCTCGCTAACATCGCGACCCTCGTCGGCCTGCTTGGAACGATCTCTGGTCTCATCAAGTCGTTCGCCGCCGTTGCCTTCGCTGAGCCCGCGCAGAAATCCGCGCTGCTCTCGCGCGGTATCTCGGAGGCCATGTACAACACGGCGCTGGGCCTAGGCATCGCCGTGCTTTGCATGTTCTTCCACCTGATTCTCCACAGCTGGACGAAGAAGATTAAGCACGACATGGAGCGCTCCACGACAAAGCTGGAGAATCTCCTCACGCTCAAGCGCGAGTAGTCGTTGGCCGACCTTCCCTTCCTGACAGAGCCCGGGAGAGAGCCTCATGGCTGCCGTTGAATTCACGCCACGCCAACGCTCAATGATCAAGAAGCGGTCCAAGCCGGTCGAGCTTGATCCTTCGGAAATGGCGGGCGAGCTCAACATCGTTCCGTTCCTCGACATCGTGATGAACCTCATCATGTTCTTGCTCGCAACGAGTGAGGCGGTGCTGCTCATTGCGCAGATCGAGTCCGAGCTACCGAAGATTTCGCGTGGGCGATCGCGCGGCGCGGACGTGCAGACGCCGCTCAACCTCAACGTGACGGTCACGGAGAACGGCGTTCTCGTGAGCGGATCCGGCGGCAAGTTGGCCCCCGGTTGCGAGACCACGGCGACGGGCCGGACAGTGACCGTTCCGCTCAAGGAAGCGGCATACGACTGGCCCGCGCTCACCGGCTGCGTTGAAAAGATTAAGCAGCAGTTCGATGACGAAGACAGCGTCACGGTGAGCGCTGATCCACAAGTGATGTACGAGCACATCGTCGCGGCGATGGATGCGGTGCGCAACAAGGGCGACAAAGAGTTGTTCCCCAATGTCCTCATCTCAGTAGGTATCCGGTAGGAGCCATGGCTGACGCACAACTTCCAAAAGCAACGATGGCGGACGTCAAGCGCGTCATTCGTCGCAAGCTCTCGAAGATCGAGCACGAAGAGGAAATGGGTCTGAACATCTATCCGATGATGGATATGATGACGATCCTTCTCGTCTTCTTGATTATGAGCTTCTCTTCGGGCGCTGCAGAAGTTGTGCAGTCCGAGGAGCTCCAGATCCCGGTATCAACCGCTGAGGTCGACGCTGCACCAACGCTCTCGCTGATCATCTCCAACAGTGAGATCGTCGTCGAAGGCAAGCAGACTCTGACGCTGCGCAACGGCAAGGTGGATCCGAGTCAGAAGCAAGGCGGCGGCAACGGTTGGTTGATCACCCCGCTGTTCAACAACCTCAAGCAGCACCGCGATCGCCTCAAAATGATTGCTTCACGCAATCCGCAGCGCCCCTTCCGCGGTGAGGTCCGCATTATCGCGGACAAGCGCACGCCCTTCCGAACCTTGGGCGAAGTCATCTACACGCTGGGCCAGACCGAATTCGGCTCATTGCGCTTCATCGTTCTCAAGTCAGGGCAGAAGTAGTCCCGCCCAATCTGCCGCCGGTTCCGCTGTGCGAGGGAAGTCACTGTAGCGGAGCGATCGCTTGGCATCCGAAGAACAGCGCGATCTCATCTGCGCGGGCGAGAGTGTCCTTGCGACCCAAGTCGATTAGCTGTTCCGCGAATTCCGCGTCGAAGAGAATGAACGATACGAGGTCCGACTCCCACAGTGTCCCAAGCGTTGCTGTTCTCGCGAGCAACCAGGACGAGAAGCGAGACGCTTGTAGCGAACGTGCGCGCTCTCGTGCCATGTGCCCGATATCTTGTGAAGGCCGAAATACCAGCGTGCTCAGGCGCCGGTAAGGCAAGCCTCGGCTTTCTTGAATCACGTCACGCACGCGCGCCATGTCGGCGGGATCGAGCACATCCTCCAAGATCGACAGCATGCGGTTGAAGCGCTCGAGCACCTGCAAATCGTAACGGAGCGGATCGAGCAGCAGCGCATGGAGCACCTTGCCGATGATGAAGATCGGATTCTGGTACGCCTCTTGACGGTTGGCGAGCGGCACCATCGACGCCACGTCATTGTCGCTGAGCAGCGAGATCACGACGAGGCGATCGGCCCCGCAACGAATGGCTGGCGCGATCGGCGTATTGAAGCGCAGTCCGCCGTCGCAATAGTAGTCGTCGCCGACGCGTCGTGCGGGAAACAGCAACGGAATCGCAGCCGACGCGAGCACGTGGTCGGCGTTGATCTCTGCGCGGCGCAGCACACGTCGCGGGTCTGAGTGGCCTTGGAATTCGACGTGCGGTGCGAGCTCCGTGAACACCGTTGTGCGCCCGGTTCGGATATGCAGCGCCGCGACCACCAGCGCACGCACGCTACCCTTGCGAATGTTGTCGTGGAGTCTGTCCCAGGGGATGCGACGCATGATCAGATCGTCGATCGCACCCGATGCAAGCAATGAGCGGCCGATGTGCTTGGGGCGTTCATGTTGCTGCTCCACGTCGGCCGTCCAACCGCGCTTCCATCCCAGGATGCCGCGTAGGTCGAGTCGAAGGTGTGTCGAGAGATCCAGCGACCGCCATTGATGCAGCAGGCCCGCGATGTTCATGTCGGGCTGATCGGCATGTGCAGCGAGGTACGCCGCGTTGAGCGCGCCTACCGACGTTCCGCTGAGGATGTCGAAGGGCGCCCGATCGAGCCCGCGCGCAGACAGCACCTCGATGATGCCGGAGAGCACGCCCGCCTCGTAGGCCCCGCGAGCGCCGCCACCAGAAAGTACGAGCGCGGTCAGCGGAGCATCCGGGACTAGGCTAGGTCGCATGCAAGCTTCTCCTTTGTCGCGCTACAGGATGCCCTGTTTCACTGTCGACGAGCGCGCGGACCACGTCGCGCGCTGCTGCCAATCCGCTGCTTCGAGGACGTGTGCGGGATCTCCGATCGATGCGAGCTTGCGCCAAGCGTGCGTCGCTTTGGCCATGCTGCCGTTTGCGAAATGGCTCATGCCAACCAGACGAAGGGCCGCGAACATCAGTAGGCGGGTGGGCAGGCCTTCAGCGATCGCGCTTTCCATGAGCTCCACGGCGAGATCGAAGCGCTGCGCATAAAAGAGTTGCCGGGCAGCGAGATACATCCCGAGCCCATCGCCGCGTTGCGCAGACAAGCGCTGGGCGAAATACATCGTTGTGGGTGGGTCCGGTGGGACGCCATCGCGTCCGACCAGCATCTCCAGCAAAGTGGTGCGCTGTTCGGGAACGCTGCGCAAAGCCAGCAGCTTGACCTCGAGCAGTCGAGTCGCGTCTTCACCCTGAGGTTCTCGCAGAAGCTCCCCGTATCGCACGATGGCTTCGTTCGTCTCACCACGCCTCCACGCGGCATCTGCCAAGGCGTGCTTCGCCGCCCAAAGGGTCGGTGGTGCGGCCGAGGGGGGACCGATCAAACTGCGCAGCTCCCGTTCTGCCTCGTTGATGCGATCCCTACGCGCCAGCGCGGCCAGCAACGTTGTCCTGGCCCAAGTATCTTCAGGATCGATCTCTAGCAACGCTTGGCACGACGCCATGGCAGCGCGCGCGTCGTTGGCGGCTAGGTCACTTTGAATCATGAGACGCAGGTTGGCGACGGCGTGCGGGCAGATCCGAGAGAAGATGCTGCCGCGGGCGAACCGTTGCGATGCGAACGCGATGCCTGAGGGTGGTAATGGCACGCTCCGCACGAAGGTCAGCCATTGCGATTCGAGTTGCCGGGTGTCTTCGCCGGCTGCATCGAGCCGTCCTTCACGGTAGATGCGTCGAACCGCGCCCCAGCCCCTTCGCTCCGCGATGAAGCGCAGGAAGGAGCCCGCCAACGTGTACGCGCGCTCCTTCGGCTGACTCAGAAATCCAGTACCAAGCAGATCGTCGATGCTCGGTGCGAGCTTGAGATCCACCATCGCGCGTGCCCACTGATGCGGAGTCATACCGTCACTGGCATCCCATGCTGCGGCCACCGCCATGCCTTCGATCAACGATGCTTCAGGCCACAACCCGTTGACACTCGCTGCGACGCGGAAGGGCCCCGGCGCGAGATTGCCTGCGACCACATGCGCGATCTCGTGCGCGAGCACTGGATGCGGCCATGCCGCGAGCTGAAGGTAGACCTCGTTTCGCCAGGGCTTGGCGATGTACGTCGTCGCGGCGCCCATCAGCGCGCGCTTCTCATCCGGTGATCGGAAGAAGAAAGCGGTGACACGCTGCCGCTGATGCACGCCGATCGTCCGCTCCATTTGATCGACCCTGAACTCACAGTCGTCGCGCAGGCGGCGCGCCTCTGCGATGTTGAGCTCGCGGGGAACCACAACGCGACATCGCTTCCCATCCAACGTTCTGCCCAGGCGCTCCGCAATCCACGTCGGGTTGATTGTGTGCCCTAGCTCCGCGGCCTGTGTTTCCGCCGCGACGACGATGCCAAAACACAGCATGGCGCTCAGCCCATAGAGTGAGCCGCCTTGCGCGCGCAGCTGCATTCGACACAGCACATCATCCCAATGACCCACCAGCAGGCACGCAAGCCCTACGGTCCACACCAAGGTGATCGCGCGCAGCGTAAGCAGCGGAGCGGGGATCGACAGGGCCTCGTCGTAGAGCGTGCCTGGAAAGAAACCGAAGAAATGTCCGTAGGCGAAGATCGCCGGTGTGTCGTAGAAGCGACCGATCGCGAGGAGCACGCCGAGCAGCGGGCCGCCGATTGCGAGGAAGGTGGCGAGGCGAGGTCTTGAAATGGCCGCGCCCACCGCTGCGCCCCAAACCGCCGCCAGCGTCACCGATGCAAATGGGCCGAGCAGCATGAACAAAGCACCTTCCACCGGGGTGCAGTTGCGAACGCGCAGCGCGTTGAGCAAGAGCAGAAGGACCGGGATTGCGAGCAAGGTCCACGCAGCCGAGAGCGCGTACCACAGCACCGTCGTGGCACGCACCGAAAGCGCTTGCTTGCGTACGGCCACCACGACGCGTGCGCCGATCACCGCCGTCCATGGTGGCAGGACTGCGCCGAGGACCAGCGCGCTCTCCACGCCATGAATGCCGAACAGTGGATTGGTGCAGAGCGCGAGGCCGACGATCAGAGCGAATGCGGACCCGAGGCGATGGCCCGTCAACGACCAGGGCTTGATCACGGGCTGACGGCAGTGCTCGAGGCTGCGGCTTTGGGCAAGTCGGGGAACACGACCGCCAAGACTTCGTCGACGCGCGAGACGAACTGAAGGCGCAGCGCTTCCCGCACCGACGCCGGCACCTCATCGATCTCCGGTTCGTTTCGACGCGGGAGGATCACGTGCTTGATGCCCGCGCGGTGGGCAGCAAGGCACTTCTGTTTCAGACCTGACACGGGAAGCACCGCACCGCGCAGACTGATCTCGCCGGCCATCGCGATGTCGGACCTCACGCGTTCGCCACGCAGCATCGAGATCAGCGAGACGACCATCGCGATCCCCGCCGACGGACCGTCCTTCGGCATGCTTCCGCGCGGCAAATGAATGTGCACGTCGATCGACGACAGGAAGTCGTCTTTCAAGCCGAACTGCCCGGCGCGCGCGCGCACATAGGTGAACGCTGCTGCGGCCGCTTCCTTCATCACGTCACTCATTTGTCCCGTGAGGTGAACCTGTCCCTTGCCTGGCATCTGCGAGCTTTCGATCAGCAGAAGCTCACCACCGCTGGGCGTCCATGCCAAAGGGCCCGCAACACCTGGATTCAGTGACGGCTCCGTCATCTGGATCTCGTGGCGTGGCGGGCCGAGCTCTTTTTCCACGAAGTCACCATCGGCTTCGATGTGTACGTCGTCACCTGCCGCGACGCGCACTGCTACGGCGCGACACAGCGAGGCCACTTGCTTCTCGAGCGTGCGAACACCGGCTTCGTGTGTGTACTCGTCGACCAACCGGGCGAGCGCCGCATCAGTGATCTCCAAGCGCTCCGGCGTCAGCCCGTGGTCTGACAGTTGGCGCGGAACGACGAAGTCGCGCGCGATGGCCAGCTTCTCATCGCGCGTGTAGCCCGCGATCTCGATGACTTCCATGCGGTCGAGCAACGGACCAGGGATCGTGTGTTTGTTGTTGGCGGTGGCGACGAACAGCACCTGTGACAGATCGAAAGCCACATTGAGATAGTGATCGACGAACGCTGTGTTCTGCTCGGGGTCCAATGCTTCGAGCAGCGCGCTGCCCGGATCGCCGCTGTAGTCCGCGCTCATCTTGTCGATCTCGTCGAGGACGAAGACCGGGTTGCGAGAGCCGGCTTTCTTGAATCCGGCGATCAAGCGGCCGGGAAGGGCGCCGACGTACGTGCGGCGGTGGCCGCGGATCTCCGCTTCGTCCTGCACGCCGCCGAGTGAGATGCGAACGAGCTCCCGCGCCGTCGCACGCGCGATCGAACGCGCCAGAGAAGTCTTTCCCACGCCCGGTGGTCCGATCAAGCAAAGGATCGGGCTGCGTTTGTTGGCGCGCAGCTTGCGCACGGCAGCGTGCTCCACGATGCGCTTCTTCGCCTGCTCCAGACCGTGATGGTCCTCGTCCAGCACGCGCCGCACTTGGTGCACATCGATACGATCGGGCGTCAGCCGTCGCCACGGCAGGTCTGCGATCCATTCCACGTAGTTGAAGGACACCTGATACTCGGCGCTGCTCGCGTTCATGCTCGTCATCCGTGAGAGCTCGCGCCGTGCTGCCTTCTCTGCTTCGGGTGAAGGTTCAGCCTTTGCCAATCGCTCGCGCAGACGCTCGAGCTCGTCGTCATCCTCTTCGCTCTCACCGAGCTCGCGTCGAATCGCTTTCAGCTGTTGACGAAGCAAGAGCTCGCGTTGGGAGCTCGACATTTCTTCTTGCACCAACGACGCGATTTCTTGCTTCACCCGGTGTAGCTCGGATTGACGGCCGACCAGCTCCAAGACGCGGCGCAGGCGAGCGCGCAGATCGAGCGTCTCCAGGATGTTCTGTTTGGCTTCCGTTGCGACCGGAAGATGCGTCGCCACCAGGTCCGCCAGCGCACCACCTTCCTGTACGTTGTCGAGAACCACGCCCACCTCGCGGGGTGGTTGCGGCAGGACAGTCAGCAACTGACGCGCCGATTCACGCAAGTGAACCGTCAGCGCGTCGATCTCTTCGTCTCGCAGCGTGGCGTCCTTGATCCGTTCGACGCGTGCGCGCAGACAAGGCGTGCGCGCCAAGGGCTCCACGATGCGCATCCGTGCGATGCCCTGCAGCACCACGCTGTAGTTTCCGGAGCTGAGCCGAATCACCTTCAAGACGCGCGCGATCGTGCCGATCGCATACAGGTCTTCGAACATCGGATCTTCGGCTTCGACGAAGCGTTGCGCTGCGACGCCGATCAGCGGACGGTCCGAGCCGAAGGCCTCGTCGATCAGGCGCACCGACCGCGAGCGACCAACGTTCACCGGTACCACCGAAGTCGGAAACAACACCGAGTTGCGGAGCGCCAAGATCGGCAGAGATTCGAGCGCAGAAGGCGGAATGATGGATTCGGTCACGGGGGTTACTTACGCCCGCCGCGAAAAGTTCCGCAAGCGTCCGCGTCGGCGCGTGATCCGCGTAGGCAACGGCCCAGGACCTCTGGTAAAAGTTTTGACCGTTTCGGACCTAAATGTAGGATAGTGGAACACAACGTACGTGTTGAGGCGATCGAGGAACACATGATGCAACGTCCGATTCTGTCTCTGGTGTGCTTGCTCCCGGTGCTGTCGGCCTGCAACGGAGCCATGTGGGGCAATCTTGCCGTGCTCGGTGTGAGTGTCGGCATCTTCATGGGAACGCTTTCGCTCGGCCGTCACGCCGATTCCTCCGCGCGTCGGCAAGAGCAGCCCAAGAGCACATTGACGCCGCGTCCCTAACGCCCCTTCCAGCGACGTGATGCGCTCTCGCCGCGCAATGCGGATGCCGCCGAGTGGCGCGGATGGCCCTTTTCCTGCTCGTTTCCATCGCTCGCTTGGTGCGACACTGACTCGATGTCTTCTCGGCCCGCCGTCTCGCAGGACCTCCGGCTGCTTGATCAGTTGTGTTTGGCTGACCTTGAAGCGATCCGCTTGGTGTTGCGCGGCGGCTCGGTGATCGACTGGCACCGCTTGAACTTTCGCGATCGCAGCGAAGTCGACGAGTTCCTGGCAGCGCAGGAGTTTCATCGCGATGACCCCGCGGATCGCGCGCGCTCCGAAGCCGTGAAGCACGAAGCGATGAGCTTTCTGCGCCGCAACTTCGACTTCCCGATTCCTAAACCAGTCGCAGAGCTGGATGTGGCGGGGATGCTCGAGCTCGCCTCGACACAGGGACATCGTCAGATGTGTGCGTGCCTGATCTTGAAGGTGATGCACATCATCCATCACCTCGAAGCGCGCGAGCTGCTGTTCATGCTGCCGATCTCTGACCAAGAGGTCTTCTATTTGGTTGAGGAGAAGGTCTATCGCGTGATCGGCGGGATGCTGGCGCGCGGCTTTCCGATCCTGGAGTTCATCGGGGGTCGCAAGCACAAGGACTCGCTCTACACGAAGCTCTTGTCGAAGCCCGACACGATCGCGGCGAACATCTACGACAAGTTGCGCTTTCGGATCGTGACGCGATCGCAGGAGGACATCTTTCCGACGCTGAACTACCTGTTGCGTCACGTGTTTCCATTCAACTACGTGATTCCCGGGCAATCGACGAACACGATCTTTCCGTTCCGGAATTACTGCGAGTCACATCCGCACCTGCAGACGTTGTTGCCCGATCTGCAGTTGTCCACTGACGTCGAGGAGCAACGCGGCGTCAAAGGCGACAACAACTTCAGCTCGCCGGCCTATCGCGTCGTGCAGTTTGTTGTCGACATGCCGATCCGTGCGCCGCGCGAAGTGCTCGAACAAGCGCCGCCGGCAGCGTGGTCGCTCGGTCCGATCATCTTCGTGCAAACCGAATTTCAGATCATCGATCGCGAGACCGAACAAGCGAACGAGATCGGCGACGCCAGTCATTCCGGCTACAAGGCGCGCCAAAAGGCGGCGGTGATGCGTCGTCTCAAGGTCGGTATCGAGGAAGAGCGCAAGCCGAAGAAGTGAGCGGCGGGTGTCGCCAGGGGTGGCGCGATCAACCAGGTGGTGGCGCCCACGCCGCACCGCCGCTAGGTGCTGCTGGCGGCTGCCACGAAGACTTGGTGGCTGGACGTTGTGGTGCGGGACGTCGCGGCGCGCTCTGTGGACGCGGTGCTGGCGATGGTGCCGCGGTGTCTGCCGGTGGAGTCGGCGCTGGCGTTGCCGCGGGCGGCGGTTCCGGCTGGGTGCGGATCGTCGGCGTGGTGTTCGTGTTGATCTTGCTCAACACGATGTCCAGCATCGCGGTCGCGCCCTTTTGGAGCTCGATCTCGCGCAGCACGGTTTCATAACCTTCGGCTCGGATCTCCACGCGGCGGGATCCGGTATGCACGCCATCGAGCCGCAACGGCGCTTCGCCGCGATGAATTCCGTCGAGCACGACCTTCGCGCGCGGAGGAATGGTGCGCACTTCGATCGCGCCGGTGCCAGGATTGCGCAACCACACCACGACGCCGAGGGCAGCGGCCAGGAGCATCAAGGCGACGCCGACCCAGACAAGCAGGTTGCGATCTTTGGACGGTGGTTGCACCGCTTGCATGCGTAGCGTGTGGCTTCGACGCGGCTCAGCGGTGGGCGGGTTGCTGCCGGGGCCAAACGCGCCGCCGCGCTCCGGAGGCAAGGACTGGCGAAATGGCTGCGGCGTCGGCGTACGCGCCGGCATCGGTTGGGGCGCGGGTGCCATCGGGCGTGCGGGCTGCGTCGTCGCGGCTGGCGGAAGAGACCGTTGTGCGGGCGGCGGCGCGGCGCGTACTTGACCCGGCCGATGCACGGCCAGCGGCTTCGGGTTCAGCGACTGCTGCGCGATGTCTTCTTCCATCAGCTCACTGATGCCGATGTCTTCGTCCTTGTTGAAAAAGATCTGCGTGGCGCCTTCATCGAACCCACCGCCGTCGCCGAAGAAGTTGCCGGTGGAGGCAGAGGGTGGAGGCGCGGCGGCCGGCGCGGTGACATTCGGTGTCGACGTCTTCGGCAGGGGCGCGATCGGACCCGAAGGAGCGTCATAGAAACCGGTCGCCTCGTCGTCGAAGCCGAGCCCGTCGTCTGCTGGGGCAGGCTTCGGCGGCGGCGACATGCGCGATGGGCTCGACCCACGTGGGCTCGGTGGCTTCGAGATGCGATCGAAACCGTCATCGACCAGCGAATCGATCTCGTCGGACTTCCACGTCGAGAAGCCTTCGGCCTTTTGTGCTGCCGCTGGCTTGGATCCAGCGCGCTGCGAAGGAAGAGCGGGCGGTCCGGGTAGCTTGGCACCTGGCGGCGGCTTCGATTGGCCCGGACGCGACGGTCGCGGGGGCGGCGGCTGCGACATCTTCTGCGCCATCTGCGCGCGCGCGGCGGCAGCAGCACCCATCGGCGAGGCGAAGAAGCGACGGCGTTCCTCGATCAAACCGGGGCGATTGCTTGCTTCCAATAGCTCCGTGATCTGACGGCGCTCTTGTTCCATCTCGCGTGGGAACGCGCTCTCCATCCATTGCGCGAGCTGGCGTGTGCCGTAGGTCGGTGCGGTTTGCGCCAGGTAGTTGATCAGCGCGTCGTTCATGTCGCCCGCGCTCTGGTAACGATCCTCGGGCTCGCGCGCCAACGCCTTCATCACGATCATCTCGAGCTCTTCGGGGACGTCATCGATCACGGCCGACGGCGGCGGCGCGGCCGCTTTGCCGACCATGCTCAACGTCGCCATGTCGTCCTTGCCGGAGAACAAGCGCTGGCCGGTCACCATCTCGAACAGCGTGACGCCAACACCGAACACGTCCGATCGCTGGTCGACCGGTTTGCCCTTCACCATCTCCGGGCTCATGTAGCCGAGCTTCTTCTTGAGCGCGTCGACGTTGGT
>JACZCZ010219822.1_pt1 | contig 29104 bp, 23 predicted proteins | sample 8641811 | NCBI WGS metagenome assembly JACZCZ01 (sample SAMN15324610, study PRJNA640507) | soil metagenome | isolation source: intercropping peanut in the first line | place: China: Luxin town, Laibin City, Guangxi Province | collected 2019-07-25 | depth 10cm m | reverse complement strand
GGCCTGCTCGGCGTGCTGTTCTCGGTGCCGCTGCGCCGCTCGATGATCGTCGAGCAACCCCTGCCGTTCCCCGAGGGCAAGGCAGCGGCGGAAGTTCTCAAGGCCGGTGAGAATCCGGGCCCGGGCCTGAAGATCCTCGGCCTCTCCGCGGGCATCGGCGCGCTGGTGAAGCTGGCTGCGGAAAGCGGGCTGCGCATGATTCCGGACAACGCGGCTGGCGCCGGCTTCTTCGGCAAGTATCTCGGCTACATGGGCACTGGCCTTTCGCCCGCACTGCTCGGCGTGGGCTACATCGTCGGTCTCAACATCGGCATCGTCGTCCTCTCCGGCAGCATCCTCGCCTACAACATCGCGATCCCGTTCTACTACGCATTCCTGCTCAACGGCGATCCGGAAGTCGCGGCCAAGGTGATCGGCAAGACTGCGGCGGAAGCGGCTGCAATCATCCGCGGCGATCGCATCCGTTACCTCGGCGTGGGCACGATGCTGGTCGGCGGCATCTGGACGCTGTTTTCCCTGCGCCGGTCGCTGCTGTCCGGCATCAAGAGCGGCATCGCGGCGGCCCGCAAGGGTGCGGGCGCGAATCTCGCCGAAACCGAGCGCGATCTGCCGATGAAGTGGATGCTGATCGCTTTGATGCTGTTCGTGCTGCCGCTGGCCGGCTTGTACCAGGCGATCGTCCAGAACTGGGGCGTGAGCATCCCGATGACGATCATCATGATCGTCGCCGGCTTCCTGTTCGTATCGGTGTCCGCCTATCTCGCGGGTCTCGTCGGTTCGTCGAACAACCCGGTGTCCGGCATCACCATCGCCACCATCCTGTTCGCGTCGTCCGTGCTGATGCTGCTGCTGGGCAGCGATTCGAAGATCGGCGCCGTGGCCGCAATCATGATCGGTGCCGTAGTCTGCTGCGCAGCCGCAGTCGGCGGCGACAATCTGCAGGATCTCAAGGCCGGTTATCTCGTGGGCGCCACACCGTGGAAGCAGCAAGTGATGCTGGGCATCGGCGCGTTCTCCTGCGCGCTGATCATGGCGCCGGTGCTGAACCTGCTGGCGCAGGCCTACGGCATCGGTGACCCGACTCGCCCCGGCTCTCTGCAGGCGCCGCAGGCCACACTGATGGCTTCGGTTGCGCAGGGTCTGTTCGGCGGCAAGTTGCCCTGGGACATGATCATCGCCGGCGGTGTGATCGGCGCGATCGTGATCGCTTTCGACAACTGGCTGAAGTCGCGCAACTCCAGCTTCCGCGTGCCGGTGCTCGCAGCGGCCATCGGTATCTATCTGCCGCTCGAACTGATGGTGCCGATCTTCCTCGGCGGACTGCTCGCGTACCTCGTCGAGAGGCGCCACGGCGTCGTGGGTACTCCCGATGAATCGCTGCGGGACCGCATTCACCGTCCCGGTGTGCTGTTCTCCGCAGGTCTGATCACCGGCGAAGCGCTGATGGGCATCGCCATCGCGATCCCGATCGTGGTGAGCGAACGCGCTGATGTGCTCGCGCTGCCGGAGCAGTTCCACTTCAGCCAGTTCGTCGGGCTGGTGGTGCTGGCCGTCGTGGGCTGGCTGCTTTTTAGAGCATCCGGCGCGAAGGGCACCGTCAGCACCTAGTCGCTGGCACCTGTCCTTGCCGCGACTCTGATTCCCTCCCCCGCTTCCGCGGGGAGGGGCAGGGAGAGCAGCGCTTCCGTCACTTTCCCTTGATTACTTCGATCCGCCCGTTGTTGCCGATCAATCCGGACGCGATCCACGATGTGACGCTGACGATGAGCGACGCGCCTACGGCGGTCCAGAAGCCACTGATCACGAAGCCACTCAGCAACAGAGCGACCAGACCCAGCATCGCGGCATTGATCACGATCAGGAACAGTCCCAGCGTGACGAGCGTGAGAGGCAACGTCAGCACGATGGCGATCGGCCGGATGATTGCATTGACGACACCGAGCAGAAGCGCAGCGATGAGCAACGTCGTGGGCGTATCGAACTGGAGTCCCGGCAGCACCTTGGTGGCGAGCCACAGACCCAGTGCGACGATGGCGCAGCGAAGAATGAAGCCGGTCATGGATGAACGCCTCGGCCTAGGTAACTGCGCTGCATGAAAGCAGAATTCGGGCGGATGGCCAAGTTTCAATGCAGCCGTGGGCGCGTGCAGCAAGAAGCCACGGATGAATTCCTGCTTTCGCGGGAATGCCCCCCGATTCGCCTACCCGCTGATCGTCGCCCTGGCTTCGCCGAAACCGATCCTTCGCCGACCGGCGCGTTCGCACCAGGCGCGGAAGATGACGCTGTCACCGTCCTCCAGGAAAGTGCGCGTCTCGCCAGCCGGGAGTTGCACCGGCAGTTTGCCTCCGCTCGTCAGCTCGAGAAGCGAACCCGCTTCTTCCGGTTGCGGGCCCGACTGCGTGCCGCTGCCGAGCAGATCGCCCGCCGAGAGATTGCAGCCGTTGATCGTGTGATGCGCCACCATCTGCCCGATCGTCCAGTACGAGTGTCTGAAGTTCGAACGCGACAGGCGATGCGGCGGGCGGCTGTCGGAGCGCATGCGCTTCGTTTCGAGAAACGCTTCGAGTTCCATGTCGATGGCACCGCTGCTGCGAAGCGACGCGCTGTCGAGATATGGCAATGGCTGCGGATCCTCGGCAGCGCGTTCCCAGGAAGTGCGAAACGGCGCGAGCGCTTCCATGGTTACGATCCACGGCGAGATCGTCGTCGCGAAGTTCTTCGCGAGGAACGGGCCCAGCGGCTGATACTCCCACGCCTGGATGTCGCGGGCAGACCAGTCGTTGAGCAGGCACAGCCCGAAGATGTGCTGTTCGGCGGACTCGATGGCGATCGGCGAACCCAGCGTGTTGCCGACGCCGATGAAAGTGCCGATCTCGAATTCATAGTCGAGCCGGCGACTCGGTCCGAGCTGCGGCTTGTCGGCGCCCGGCGCGAGAAGCTGTCCATGAGGGCGACGCACCAGGCCGCCAGACACCGAGATCGACGACGAGCGGCCGTGATACGCGATCGGCACCCACTTGTAGTTCGGCAGCAGTGGATTGTCGGGACGGAAAAGCCGGCCTACCGCCGTCGCGTGATGAACGGATGCGTAGAAATCCGTGTAGTCGCCGATCGTCGCGGGCAATGCGTGTTCCGCGATTGCCTGCGGCACCAGCGTCGGTTCGACAGCCGCGCGGTGAGACGAGTCGCTGCGCAGCAGGCCCACGAGTGCAGCACGCAATGTCGTCCACGTGCTCGCACCGGCGGCCATGAAGCGATTGAGCGTCGGGCCATCGGCTGCTTCGAGCGCATCGCTCGCCGTTCCCGTGATCACTCGCAACGTACGCAGCGCGTGCAGATCCACGATCTGGTCGCCGATGGCGACGCCGGCGCGAAATGCTTCCTGCGTGCCTCGACGCCGAAAGACAGCAAACGGCAGATTCTGGATCGGGAAATCCGCATCCGCGCTATTCGCGGAATCCACCCAGCTCGTCAGAGCCGGATCATGTGTGTCGTTCAGTGTCATGGACGGAAGTTCTTGCGCAGCCCGTGCCAGCACTGCGCGTAGTCGGACTGGAGTTGCGGAAGCGCGAGCGCATGACGCGTCGGCCGGATGACCTGGCGCGTTTCGAACATGAACGCCATCGTGTCGCTCACCTTGTGCGGCGTCGTCGTATCCGCTGCGCTGGCACGTTCGAATGTCGTTGCGTCGGGCCCGTGGCCGCTCATGCAGTTGTGCAGCGACGCGCCGCCCGGCGCAAAGCCCTCGGCCTTCGCATCGTAGATGCCGGTGATCAGGCCCATGAACTCGCTGGCGATGTTGCGATGAAACCAGGGCGGCCGGAACGTGTCTTCCATCGTCAGCCAGCGAGGCGGAAAGATCACGAAGTCGATCGTGTCGACACCGGGCGTGTCGCTCGGCGATTGCAGCACGAGGAAGATGGAGGGATCGGGATGATCGAAACTGATCGAGCCGATCGTGTTGAAACGTCGCAGGTCGTACTTGTACGGCGCGTTGTTGCCGTGCCAGGCGACGACGTCGAGCGGCGAATGATCGATGCGTGCCGACCAGAGATGGCCGAGGAACTTCGCGACCAGTTCGAAATCGCCTTCGCGATCCTCGTACCACGCCACGGGCGATGCGAAATCGCGCGGATTCGCGAGACCATTCGACCCGATGGGTCCGAGATCCGGAAGGCGAAACGGCGCGCCGAAATTCTCACAGACGTAGCCACGCGCCTGGCCATCGGGCACTTCGACGCGGAATCGCAGGCCGCGTGGAATCACGGCGATCTCCTGCGGCTCGATCTCGATGACGCCCAGTTCCGTGGCGAGGCGCAGGCGACCCTGCTGCGGCACGATCAACAGTTCGCCGTCGGCGTCGTAGAAGAAGCGATCCTGCATCGAGCGATTCGCGACGTACCAGTAGATCGCGCAGCCGGTCTGTGCATCAGGCGAGCCATTGCCGCCTGCTGTCGTGAGGCCCTCGACGAAATCCGTCGGCTGCGTCGGAAAAGGCAGCGGACTCCAGCGCAGCTGACTCGGCGACGTCTCGACTTCATCGAAACGATTCGTCACGAGGCCATCGGCGATGCGTTCGAATGCGCCGTGCATGGCCGCCGGTCGAATTCGATAGAGCCAGGAACGCCGGTTCGCGTGGCGCGGTGCAGTGAAAGCCGTCCCGGAGAACTGCTCGGCATACAAACCGAACGCGGCACGTTGCGGCGAATTGCGCCCCACGGGCAGCGCGCCCGCGCGCGCTTCAGTGGCGAAGTGGTTCGCGAAGCCACTCTGATACTGCAATCGCGATTCGACCGTCATGATCGTGATGCCTCGCTTGTATACGATGGCGGAAGGCGCCGCGCCTTCGCGGTGCGAAAGATACTCGCTCCGCGCTCCTCATCCCAGCGGGATCATTCCTGCGTCCCAAACGACCTTCGGTCGCGTGGCGTCGATACCCATGCGCTGGTCGTTCGGCTAATCTTTCCCACGGCCCATACCTAAACTACAACGGCTGCCTTCACGAGGGATCCCATGGACTACGTCGCTATTGTCACTGCGCTCGCGCTCATTCAGTTCCTGCTGCTGGGAATACTGGTGGGACGGGCACGCACGCGTTATGGCGTCGCCGCGCCTGCCACGACGGGCCACGAGATATTCGACCGATGGTTTCGCGTCCACATGAACACTGCCGAGCAGTTGCTGCTGTACGTGCCGTCGATGTGGATCTACGCGTATTACTGGAATCCGGTGTGGGCCGCCGGGATCGGCGCTCTCTTCATCGTCGGACGAACCGTCTACGCGATCACTTACATTCGTGAGCCGAAGAGCCGTTCACTCGGCTTCCTGCTCACGTTCATCCCGATCTTCGTGTTCCTCGTGGGAACGCTGGTGGGGGCGATCCGGTCGCTGATTGCGGGCTGATCTCGTTGTGGGTCCGGCTTCACCCGGACGTCATCGCGGGGGCGATGGGGCCTTCGCCTGACGTCCGACTAAAGTCGGACCCACAGACGGATGCTGCCTACTTCGCCTGCGCCGCGCGCAGCTCGCGATCCTGCTGCATGCGCTGACCGACGAGCATCATGAGTTCCTTCGGATACAGGTGATCCTCGGGGAATGTTGCGGTGCCGACACTCGCGTTCGCGCGGATGAGCCGGTTGGCGACGGAGATCGTGCTCGAGTAGATGTTGTTGCGAATGCGCTGGGCGATGAGGCCGCCGGTCGGGCCATCGGTCTCGCACAGGAGCACGATGAACTCGTCGCCGCCGACTCGCGCCGCGACGTCCGATGCGCGGATCGAACGGCCGATCGCGGCAGCCACGGAAACGATCACCTGGCTGCCCGCATCGTGCCCGAGCGATTCGTTGACGACAGCGAGATTGTCGACGTCGACCATCACCAGCGTGTACGGACGACCGAACCTCTCTGCTTTGCGATGCTCCTGCTGCAGAACGTCTTCGAACGACCGCACGTTGAGCAAGCCCGTCAGCGGATCGCTCGCGGCGAGATCTGAAATCCGCTGCACGGCCGTCTGCATCTGTTCGATCAGCGCGCCGAGGATCAGCGCAACTGCAACTCCCGGCAGCAACTTGCTCAGCATCAGCATCCCGAACTCGGGACTGCGGATGGCGACGCCCGGCGTGAACGCGCCGAGCAACATGCCCAGGCCGGCGATGACGAGCGCAAGCAGCGCAACGAGCCACCAGCGACCGAATGCGAGTGCGATGGCGGCGAGCGGGATCAGATAGAGCGTCACGAGCGCGCTGTGAGCAGCACCGGTGGCGGCGGCAACCAGCGTGACGTATATGACGCAGGCAGCGATGCCGATCCAATGCTGGCGCGACGCGGGCCGCTGCAATGCGGGCACCGTTCGCACGATGAGGATCGTGGCAGTCAGGAAGGCGAGCGCGAGTGCTACGACGAGCGGCTGCTGAACCGTGTTTGGTGCGAACGCAAACTGCAGAACGCCGATCGCGAGCGCAAGGATCTCAAGCCAGAGCAGCGCCGTGCTGGCGAAGCCGGTCGTGGCATTCGTCACGCTGCTCGATGATCGCATGCAACCTCAAGGCAATCGGCTCTGACGGATCGGGCCGTTGGAATTCTTGGAATCGTCCTTCAACACGTCGAGCGCCAGACGCAGCTCGTAGTCGGAGGCCGGATCTCTCGTCGCTACCGCGCCTTCGCGCTTGGCCACATCTTTCGCATCGATGACGACATCCGGGGTGATGCCGACTTTGTGAATCGAAACACCGGAGGGCGTGTAGTACCGCGACGTCGTGAGCTTGATCGCATGACCGTCGGAAAGCGGCATCACGGTCTGCACCGAACCCTTGCCATACGTCTGCTGACCCACGATCTTCGCGCGGTGATGGTCCTTGAGTGCACCGGCAACGATCTCCGATGCCGATGCCGAGCCGCCATTCACGAGCACCACGACCGGAGCACCGTTCATGTCGTCGCCCGGCTGTGCGTCCATCTCGAACTGCGCGTCGGCAGCGCGACCGCTCGCGGTAACGATCACGCCGTCTTCGAGGAAGACATCCGATACGCCGATCGCCGCCTCGAGCAGACCGCCCGGGTTGTCGCGAAGGTCCAGCACGAGCCCTCGCAGATCGCTGCCGCTCTGCTGCTTCAGCCTGGCCAGAGCCTTCTGCACATCCGGCGTCGTGCTCTCGCTGAAATGCGAAATCTGGATGTAGCCGTAGCCCGGTTCGAGCAGCGTCTGTTTGACGCTGTGCACCTGGACGTTCGCGCGCGCCAGTGTGAACTCGAGGCGCTCGGGCATCTCGCTGCGCGCGATCGTGATCTTCACCGTCGAGCCGGGTTTGCCGCGCATCCGATCGATGGTGTCGTTGAGATTGTCCAGGCTGACGGGGACCTCATCGACGGCGACGATCTGATCGCCAGCGCGCACACCTGCGCGTTCGGCCGGCCCCCCTTCGATCGGCGACACGACGCTGACGGCGCCGTTCTCGAGAGCGACTTCGATGCCTACGCCCGAGTACTCGCCCGCGGTGCTGATGCGGATTTCATCGAGCTCCTGGGGATCGAGGAAAGAGGAATGCGGATCGAGATCCGAAACGAGACCGCGGATCGCGGCTTCGATCAGGGCCTGATCGGAGATGTCATCGACATAGTCCTTGCGGACGAGCTCGAGGACTTCGGCCAGCAGGCGTGCGTCTCTCCACGGCACGGATTGCTCGGCCGTTGCCCGGGGAGGAGGCGGCACCTCGCGCTCGGCCTTGACGCTGCGGCCGACGGAAAGACCCGCGCCCAGCATCACACCGGTCCCAACGAGCAGCAGTGCGCGAAATGGTTTGGAGAGTCGGCTCATCGGCAAAAATCCCTGCAGGATCCTTACGAATCGAACTTGCGGCTTACTTCCATAGTACAAGCGTCGGGTCGGGACAACGGCGGCTACCGGCTACAGGTATTCCCTGAAATCGCGCCAGAACCGACCCGGTAGAACAATCAACCTGCCAGGCGCGACATCAGCGGCGAACCGGAAACCCGGGTCAGGCCCGGTGCGCCGCGCAACAGCTCCTGAAGCACGGTTTCCAATGCCCGCGGCCGACCGATCGCGAAGCCCTGCACGTAGTCGACGCCCAGCCCGGCCACCGACGAAAGGATCGCTTCGCTCTCGACGCTTTCTGCCGTCGTCTTGAGCTGCATGGACTGAGCGAGCTGGACGATCGCCTTCACGGTCTGCTGCGAGCGCGCATTGGTCGCGAGCGTGCGTACGAGCGCACCGTCGATCTTCAGGTCGGAGACGGGCAGCGACTTGAGATAGTTGAGCGAGGACAGGCCGCGACCGAAATCATCGAGCGCGATGCCGTGCCCGAGATCCTGCACACGACGGATGAGTGTTTCCGCGCGCACGATGTTCGCAACAGCGGCGGTCTCGGAGATCTCAAACGAAAGCAGGCCCGGCGGCAGCTCGTATTCGCGCAGCTTCGACGCGAGGAAGCCCGGAAAATCTTCGGCTGCGACGGACTGACCGGAGAGATTGATGGAGAAATGCGCGCCGAGGCCCTGCAGGGCCGGCGCTGCCGACGACAGGATCTCCAGCGCGTACTGCACGACCCAGCGATCGATGTCCGTCGCGATCTGGTGGCGCTCCGCCGATGCAAAGAACTTGTTCGGCGCGATGCTCTCGCCGGCGCCGTCGATCATGCGCAACAGCAGCTCGAAGCGCCGCGGCGGGTTCCGGGAATCCAGAGTGATGATGGGCTGGGCTTCCATGCGGAAGCGATCATTCGCGATGGCATCGCGCAATTCGCCCAGCGGCGTCGTCGGCTCATGGTGAGCGACTTCGATCTGCGGCAGCTCCTCGTCGACCAGTTCGGGAATCGGTGCGGCGATTTCCTGCTGAACCGGATCCTCGATCGGCGCCTGGTACGTTTCGACGCGACCGCGGCCGCGATCTTTCGCCGCCTTGCACGCGACTTCGGCCGTTGCGAGCGCGTGCGAAAGCGGGAAGCGCGTCTGCGGAACAACCGCGAGGCCGGAGCTCACCGAGATCGCGATGCGCTGGCCTTCATGACGGAAGTCGAGTGCGCCGACGGCGCGACAGACTGTGCTGAGAAACGCCTCGGCTTCCTGCAACGACGCATTCGGGAAGAACAGGGCAAAGCGATCGCCCGAAACGCGCGACGCCAGGATGTGCGGCCGCAGGCTCGTGCGAATCGCTTCGGCGATGCGCTCGAGCACCTGATCGCCGACATGCATGCCGTAGTTGTCGTTGATCACGTGCAGGCGATCGACATCGGCATAGCCCACGCAATGCTGTCGGTCGCCCGCTGCGAGTGTCGCAAGCGCGCGCTGTTCGAAAGCAGGTCGTGTGAGCAGGCCCGTCGCCGGGTCGTAAGCGTTCTGCAGCACGTACGCGATGCGTCGCGCCATCATTTCGAGGATGCGCGCCTGGCGCAGATCGAAGTCCGCCGCTGAGTGCGGGCGGAACAGAAGCAGGATGCCCGACACGGGCTGTGTGCCGTATCGGATCGGGCACGCGAGAATCTTGTAGGGCAGAGGTCCGAGCGGGCTGTTCGGCGGCGCCTTGTTCAGCGTCAGCGTACGACGCTGCACCTGGGCCCACGCAAAGAGGTGACGCTGAGTGCGATCGAGCAGCTCGTTGTCGTTGCGGCGATGCGAAGCCGCCGCCGAATAGGACAACGCGATCTTCTTGTCGGGCACGAACAATGCGCCGAGCGATCCGTCCAGGTGCGTTACGCAATTGCGCAGCAGCTGATCGAAATCATCGCCGTCGCCCTCGGTCGACCCGTTGGCATCGAGGAGCAGCGCCAGGTCGCCATCGCGCAGCGTGAGATTCTTCTGCAGGTCGCCGATGTTGTACTGGCTGACGAGCTCGCGATTCAGCACCTGAAGCGCCGGACGCAGCAAGCCGAGCATGAGCGAGAACGGTCGCCCGCCGGAGCCGCTGTCGCGACAGGACAGCGCGACGGCACCGAGCAGTTCGCTGCCTTCGCGCAGAATGAAAACGTATGCGGTATCGCCTTCCCACGATCGCGCGAAGCCATCGCGCTCGGTAGGATCTGGTTCGGCGCTGCGGGCGGAGTTGAGCGCTTCTTCGACCAGCTGCGGCAGATCGGGACCCTCGCATCCATCCGAGAACCACAGCGGCGTCGCCATGCGATCGTAGATTGCGATGCACAGCGCGCGCGGCATGAGCATCTTCATCAGCTGGCCGTAAGGGTCGAGCGACGTCGACAGCGATTGCGCTTCGATCGTGTCATCGTCGTCGAGAATCGTCGCCATCGGTGTGCGCTTCCCGCCCCCGTTGGAGGGCTTATTTCATCTCCGCGTGAAATCTGATCATCTTCCTGTGATCTCGGGGCTTCCTTGAAGTCGGCCGCAGTTTTGAGCCCCCAAGCGGTGATGACATATTGCCGCATCGGGGCGCTGTGCGTCCCGTGACTTCAGTCACTATCCTGGGATTTTCCCGGGCGGCTTCCCAGGGGCTTTGGCCCCGCGGATTATCCCGGGATTCCCGGCAGATGCCTCCGGCCGTCGGCGCGCTGTCAGCGCTTTCTAACGGCGTTGCGAAACATTCTCAGGGTTTCGCCAGCCAGGGGGCCGGATCCAGCGCCTGCCGCCCCTTCCGGATCTCGAGATACAGGCCTGGTTTGCCGAAACCGGCGGCGTCCCCGACCGCCGCCAGTGGGTCCCCCGCGGCGACCCTGTCGCCGACACGCCGGTAGAGCTGTTCGTTGTGACCGTACAGGCTCATGAAGCCGCCGCCGTGATCGAGCACGATGAGCAGGCCGAGGCCCGGCAGCCAGTCAGCGTATACAACGCGACCCGGGAACGGGGCGCGCACCTGGGAGCCGCGATCGGCACCAATCACCATTCCCTGCCACTTGAGCGGCCCGCCTGACCGGAGCTGGCCGAATCGCGCCAGGACGGACCCTTTCACTGGCCACGGCAGGCGACCGCGCGCCCGGGCGAAGGGCTGATCGCCGAGGTCGGGGAATTCTTCGATCGCGCGGCGCAGTTGCTCAACCAGCTTTTCGAGCGCAGCGGCTTCGCGCTGGGCCTTGGCGAGCTGATCGTTGCGGTTGCGTAGCGTCGACTGGACCTTGGCAAGCGTCTGCTTGCGCGTATCACGCGCACCCGCGAGCGACGAGACTTCCTTCGATTGCTCGGCCTCCAGCGCCTGCAATTTCCGCGTTTCTTCCGCGATGTTCTCGGCCAGCAGGTCGAGATGGGCGAGGTGTTCGTTGATCGAAGTGATGCGTTCGGCGCGTGCCCGGCCGAAATAGCTGTACCACGCCATCATGCGGCCGAGCTGCGCGGGATCGCGCTGGTTCAGCAGCAACTTCAGCTGTTCCTGGCGGCCATTCACATAGGCGACGCGCAGTTCACCGGCGAGCGCATCGCGTTCGGCATCGATGCTGCGCTGGGTTTCGGCCCGCTCCTTTTCCAGCGATTGCAGGCGCTGTTGTGCCGCGACGCGCTGCTCGCGCACGGCCTGCAGCCGTTCGCGGGCCGATTGCACATTCAGTTCGGCTTTCCGAACTTCGGCCGCCAGTGCGTCGCGCTTCTCGGCGTCCGCATGAATCGATTTGCGGATGGATTCGATCCGGCTGCGGACCTGCTTGAGTTCCGCCTCCTTGGCCGCAGGATCCGCCGCGGCCAGGACGCTACCGCCCAGCAGCAATGTCATCCAGAAGATGACCAGTCGTGCCGCCAGTGGATGCAAACCCTTCCCTCCGGCCCGCATTGTTAGGACAGGGCCTCGGAAAAGGCCGCCAACGCAGGCTCCGCGGGTGTCGGTCGGGCCGGCGCTGCTATACTTTGCGCCCTTTTTTGGGCGGGGCCTTGCACGGCGCGAAAGGCGCGTCCTGGGACGGGCACCCTCCAAAAAAGCATTTCGCCCCCATATTCGTGTTCGCGCGACCCCGGCGCCGGATGATCTGCAGCAATGAGTCGTTTTCTCGAATACACCACCAATCATCCCTTCCTGATCGCAGCGGCTGCGATTCTCGCCGTTCTGGCGATCGTGATCGAGATTCGTGAGCGCGCCAAGGGCTCCTCGCTGATTGCTACCGCGGACGCGGTGCGACTCGCGAACAGCGGTGCGCTCGTGCTGGACGTCCGCGACGCCGGCGAATACGAAGCCGGGCACATCATCGACTCGCGGAACATTCCCGCGAAAGAAGTTGCCGAACGGGCCGGCGAGAGCCTCAAGAAGTTCAAAGAGAAGCCCGTCATCGTGATCTGCGAAAACGGCTTCGCCTCGGCGAGCGCGGTCAAGGCATTGCGTACGCTGGGTTTCAGCAAGGTTGCGACCCTCCGCGGCGGCCTGCGTACCTGGCGCCAGGAAAACCTGCCGCTCGTGAAGGGCAAGAAGGACGGGAAGCAGTCATGAGCGCTGCTCCCGTTGTCATGTACTCGACCGCGTTCTGCGGTTACTGTCAGCGGGCACGCAACCTGCTCGAACGCAAAGGCGTCGCGGTGCAGGAAATCAAGGTCGACGAAGACTTCCGCGAACGCGAGACGATGATGAAGCGCAGCGGCGGGCGCCGCACGGTGCCGCAGATCTTCATCGGCGAAAGACATGTCGGGGGATACGACGATCTGGCCGCGCTGGACCGCTCGGGCGAACTCGACGCACTGCTCACGCAGACATCCTGATTCCGAAAGGTTCGCGATCCGCAGCGAACGATTATTCAAAACGTAGACTCGAGGATTCACGATCATGGTTGACGAAGTTCCCCCCTCGGCCACCAACGGGCAGGTCGATCCGAATGCGCCGCAGTTCGCCCCGCAGGCCGTCTATCTGAAGGACGTTTCGTTCGAAGCGCCCATCGGCCCGCGCGTGGCGCCGAACTCGGCGAATCCGACGATCAACCTGAACCTCAACACGTCGGTGAACGATCTGGGTGGCGACATGAAGGAAGTCGTGCTCACGGTGCGTGTCGAAGCGAAGGCCGCGGACAAGACTGTGTGGCTCGTCGAGGCACAGCAGGCCGGTGCTTTCGGCATGCGCAATGTGCCAAGCGCCGATGCGCAGCGCTTGCTCGGCATCTTCTGCCCGAACTACCTCCTGCCTTACGCGCGCCAGGTCATTTCCGATCTGCTGACGAAGGGCGGTTTCCCGCCGTTCCTGCTGCCGCCGGTGAACTTCGAAGTTCTCTTCACCCAGGCCGCAGCACAGGCTGCCCAGCAGCAGGCTGCTGGCGCCGCTGGCGCGGTCAACTAAGGCCGTTGCGACGCGGTCTGCGATGAGCAGCACGCCGGAGACAGTAGGCTCGCCGGCGTCTGCTGCCGACAGGATTGCAGTGCTCGGTGCCGGTTCATGGGGCACCGCGCTTGCGATCCAGTTCGCCCGCACCGGCTGTCAGACCACGCTGTGGGGCCGGGACCGTTCCCATCTCGATGAGCTGGCGCGCGAACGTTGCAATGCGCGCTATCTCCCCGATGCGCGTTTTCCTGATGCTCTGAGCGTCGAGCCGGACCTCCCGACGGTTCTGCGCACGCATCGGGACGTCGTCGTCTCAGTTCCCAGTCATGCACTGCGCGGTCTCCTCATGGAGATCGCCCCACATCGTCATGCCCAGATGCGTCTTGCGTGGGCGACGAAAGGTTTCGAGCTGTCCACGGGCTTGCTCCCGCACCAGGTCGCCGGCCAGGTGCTCGGCTCGGGCGTGCCGACAGCTGTGATTTCCGGTCCGACGTTCGCGCGCGAAGTCGGTGCGGGCCTTCCGACTGCCATGACCATCGCAGCCGAGGACCAGGCATTCGCCCGCGAACTCGCGCAGCGGATTTCCGGCCTCAACTTTCGCGCCTACACATCGACCGATGTGATCGGCGTGGAAATCGGTGGAGCGATCAAGAACGTGCTCGCAATCGGCGCCGGTCTTTCCGACGGGCTCGGTTTCGGCGCGAATACGCGTATCGCGCTCATCACCCGGGGTCTCGTCGAAATGACGCGGCTGGGCGTCGCGCTCGGTGCCCGAAAGGAAACGTTCATGGGGCTCGCCGGCCTGGGCGATCTCGTGCTCACCTGCACGGACAACCAATCACGCAATCGTCGCTTCGGTCTGGCGCTCGCGGCGGGCGAGCGGATCGACGCCGCGCAGAAGGCGATCGGGCAAGTTGTCGAAGGCGTCCTTGCGGCCCGCGCGGTACGCGAAGTTGCGATGCGTTCGAACGTCGAGATGCCGATCTGCGAACAGATACACCGCGTCGTCCACGAAGGCGTCGCGCCGAAGGACGCGGTCAAGGAGCTGATGAGCAGGGCGCTGAAGCCCGAGAGCGGCTAGCGATCAGATCTTTTCCGCGCCCTTGAATCCGAGCTGGCGCCAGGCTTCGTAAGTCACAACCGCCACGGCGTTCGAGAGATTCAGGCTGCGGTTGTCGGGCCGCATCGGAATGCGCAGGCGTCGTGTCGCTTCGCACAATTCGAGGATCTCCTGCGGCAATCCTCGCGTCTCCGGCCCGAAGACGAAGGCGTCGCCTTCCGCGAACTGCGGCTGATCGTAGCGGGTGACGCCTCGCGTCGAGATCGCAAACCAGCGCGGTGAATTCAGGCCCGTCAGACACTGACCGAGCGAGTCCCACTGCTCGACGTGCGCCAGCTCCGCATAGTCCATGCCCGCCCGCCGCACCGCCTTCTCACTCAGGTCGAACGCGATCGGTCGGATCAGATGCAGCCGGGCGCCCGCGTTGGCACTCATGCGGATGACGTTGCCGGTGTTCGGCGGAATCTCGGGCTGGTACAGGATGATGTGGAACATCGGAAATGAAGTGACTCGCCGCTGGCTGACGGCAGTTGGCGGATGGCGGATAGTGCAGAATCCAGAACAGGTGTACCACCCTCGAGGCGCCGCTACCCGCGGCGAGCGGCTCTCCTTACACTAGTCACCACTAGCCACCTTCCGCCAGCCCCTTCCTCATGCTTTCCATCGACTTCTGCGGCCTCAAGTTCGACTCGCCGATCGTCCTGCTGTCGGGCTGCGTCGGGTTTGGCGAGGAATACACGCGCGTAGAAGGATTCTCGAATCGTCACGCTGGCGGCATCGTGCTGAAAGGCACGACTCGCGAGCCGCGGCTCGGCAATCCGCCGCACCGTGTGTATGAGACGCCGATGGGCATGCTGAACGCGATCGGCTTGCAGAATCCCGGTGTCGATCACGTCGTCACGAAGATCCTGCCGACACTCGATTTCAGCGAGACGCGGTTCATCGCGAACGTCTGCGGTTCGACGATCGAAGACTACGTCGAAGTGACGCGTCGCTTCGACGATTCGCCGATCGATGCGATCGAGATCAACATCTCGTGTCCGAACATCAAGGAAGGCGGCGTGCAGTTCGGCAACTACCCCGAGATGTCTGCACGCGTGGTCGCTGCGTGCCGGGCGGTGACGAAGAAGCCGCTGATCACGAAGCTCTCACCGAATCAGACGGACATTCGCGAGAACGCGCGGCATTGCATCGAAGCCGGGACCGATGCGCTGGCCGTGATCAATACTGTGATGGGAATGGCGATCGACGTGAACACACGTCGCCCGGTCATCGGCAACGTGCAGGGCGGCCTGTCCGGCCCGGCGATCAAACCGATCGCCCTGCTGAAAGTGCATCAGGTGTATGAAGTTGCGCGCAGGCACAACGTTCCGATCATCGGGCAGGGCGGCATCTGTTCCGCCAACGACGCACTCGAATTCATCATCGCCGGCGCTACGGCCGTCGGCGTGGGTACCGCGCTCTTCTACGACCCGCTCGTCTGTCCGAAGATCAATCAGGGCGTCGCCGACTACTTGTCCCGCAACGGCATGCGTGGCGTGACCGATCTGATCGGTACATCGTCATCGCATCCGCCCCTGCAGCAGGAGAAGCGCGCGACCGCCGGTTGATGCTTCCGGGCGGCCGGCGATCACTTCACTCATCATCCATTGCGAGCTCTTTGAGCTTGCGGGTGAGCGTGTTGCGACCCCATCCGAGCAGACGCGCCGCTTCCTGACGGCCGCCTTCCGCTTTGCGCAGTGCCGCGCGAATGAGCGTGCGTTCGAACTCCGGCATTGCATCGTCGAGCAGCGGCGTTTCACCCGCTGCGAGCCGCTTCTCTGCCCAACTCGTCAGCTGTCGCGTCCATTCATCCTGCAGCTTCGCGGGTCCAGGTGCTCCGCCAAGATCGGTGGGAATGTCTTCCGACTTGATCTCGCGCCCCGGCGCCGTGACGGTCAGGCGCCTGCAGGTGTTCACGAGCTGGCGGACGTTCCCCGGCCAGTCGAAGGTCGACAGCACAGCCATCGCGTCCGGTGACAGCGTCTTCGACTCGACACCGAGTTCGACAGCTGCCGCTTCGAGATAGTGGAGGATCAGTTCCGGGATGTCTTCGCGGCGCTGGCGCAGCGGCGGCACTTCGATGCGGATCACGTTCAGTCGGTGGAGCAGATCTTCGCGGAAGAGGTTCTGCTTGACGCGATCTTCGAGCGCCTGGTGCGTTGCTGCGATCACGCGCACGTCGACCCGCACGGGCACTTGTCCGCCCACGCGATAGAACTCGCCTTCAGCGAGCACGCGAAGCAATCGGGTCTGCAATTGCGGCGACATATCGCCGATTTCGTCGAGGAACAAGGTACCGCCGTCGGCCTGTTCGAAGCGTCCGCGACGCAACGCGTCGGCACCCGTGAACGAGCCTTTCTCATGGCCGAACAGCTCGGACTCGAGCAGATCGGCGGTGAATGCTGATGTGTTCAGCGCAATGAACGCCTTGTTCGCGCGCGGGCTGTGTCTATGCAGCGCCCTTGCGACCAGCTCTTTGCCCGTACCGGATTCACCGGTGATCAGCACGGTCATGCTCGAGCGCGAAAGACGCCCGATCGCGCGAAACACTTCCTGCATGGCCGGCGCCTGGCCGAGCATTTCCGGAATGCGGCGCGATTCCGTACTGACTTCTTCGACGCGCTCCTTCTGTTGCGCGGCGCGGCGCACGAGATCGACGGCCTGGTCGATATCGAACGGCTTGGGCAGATATTCGAACGCACCGCCTTGATACGCAGCGACAGCACTATCGAGATCGGAGTGCGCGGTCATGACGATGACCGGCAGCTGCGGCTGACTGTCGTGGATCTCGGTCAGCAGTTCGAGTCCACTGCGCCCGGGCATGCGGATGTCCGTGATGAGTACGTCCGGCCGGTCTCTGCGTAGCGCAGCCAATGCGGAGTCCGCGTGGTCGAACGCTGTGGGCGCCATGCCACCCTGGCGCAGTGCGCGCTCGAGCACCCAGCGGATGGAAGCATCGTCGTCGACGAGCCAGACATTAAGAGGCTTTGTGGGCATCTGGAGCATGGAATGGCAGCAGGATGGTGAAGGTGGTGAGACCGGGGCGGCTTTCGAATTCGATCAGTCCGTCATGACGACTGACCAGGTCCTGCGCGACGGCGAGACCCAGGCCAGTGCCATCGGGACGACCCGTGACCAGCGGATAGAACAAGGTGTCGCGCAGGTGCTCGGGAACACCCGGGCCGGTGTCTTCGAACTGCACGCAAGCGACGAGTCGATAGCGACGCGTGCCAATGTTCTCGTTCGTCAACGCACGCGTACGCAGCGTGATTCTTCCGCCGGCGGACTTGTTCTGTGAGATCGCCTGCGCAGCGTTGCGACCGAGATTCAGCATGGCCTGGATGATCTGATGACGGTCGAGCAGCAGCGGCGGCAGACTCGGATCGTAGTCGCGCTCGATCGACACATTGGGCGGCGCATCTGCGGCAAGCAGATGACCGACATGCTGCAGGAGCTCGTGGATGTTCACGGACTCCTTGCGCGGGTGATGGCCGGGGCCGAGCAGCGTGTCGACGAGGGTCGCGAGACGATCCGCCTCGCTGATGATCACTGACGTGTATTCACGCATCGCGGCGTCAGCCAGCTGGCGTTCTAGCAACTGCGCCGCACCGCGCAATCCGCCCAGGGGATTCTTGATCTCGTGCGCGAGCTGACGAATCATCGCGCGGCTGCCGCCGATCTGTGTGAGGAGGGCGTTCTCACGCGTGATGCGCTGATGCTGGGTTCCATCGCTGATCTCGATCAGCACGGCAGCAGGCGTACCTGCTTCCTCGTAGGGCGCAACGTTGCAGTCGACAGTGAGCTCGGTGTCGCCATAGAGGGGGCGCAACGCGAGTTCACGACGAGAAATCGGCCGCCACGTTTCCACCGCGCGGTCGATCACTTCGGAGAGGGCGCCGGAGTCGACGAGCAACTCCGCGAGCGGACGTCCGCGCACCTGGTTGCGGCTGACACCGAAGAGCGTCTCGGCAGCGACGTTCAGATAAAGCAGCGCCTGCGCCTGATCGACGATCAGGATGCTTGTGGTCAGCCCATCAAGAATGCGATCGGGATCGGCCACGGCGCCTTTCGGAAAACTTGCGGGATGGGCGACCATGAAACGGCGTCACCTCCCGCCGACTGGAGCGAGAGCGACGAGCGCGAATGCGGCTGTTGCCGCTTCGCGCCTCGAGGGCGAGAGGAGGGCTACGTGCCTTGCGGCGCTTTCGGCGTCGTGGGCTTTCTGGTCGCGGGCTTGGTGACGACCGGCTTGTTGGTCTTCGGATCGATCGGTGCGGTGCGCACCGGGTTCAGCGCGGCGTAGGTCGGCTGCGAAGTGGGCATCTTGTTGCCGGCGCGCGGTTGCGGCTTCGGCGGCGGACGCAGCGACGGGCCTACCGGAGGCTGGGCTCCCGATTCCTGTCGCACATGGAACGTGATGGGCGGACTGCTCTGGACGCGTTGTCCGGTGCTGGTCGTGATGACCGCGACAACGGTGTGCGTGCCGCGCGGCACTTCTCGCAGATTGAATGTCGTCGTGTTGCGCGGATGGTCCTGGAGGATACGGCCGTCGAGCTGGAGAAAGATCAGATGACCGGACAGCAGGTCGGGCTGCATGTTGACCTGAACCGTCGCGGTCCCACCGGTATTCACGATGCTCTCGTCGTCCGCCGGGCTCGTGATCTCCAGTGTCGAGTAAGCCTCGCCGGCATCGTCGCTCGAAGCGGGCTCGGTTGAGGGACTGTTGTAGCTGGGGGCGCTCGAGTCGCTCCGGGAGGTGCCAGTAGCCAGCTCGACCCGGGTCGCGCCGGGAACCGGGCGATCGGCGTAGTGCGTGACACCGTTGCTGTCCACCCACTTCCACACTGTCTGTGCGGCGAGCGCAGGGCCCGCAAGCAAGGCGAGTAGCAACAGCGTATTGCGCATGGGGATCGAGCATATCCGCTTCGCTCCGGCCTGACAAAAACGGCGACGGCAGAGTGTGAACACCGTCACCGCAGCAGTTCGAGGAAAGGGACGCCGGGCGGGAAAGCCCGGCGTCCGCGACCTCAGACGCTGTAGTACAACTCGAATTCCAGCGGGTGCGTGGACATGCGCACCTTCGTGACTTCCTGCATCTTCAGCGCGATGTAGGCGTCGATCACATCGTCGGTGAACACGCCGCCGGCCTTGAGGAATCCGCGATCCTTGTCGAGCGATTCCAGGGCCTGCTCCAGCGAGTAGCACACTTCCGGAATGTTCTTGGCTTCTTCCGGCGGCAGGTCGTACAGGTCCTTGTCCGCGGCTTCGCCCGGATGGATCTTGTTCTGGATGCCGTCGAGGCCAGCCATGAGCATCGCAGCAAATGCGAGGTACGGATTCGCCGTCGAATCCGGGAAGCGCACTTCGATGCGACGGCCCTTCGGGTTCGCAACCCAGGGAATACGGATGGAAGCAGAGCGGTTACGGGCGGAGTACGCCAGCATGACCGGCGCTTCGAAGCCCGGAACCAGGCGCTTGTAGCTGTTGGTGCTGGCGTTCGTGAACGCGTTGATCGCCTTGGCGTGCTTGATGATGCCGCCGATGTAATAGAGCGCCAGATCCGACAGACCGGCGTATTTGTCGCCCGCGAAGAGCGGCTTGCCGTCCTTCGAGATCGACTGGTGCACGTGCATGCCGCTGCCGTTGTCGCCGACCAGGGGCTTCGGCATGAACGTCACCGTCTTGCCGTAAGCGTGAGCCACGTTGTGGATCGCGTACTTGAGCATCTGCACTTCATCGGCCTTGCGCACCAGCGTATTGGCATTCACGCCGATTTCGCACTGGCCCGCGGTCGCGACTTCGTGGTGATGCACTTCGACCTTCATGCCCAGTTCTTCGAGCGCGAGGCACATCGCCGAACGCAGATCCTGGAACGAGTCGACCGGCGGAACAGGGAAATACCCGCCTTTTACGCCCGGCCGGTGAGCCTTGTTGCCGTCCTCGTAGGTCTTGCCCGAGCTCCACGCTGCTTCGACGGACTCGATGTCGAAGAAGGAACCCTGCATGTTCGTGCCATAACGCACGTTGTCGAAGATGAAGAATTCGTTTTCCGGACCGAAGAGGGCACGCTCGCCGATGCCGGTGGACTTGAGGTATGCCTCGGCGCGCTTCGCGATCGAGCGCGGATCGCGCTCATAACCCTGCATCGTGGAGGGCTCGAGGACGTCGCAGCGGATGATCAGCGTCTTCTCTTCGAAGAACGGGTCGAGGACGGCCGTGGTGGCGTCCGGCATGAGGACCATGTCCGACTCGTTGATTCCCTTCCAGCCGGCAATCGACGAGCCGTCGAACATCTTGCCGTCGTCGAAAAATCCCGCGTCGATCGTGTGCGCGGGCACAGTTACGTGCTGTTCCTTGCCGCGCGTGTCCGTAAAGCGCAAGTCAACAAAGGCGACTTCCTTTTCTTTCAGCATGCTGAGGACTTCAGCGGGCGTCGTCATGAGTTCTCCTCCGGTAAACAGCGAGATTGAGTGACCTCGGCTCGCTCGCTGTACGACGCCGTAGGTTTATTGAGTCTGGGCCCCGAAAATTGCAGGAACCATGCCATCGCACCGTCATGGCGCAAGTCGTTGGATTTGACGGAGTTGATGGCCGGCGGGGCGCCTCAGAAGCACCATGATAGTGCGTAATTTGACCTACACGCACCGAGAATGTGCGTATGGGCTCCGCGCGGACCGGGGCAGGCGTTCAGGGCGGGCATCAGCGACGCTCGTGAGCTGCCCGGTTGAGCCGCTATACTCGCGCGCTTTTCGCGCCAGAAGCCGCCCATTTTCGCGGCGAACGGCCAACCCGCTCGCTCAGGATCCTGCATGGCCGCCCCCAAAGCCGACGTTCCCAAGACTTTCCAGGATCTGATCTTTGCCCTGCAGGCCTACTGGGCGAAGCAGGGGTGCGTCATCCTCCAGCCCTACGACATGGAAATGGGCGCGGGCACGTTCCATACGGCGACCCTGCTGCGAGCCGTCGGTCCTGAACCGTGGAGCGCCGCCTATGTGCAGCCGTCGCGGCGTCCAACAGACGGCCGCTATGGCGACAATCCGTTCCGCCTGCAGCACTACTACCAGTTCCAGGTCGTCCTGAAGCCGTCGCCCGACAACATCATTGATCTCTATCTCGGCTCTCTGGCCAGCCTCGGATTCGATCCGCTGACGCACGACATCCGGCTCGTCGAAGACAACTGGGAATCGCCAACGCTGGGCGCGTGGGGTCTGGGCTGGGAGATCTGGCTGAACGGCATGGAAGTCACGCAGTTCACATACTTCCAGCAGGTCGGCGGTCTCGATTGCCGGCCCGTCATGGGCGAGATCACTTACGGTCTCGAGCGACTCGCGATGTATCTGCAGGGTGTGCAGAGCATCTTCGACATCGTTTGGTCGGACGGACCGTTCGGACGCGTCACCTATGGAGACGTGTATCACCAGAACGAAGTCGAGCAGTCGAAGTACAACTTCGAGTTCGCCGATACGGACCTGCTGTTCCGTCATTTCAAGGAGCATGAGAGCGCCTGCGAGATGCTGCTCGAGAAAGGGCTTGCGCTACCCGCGTATGAGCAGATGCTCAAGACGTCGCACACCTTCAATCTTCTGGATGCACGTAAGGCGATCTCGGTGACGGAACGCCAGGGATACATATTGAGAGTGCGCGCGCTGGCGAAGCGCGTCGCCGAGACGTACTACAAATCCCGCGAGGCGCTGGGCTTCCCGATGCTCGCGCGTACCGCAGCGGGAGCATGACGGACATGAGCAAGCGCGATTTTCTCGTCGAGATCGGTACTGAAGAACTGCCGCCGAAGTCTCTCTTCAATCTGGCGCAGGCCTTTGCGGATGGCATCGCGAAAGGCCTGGGCACGAGTGGCGTGAAGCACGGTGAGGTCGAGTGGTTCGCCACGCCTCGGCGCCTCGCCGTTCGTGTCGGCGGCCTGGCCGATCACCAGCCTGATCAGGAAGTCAAACGGCAGGGACCAGCGGTGGCAAACGCGTTCGACGCATCGGGCCAGCCGACGAAGGCTGCTCTGGGATTCGCGGCGTCCTGCGGCGTAACGATCGATCAGCTTCAACAGGTGGACGGACCGAGAGGCAAGGTGCTGCAGTTCGTCGGCGTGAAGAAGGGCGAACCGACGACGACGCTGCTGCCTGGCATCGTGTCGACATCACTGAGTGAGCTGCCGATCGCGAAGCGCATGCGCTGGGGCGCAGGCGAGCAGGAGTTCGTCCGTCCGGTGCACTGGGTCGTGATGTTGTTGGGTTCGACTGTGGTCGAAGCAACCGTTCTGGGCATTGTTGCTGGCAAGCAGTCGCGCGGACATCGGTTTCACGCGCCTCAGCCCATCGTGATTTCCAGCGCTGCCAGGTATCCCGAGACGCTCCTCGAAAAGGGCCGTGTCGTGGTCGATGCGTCGCAGCGACGGGAATCGATCCGGACCGGCGTCAATGCAATCGCCGGGTCGCTCGGCGGCACCGCGGTGATCGAGCCGGCGCTGCTGGATGAAGTGGCTTCCCTCGTCGAATGGCCGGTCCCGCTCGCCGGGCGCTTCGATGCGCGATTCCTGGACCTGCCGCAGGAAGTCCTGATCGCGACCATGCAGGAGCATCAGCGCTATTTCCCGGTCCGCGGCGCGGATGGAAAGTTGATCAACGCGTTCATCACGGTGGCGAACATCGAGAGTCGCGATCCGGACAAGGTTCGCGACGGCAACGAGCGCGTCGTTCGGCCGCGTCTCGCGGACGCCGCGTTCTTCTGGGAAACGGATCGCAAGCAGCGTCTCGATTCGCGCTGCGAAGCGCTGCAGGCCGTGACCTTCCAGAGCAAGCTCGGCTCGCTGTTCGACAAGGCCACCCGTGTCGAAGCGCTCGCTTCGCACATTGCGACCATCATTCGCGGCGACGCTGCCCTGGCGCAGCGCGCCGCAAAGCTTTCCAAGTGCGACCTGCTCACCGCGATGGTCGGCGAATTTCCGGAGCTGCAGGGTTTGATGGGCCGCTACTACGCGACGAATGACGGTGAACCCGCCGAAGTCGCGGCGGCACTCGCTGAGCAGTACTGGCCGCGCTTCTCCGGCGATCAGTTGCCGCAGACGCCGACGGGCATCGCGGTCTCGATGGCGGACAAGCTCGATACGATCGCCGGCATCTTCAGCATCGGCCAGAAGCCGTCGGGCACACGCGATCCGTTCGGCCTGCGTCGCGCCGCGCTGGGCGTACTGCGAATCTGTGTAGAGCGCAAACTCGATATCGACCTCTATCAGCTGGTCGAGACCGCAGTCGCTCAGCAGCCGATTCCCGCACCCGCCGAAACGGTTGAGGAGATCTGGGCGTATCTCATGGAGCGGTTGCGCGGTTCATATCTCGAAGCGACCGACCAGGGTGTCACGACCGAGATGTTCGATGCGGTACTCGGCAGCCGCTCGCATTCGCCCCTCGATATCGATCTGCGACTCGACGCGCTGAAGTCCTTTCTTGCACTGCCCGAGGCGCAGGCCCTGTCGGCAGCCAACAAGCGAATCGCGAACATCCTGCGCAAAGTCCCCGAAGCGGTATCCGGTGCGGTTTCGACGGATCGCTTGCAGGATCCTGCGGAGCGCGCTTTGTTCGAGCACGTCATCGCGACCGAGCGCGGCGTGAATCCTTTGCTGGCACGGCGGGAATACGCAGCGGCACTCTCGCACCTCGCTGGTCTGCGCGAGGACGTCGATCGCTTCTTCGACGGCGTCATGGTCATGGCGGACGATGCTGAAGTGCGTGCGAACCGGCTGGCACTGCTGTCGCGGCTGCGCAGCGTGTTCCTGCAGATCGCGGATCTCTCCCGGCTGCCGGGCTGAAGCAAGAGGAGTTGCGCGTGCAGTTGTTGCGATCGCTGGTCTACACAACCTGGCTGTTTGTCGGGACCGCGATCTATGCCGTCATCGTGCTGCTGCTCAGCTGGCTTCCCAGCAAGCAGCTCTATCGCGTTGCGAACAGCTGGTCGCATACGCAGCTGTGGGTGCTGAAGGTCTGCTGCGGACTCAGCTATCGGGTGGAAGGAACGGAAAACATCATTCCGGGCGCGCACGTCTCGATGTGGAAGCATTCGTCCGCATGGGAAACGATCGCTCAGGCTGGGATCTTCCCGCCGCAGTCATGGGTGCTGAAGCGGGAGCTCATGTGGATCCCTCTCGTGGGATGGGCTCTCCACTTCCTGCGACCGATCGCGATCAATCGAAGCGCAGGTGCATCGGCCGTCAACCAGGTGGTGGATCAGGGAAAGCAGCGTCTCGCCAGCGGGCTGTGGGTACTGGTCTTCCCGGAAGGAACCCGTGTGGCGGCCGGAGAGACGCGCAAGTACGGCGTGAGTGGTGCGCTGCTTGCCTCGCGGGCCGGCTGCAAGATCATCCCTGTGGCCCACAATGCTGGCCTTTTCTGGCCGCGCCGCGGCTGGGTCAAGAAGCCTGGAGTGATTCAGGTAGCGATTGGTCCGCCAATCGACGCTGCCGGACGCGACGCTCGTGAACTCAACGACGAAGTTCGCGCTTGGATCGAGGCCAAGCTCGCCTCCATGAGGAAGGCGAGCTGATTCGTACACTTTCGCTACATACCTCGCCCGTATTTACGGGCTAGGATCGCCTTATTAATCAATAAAACTAAATATCGAGATTCGCGACTGCCAGCGCGTTGCGCTCGATGAAGTCACGGCGCGGCTCAACCTGATCCCCCATGAGCGTCGCGAAGATGTCATTGGCAGCCAGGGCATCCTCGATACGCACCTGGATCAGACGGCGCGAGTTGGGGTTGATGGTCGTTTCCCAGAGCTGATCGGGATTCATCTCGCCGAGACCTTTGTAGCGCTGAATCGTCTGACCCTTGCGAGCCTGCTCGAGCAGCCATTCAATGGCCTGCTTGAAGCTGCCCACATCGTTGCGCAGGTCCCCGCGAGCAACGTACGCATCGGGCTGCAACAGGCCTGAAAGTGTGCGGCCCAACTCCGCGATCCGGCGGTACTCCGCCGATTCGAAGAACTCACGATGAATGTGCTTCTCGCTTGTTGAGCCGTGCTCTGTACGAGCAACGAGAAGTTTCGGCGCTCCACCCTCGGTACCTGGGAGAACGCGAACGCGATATTTGCGGCCGGCATCGTCGTGCAGGTTCAACTGCGTTTCAAAGAGGCGACCCCAATCGGTGAGCCACTCGAGGCTGTCGTGATTCGCGACCGTGACTTCGGGCGTGTAGAGCAGTTGCTCGAGCACGCGCTGATCGTAGCGACGGGAAGAGCGGCGGATGATCGCGGCGACTTCCATCCAGCGCCGTGCCAGCGTTTCGAGCGCTGAGCCCATCAACGGCGTCTGGTTGGCGCCGGGATGCAGGCGGGCATCTTCCAGCGCATGATTCAGCAGCATCGCGTTGAGTTCCGTGTCGTCCTTTACGTAGTGCTCGGTCTTGCCCTTCTTCAGTTTGTAGAGCGGGGGCTGTGCGATATAGATGTGCCCGCGCTCGATCAGCTGCGGCATCTGGCGATAGAAGAACGTCAGCAGCAGCGTGCGGATGTGCGAACCGTCGACGTCGGCATCCGTCATCACGATGATGCGGTGATAACGCAGTTTGTCCGGATTGAAGTCGTCGGCACCGATGCCGCAACCCAGGGCGGTAATCAGCGTCCCGACTTCGGCCGAAGACAGCATCTTGTCGAAGCGGGCCTTCTCGACGTTCAGGATCTTGCCCTTCAGCGGCAGGATCGCCTGAGTGCGTCGATCGCGACCCTGCTTAGCCGAACCCCCTGCGGAATCACCCTCGACCAGGAAGATCTCGGAAAGCGCGGGATCCTTCTCCTGGCAGTCCGCCAGCTTGCCGGGAAGTCCGGCGAGATCGAGGGCGCCCTTGCGGCGGGTCATTTCACGAGCCTTGCGAGCGGCTTCTCTTGCCCGCGCGGCTTCCACGATCTTCGAAGCAACCGCCTTGGCCTGGGCTGGGTGCTCGAGGAGGAATTCTTCGAGCTTTGCGGCAACCGTCGCTTCCACGATGCCTTTGATCTCTGACGAGACGAGCTTGTCCTTGGTCTGCGAAGAGAACTTCGGGTCGGGCATCTTCACGGAAAGGATCGCGGTCAGACCTTCGCGAGCGTCATCGCCCGTGGTCGCGACCTTGTCCTTCGCGGCGTACTGCTCCTCGACGTAGTGGTTGAGCGTGCGCGTCAGCGCGCTACGGAAGCCCGCGAGGTGCGTGCCGCCATCCTTCTGCGGGATGTTGTTGGTGTAGCAGTACATGCTCTCCTGGTAGGAGTCGTTCCACTGCAGTCCCAACTCGACGGTGATGGCGTCCAGCTGGCTCCTGAACCAGATGATCGATTCGTGGATCGGCGTCTGATTGCGATTCAGATAGCGGACGAACTCGCTGATGCCGCCCTCGTACTGGAAGACTTCCCGCTTATCGTCGCGCTCATCGACGAGCTCGATGCGAACGCCCGAGTTGAGGAATGACAACTCGCGGAGGCGCTTGGCCAGAATGTTGTAGTCGAACTCGATGTTCGTGAAGATCTGGGCGCTCGGCTTGAACCGGATGATGGTGCCGCGCTTGTCTGTAATGCCGGTCTCCGCCAACGGTGCCTGGGGGTCGCCCAGCCGGTATTCCTGGTTGTAGAGCTTCGATTCGCGGTGGATCGTCAGAAGCAGGTACTCGGATAGCGCGTTGACTACCGAGACGCCGACGCCGTGCAGACCGCCGGAGACCTTGTAGGACGAGTCGTCGAACTTACCGCCGGCGTGGAGGATGGTCATGATGACCTCGGCGGCCGATCTGCCCTCCTCCGGATGGATATCCACAGGTATTCCACGGCCATCATCGGCCACGGTTACGGACTGGTCGGCGTGCACCGTGACGGTGATATTCGAACAGTGACCGGCGAGCGCTTCATCGATGGAGTTGTCCACCACCTCGAAGACCATGTGGTGGAGACCGGTGCCGTCATCGGTGTCACCGATGTACATTCCGGGGCGTTTGCGGACGGCATCGAGGCCCTTCAAAACCTTGATTTTGCTTGAGTCGTAGACGTCGGAATCTGCCATGGTGCAACCTGAATCTGGGACGGCGGAATTATAGCATTGGGGTGAATTCACCTTGTTCCACGTGAAACACCTTGTGAATATTCACACCGCGTAGTCCCGCCTCCGTGACCGATGTGACGATCAGTTGTGAGGGCACGGATTCGATCGCCCGAAGAAGTTTCCCCAAATTATCCACATCCAGCTCGGCAGCCGGATCGTCCAGCAACAGGCAGGTCGGTATCGGAGCCGTCTCGGCGCGCAGACGAACCTGGGCCAGAATGAAGGCACACGCCAGCATCTTTTGCTGGCCCCTCGACACGAGGTCTCGAGCCAGTACCCCCTCTGTCTTAAACGAAAGGTCTGCGCGGTGCGGGCCGGTGGAAGTCGTGCGCAACTGAATGTCTCGAGGCCGGCGCGACGCGAGCGATTCCGCCAGCGACTCATCGACGGCCCAGCCCCGGCGATAGTCAAACGAAGCTGGCGCCGGCAGGAGGCCCGATGCCAGCTCCTCAAAGATCGGTTTCAGCTTGCTTGCGTAGGCTGCGCGCTCCTGGTCGACGACGGAGCCGCATTCCGCCATCTCGTTCTCCCAGGCGGAGATAACCGCCAGGCCTTCCCCCGCTCGCAGGGCCGCATTTCTTTGCAGCAGTGCCCGCTGATATCGCCGCCATGAAACCAGGAATTCATGTTTCACGTGGAACACGCCCCAGTCGAGGAGTCGCCGCCGGCGGGCAGAGCCCTCCTCAACGAGGCGGTGAACGCTGGGGTCGATCAACTGAATGGGAAGAACTTCGGCGATCTCCGAGAGGCTGGAAATACCTTGTCCGGCGAGCCGGGACCGGGTCTGACCATTCGTGTACTCGGCACCGGCCACCAACTTCCCACGCGGCGTCTCGAGGCGCCCAACGACGCGGAAGAAATCAGCGCCTCGCCTGAGAAGCTTCTCGCGGGTGTTCGTACGCAGGGAACGCCCGTGTCCCAGGAAGAAGATTGCTTCCAACAGGCTCGTCTTGCCCGAGCCGTTGTTGCCGAGGATGCCGGTGCCTCGTGAATCGAACTCCAGATGCGCCTGAGCGATGCAGCGGAAGTTCTCGATGTCGATTCCGGCCAGCACCGCCCGTCCGATTACAGCCGCATCGGCATGACCACGTACTTGGCCGAGGTGACTGCGGGCGAAGTCAGCAGGCAGCTGTTGTTCGCGTCAGTAAGGCCCAGCTGGACTTCGTTGCCGTCCACTGCAGCCAGCGCGTCGAGAAGGTAGTTGACGTTGAAACCGATCTCGACTTCCTCGCCGCCGTAGCTCACTTCGATTTCTTCTTCGGCCTCTTCCTGCTCCGGGTTATGAGACTGCAGGACGAGTGCGTTCTCCTTCACTGCCAGCCGAATACCGCGGTACTTCTCGTTCGAGAGAATGGCCGCTCGCTGGAGCGCCCCGCGCAATGCGTCGCGATCCGCCTTGACCTGCTTGGGCGGGTTGTTCGGAATAACCCGGCCATACTCCGGGAAACGGCCGTCAATCAACTTCGAAGTGAAGCGAATGTCGCCGATACTGGCGCGAACGTGATTCGTCCCCACCGCGAGATCCACGGTGCCTTCTGCCCCGAGCAAGCGCTGCAGTTCCAGGACACCCTTGCGAGGGACGATGACCTGCTGAGTACTACTGCCCGCTTCCTTCTCGAGCTCTGCTTCGCAGTAAGCGAGTCGATGTCCGTCAGTCGCGACCGTTCGCAGCATTTTCCCGGCAATTTCCAACAACATGCCGTTCAGGTAGTAGCGCACGTCCTGCTGCGCCATCGAGAAATGCGTCTTG
>JACZCZ010076578.1_pt1 | contig 29110 bp, 22 predicted proteins | sample 8641811 | NCBI WGS metagenome assembly JACZCZ01 (sample SAMN15324610, study PRJNA640507) | soil metagenome | isolation source: intercropping peanut in the first line | place: China: Luxin town, Laibin City, Guangxi Province | collected 2019-07-25 | depth 10cm m | reverse complement strand
GGCAGCGCCCCGACCGATTCGCGGTATGCGTCGCAATCGCCGCCGCCACCGCCGCACGCTGCCCTCGATCCTCGGTGTCGATCACATCGCGCCAAGCTTGCTGCATCGACAGCTGCCGACCACGCAACACCACCGCGCCTTCCATGTGCCCCGCGGTCATCTCCAACCACGCACGCTCACGCAGAGCGGCTGCCATCCACGCTTCGATCGCCTCGCGTGAGGTTTCATCGATTTGCCGATCGCCCACCGCTTCGGCCAGTGCTTCTTGCGCACCGGGCGACCACAACCACGCATGCCGCTTGATCACCGAAAGCAGCGACTCCGCGTCCGGATCGCCACGCCACCGCGCGACCCGCTCCCGCCCCGCATCGCGCTGCCAAGCCGCAATCGCATCACGCAGTGTCTGTGCCGCCGAGAGAGTCATGCGTGACGCAGCGTACCTGGCCGCGTCGGTTCGTGCCGCACTCCTGATGTTTGCCGCGGCATGGGGTGCGACGTAGGCTCGCGCGCATGGCGGCTTTGACGGATGTGGTGGCGTTTGTGGGTGCCGGGAACATGACGACGGCGCTGGCGCGCGGGTTGGTCGGCGCTGGCGTGTGTGACAAGGCGCGCGTGATCGCGAGCGACGTGAGCCAGGCGCAGCTCGACACCCTTCACAAGACCCTCGGCATCAACGTCTCGACGGACAACACGGCTGCGGTGCGCGGTGCGGCAATCGTCGTGCTGGCCACCAAGCCGCAGGTGTTCCCGAAGATCTTGCCGGAGCTTGGGCGTGCCATCGACAAGAGCGCGCTGGTGATCTCGATCGCAGCCGGTGTTCCGATCGCGGTGATCGAAGCCCAGCTGCCCACCGGCACACGCGTGGTGCGCGCAATGCCCAACACGCCGTCGCTGATCGGGTTCGGTGCCACTGCGGTCGCAGCCGGCGCTCACGCCACCGCCGCGGACATCGACCTTTCGTTGCGCATCTTCAACAGCGTCGGTCGCTGCGTGAAGGTGGATGAGCATTTGCTGGACGCGGTGACTGGCTTGAGCGGCTCGGGCCCCGGATATGCGTTCGTGATGATCGAAGCGCTCGCTGACGCTGGCGTGAACATGGGCTTGCCTCGCGCCGAGGCCCAACTGTTGGCAGCGCAGACCTTGCTCGGAGCAGCCAAGCTCGTGCTCGAGAGCGGCGAGCATCCGGGTCAGCTCAAGGACCGCGTGACGAGCCCCGGCGGCACGACCATTGCCGGCCTCCAAGCGTTGGAGAACCACGGCGTGCGAAGCGCGCTGATCGACGCCGTCGAAAAGGCAACGCTGCGCTCGAGGGCGCTTGGCCAAGAAGCCGCAAAGAAGTTGGCGAAGGGGTAACCAGCAGGCGACCACCAGGGTCGCCCCAACCGATCGGTGTTTCGATCGTCTCAGCGCACCGCGACGTCGTAGGAGCGAGCCTCGTGGTCACCCGGTCGCAACATCAATTTTGGCGATTCGCGCTGTAGGTTCCGATCGCCGCCTTCAGCGCATTGTCCATCCGCGCCATGAAGCGCTCCGCGTCCACACGCAGCGCATCGCGCACGGGACCTTTCTGGATGTGGTGGCGCAAGCGCGCAGGCAAGTGACTCACCAGGCGATCGAGACCACCGGCGGAGGTGCGGTGAAGACCAGCCAGCGCGCGGTGATAGCCCCAGCGATCGACGGATTGATCGAGACCGTGGGTCAATGCAGCCACCACTTCCCCGCGATCCTTCTCGTCCAACAGCGGGCTCCGACCGATGGTCTCGCCCCACGCATCGAAGAACGGACCGAACGGAATCAGCAACTGCCGATCGCGACGCAAGCCGCGCGGTGCTCGCAGCGCCAAGAAGCGATGGTTCTCGCTGGCCATCACCTCCTTGTTCACGTGCCCGGCGAAATGGTGCTGCCCACCAAATCGCGACGCGTCTTGCTGACCGAGCTTGGCAAACCGCGCGAGATACGCATCGCGTTCCGGGGTTCCCCGTGGCCAGGCTTCCACCACGCGCGACAGGTCACCGCAGTTGTGAGCGCTCACGGCGCACAGGCTCAACAGACGCTGCGCATGACCTTCGCGCCGCGCCTGCTCGATCGCTTGGGCTTCGCGCACGACTTCATGCTCGATGCGCTCGCTCAGATGCTCAACCAAGTCGCCAGCGCCAAGCGCCAGTGCACGCCCCAAGGCGCCCGCCCGAACCGACAGCCACTCGCCCGAAAGCGCGCTGATATCGCCCGCCACCGTGCCTTCGATCACGCGCGCCGACACCGGCAACGGATTCCAAGCGCTCGCTTCGTCGACCACGTGCACGAGATCAGACAGCGCATCGACCGTCTCGACCTCTTGCCAGATGTGATGCCGAATGTGCGTGTCGACATCGGTGGGAACGAAGGTCGAGCACGTGGTGAAGTGCGCCGCGAGCATGACCTTCAAGTATTCGGCGCGGGCTTCGGCGCTTTGCCAACTGTCGTCGATCGACGTGCTCTCGCGCAGCCAGCTCTGCCAACTCTCGCCGCGCGTGCGCTCATCCAAAGCCCAGGCCGCGGTGTTCGCCACCTGCTCGCGGAGCAACCGGGGCGCGATGCCGCGGCGTCGAAACACCTTTGGGCGTCGCTCCGCTTCGGATGCCACGTCTTCGTCCGCCATCGCGCGCTCAGTTCGCGTAGCCGATGGCCTTGAGACCGGCCTTGGTCGCTTCGTCCATCTCTGCGTTCTCGCCCGCCAGATTGACCGAACGGCCCTGCTCTGCCGCCAGCCAGTGCGCACGATCGGTGGCGCCGAGGAATTGTCCCAGCATCACGCGGCAGTAGCGCATCGCAATCGGATGGTTCTCGATCTTGAGCTCGGTCAGCTCGCCAGGATCACGCTCCAGATCGAACAGCGTGGTGTTCACGCCGCGCATGATCAGCTTCCAACGACCGGCACGAATCACACGGCGATCATCGAGGAAGTCACTGAAAGCCACCGGCGGAATCGGCGGCACATCGCCGACCATGTGACCCATGCGATTGATGCCCTCCATCACCGGCGGCACCGCCACGCCCGCGGCAGCCAACACCGTTGGCGACACATCGAGCGTTCCAACCGATTCCTGCACCACCTTGCCTGCCGGCACGTAGCCCGGCAGACGGAACATCAGCGGCACGTGCAGAAGCTCTTGGTACACAGAGTGGCCATGACCCCATGAGCCGTGGTCGTTGAACTCCTCGCCGTGATCGGCGGTGACGACAAACAACGTGTCCTCGTACAACCCGAGCGCCTTCAACTTCTCGATGAACGCACCGAGGTACTTGTCGTGGTAGCTGATGTCGCCGTCGTGCAGCGCTTCGATGCGCTGTCGATCGCGCGCGTTGAAGGTGATGGCGGGTGGGTTGCGCTTGGCCTGCTCGAGCTGATCGGCGGTGCTGCGCGGCTTCACGACGCCCGTGTACTCCTCGGTGTCGTAGAGCTTCAGGAATTCATCCGGCGGGTCATACGGCACGTGCGGATCGATCGTCTGCACGTAGACGAAGAAGCGTTCCGCCTTGTGCTTCTCGATCCAGCCGGCTGCTTCCTCGAACACCTTCTCTGCGAGCGTGCTTTTGTTCTCGCGGATGTAGTTCGTGTAATGGTCCCAGCCCTGGTCGAAGCCGAACTTGTCTGAGACGTAGCCGTTGGCGAGGAACGTCGCGGTCGAGAACCCGGCCTGCTTGAAAACCTCGCTCACCATCAACGCGCCATCGGGCAAGCGTGACGCGCTCTCCTTGGTCTTGTGCGTCATGGGGTACAGGCCGGTGAGCACGCTCGCCACCGAGGGCTTGGTCCAGTTCTCCGGTGACTGCGCATTGGCGAAGATGGTTCCTTCGCGCGCGAGCTGGTCGATGATCGGCGTCTGCACCCTGGTGCGCGGGTTGAACGGCTTGAGCTTGTCGGCGCGCATGGTGTCGATCAGCAGCACCACGACGTTGCGTGCCTGTTTGGGCGCAACCTCGGGCGCCTTCGCGACCAACAACGCTGGGCTCGCCCACGCCACTTCCGTCGTGCCAGTCGCTTCGGCGATCAAATCGATCCGTGCCACTCGGCCGGCCGCCGCAGACAACGGCAACACCTTGTCGGTCCAATCGCCGTTGCTGATCGGTCCGCGAAACAGCTCGGTGGCCTGACCGCCTTCGGCCGTGATCACAACCTTGGCGTTAACTGGCGTGGCAGATGCCGCGACCAATCCCGCGCTCAGGCTGAGCTTTGCGCCCTGCGGGATCTCCAGGTGCCACGACAGACGACTGGCGCCGCGCAGCACCAGCGCTTTGCGCACCGAGCCGTCGATCGTCACGTCGCGCGCCATGCTCCCGTACGTCGGCAGCGCTTCACCGGGCGCAGCAGGCGCCGCGGACGCAGGCAGCACGCGGATCGAATCCATCGCCACCGCCACATCCTCATTGCCCACTTTGCTCGTAGCGCCGAAGCGCAACAGCAGCTGGTTCTCGCCGCCGTTGACGACCTCGGCCGGCACCGCCACGTCGTAGTCGGCAAAGCCATCGCCGCTCAACGTCACGGTCGGCAGCGGCTTGTTGTTGAGGAACAACATCACGCTCTTGGTGCCGATGGACTTCATACGCAGACGCAACGTCGCGCCCACGCTCGCTTCCATCGGCAAGTACACGCGCGACGTCGTGGTGACTGCGTGGGTGAACGTCACGTCGCCTTGCTTGCCATCGCTGCCCCATCCGGTCTTCCAGTTGCCGCCCGTGTACTTCATGCGCGCGGGCGAGCCGAAGTCCACGAAGAGGCCGCCCTGATCCACGTCGGCGAGGTGCGCCAGGTTCAGCAGATTCAGGTGCGGGCGATCGTTGTCGCTGATGCCAGGTTGATCGGCGGGCACGGCGTTGGGGCGTTCGTCCCATGCCGGCGCTTTCGCGGCAGGATGGGTGGCTGAGCCGCCTTCGTCCTTCTTGTCCGCACAGCCCGAAAGCACCACGACCGACAACGCGATCGACGTCCACCAGCAACGTCCCATCAGCTCGCTCCTTGCAGCTCGATGCGCCCAATGACGGAGCGCACCGAATCGGGGGCCGGGTACCCCAACCTTCGACGTGTTGCAAACCCACAGCGACCGCCGACGCCCCGCAAATGCGGAGCGGCGGACCCTAAGGGACCTGCACGATCCGCGTTTCGCCCCCACGAATCACGAGGTAGCGGAAGCTCGACTCGTCTCCGCGCTGGAAGATGACCTCGTGCCGACCCGACGGCAGTGCCGTGGAAATGGGGGCCGTGCCCAGATCGCGATCGCCGACACGAACGCGCGCATTCGGCACCTGGGGATTCGCTTCCACAACCAGCAAGCCCTCGCCTGCCGGAACCTTCGTGCCGCGACTTTCGTCGATGTACGGCAGCACGTGGCCGAAACCAACATCGCGCTCGGGCGCTGTCGTTGGGGGTGGCGTTGGCGACGCTGCGGCTTCGGTCGGCGCTGGCGTCGGCGGCGCGGCCACCGGTATCGGAGCGGCGGGCGTCGCCGGCGTGACTGCCTCGTCCGTGGCGGTCGTTGCCTGATCGATCGGCGGTTCGTCGCGATCGTCCTCGGTCGCGTCGGTGCTCGCGGCAGGGGGGCCAGCGCGCCGCATCTGCTGTTGCATCACAGTGAATCCGCCGTAGCCGATCGCGGCCAGCGCAACCAGGAACAGCGCGCGCGTCCAGAACCCACTTGCGGGAGCTTGCGCCGGTGCATGCTGCGGCTTCGCCTTCGCTGGCTCCGCCTTCTTCGGTGCGGCCTTTGCGGGCTCGGGCGCAGCGACCTTTTCTGGGGCGGCGACTTCAGGCGACGCCACGGCTGCGGCGGGCTCCACCACCACCGAAGGCTCGGCGGCCTTCTCGGCTTCCACCGGTGGCTTCGGTGCTTCCATTTGCAGCTGGGTCTGCGCCAGTGCCGCGATCTCTTCGAGCGGCATCTTCGTCGTGTCCGCGTCGCTACTCATCGCCGGCGCAGATGCCATCGGCGCAGCGTCGACGGCGGTTGCTGCCATCACGGGCTCGGGGCTCGCAGCGTTGATGCTGGGGGCCTCCGCCAAGGCGCCTTCGATCGTGGTCGCCTCTGCAGACGGCGCCTGAACGGCCGCAGCCTCCGCCGCCACCGCGAGCTCGACCGGCGGCTCGGGCACCTGCGGCGCATCCACGTCGACCGGCGTGTCGTCGACGTGCGGCGTGGCAGCTTCGACAGCGACGCGAGGCGGCGACAGCTCCTCGCTCAACGGACGCATACGCGCGATCTCGGGCACCGGTGGCGGCGCCGAGCGCACCACCAAGGGCGGCGCAATGCTCCCGCGCTCGAACGCCATGTCGAGCTCCCGTTCAGCCTCATCGCCTTCCTGTGCAGCGGCGTTCGCCGACGCCAGGGCGTTGGCAAGCTCGACGCCAAGCGCCGGCAAGTGCGGGCCCGGTGGCTCTGACTTGAGCTCGCTCGACGGCAGCTCCGGTGCATCGTCTTCCGGCGCGTAGCTGCGGCGCGCGGGCGGACGATTGGAATGCATCAGCACGCCCGGATCGCGCTCACGCTCGGCCAACGCCGCAGCAACCAAGTCCTCGTCCTTGGCACCGAGCACATGGGTCAGCGCTCCACGACGCGCCGCATCATCCAACACCGACTCCAGCTCGTGGGGCGCGCACTCCGCATCGATGATCAACTGACGCGGGCTCGCACCCGAGCGCAGACGCTCCAAGATCTCGCGCGTCGGCACCGGCGACGTGGACACCATCGCCGCCAACGTCGGATCGTCGAACCGGACGTGGTGAATCTGCATCAAGCGCGTATCGGACACGGCGTCGAGCAACGCGCTCAGCTTGCGCGCTGCATCAGTCAGCAAGCGCGCCATCGGTTGATCGAAGATCGGTCGCACCGGTGCATCGCTGTCGGCCACGGTGAAGCGTCCGGATTTCGCGCCCAACATTTGCCGCAAGGCCAAGTCGCCGCGTGCGAACGAACCGTCGGTGGACGTGCGGCTGACCGTGACCAGGTTGCCCTTGCGCACATCGAGCTCGAACAGATTCCAGGCATCGCGAATCGTGACGCGCGCGTCCGGCCGCTGGGTCGCCACCGTCTCCAGCAGCGACATGACGCCAATACCGTCGATGCGCCCACGCATCTCGCCACCCGTACGAAGCTGCTCTTCCAGACGCACGCGCGGGCGCAGGACTTCCAGGATGCGCGACAGGATCTGACGGCCACCCGCTTCCTTCAGCAGATAGCCGCTGGCCCCCGACTGCAGCTCGCGCATGCGCTGCAGGAAGTCCTCCTTCCACGACAGCAAGATCACCGGAATGTCCGCCACCGACACGTCGCGCTTGAGCTCGCGGCACAACGCGAAGCCGTCGACTTCCGGCATCAAGATGTCGCTGATCACCACGTCCGGACGCTGACGCCGCGTTTGCTCCAACGCAGAGCGACCGTCAGCCGCCTCGATCACCGTTGCCCCAGCTTCCTTCAGCAGGCCCGAGAAGAACCAAAGCACGGCCGGATCGTCGTCGGCGACGATCACGCGACGACCCTTCAACTGCTCGACCGATGCATCGTCGGCCTCGTGACCTTCGTTGACCAGCGCCAACATGGCGGGACCACCACGTCGCGGCACGTCGCGGAAGCGCACGCGTCCACCGCTGCGCTGCGCCAAGTGCGCACGGATGCGACCGATCGCAGACCATGCTGCGGCCAAGATGTCCGTGCCGTCGCCGAGCGGAATGGTCTGCTCGCGGCCGGTTTGGACCGAGTCGACGATGCCCTGGCGAATCTCGCGCGCGACGCGCTCCGCCACTTCCTCCACGGTGCCTTCCTGCAACGTGTCGATGCCGCCGCCAAAGCGTCCCGGTGCCGCGGTCAACGCCGCGATCCGTCGCAGCAACGACGGCGCATCGATCGGCTTGCGCAACGAATCGTCTGCACCGATCGACCCCTGCAACGACGGGTCATGGGTCGCGTCAGCGGGCCACAAGAGGATCACCGGAACGAAGTCCGTCAGTGGATCGGCGCGCAAACGACCGATCAAATCGGCACCGTGGCTCGTCACCACATCGCGCCCGACCAAGACCACATCCGGCGCGGCGGCACGGGCGAGACGTAGGGCCTCCTCGGCGTCGCGTGTCGCGATCACCTCGAACTGCTCCAGCGGCAACGCGCGGCGCACCTGTGCTTCGGCCTCGGCGTCGTCGACCACCATCACGCTGATCACATCGGACTGCACCAACGCTGCGGGACGCATCGACGGTGGTTTGGGACCCTTGGAGACACGCTGCGGCTCCATCGCAGCCGGCGGCGGATCCGGAATGCGCGGTGCGGGCGCGGGAGGCGGTGCAGGTGGAACGCCACGCTGCGTGGCCGCGCGGGGGCGCAACGACACGGAAGCACCCTGACGACCGCTGCCCAGGCTGGGCAACTGCGCGGCCAGCTCGACCAACATGTCGAGGTCGTCGTCACTCAACGCACGTTGTTGTTCGCGCGCAATGTCGAGGCGCTGGATGCCGTCACGCAGCGCACCGGCAAGGGTCTCTTCTTGGAAGACCTGCGCCGATGCGTAGAGCGCGTGCAACCGGCGTCGCATCTCTTCGCGCGGGCGGTCGGCATCGGGTGTTCCGACCAACAGCGCCACCGCGCCCTTCAGCTCCTTGGCCTTGCGCGGCAAGCCATCCATGAAGCGCGCACGCGCGATCCCCAGTGCTGTTCGATCCTGCCCCGCATCCGCCATAGGCGCCGCATTGTAGCGGAGGCCCGCACAATCCCCTCAGCCAAAAACCCCTGTCCGTCCGCCTGGTGCAGACGTCGTGCCGTGTGCGTCCCGGCACGGCAGGCAGGCGCGTGGTATAGCCGCGCGCAACAACGGGTTCGCATGCAGTTCATCGATGAAATCACAGTGGAAGTGGCGGCTGGCAACGGCGGTGACGGGTGTGTCGCCATGCTGCGCGAGAAGTACCGGCCATTTGGCGGACCCAACGGCGGCAACGGCGGCAACGGCGGCGACGTCATCTTCAAGGCGGACGAGCGCCTGACCACACTGCTCGACTTTCGCTTTCAACGTCTGCTCAAGGCGGAGCACGGCGAGCCGGGACGCGGCAGCGACCAGTACGGACGCGGCGGCGAGTCGCTGGTGAAGTCGGTGCCGGTCGGAACCCAGGTGTTCGATCAAGAGACCGGCGAGCTGCTGGCGGACCTGAGCACCCCGAACGAGGAATTCGTGGTGGCCAAGGGCGGACGCGGCGGACGCGGCAACATGCACTTCGCCACTGCCACCGAACGCGCACCGATGTTCGCCGAGGACGGCACGCCGGGCGAGACACGCATGCTGCGGATGGAGCTCAAGCTGTTGGCGGACGTCGGCATCGTCGGCTTTCCGAACGCGGGCAAGAGCACGCTGATATCCACGGTGTCGCGTGCGAAGCCGAAAGTGGCGGACTACCCGTTCACCACGTTGGCGCCGCAGCTCGGCGTCGTGCAAGGCGGCGAAGGTCGGAGCTTCGTGCTCGCGGACATCCCCGGCATCATCGAAGGGGCCGCGGAGGGAGCAGGCCTCGGCATTCGCTTCCTCAAGCACATCGAGCGCACGCGCGTGCTCCTGTTCTTGATCGGCATCGACTACGCGGAAGGCCGCGATCCGGTGAAGGACCTCGCGACGCTACGCAAAGAGCTGAAGGCGTTCGACCCCGAGCTCGCCAAGCGCCCCTACGTGATCGCGTTCGCCAAGCTCGACTTGCCCGACGCGCGCGAAGCGTTCGAGGAGACCAAGAAGAAGCTCAAGCGCAAAAAGGAAACTGTGCACGGCATTTCGTCAGCGACACGCGAGGGCATCGACGCTCTGGTGCGCGCGCTCGAACAGAAGCTCGACGAGAATCCGATCGCGCCCAAGCCGCGCCAGAACCCGTTGCCGACGGCCAAAGACTCGCCGCACCGCGCGTGAGCAAGTCGACCGCGCCGTGGGTGCTACTCGACATCGCATCCGTCCCTGACGGTGACGCTGAGCTACGGCTGTACCAACGCGGCAACGAGTTCTCGATCCGCGTCGAAACCAGCGAGCTGATGAGCAGTCACGATCATCACTCGGAGGACGAGCTGGCGCGCTTGGCCTGCATGCGCGTCGCCCACACTCGCCAAGCACGTGTCCTGATCGGCGGGCTCGGAATGGGCTTCACACTGGCGGCTGCGGCGTCGCACCTCAAGAAGGACGCGTCGATCGTCGTGGCCGAGTTGATCCCGGAAGTGGTGCGCTGGAACCAGGAAGAGCTCGCCGGGCTTAACCACAACGCGCTGCGCGACCCGCGCGTGTCTGTGTACAACGAAGACGTTGGCGCGGTGATGCGCCGCGAGAAGAGTGGCTTCGACGCGATCATGCTCGACGTCGACAACGGCCCCGAAGGCTTCACCCGCGACAGCAATGACGCGCTCTACGGGCGCGAGGGCTTGGCCAGCGCGTACGCCGCGTTGAAGCCCGGCGGTGTGCTCACGGTGTGGTCCGCAACGACGTCACGCGCTTTCGTCACTCGCTTGGAGCGCCAAGGCTTCAAGGTTGAGACGGTGCCGATTCGCTCACGCGAGAATCACAAGGGCGCGTTTCACACCGTCTGGGTCGCGGTTCGTCCGTAGCCTCGAACCCCGCTGCATCAAGCTCCGACCACGCAAGCGCACGTTCACACGCCACGAGGTGTGGGCACGTTCGTGAGGCGCGGGGGTTGTGAAGCTGGCCTGCGTGCTTAGGTTCACGTCTTCAGTTTCCGACTGACGGTCGCAGATCGCCTGCCTCATCAAGAGACGCATGCGCGGCGGTCAGGCCAATCACTCGCCCGCGAAAGACAGAACGCGCGGCCAAAGGAGTCGCATGTCGAACATTACGTGGATCTTGCTCGGGCTCTTCGCCGGGTTCCTCGGCAGCAAGATCGTGAGCAACAACAACCAAGGCATCGTGGGCGACATCATCGTCGGCATCGTCGGTGCGTACGTCGGCGGTTCCCTGTTCCGCTTCTTCGGCGAAAGCGGCGTGACCGGCTTCAACGCGTGGAGCCTCCTGGTGGCGACCGTGGGCGCGGTGATTTGCCTCTCGGTCCTCTATCTCTTTCAGCGCCGGATCTAACCCGCGCAACGATCTCAACGCACACCCAAGGACAACATCAATGGAAGCCCGTGACCTATACAAAGAAAAGTTCGAAGCCCAGATTCACGAGTGGAGCGCCAAGCTTGACGTGCTTCAGGCACGCAGCGAGGCGATGACCGCGCAAGCCAAGCTCGACGTGAAGCCCCATCTCGACGCGGTGCAAGCCAGGCTTGAGGCCGCCAAAGGCAAGCTCGCCACCATCGCCCCCGCCACGGATGACCGCTGGGACGACGTGACGAAGGAAGTTGAGTCCGCCTGGACCGATTTCAAGGCCGCGGCAGGTGGTGCCTATGACGCGATGAAGCGACACAAGACCGAGGCAGCCTAATCCGTTGGCGCGCGGGGTGGGTCACGAGGATCGACCCGGCGCGCGCTTTGCCTACTCCTCGCGCCTTGCGCTGATCCGCTCTGCAGCCCACGTCGCGGTTTCGCGGACCATCTCGCTCTCGTGGTGTTGCGCGGTGCGTTGCAGCACCGGCAGGTAGCGTTTGTCGCCGCTGTTGCCGAGCACGATCGCTGCGTTGCGCGCCATGCCCTCGTGACCGGCGCGGCGCAGCGGTGAGCCTGCCGTGAGTCGGTCGAAGTTGTGTACGTCCAGGCCGAGGAAATCCTCGGCGCCGATCTCCGTGTGACGTGCGTCGCGACGAAACGCCAACGTCGCTTGTGTGTCTGACAGCGCGGCGCGGTTGAAGGGGCACACGTCTTGGCACGCGTCGCAGCCGAACAGCCAGTTGCCGGTCGCCTCCCGTAGATCGGGATCGATTGCACCTTCGTGCTCGATCGTCAGGTACGCGATGCAGCGACGGGCATCCAGATGCCGATCTTGCACGAATGCTTTCGTCGGACAGGCATCCAGGCACGCGCGACAGTCGCCGCAACGCTCACGCATGGGTGCATCGGCGTCGAGCTCGGCGTCCGTCAAGATCACCGAGAGCAACACGTGCGACCCGAGCCCCGGAATGATCAAGCACGCGTTCTTGCCGATGAAGCCCAAGCCTGCACGCTGTGCCCACGCGCGTTCGAGCACCGGCATCGTGTCGATCGATTGGCGCGCGACGAAGCCTCGCGTCTTCAGCTCACGCGCGACCTTGCTCACACGCTTGGGGATCACCGCGTGATAGTCGCGACCTTGGGCGTAACGTGCGATGCGACCGGGCTCGGGGCCTTGGTCTTCGCCTTCGCGTGCAAACGCAGTCGCCAGGACGATCACACTGCGAGCGCTCGGCAGCATTTGCGGGTGATTCGGATCGACGCGCACCTCGCACGTCTCCTCCATGTACTGCATCTGACCGTGGTGACCCTGTGCGATCCACTCACGCAGTCGATCGGCGTCGCGTGTCATCGGCTCGATCCGCGCGACCCCGACGCGCGCGAACCCCAATGACAACGCCAGCGTCTTGATCTCAGCGGTGAGTGTTGAACCCATAGGTGCCATCGGGCGGCACTTCGGTCGGCGCGCTCGGCGTGGAAGGCGACGGCACCACGTCGCGCAGCGGATCCTGCGATGGTGCGGGCGTGCCGGGCGGGTTCGGCAAGATGAACGGAGAAGCGTTGAACGTGCCGCACTGTCGCTCGTTGCGATAGAAGCCCCAGTGCACGTACACGCGTCCATCACCCGAAAGGATGCTCGCGGGCGCTTCGGGGTACGGCTGCGCGCGCATCACCGCGTTGTACGCACCGAAGTCGAACGGCAAGAACCCACTCGGCTTCACCACGCCGATGCGATGCACCGTGCCGTTCCTGTTGAAGACGATTTCGAGCTCCGTATACAGCGATGGATCGGCGAACGGTCCCGTGGTCAGCGACAAGCCACGGATGAACTTGAACGCGTACTCGCGATGAATGCGCTCGTGCACCATCACCAGGTACGTGGAGAACGGCGCCGCCGCGGCGTTGAGCGCGGTTTGGTTGCCAGGGCGAACGCTCGGCAGGAAGTTCTCGATCGCAGAGCGAAAGCGCGTCCACTCACGCTCGCTGTGACCGCCGCGGGTCTTGGACCGACGTTGTTCCGCGTACGCCTCACGCTGTTGACGCAGCTGATCGCTGCCAAAGGCCTCTTCAAACTGCGACCACGACATGTTCAGCGCCGAACGTCCCGCATGCCCCGCGATGCCACGCTGTGCGCCCTGGGCGAGCGCGTGATCGCCGGCGTGGTGGTGTCCGCCGTCGTTGCCCGCGCCCTGCCCTTGTGGTCGCGGCTTGGGCACCGTGATCGTCCCGAAGCCATCGTTGATCACGATCGTGTCGGGCGTGCCGCCAGCGGTTGGATTGCCAGCCTCCTGCCGGGCGAGCTTCGGTTCTGGTTGTTGACTCGCCGCAGCCATTGCTTGGGGCGTCGCTTCCGCCAAGCGTGACCCAGCAGATGCTTCGGACTCCGAGGGTGTTGGACGCTGCGCCTCGTCGGGGGTCGCGATCCTCAGCTCCTCGCCGTCCACGTCACGCGTATCGGCAAGCTCGGTCTCGTCAGCTTCGCCCGCTTCTTGGTCGGCGCTGTTGCGCGGCGCGCCAAGCTGCGTCTCGGCCGAGTCCTCTTGCATGTTCGTCACGCTCGCGGCGGTCTCTTCTTCGACGCGCTGGTTCTGCTCGGCCAAGTACTTCGCATCCGGCGGCGGCTCCACGTTCGGATCCTGGCTGCGCTGAATCACCGACTGACGGTTGTTGATCGGCGGTGGAGGCGTGGGCGGTGTCGGCGGCGCGGGTGTGGGCTGCACCTCGGGCTTCGGCTTTGGCATCTCCAGTTGTGGCTCGCGCTCGCGATTGGGCTTTGGCTGCACCTCCACTTCGACGCGGGGCTGAGGTTTCACGCGCTCCGGCGTGACCTCCGTCGGCGCGACCGGCACAAGCGGCACATCGTCCACCGGAGTCGGGTCAACGGGCGCGGCCGTCGGCGCGTCATTGAAGGTCAGCTCCATCTCGACGGGCTTCGCAAGACGTCGCGCTTGCTCTTCGGCAAACAGTCGGTCGCGCAACACACCGAGCACCTCGTAGACCGGCAAATGCACCGCCAGTGACGCAAGCAGCGCCACCGCGAACAACGCATACCCCGACCGCCGAGAGACCACGACATAGGGTTACCTTGGGCGCTGTGAGCGGGCAATCTGCCGGCGAAATCGGCCTACTGGCAGCGAAAGCCAACGCTGCGCAGATGCGCGTCTGGCCGCTCGGAATTGCCCTGCTCACCGATCAAGAGCAGCGCGTGATCGCCCAGACAGCTGCCCGCAGCACGGGCAAATTGCCGCGAATCCTCGTAGTACTGCCGCTCCTGGGACGATCGCGTCAGGGTCTTGTCCACCCAGTTCACCCCGACGAACTTGCCGCCGCCAAAGGTGCGCGGTGCCACCGCGAGCAACCCGTCGAAGCACGGCACGATCGCCGGTCCGGCCTTGGCATCCGCCCGCGACAGCCGCGCCAGCTCGCCAATCAACGCCCCGCGCTCGCTGACCCGCGAAACGTAAAGGCCGGGCTTGCGACCGCGGTCCCGCTTGTCACGAAATGCCAGGTACAGGTTACCCGCATGGGCACGGAGACGCGGCGTCGGCGCGTCGTGCGTGACCGTGGTCACCACCGTGGGAGCACCTTCGCCACGCGACAGCACGAGGCGGCGCTCATGATCATCCGTGCTCCGCGATGCCTCGGCCCACATCAACAGCAAGCGACCGTTCAGCCATGTCAGCGACGGATCGAGCGGCATCGACAACGGGCTCGACAGGATCATCGCTTCGGCTTCCTCGCCGCCGCGCCACGACCAGATGCGCGTGTGATCGATCGCGCTGTCCTGCCAAACGACCGCGAGCTTACCGCGCGCCGCCGCGACGTCGACGCCCCGACTGGCACGCCCTGCCTCACCCAGCACGCGCTGGCGCACGATCGACAACGACTCATTGACGTCGAGCAGCGACACCTCGCCGTGGCTCGCTTCGCCGTTGAACGGGCGCACGCACGCCAACACCGCACCGCCCTCGACGGCTGTCGCAGCGATGCCTCCCTCGCAGCGCGCGCCGAGGCGCGTCGGCCGTAGCCCCACGCTGCCTTTGTCCGTCAACGTCGCGCCGTGAAGGCCCGCCGCATCTGACCAGAACGCGAACGTGACCGTGCCGCGTGTGGTCAGCGCGAGATCATCGAAGCCAAGCCCAGCCGCACGGGTGATGGTGTGCTCGGCGCCCATCACGCAACGCGGCGGGCTCTCGGTGAAACCACAACCGAAGAGCAACCTAAAGGTCGTAAACAGCAACGTGGTCATGAACAGGAACGTGGGCGCGATCGATCGCGCCCCTACGACGTACGCGCCGACACCTCCCCCCGACTTGGGGGCTGGCGGGCAAACGCTCAGAGGCCGCCTCGTGCCTGCATCACTTGGCGAATCTCGTCTTGGCGCTGCTTCAGCTCGTCCGGATCTTTCACCGGCAGAAATCGGCTCTCGCTGCCGCGTCGCGGCACTTCCAAGTACGCGCCTCGCAAGAACGCCGTCACCTGGCCCACCAAGTGCTCGAACTGAATCACGGTCGCCCCGTCGACCGTCTTCTTCACCGCGAACCAATCCAGCGGGAAGTCGCGATCGATCGCAGCGGCATCCATCACGAATGAGTTCGCATTGAACACGCGGATGCTGTCCTGATCGAAGTCGCGCGGAAACCGGAAGTCCTCGATCACTTGGATACGACCGTCGACGCGACCCGGCGCGCCACCTTTGTCGCCGGGATCCTTCGCCACGGTCTCGGTGGTGATCTGCGCACCAGAGGCAATGTGAAAGCCGATCACGGCCGGATCCAACGTGGCCGCCAGGTTGTCGACGTTCGACACGTACAGATAACGCCCGCCAGCCGCGACGAAGCGTGACAACACGCCGGCGCTGCGCAACGCGAACGTGAGGTCACCATGACCGGGGGCATATGGCGACACATCACCGCTGGCGTCGCGGTACAGCTCTCCTTCGGGTGTGAGACGCAAGGAGATGAGCTGCGCGAAGCACTCCGCGTTGACGTGCGCGTCCTTCCACATCGCCGCGAGCTCGCGCAATTGCGAGTCGGTGGAGAAGCTCGTCATCAAGTACACCGGCACTTTGGCGCCTTCGTGCTTCGCTGCAGCGCTGATCTGTCGCAGCTTGAGCTGCAAGAACGTGTGTCCTGGTAGCGCTTCCACGACCGCCTTCACCACGCCACCAAAGCGCGTCGCCATGCCACCGGCGAGCACCACGCAGCCGACCTGCCCGCGCGCGATCGCCTGCTTGCCGAGCTCCACCCAACGCGCGTGCTGCGCCCCATCGGCGGTCGCAAGCTTCACCAGCTCGTTGGCCAACGGCGGCTCGACACGCCCGGTGATCCGATTGCGCTCGTCGCCTACCTCGCCACGGCGAAGCTGCCCACGCAACCGCTCGAACAACGCACGATCAAACCCGTACCGATCCAGAAGCGACTGCGTGGCGGAATCAATATCCAAAGGCGTCATGACGGCGCCGAAGCCTAGCCGATCCCCCGCGCCGACCACACACGTTCCCAACAAGGGAGCCCGTGCCCCACAGCGCTCAAACGCGTCACGTCGTTGCCGTCCCTGGGACATTCGTCCCTGGGACATTCGTCCCTGGGACGCTTTGCGACTCAGCGCGTGAGGCGTGAGCCGTCGAAGCGGTAGGTGGCGGTCGCGTCGGTCCACGGCAGAAGCAGGGCGTCGGTGCCGTCGGAGGTGTCGGTGATGAACGGGTAAGTGGACTCGGTCCAGCCTTGGGGCGTGCCGGGGTGGATCACCAGCGTCGCTTGTGGGCCGTTCCAGCGCAGGCGCACGACGTTGCCGATCGCGTTGTCGCCTTGGGCACGTCGCACCTCGACCACGAGCAAACGACGCAGCTCGTTGCCTTCCAGTTGGTGCACGTAGAGCAGCTCGCGCTTCACGTCTTCGATCCACTGGCGCACGCGGATGAAGATCTCGGCGCGGCCGTCGCCGGTCACGTCGGCAGCGAACACACGCTGGATGTCTTCCGCGGTGTTCACCGGCAGTTGATAGAAGAAGTAACCGGTGCCGTTGCGGTAGCCAGGGCCGATCACCAAGAGCGATCGATCGAACAACATCAGCTGCTCGGCGCGCGCGTCTTCGGCCACGTTCGCGTTGCGCTTGAGACGCGGCTCCAGATCGCGCGGGATGCGCTGTGCCTGACGGAACGCGTCGATCAAATCATCGACGCCTGGTGGTGCGGGTGGTTCCGCGGGTGCTTGTGAGACCACCGACGCCGCCGGCACGCTCACCGACGCAACCGGTGCGCGGCGCCCTTCGGCTGTCTTCTCGCTCAGCATCGCGAATGACGTGCCGTTCCATTGGTACACGCGCTCGCTGACCTCGCCCCACGGCAACAGCAAGGGCTCGACGCCGGCTTCACGACCGTCGCGAAAATTGCTCGCCGACAAACCACGCGCCGTTCCCGGTCTCACTTCGATCGTCGGCGGCTTGCCGCGCTTGCCCGGCTTCACTTCGACCACACCGCTGACTTCGCCATCACGTGTTTGCTTGCGTGTCTCGACGCTGAACACCACGCGCGGCTGCTCGGTCACGATGTCGAACACCTGCAGCAAATCGCGCGCGCCCAGGTTGTTCTGCTGCCGCAGCGTCACGAGCAGGTCTTGCTTGCCGTCGCCGTTGGCATCCTTGAGCTCCGCGCTCACCACATCGCTCGATCGCGTCACTGCGAGCTGGGCGAAGCTGTAGCTCGTCCCGTTGCGAAACCCGGGACCGAGCACCACGACGTAAGTGTCGACAAGCGCGACCCGCTCGGCACGTCGATCACCCGCCACGTCGCCGCGGAGATCGAAGCGCGGCGTCACGCTCAACCCACGCGTCGCAAGGAAGCTCTCCAAGGTCGCCGCTGCCATTCCGCTCGGCGCCAAGCGCGGCAACGTTTCTGGATGACTCGGATCGAACCGCGCGCTCGTCACGTCGTTCACGCGTCCACCGTTGTCCACGTCGTGCAGGGCGATCAAGCCGCCCGCACCCACCCACTGCGCGCCTCCCGGAATGCTGTTCCATGGAATGCGCGCTTCGATCACGTAACCCTTCCCGCGCTCCGGCGGCGCTTCGATCACCTGCGCGCCGGCAAGCGCACCGAGCCGCGCACCTGGCGTGCCGATCAACGCAAGCGACGCCTGCTCTCCCGGAATGCCCGCGAACAACCAAAGCTCGCTGACACGCGTGCCGCCTTCGGTTGCGATCGCCAGCGTGATCACCAGCGCATCCTCGTCGCGGCCTTGCGCGCGCGTACGCACCATCAGATCATCTTGGACTTCGCCTGCCAGGTACAGCGCAGCGTCGTCGTAACCGAGGGCGTACTTCAGCGAGCCGTTGGCGCCGCTGCCGAGCGTGCGCATCCGCAACCCGCGCCACTCACCGAGCGAGCCGTCGACGCGCACCGCATTGGCGTCGAGCAACGAAAGCGGCAGCTCATCCGCCGACGCGACAGAACCGAACGACAGCAGCCACAGCACGACCGAACCCACAACCGAACGCAACGACATGCCGGCCATCCTAACGCAGGCAGCGTGCGTGGTGGTCAGCGCGGCGGGCGGCTGCTGCGGCGGCGATAGGTCAAGCCCGTCACCACCGACGTGGCGTTACGCGTCGGGATCGTGAAGTACATCGTTGTGCCCTCGCCGGCGGGGCTGTTGGCCCAGATCCGACCGCCATGCGCTTCCACGATCGCTTTGCAGATCGTCAGGCCGAGGCCGGTGCCTTTGCGGTTCGGCTTCTTGGCGTGCCACAGCCGGTTGAACACATGCGGCAAGTCCGCCGCTGGGATGCCCATTCCGTCATCCTTGACCCAGAACAGTGTCTCGCGCTCGAGGCTCGTCGATCCGATCACGATGCTGCCGCCGCGGTGCGTGAACTTAAGGGCGTTGCCGATCAGGTTTTCGAAGACCTGGAGCACGCGCTCGCCGTCGGCCTCGATGATCGGCGGGTCGGTCGAGATGTCGGTCATCAACGCAATCTCGGCCTCCGCCGCCAACGCCTGCTGCGAGTCCAGCATCGCCAGCAGCAAGTCAGCGATCTCGGTCTGCGTTGGATACACCGTGAAGCAGCCGGTCTCGACCGCGCTGACGTCGAGCAGGTCGTGAACCAGGCGATCGGCACGATGTGCCGCGCGGGTTAGTCGGTCGAGCTGCAGCCTGGTGGGGCCGTCGGGGATCATGGGGCCCAGCGTGGATGCTGCCAGCGTGATCACATTGAGTGGGTTGCGCAGGTCGTGGGCCGCCACCGCCAAGGCTTGATCGCGCGCTTGAATCTCCATGCGTAGACGCTCGATCTCTTCAAGCGAGTCGGCGTACGAGCCGGCGCCACTGATGCGTTCACGCGGCTCTCCCTTTACCAGCGTGCGCGGCGCAAGCGGCATGTACTTGCCGGTGTCGGCTTCGGCGCCTTCGTTGGCACTGACGCCAGGTCTCGATCCGAGATGAGAGGTGTTCGGCATGTGATGACAAAGCGCGTTGACGCGCCCCCCGTCGGCAAGCGAGTCGCCGAAGGTGACAACGTTCCTCACTGAACGCACGCGGACCATCCGCAACAACACGGATCACGCCGCATAAAAACCGGTAGCAAAACGTGTGTCGAACGTGCCCGTGCGAAGACGTGATCAATCGAGCGACGTGAGCCCGTTGCGCACCGCGTACTTGGTCAGCTCCGCGATCGTTCGCAGCCGCAGCTTGTCCATGATCTGTCGGCGATGGGTTTCGACCGTCGCCACCGCGAGATTCAAGCGTGCCGCAATGGTCTTGGACGACTCGCCCTCTGCGATCAGCTGCAACACCTCACGCTCGCGCAAGCTCAACGCCTTCTCGCCGGTGGGCTGCGTCGGCGCGACGAGATGTTCCACAACGGTGGCACCCACCGAGGGACTCACGTAGGTCATCCCGCCTTCGACGGTGTGTAAAGCTTGCACAAGCTCCTGCGAAGCCGAGGTCTTGAGCAAGTAGCCGACTGCGCCCGCGGCGAACATCGCCACCACATAGCGCTGGTCGCAGTGCATCGAGAGCGCGATCACCTTGACGTTCGGTTGATCAGCCAACAAACGATGCGTCGCGTTGATGCCGTTGAGCCCAGGCATCGAGACATCCATCACGACGAACGTCGGCCTGATGCGTCGACTGATCTCGAGCGCATCTTGCCCGTTGGACGCTTCATCGACCTCGATGCCTTCCTTCTCCAGGATCGCGCGCAGACCGTCGCGCATCATTTTGTGATCATCGACCAGCAACGCTCGCATGGCTCGTTGTCCCCCTGAGTCGTCTTCTTGTGGTTAATCCTGCTTCAACGGAATGCGCAGCGTGATCTGCGTTCCGTGGTTGATCCTGGAGCTCACCGTCACGCTGCCGCCGACCCTCCTGATTCGCTCCCTCACGCTGAAGAGTCCGTAACCACGCCGCGAACCGCGCGCAAGGACCGCTTCTGCATCGAACCCTGCGCCGCCGTCGGCGACCTCGATCTGACAGTGCTCACCGCTGCGCGTGAGATCGATCGCGGCCTCGGAGATCTTCGCGTGCTTGTAGACGTTGATCACCAGCTCGCGCACCGCGCGGAACACGATCATCGCCGTTTCGTCCTCCAGCGGCTTCGGCTCACCATCGTCGCTGACTTTGATCACGAGACCGTGACGCACGCGAAGGTCGTCGGCGAGCCAGAGCAGCGCCTCCTTCAGGCCCAAGTCGTAGAGCACCGGCGGGCTGATCTCGAACGTCAGGTCGCTGGTGCATGCAACAGCCTGCCCGAGCAACATCACCGCGTCGTCGATGACGAGTTGGTTCGCGCCATCGGTCGCCGCGCGCACCGAGGCCAGCTTGATCTTCGCCAGCGCGATCGCCTGTCCGATGTTGTCATGCAGGTTCTCGGCGATCTGGCGTCGCTCGCGCTCCTCTGCGACCGCAGCGTCGAACGCGATGCGTTGTAGTGCCTGTTCGTGCTCGCGCTGGCTCTGTTCGAGCAGCGCCTGGGCGCGCTTGGCGGCGGTTACATCGTTGAGCGCCAGCAACACCAGCGATGTCTTGGCGATGCGGCGTCCGCTCACTTCGAACGAGCGCGCCACGCCGGTGGAGACCGTGTGATCGAACGTGAGCCCGTCGAAGCACTCGTCCTCGCTCAACCGTTGAATCCGCGCGATCAGCTCGGGCTGGTTCCACTCCCCTGCCCCAAGCTCTGCCAAGCGTCGGCCTTGCACCGCTTCGGGCGTCGTGTCGAACACGCGGTGAAACGTCGCGTTGGCCGAGCGCACGCGCTGGTCGCGATCGAGCACCAACAAGCACTCACGCACTGTGTTCACGATGCTCTCGGCATAGACCTGCGCGCGCAGGTACAGCTGCTCGGCACGCTTGGTCTCGTCGATGTCGTACGCCACGACCACAACCCCATCCACGCGCCGCTCGATCGACGTGACGTACGGACGCGCGCTCACGCGGAACCAGCGGCCATTGTCATCTTCCAGCGTGCTCTCGACCGGGATCTGCTTCTCGGAGACCTCTTGCACCATGCGCGACAGATTGAAGGACTCGTTCAGTAGCCGGATCTCGCTGAGACGCCGCCCGAGGTCCTGCACGTTGACCCCGATCACCTTGGTCGCGGCCTGTGTGAAGCGGCGAAGACGCCCGTCGCCATCGAGAATCACCATCGGAATCTCGACGCTATTGAGCACGTTGATCAGGTCGTTGCTGAGGCGCGCGCCTTCCGCGTTGCGCACCGACATCTCCTCGTTGACCGTGCGCAGCTCTTCGTTGGTGGCCTGCAGCTCCTCCTTGGCCATCTGCAGCTCTTCGTTGGTGCTGCGTAGCTCTTCGTTGCTCGAGACAATCTCCTCGTTGGCGGCCCGTAGCTCCTCGTTGCCACCTTCCAGTTGCTCGATCACCGATTGCAGGTAGTCACGCGTCGCCGCGAGCTCCTGCGCCAGCGCACCGTCTTGACCCGCGATTTCCACCGGCGTCGACGCAGCCGTGCCCGGGACTTCCGGCGCGCTGGCAGCCGGCGGCTCTCGGAAGAGAATGACGAAGAAGCGCTGGGTCGTGGAGGCGACGCCGAAGGGGATCACCTCGATCTCCACCGTGTGCTTGACGCCGCTGGGCTCGGCAACGATCTCAGCGCTTCGCGCGGCACGCCGCTTCGAGCGCGCCTCGTCGATCAGGCGGCGCAACGGGATACGCAGATCGGCGCGCACCATCCTCAGCAAATCGAAGCTGGCGACACCGGGTACCGGCTCTAGGAACGGCCCGGTTTTGCCGCGGAACTGCACGATCGCCAGGTCATCGGTCACGACCACACCCGGCGGCGCGAACTCGGCGAGCACCAGGCGATCGGCCTCGCGGTGAACATCGAGCGGTCCTGCGATCTTGGTCGTCGCATCGCGCATCGGCGCGGCCTCGACACTGCGCAAGCCATCGAAGTTGAGCAGGATGCGCGGTGCCGCGGAGGTGCGCGCGTAGATCTTGCTCTTCGCGTCCAGCAGCACGAAGCCGGCAAATGACCGCGTGGTCTCCGAGGTGCCGAGCACCAGGAACCCAGGCTCCTTGAGGGCGTAGTGGAAGATCGGCAGCAGCCGATCTTGCAACGCCGCGCCCAGATAGATCATGAGGTTGCGGCAGCTGATCAGGTCCATCGCGGAAAACGGCGGATCGATCGTCGCATCGTGCTTGGCGAAGATGCAGAGATCGCGAACCTCCTTGCGAATTTGGTAGGCCTCGTCCACGCGCGTGAAGTACCGCTGCAACCTGTCCTCGGAGACGTGGTTCTCGATCCCGCGCGGATAGATCCCGCTGCGCGCCACTTCGATCGCGCGGGTGCTGACGTCGGTGCCAAACAACCGGATCGGCACGTCGATGTCGCGCTCCACCATGTGATCGAGCAAGGCGATCGCGATCGAGTACACCTCTTCGCCGGTCGAGCAGCCTGCGATCCAGATCCGGATCGGCATGTCACGCACGCGCTTGTCGAGCAGCTTTGGAAAGACCGTGGACCCGAGCGACGAGAACACGTCGGGGTCACGAAAGAAGCTCGTGACGTGGATCAGGATCTCCTCGCTGACAACGGCCGCTTCCGCTGCATCGCGCGCGAGCAGATCGTAGTAGGCAGCGAAGCTCTCGAGGCCGTGGACGAGCATGCGACGCTGAATCCGGCGACGGACCGTGGTCGGCTTGTAGCTCGCGAAGTCGATGCCCGTGGCTCGACGCAAGGCCGCAAGGATCTGTGCGAGGTCGGCGCTGTCGTCGGGCTGCTCAACGAGCGGGATCGCGCGGGCGCCGATGCTCAGCAGCTCCTTGGCGATCTCGGCGGGAGGCAGGACGAAGTCGACGCAGCCGGTCTTGACCGCGCTGGTCGGCATGCCCTCGTGCTCGGCGCTGTCGTTCTGGGCAAAGGTGACCCCGCCCTCCGCCTTGATCGCGCGCACACCGTGGCTGCCGTCAGCCCCCGTACCCGACAACACGACACCGACTGGACACACCGATCGATCGAGCGCCAACGATTCAAAGAAGCGATCGATCGGCAGCTGCACGGCGCCTTCGGGCCGGCGCACCACCATCAGCTTTCCGTCTGCGACCAGCACGTGGGTGTTGGCCGGCATCACGTACACGCGGTTGGCTTGGAGGACCGCAGCATCGGCCGCGACCTCGACCGGCATCTGCACGCGCGTGGAGAGGATCGCCGTCAGCTCGCTGGGATGGTTCGGGTCCAAATGATGCACCACGACGACCGCCACGCCCGGAGTCGCTCCCAGCGCTTCCAAGACCGCTCGCGTCGGCGCCAAGCCACCCGCAGAAGCGCCGATCCCGACAACCGGCAGTAGATGCTCCGGTCTTCGTCCGTCTACATCCGATGCGCTCGGCGATTGCATGGGTAGTTATGCCCCAGTGCCCGCTCGTGTACGCGCTCTGAGCACAGGCGTCTACATCCAAATACCGTTACGTGAGCACGCGCACTTTGCGTTTCTCACCGTGCAATGCGAGCTGTCCACACGCTGCGGCGATGTCGTCGCCCTTTCGCTTGCGCACGAACACGTCGACGCCGGCGCTGCGCAGCGTCTCCTGAAAGACGTCGACCGAAGCATCGCTCGGCGCTTGCAACCCGGCGTCAGCGACAGGGTTCATCGGGATCAGGTTCACCTTCGCGCGCAGGCCGTCGAGCAACTGCGCCAGCTGGCGTGCGTCGTTCGACGTGTCGTTTACACCGTCAATCAAGGTGTATTCGATAGTGATTCGCGTCCACGGCGCGAGCGGATAACGGTGCATCGCGTCGATCAGCGTCTCGATGTTGTGCTTGCGGTTGACCGGCATGATCCGGCTGCGCGTCTCGTCGTTGGACGCGTGCAATGACACCGCCAGGCGCACCTTGCCGCCGAAGTCTTGGCCGAGCCGCTCGATCTCTTTGACCAAGCCGCTGGTGCTCACTGTGATGCGCCGCGTGGAGAGACCCATGCCTTCGGGATGGGTCAACAAGGCGATCGATCGGGCGACCGCCGCGTAGTTGTGGAGCGGCTCGCCCATGCCCATGTAGACGATCCCGGCGATCCGCACCGAGCCTGCAAGCTCTCTGTTGGCGCTGAGCACCTGGCTGACGATCTCGCCCGCGGTCATCTGTCGCTTCAGGCCTGCGATACCCGACGCGCAGAACGCGCAGCCCATCGCGCAGCCGACCTGTGAAGACACGCATTGGGTCACGTCGCTGATGCGTGAGGTGTCGTCGTCGTCCAGCTCGTAGGTGTCGGCGACGCTGATCGCACCGCGCGGAATCAGCACCGTCTCCACGCGCTTGCCGTCGTTCATCTCCACGAGCAGCTTGCGCGTGCCGTCGGCCGACTTGTGGGTTTCGGCGATCTTGAGCAGCGGGGTCAGGCCGTCGGCCAAGAGCTTCACGCGCAACGCCTTCGGCAGATCGGTCATCTGCTCCACGTCGGTCACACCGCGCTGATGGATCCAACGAAACACCTGCAGCGCACGGTACTTGGGCTCACCCCAGGCCTTGAGCACCGCTTCCCACTCTTCGGGCAAGCGCTCGATTGCAGACTGCGCGGGCTCGAGTTGGGAAGTGGGAATCACGACTTCGGCTCAGCCACACCGGCTGTCCCGGTGATGTCGCGCTGGAAATCATTCAAGCCGGTCAAGAAGCGCTCGAGGATCGCGTAGCCCTCGGCCAGCAACGGCAGCTCGGTGTACTCGTTGCGTTGATGCGCCTGCGCGTTGGTGCCCGGACCAAAGTTCACGCCCGGCACGCCCACCTGATCGAAGCGCGCCACATCGGTCCACGCTTGCTTGGTCTCGACAGCGCGGACACCGGCGGCAGCGAGTCGCTTCACCAAGGGATGGTTCGCGTGCGGACGTCCAGCCGGTGAAAGGTCGGTCGCTTCGATCACCGCGCGCCCCGCGACGAGACCTTTGATCTCTTCCACCACCTGCTCCGGCGTGCGACCGGGCGCGAAGCGATAGTTGAGGTTGATGTCGAAGCTGTCGGGGATCACGTTGCGGCGACCACCGCCCGCGTTGGCCATGGTCGGCGAGAGCACCTCGCGGAAGTGATGACCGTCGATGCTCACGATGTGCGGCTGACGGTGCGCCAGCTCCTGCAGAAACGGGATCGCCTTGAAGATCGCGTTGTCGCCTTGCCACGGACGCGCGCTGTGTGCGGTGCGGCCTTGGAAGCGCGCGGTCACGTGCACCGAGCCCATGCATCCGAGCTGCAGCTTGTTGTCGCTCGGCTCCAGGCACACCGCGAGGTCGAGCTCACGCAAGAGCGCGAAGTGCTTGAGCATCGGTCCAAGCAGGTTCTCTTCGAACGGGCCTTCCTCACGCTCGTAGAACACCAGCGTGAGATCACACGGCAGCGACTTGCGATCGAGGCGCTCGGCCAGCTCGATCATCAGCGCGAGCCCGGACTTCATGTCCGCAGCGCCGGGGCCAAACAGCTTCTTGCCTTCGATGCGTGGCGGCGCGTCGTGGGTCGTGCGCACGACATCCAAGTGACCGACCAGCGCGATCTTCGGCGCGCCAGGTTTCTCGTTCACACGCACCACCAAGCTGTCTTGGAAGCGCTCGATCGCCTTGGCACCCAGCGTCTTCGTCAGCCGTGCTTGCACGTGATCACACAGCGCCTTCTCTTCGCCGATGAAGCTCGGCACCTGCGTGATCTCAAGCAAGGTGGCGGCGAGCGCGTGGTCGAGCTCGGTCAGCGGCGGTGGTGGAATCGACGAAGGTCGCGTGGTCATACGGCGACACCAAAGTCACGCAGCGCGCTGTTCAAGGACACCTTGCGGTCGGTGTTCTTGTTGCGCTTGCCGATGATCAACGCGCACGGCACGCCGAACTCTCCGGCAGGGAACTTCTTCGGGCGCATGCCAGGGATCACGACTGCGCCTGCCGGCACCACGCCGCGGCTCTCGATCGGCTCTGGTCCCGTGACATCGATGATCACGGTCGACGACGTGAGCACGGTGTTGGCGCCGAGCACCGCTTCCTTCCCGACGCGCACGCCCTCCACCACGATCGCACGCGAGCCCACGAACGCGCCGTCCTCAATGATCACAGGCGTCGCACCTGGCGGCTCCAACACACCACCGATACCGACACCGCCCGAGAGATGCACGTCGCTGCCAATCTGCGCGCAGGAGCCAACCGTGGCCCAGGTGTCGACCATCGTGCCCTTGCCGACGTAGGCGCCGATGTTGACGTAGCCGGGCATCAAGATGCTGGTCGGCTCCATGAACGCGCCGTAGCGCACGGTGCCCGGCGGCACGACACGCACACCCGCGGCAGCCAGGTTCTTCTTGAGCGGGATCTTGTCGTGGAACTCGAACGGCCCGCACTCCAAGGTCTCCATGCCGCGCAGCGCGAAGTACATCAGCACTGCCTGCTTCACCCAGGCATGGGTCGTCCATTCACCATCGGCGCCCTGGGATGCGACGCGCAGCTTGCCCTTGTCGAGCGCTTCGACAGCACCGAGCACCGCATCGCGATATTCAGGCTTGGACAGCAACGACCGCTCGGCAAAAGCAGCCTCAATCAACGAACGAGACGAATCGGTTTCAGACATGGCGCGCTATCTAGCAGGCAGCCTGAACCTTGGCGACACGGGCTATTGCAGGACGACCCACGGCTCCAAGGGGTCGGTACCAACGAAGGTTTCGCCCTGGCAGGTCAGTGGGTTGGCATCGCGTTCGGCCCTCGGAATCACCGCGTCGTCGCGACTGCTCAGACCACGCGCCATGTAGCTGGCAAAGACCTGATCGCTGAGCAGCTGGACGTACGAAACCATGCGGCCTTGGCGCGTCGGGTCATTCACCATCACGGACACGTCCGACATGGTCTGCGCGCCAATGTGCGTCGTCCAATCGAAGAGCGAAACTTCGAGATGCGCGCGATACACACAACCTTCCAAAGTCGCCCAAGTCTGCGGTGTTATTCCGCGCTCTCGGTGCCTTCGTTGCGAAAGAGGCGGTGGCCTTCGAAGACGGTTACGACCGTAATGCCTCCGCGTACCACTCGGTAGACGATGCGGTACGTGCGGAGACGAACCTCTCTCACATCGGTGCGACCGAGCTCAGGGACGGCACGGCCAGCCAACGGAACGAGCGCAGCGGCGTGAGCCTTGGCCTTCAGCTTGGCGACCCACTCCCGCGCAGCCGCTGGATCGTCCGCCGCGATGTACGCGCCTATCGCCAGCAGGTCCCGCTGTGACAACGCCGTCCAACGGACCTTCGGCTTCCGCGCCGTCATCGCTTTCGTTTGCCGAACGCCTTGTCCAAAGAACGTTCCAGCTCCTCATCGGACACCACACGCCCCGCGTCGATGTCGCCAAGCCCTTCATTCACCGCCGCAACGAACCGCGCCTGATTACACAGCCGATCAAACTCATCGGGCGACAACACGACCGCCGCGGGTTTGCCGTTCTGCGTCACCACCATCGGGCGTCCATGCTTGCGAAGCCCGCGCACCAACTCCGACGCACGCGCCTTGAACTCTGCGATCGGCAAAATGTCGTCCGCAACCTGAAGCGCCTTCATACCGACCTCCCGAAAGATGGTCCGAATATGAACCATCCTACGGACCACGTCGAACGATGGCGTAGGGGACGCCAGGATCAACGGGGACTGGCGGCGATGTTGCCACCGTCGACGGTGAGCACGGAGCCGGTGGTGCTTTCGGCCAGCGCGAGGGCGACGAAGGCGTGGGCCACGTCGTCGCCGGTGACTTCGCGTGAGAGCAGGTTGGCGCGGTAGTAGTCGTCGATCTCCAGGTTGCGCGCTTTGGCACGCGCTTCGAGGTCCTGCGCATCGAGCAGGCCGGTACGAATGCGATCGGCGTTGACCGCGTTGCTGCGGATGCCGTGTTTGCCCAGCTCCAGGGCGTACTGCTTCATCAACGCCACCAGCGCCGCCTTCGGGATCGCATACGGACCAAAGTCCGCTCCCGGGTTGAACGCGGCCTTCGAGGCGTTGAACAACAGGAAGCCACCGCGCCCTGCCCGCTTCATCGCGTCGACTGCGGCCGAGGCGACCCAGTGATGCGCGTAGAAGTTGATGCTGAAGCTGTGCTGCATCGCCTCGGTGCTCACGCCCTCGATCGCACCCTGTGGCGCAATGCCCGCGTTGGACACCACGCCATCGACGCCGCCGAACGTCTCCACTGCACGCGCCACGCTGCGACGCACCGCAGCCTCGTCGGTCACATCGACCACTTCGCTCGCGGACTTCAGCTCGCGCGCGATCACTGAAAGCGCTTCGGCCTCGCGATCGACCAGGTACAACGCTGCACCCTCGCGCGCGAACGCACGCGCGGTCGCCGCACCGATGCCGCGCGCTGCACCGGTCACGTACACGACGCGACTCTGCAGCGGCTTGGCGTTGGACTTGCCGAGCTTGGCTTGCTCCAGCGACCAGTACTCCATGTCGAAGATGTCGCCCTCCGGCAGCGCCTGATACTTGCCGATGGCTTCGGCGTTGCGAATCACCGTGATCGTGTGCTCGTAGATGTCCGCGGCGATCTTGGCGGCGCCCAACGTCGCACCCGCAGTGATC
>JACZCZ010160175.1_pt1 | contig 29255 bp, 31 predicted proteins | sample 8641811 | NCBI WGS metagenome assembly JACZCZ01 (sample SAMN15324610, study PRJNA640507) | soil metagenome | isolation source: intercropping peanut in the first line | place: China: Luxin town, Laibin City, Guangxi Province | collected 2019-07-25 | depth 10cm m | reverse complement strand
GCTGGGCGGCGTCGACATCACCGAGCGGGCCCGTGCGCACGCCGCGGAAATGCTTCAGGTCACAGCAGAGCCGGCCAGACCGGCCGGGCGTGCGAAACGAAAGTCCCGCTGATCAGGATTTCGTGCGGGAGTGGTCATGGGAAGGACAGCCCGGTCGCTTGCAGCGGCCGTACAGGATCATGGAGTGATCCACGAGCTGGTAGCCGAACTTGCCCGCGATCTCCTTCTGACGCGCCTCGATGCCCGCATCCATGAACTCTTCGACGCGGCCGCAGTCCAGACAGACGATGTGATCGTGATGCTCGCCTTCGTTCAGCTCGAAGACGGCCGTGGTGCCTTCGAAATGATGCCGGGTCACCAGGCCCGCCGCTTCGAACTGGGTCAGCACGCGATAGACGGTGGCGAGGCCGATGTCTTCGTGGGATTCGAGGAGATGCTTGTAGATATCTTCAGCACTCATGTGGCGCGGCTGCGCCGTGCCGAGAATCTCCAGAATCTTGATGCGCGGCAGGGTGACCTTGAGTCCGGCCCGGCGCAGATCGTTGCTTTCCACGTGTCTGATCCTCTCGATTCCCGTGTCTTTGCCTTAAGGCAACTGCGCAAATTGAATGTAGGGCGGCGTCTGGGGATACACCGCAAACGGTCGGCAGCAGCACTGCCGGGCGCTTTTGAGTATCATGCCGGCCGCATTATCACGCACCCGCCGCACCCGCTCCACCCCGAATATGGCGCAGCCGGCGATCGAGTTCGAGGTTGATCGAATGACCGCACGCAAGCTCATCGTTGCCGCATTGCTGATGACCGCACTGATCGGCGGCGCGGGATGCGTGCATCGCATCGACATCCAGCAGGGCAACTTCCTCGAACCGAAGGACGTCGATCGCGTTGCGGTGGGAATGACTCGCGTTCAGGTCCGCGCGTTGCTCGGAACGCCGATGGTCGCAGATCCCTTCGAGACGCACCGCTGGGACTACATCTATTACCTCAAGCGGGGTCGCTTGAAGGAACCGGTGCATCGCCAGTTCACCGTCTACTTCGAAGAGGACAAAGTCGTACGCGTCGACCGCTCAGACAAGGCCGGCGAGAAGAGCGCGGAGAACGCGACTGCTCAGGCCGCGGAGAATCCCAGTTAGAGTTTCTTTCTCGCACGCGCCGCTGCCTGCCGGCGCGCCTGCTTGGGATCGACCATCAGCGGCCGCAGGATCTCGACCCGATCGCCGTGCCGCAGCGGCTCTTCGATCGCAACGACACGCCCGAAAATCGCACAGCTGAGCGGCGCTCGTTCTGTTTGGGGATATCGCTCCAGCAAACCCGATTTCTGCACAGCGTCCAGCACGCTGCTGCCCTCCGCGACTCGTACCGTGACGACCGACTGCCGCTCGGGCAACGCGTACACCACACATACGGAAATCTGATCAGGCGTTGCTGGTTCCATAGACGGCACGGGCACGTGCGACGAACGAATCAACCAGCTGGGCGCAGCTCTTCTCGAACGTCTTCGACAGCAGCAGGGAAAGCATCGGGTTGGCGAACTCGAACCGGATCGACAGGCCGATGCGGGTACCCCGCTCTCCGATGGGCTCGAAGCCCCAGCGGCCCTCGAGCAATTTGAACGGACCGTTCACCAGTCGCAGTTCCATGTTGTCCGGGGGATTCAGGATGTTGCGCGTCGTGAACTTCTCCTTGATTCCCGACCGCTCCATCTCGAGCTCGCCGATGACTTCTTTCTCCGTGCGCTCGATCAACCGGGCCGCGGAAACCCAGGGTACGAAATCCGGATACCGCTCGATGTCCGAGACGAGCGCGAACATCTGGGCGGGTGTGTAGGGAACCAGGGCGCTGCGCTCGACGTGACGCATGGAAGCTGACGGTGATGGACGACGGCGCGATCGTACTTTGCCGCTGCGGCGGTGCGTACTATTTTCGTCATGAACGTGCCCCGTGCGGCTACAATCCGCGACCCCTATGAACGCGAAGCAAGGCAAAAAGGCCAAATCGGACGACAATCCGCTCATCGCGGACAATCGCCGTGCGCGATACGACTACTTCATCGAAGAGACGTACGAAGCCGGCCTGTCGCTGCAGGGATGGGAGGTCAAGAGCCTGCGTGCCGGTCGGGCCCAGATCAAGGAAGCCTACGTCTTCCTGAAGGATGGCGAAGCGTTCATGTTCGGCGCGCACATATCGGCACTGCCGACCGCGTCCACCCACGTGATCCCTGATCCGATCCGCACTCGCAAGCTCCTGCTCAATCGCGCCGAACTCAGCCGCCTGATCGGCGCGGTCGAGCGGCGCGGCTACACGCTGATCCCGCTCGAGCTGTATTGGAAGAACGGCAAGGTCAAGCTGCGTCTCGGACTCGCCAAGGGCAAGAAGGAACACGACAAGCGCGATACCTCTCGCGAGCGTGACTGGCAGCGCGAGAAGTCGCGGCTGATGAAGCACTCGCGCTGATTCCATTCTCCCCCGTTGCCGGAGTCCCCGGGCGGCGGTATCGTCACGCCGACTAGAAAAACGGGTACGGGCCGGCACGGCCCAAGCCCACATCGGGGGACCGTCGTGACGAAGAGAGCGCTTGCCAGCCTGCTGGCCGTAGTTGTCTGCTCCGCGTGTCAGAACAAAGCACCGGAACCCACCGAAGCCGCGGCGCCTCCATCGGCCGCCAAAGTGGATGCAGTCCGAATCATCCAGGCGGACAAGGATCCCGCGAACTGGCTGACGCACGGACGCACGTACTCCGAACAGCGCTTCTCGCCGCTCGACAAGATCAACGCCGGGACCGTCAAGCAGCTGGGTCTCGCGTGGTCGCTCGATCTCGACACGCATCGCGGTCAGGAAGCAACGCCGCTGATCATCGACGGCGTCATGTACTCCACCAGCGCCTGGAGCAAGGTGCAGGCCATCGATGCCGCGACCGGCAGACTGCTGTGGCAATACGATCCGAGAGTGCCGGGCGAATTCGGCGTCAAGGCGTGCTGCGACACAGTGAATCGCGGCGTCGCTGCTCACAAAGGTCGACTCTATCTCGGTGCGCTCGATGGCCGACTCATCGCTCTCGATGCAGCGACCGGCAAGGAAGCGTGGTCAGTCGTCACCGTCGACCAGTCGCAGCCGTACACCATCACCGGCGCTCCGCGCATCGTCAAAGACAAGGTGATCATCGGCAACGGCGGCGCCGAGCTCGGCGTGCGTGGCTATGTCTCTGCCTACGATCCTGCGGATGGAAAGTTGCTGTGGCGCTTCTACACCGTTCCTGGCGACCCGTCGAAACCATTCGAAGGCGCTCACCTCGAGAAGGCAGCCAAGACCTGGAACGGCGAATGGTGGAAGCTCGGTGGCGGCGGCACGGTGTGGGATTCGATGGCCTACGATCCCGACCTCGACCTCCTGTATATCGGCGTCGGCAACGGCTCGCCGTGGAATCAGCAGTATCGAAGCCCGGGCGGCGGCGACAACCTGTATCTCAGCTCGATCGTTGCGCTCAAACCCGAGACCGGCGAATACGTCTGGCACTACCAGTCGACGCCGGGCGAAACGTGGGACTTCACCGCAACCCAGCACATCATCCTCGCGGACATCGAGCTCCAAGGTCAGCAGCGCAAGGTGCTGATGCAGGCGCCGAAGAACGGATTCTTCTACGTGATCGATCGCACCAACGGCGCCCTCATCTCGGCCAAGCCTTTCGTGCAGGTGAACTGGGCGACCGAGATCGACATGAAGACAGGCCGTCCTGTCGAAACGAAGGAAGCGCGATTCACTAATCACAAGATGCCGTTCATAGCGATGCCCGGCCCCTACGGCGCGCACAACTGGCACCCGATGTCATACAGTCCGCAGACGGGGCTCGTCTACATTCCGGCGCAGGATGTCGGGTTCGTGTACATGCACGACGCGAAGTACAAACCCGAGCCCGTGGGATTCAACATAGGCATCGACAAAGTTGCAGTCCGCATGCCGGATGATCCGCAGATGAAAGCCGCGGCACTCAGCACGGTTCGCGGCTACTTGAAGGCGTGGGATCCTGTGACGCAGGAAGCACGATGGACTGTGGAACATCCGGGCGCATGGAACGGGGGCATCCTGTCAACCGCGGGCAACCTCGTCTTCCAGGGCAACGTCGGCGGAGAGTTCGTCGCGTACAACGCCGCAGACGGCACGAAGCTGTGGTCCTTCCCGGCGCAAACCGGAATCGTCGCGGCTCCTGCGACGTACGCGATCGGCGAGGAACAATACATTGTCGTTGTCGCCGGCTGGGGCGGCACATACGCGATCTCGGGCGGCGACGCATCGCGCAAGGGCGGACCTGCCATCAATCGCAGCCGTGTCCTTGCGTTCAAATTGGGCGCGACCGGACAATTGCCGGAACCGGTTCCTGCTGCCGCTCCCGTGCAGCCGCCCGAAGCATCGAAGGACACCAAGCTCATCGAACACGGCATTGCGGTGTATCACACGCACTGCTCCGTCTGTCACGGCGACTCCGCCGTCGGCGGCGGAGTGCTGCCCGATCTGCGCTGGTCCGCAATGAATCGCGACGCAGCGGCGTGGAAGGAAGTGGTGATCAACGGCGCACGCAAAGATCGCGGCATGGTCAGTTTCGCACCCGTCTTGAGCGAGGCGGATGCAGACGCGGCGCGGCAGTACGTCATCTGGAAGGCAAATCAGGATTTCGCCGCGGCGAAATAGCGGCTGAATTCAGGGCCAGCGTAAGCCGATGCACCTGACTCTGTGTCGGGGCCCTTGCGTTTGAGCATTCCGCCCCTACACTAACCGTGCTCTTGGGGGCGACCGGCTTCGACGTGGGTGGCGAAACTCCAGGTGCATGCCGAGTTGTAAGTAACTCGTAAAACTGCTTACAAACTTTATAGTTGCAAACGAAGACAACTACGCTCTGGCGGCTTAATCCCGCCTAACCCTCGCCTGGTATGTGCTTGTGCATCCAGAATCGGGGGACGCGCTCACAAGCTCGCGATCCAGTGTGCTCCAGGCTGTATCGCTAAACGACACTGAAGCTGGCTGTGCGTCTTCCCTGCCCTTCGGGTAGCGCATGGTGAGAACTAAAGAATGGGCTAAGCATGTAGATCTTGTAGCGTAGTGCTTACGGACGCGGGTTCGATTCCCGCCGCCTCCACCAACAAAAAAACGGCCGCATCGCGCGGCCGTTTTTCTTTCCTCTTCCCCGTTCCTTTCCAACAGGAAAGTTTCGGAACTCGAGACATCCTTGTCTCCGCACCCTGACTCAGTGCCGGGCGCGGAGTACGCGACCCTTCCTGGCCCGCGGTCGAACTCTATCGGCGAACGGCATCCGCGAACTGCAACGCCGTTCGCAAAACTCTACTGAAACATCCCCTTTGTCTTGCCCTGCCGCAGGACGCCCACGACGACACCTTCGATCGTGAGCGACTGCTCCTTCAGATCGACCTTGATCGGCTCGAACTCCTCGTTCTCGGGGAGGAGCCACACGATCTTTCCTTCCTGCTTGTAGCGCTTCACGGTGACTTCATTGTCGAGACGCGCCACGACGACCTGCCGGCTGCGCACATCCGGCGTCCGGTGGACGGCGACGAGATCGCCATCGAGGATGCCGATGTCTTTCATACTCATCCCGCGCACCTTCAACAGATAGTGTGCGCGCGGCTGGAAGATCTTCGGGTCGATCTGCAGATGCGTCTCGATGTGTTCCTCCGCGAGGATGGGCCTGCCTGCTGCAACTCGACCAATCAGGGGCAGGCCCAACTGCTCGCGAAGAGAATCTTTCAACTGGATGCCGCGCGAGGCGCCGGGAATGAGATCGATGACGCCCTTGCGCTGGAGCGCCCGCAGATGTTCTTCCGCGGCGTTCGGCGACTTGAACCCGAAGGCTTCGGCAATCTCCGCGCGCGTCGGCGGCATTCCCGAGTCCGCGACCGCTTCCTGGATCAACTTCAGGATTTCGCGCTGGCGTGGTGTCAGTTCGCTCATACAGGACCCTGGATGGATGGACAGGTGCTGTGAATCTATACAGCTGTCCTTCGAATAGCAAGCGACGTGGGCGCGCTGTGCGGTAGTTCGCATTTTTCGGAATGCGGAAGCGGTTGAATCCTGCGTGCCTGAGCAGCGTGTCGCGCTACGTCGCAGCGCATCTTTGACAGAATTGATGCGTTGGCGAAGCCTGTGGCCGATCGTCCTCGGCGCCCGACCGCCCGTCGGATGCTGCGTGCGCCCTCAACATCAACCTTTATATTCCGCCGCCATGCGACAACTCCATACATCCCGCAGCCAGCGCCAGCGCGGCTTCACGCTCGTGGAGCTGATGGTCACCGTCGCCGTCGCCGCCCTTCTCGTCGGGCTCGCTGCACCGACGTTCCGCGATATGACGATCCGCAATCGACTGTCCACTTACACAAGCGACCTCATCGCCACGATCGGCTTCACGCGAAGCGAGGCCGTGCGACGCGGAGTTCCCGTCTCGATCTGTCGTTCCGACGACCAGGAAACCTGCACAGGCACCTGGAGCGACGGCTGGATCGTCTTCGCGGACCCGAACGGTGACGGCGATCGCGACGAAGACGACGACACGGAGACCTTGCTCAAGGTGTATAGCGTCGGGGCACCCAATTACGCGTTGGGCGCCGACGACTCGTTCGAGGACAGCATCACCTTCCGTTCAGACGGCGCAGCCACTTCGACGGGCATGTTCGCGATCTGCTATGACGGCGCCCTCATCGGATCCCGCGCCGTAGTGATCACGCCGTTGCGCCCGCGAGTCGCCACGGATACGAACGATGACCGCATCCCGAATCGGGACGACGGGCAGAACATCGCCAGCTGCACCGCGCCGTCGGGTTCGTGAGGAGAACGGATATGAATCGCGCCGCTGGTTTCTCGATGGTCGAAGTGCTCGTGTCGGTCGTCATCCTGTCGGTCGGCCTCCTCGGCACCGCAGGACTGATGAGCGCCAGCCTTCGCAACACGAACACCGCTTACTACCGCAGCCAGGCAACTGTGTTCGCGGACGACATCCTCGATCGCATGCGCGCCAACGTTGCTGCTGCCCGCAATGGCGACTACGACGTCGCAGGCGACGAGTGTCCGGGTCCGAGCATGAGCCTCGCTCTCTGGGACTGCACCGAATGGACGACGGCGCTTGCGGAAGCTCTGCCAGGCGGCAGCGGCTCAGTGCTGTACGACGACGAGAACGTCGAAATCCGTATCGAGTGGGACGACGGTGAAAGCTCCTTCACGACGATGTCACGCCTGTGAGCCGCAGCATGACCACGCTTAAACCCACAAAGCTGAACCGGAACCGCGCGCGCGGCGTGAGCCTCGTCGAGCTCATGATCGCCCTGACGATCGGACTCGCCACCGTCGGCGCGATCGGCTGGATCTACATCGGCACCAGCAAGACCTATCGCACGCAGGATTCGCTGGCCCGCCTGCAGGAAGGCGCCCGATACGCGTTCGAGGTGATCAGCAACGACCTGCGCATGGCCGGAGCGACCGGTTGCTCGTACGCCACGAAATTGAACGTGATCAACAGCCCGACCACACGCTGGTACACGAATCCGCTCGATCACCCGGTGCTGGGCCTCGAACAGGACGACGCGGCCGGTACAGGGGCATTCAATCTGACGAGCGACGCGATCAGCGTGCTGCGCGCCGACGTTTCGCGCGAATACGTCGTCGCGAGCCACAACAACGCCGGCAGCTTTACGTTCGATACGACGACCGGCCTCACGGCCGGCGACTTCCTGGTCGCGACGAACTGCAACCACGTATCGGTCTTTCAGACCGCGACCGTTTCCTCCGGCGCGGTCACGTACAGCACAGGCACTTCGCCGGGCAACTCGGCGGTGGATCTCGGAGTCACGTACGCACCCAATTCGCGCGCATATCGCCTGGTTGCATCGACCTACTACGTGGACACCAATCCTGCCGGTCAGCCAGCGCTCTTCAGGAGCAGGCCTGCCGGTGCGAGTGCCACGCCGACGGCAGAGGAACTTATCGAAGGTGTCGAAGACATCCAGATCTCCTACGGAGTCGACACTGACGCGACTGCTGACAGGCTTCCGAACTTCACGCGTGCCAGTGACGCGGTGGATCCCTATCTCACGGCAGACGAAGTGAACAGCGCATTGGTGCCAGGTGCTACAGCGGCCGACAAGTGGAGCCGCGTCATCAGCGTGAAGATCAGCCTGCTGATGCGCACCGTCGACGACAACGTCATTCCCGATTCGCAGACCTACACGTTCAACGGCGCCGATGTGACCGCCACCGACAGGCGCCTGCGAAAAGTATTCACGCACGTCGTGAGGCTGAGAAACCGATGAACTTCATTCACCGAGGCGCAGCGAGACAGGGTGGCGCCAGTCTGGTGGTCGCCCTCGCCTTTCTTCTGATCATGGCGATGCTCGGCGTGACCGTGGCCAACGTCACGAACCTGCAGGAGCGCATGGCTGGCAATACGCGCGATCGCGACCTCGCTTTGCAGGCGGCCGAAGCTGCCTTGCGCGACGCCGAAACGCGGCTCGACGACGCTGCGTTCCGTGGTACGGCCGTCGCATACGACGCAACCAACGGCAACGACAGCGCTTTCTGGTCAGCCTGCTTCGAGGCCGACGACGCACCTTGCGCGGTCAAGACCTCGCCAACGGGCGATAACAGTCTCCCCGTGACCGGCCCCGGGGCCGTTTACGAGCAGCCGCAGTATGTAGTCGAGCGAAAGCCGGATGAACCGGGCGGTGTCCAGGTCTATCGCGTGACCGCACGCGGCGTCGGCGGCACCGAGGACACGATCGTGATTCTTCAGGCTGAATTTGCACTCACCCCGTGACAAACGAGCGAGCATTTCTCATGAGATCCACCGCGCAACTGGTTACGAAGGCCGCAGGCAGTGCATTCGCCGCTCTGCTGGTGTTCGCATCGGCGCCGAGCTACGCCGCACTGGACGTGGCCAATTCGCCGCTGTTTCTCACCGTCTCGGTGCCACCGAATATCGTCGTGACGCTCGACGATTCGGGAAGTATGGCCCGTGCCTTCGTGCCCGACACCTGCGGAGCGACATCCAACGATTGCGGCACGCTGGACAACCGCTATGCGAAGTCCTCGCATTTCAACCCGCTCTACTACAACCCGAACGTGAAGTACGCGCCGGCCAAACAGGCGAACGGAACGAACCGCACTACATCGTTCTCAGCCGCATACCGGAATGGCTTCGACACCGGTTTCGGCTCGGTCGTCGACCTGCGTACTTCGTATCGGCCCACAGCCTTTCTGACCCTGAATCCGGGAAATCAGACCGCGAGCGAAGGCTACATGAACCATTACTCGGCCGACATGACGTGCCGGACAACAACGCCGCGCCAATGCATGATCGGTTCGACCGCTACGACGAAGTCCTGTAACAGCAACAACGACTGCCGCAACGACGACGGCTTCGGCGTGCCGGCTTACTACTATGTTTTCAACGCGTCGAACGCAAACTGCAATGGCCAGGCGAACGACAACGACTGCTACACGATGGTGATGGTCAGCTCGACTTCCGGCCCCGGAGGCACGGACGAGCGCGAGAATTTCGCCAACTGGTACTCTTTCGCGCGTACACGCAACCTCGCTACGCAGACCGCTGCCTCGTTGGCGTTCGCAACCGTCCCGTCGACTGTCCGCGTCGGCTGGCAGGCACTCAATACGTGCCGCAACAGCGCGACCAATTTCGTGGACACCGATTGCGACGGATACAAGAACAACTTCACGAACTATAGCAACGCGATCCGCAGGTTCACCGGCGGGCACAAGAACCGCTTCTACGAATGGCTGGGACAGCTGCCGACGAATGACACGACGCCGCTGCCGGCCGCGATGCGACGTGCGGGCGAGTACTTCACCCGAAGCGGGGACGGCAACCCCTACGACAACGATTTCACTCGCGCTGGCGGCGGCGAACTGGCCTGCCGACGCAACTATCACGTGATGATGACGGACGGCATCTGGAACGAGGTGCAGACGATCCCCGACCTCGAGAACAGGGATGGAACGGCGATCGATCCGCTGCCGGCAGTCTCCAGCGACAGCATCGGGACTTACAGCCCGCGGGCACCGTTCCGGGATACGTACTCGAATACGCTGGCCGACTGGGCCTTCTACTACTGGGCCAGGGATTTGCGCGGCACGACGCCCGCTCCCAACACAGCGCTCGCCAACACACTGCTGCGTAATTACCGGGACAGCACCGGCACACCCGAGCAGAACTTCTGGAATCCGCGCAACAATCCTGCGACCTGGCAGCACATGGTGAACTTCACCATCGGCCTGGGCCTGACGGGATACCTGAGCGCGGAGAATCTCACCTGGAACGGCGATATGTACGGCGGCAGCTATACCGCCCTCGCCAACGGGACGAGGTCGTGGCCGGAACCCGGTAGCAACCGCTCTGCCAACGTCGCGGATCTCTGGCATGCCGCGATCAACAGCCGCGGTCAGTTCTTCAGCGCCGACGATCCGACGTCCCTGGCAACAGCGTTCCAGTCGGCGCTCACTGCCATCACCGCTGCGAATGGTTCGTCCGCCGCACTGTCAGCGAACTCCACTACGCTGAGCGGCTCGACGATGATCTATCAGGCCAAGTTCCAGGATGACTGGAGCGGCACCCTGCTCGCTTATCCGGTGCTTGCAGGCGGCAGAGTCTCTCCAACTTCAGCCTGGGATGCCCAGACAAGGATCCCCGCAGTCGATGACCGCAACATCTTCACCTTCAATGGCACGAGCGGTGTCGAGCTCACCAGCTGCTCCGTACTCAGCACCGATCAGCAAACCCTCCTGAACCACAGCGGCGCAGGCGTCAGAGACGACAGGTGCGAAGCCCGCGTCGGATGGCTGCGCGGAAGCGCGACCAACGAAGTACGCAACGGCGGCACCCTGCGCAATCGCCCGACGACCGTGATGGGCGACATCGTCAACTCCGACCCGGCCTTCGTCAAAGGCGTGAACTTCGGATACGCAGCGCTCGACCCGACGCTCGGCGGCGGCACCACCTACTCGGACTACGTGGCCGCGAACAACGCCACTACTGGCCGCATGGCAATGGTTTATGTCGGCGCAAACGACGGCCATCTGCATGGCATCCGCGGCGACGCGGGCCAGACTGACTCCGGCCAGGAGAAGTTCTCGTATATTCCGGCGGGCGTCTATCACAACCTCAGCCACCTCACCGATCCGTCCTATACGCATCGCTACTTCGTCGACGGCAGCATCGCGGTGCGCGATGCCTATCTGAACGGCGCGTGGCGGACCATTCTGGTGGCAGGCCTCAACGCCGGCGGACGTTCGGTCTACGCGCTCGACGTGACCGATCCGGCGAACTTCAATGAGAAGAACGTGCTCTGGGAATACTCAGACACGGTCGACGAGCCGGACGCCGACCTCGGCATGACGTTCAGCCGTCCCCAGATCGGAATCCTGGAGGACAACACGTGGGTCGCCGTGTTCGGCAACGGCTACAACAGCGCGAATGGCGGCGCGTACCTGTATATCGTCAACCTGGAGACCGGCGAGCTGATCGAGAAGATCGAAGCCGATGACGTCGATTCCTCCGACGAGAGCAACGGTCTGTCGACGCCCATCCTGGTCGACACGGATGACGATACGAAGATCGACGTCGCCTACGCAGGCGATCTGCTCGGCAACCTGTGGAAGTTCGACCTGACCGCACGCACGCGCCTCAAACTGTTTGCGAGCACCGGGCAGCCGATCACTTCGCAGCCGAAAGTCACGAATCATCATCTCGGTGGGCACCTCATCGTGTTCGGCACTGGCCGCTACCTCACCGACGACGACGTCTTCGACACGAACCGCCAGAGCTTCTACGGCATCTGGGACAACGGCGACGGCGTGACGATCGGCCGCAGCGACCTGCAGGTGCAGTCGTTCGACCGCGTTGCCGTCGTCAGCGGTCGCAATGTGCGATCGGTGACCAGCACACCGGTCGACTGGCTCGAGGCATCGAATCCGTCCGGCCGCCGCGGCTGGTACCTCGACCTTCTCAACGGCACGGGTACGGGGGCAGGCACCATCGGCGAGCGAGTGGTGCACACGTCGGTGATCGTTTCGAGCAAGACGCCCCGCGTGATCTTCGGTTCGATCATTCCCAGCGTCGACCCGTGTAAACCGGGCGGCACGAGCTGGCTGATCGAGCTGAATCTGTTCAACGGCGGCGGCTTCGACAAGACCATCCTCGATCTCAACGGCGACGGTGTCTTCGACGAGGACGACTCGAGGTCAGATACGAACAACGACGGCAGGATCGACGACAACGACGACCCGGTCGACCCGGACGATCTCGTCAGCGCCGTGAGCAACGACGAACTGGGTATCAGTAATACGCCACTGCTCATCGAAGACACGCCCGACCTGCTCTACAAGACGCGTACAGGCACGACCGGCGTGATCTCCACCGAAGTCAACTGTAAGGACTGCGAACCGCCCGAGCCGCCCGAGCCGCCCACGGTCTCGAGCCCGACGCGACGCTCGTGGATCCAGATTCGCTAATGCGAAGGAGCAGCGATGACCAGACATGACAAGCAACGCGGCTTCACGCTCATCGAACTGATGATCGTGGTGGTGATCATCGCGATCCTCGCGTCGGTCGGCTACCCGAGCTATCGCGAGTTCACGCGGCGCTCCGCGAGGGCCGAGGCGAAAACGGCGCTGCTCGAGAACGCACAGTTTCTCGAGCGTACGTTCACGGTGTCCAACAGCTACGAGAAGACGTCCGATGGCGAGGACATGGACGACGACCAGCTGCCGGTCCCGGTTTCGCCGAAGGACGGCGGGACGGCGAAGTACAACATCACGTTCGTCGCTGACGACATGAGCCCCAGCACCTACACCCTTCAGGCCGTGCCAATCGCCGGCACGCTCAACGATGGTGACGGCTGTGCGACGCTGACGATCGACCAGACAGGCAAGAAGGATGTGGTAGGCGCAACGCGTACGGCGGCGGAGTGCTGGGGAAAATAGCCGGATCGCCACCTGTCGCTGCGGTCACCACTCGTCCGCCCGCTCGCGCCGCCGGTCAGCAGTCCTGCTGCCCGGCGTTCGCGTTTGCGTAGACTCAAGTCTCTGCAACGCCATCGATCATGAGCTCAGGACCTACCACCAACTGTCGCGGCCAGACCGGCATGAGCCTGGTCGAGGTTCTCGTGACGCTGGTTGCGACATCTGTGGGACTTCTCGGCGTCGCGGCGCTGCAGCTCGTCACCGTGCGCAGCAATCAGGAGGCGTACGCGCGACTGCAGGCAAGCATGCTGGCATCGTCATTGCTCGAAAGCATGCGAGCCAATTCCCCCGGCTTCCGCAATGGCGACTACAGCAACATCGACTTCGACTCCATCGGACCGGCCAATACCCGCGCGGGCTCAGACCTTGGCGCGTGGCAGGCTCAGATCGATCGAGTGTTGCCCGGTGGAGGCGACGTAGCCGGGGGGGCAGTCAGCCAGGCGCCTGGCACGAACGTCGTCACGATCACGATTCGATGGGGAGTGCAATCTGGCGCTGTCCGCGGCGGGGCGCCGAATACGCTCTCGGTACGCAGCGAGATCTGATGGCCAGTGCCCTCTTCCAGAGCCGCGGCTACAGCGTCATCGAACTGCTGGTCGCGGTTGCGCTGTGTGCCATGCTCCTCGGTGGCGTCGTCGCCATCTTCGTGGGATCGCGCCATTGGTTCTCCTCTAGCGATGCTGTTTCGCGGATGCAGGAAAGCGGACATCACGCGCTGAATGAGATCCTGGGCGGTGTGCGATCGGCGGGCTTCAGCGGATGCGCCCGCTCGCCGCGCTTCGTTTTCTCGACGCTGAACGACAGCGATGCCGTTCACTGGGCATTCCTGCAAAGCGCCGTCACAGGCTATCAAGGCAAGGGAGCAGGATCTGCTGCGGCAATAGAAGGCGCGGGCCTGACGAACGCCGACCCAGGAAGCGACATTCTGCTGATTCGCCGGCCCGTTCCAGGTAGCACGCCCGCGCGTCTGCGCACACCGATGTCGGACGCAGCCGAGCCGCTGTACATCGTTGCCGAAGGAAACGCGCTGAAGTCCGGACAGCTGGCGATGATCTACAACTGTGAGGCGGCTGCGTACTTCCACGCGGACCGTGTCGAAGACGACGTCGTGTTTCATGCGGCTTCGACGGCGATTCCGGGCAACTCGACGAATTCGATGGGTTATGCCTTCGGGGCGAGCGCGGAAATCATTCCTGTCGAAACGATTCTGTACTACGTCGGCACGAAACCCGTCCTGGGGGGCGTGGTGCGGTCGCTCTGGAAACACACAGGGAGCGGCACGCCACTGGAGGTATCGCCCGATATCGAGAACATGCAGCTCAGATTCGGCGTCGACGCCAACGAGGATTCGATCATCGATGAGTACGTCTCTGCAGATGACGTGGACGACTGGCAGACGGTCCGCAGCGTGAATGTGACGCTGGCGGTCAGAGAGCCCGACGCCTCTCGCCCGTCCGCTCGGCACCCACCAGTCTCGAGCGAACCAGTGTTTCGGATCGTGCCCTCGACCTTCTCGGCGACCGCGGCGATCCGCAGCCGGACATCGAAGCCTGAGGACGTCCAGCAATGAGTAGTCCCTCGGCACGCAGGCAATCGGGTGCGGTGCTCGCGGTTGCGCTGCTGCTCCTCATGGCCCTTACCGTCCTCGCACTCGGTGCCAGCCAGGCGACTCGCGGCCAGGAGCGCATAGCCGCATCGCTGCATCGACGCGATCTCGCTTTTCAGGCCGCTGAAGCAACGCTGCGCGGCGCGGAACGGCTGCTCGTCGATTCGGCCGACTTCGGAGCGCTGCTCACGTGTGCAACGCGATGTCGCATCTATCCGCGCGGACTGGACCCGCAGGCACCCTATCAGAGCGGCAATTGGTGGGAATCGAATGCGTGGGCCTACACGAGCGCGGATGAGTGGATTCCCGCTCGCGCTCCCCGGCCAAGCGGCGGGAGTAACGATCCAGCAGGCAGCTTCTTCGTGGAGTTCTTCGATGAGGTTCCGGACTCGCTGGCCATCGCGCCGGACGGACCGCCGGCCGGTACGATCTACGTGCGCGTGACCGCCGCTGCGGCGGCTGGGGGATCCGACAGTGCGCCCGTGGTCCTCCAAAGCACGCTGGCGAGACGAGCTCCCTAGCAGATGTGTGTCGACCTCAATGTGTCGCGACGTATCGCACTCATCGCCGGTGCGATGCTCGTCATGGCCGCCCTGCAGAGTGCGGAGGCCGCCGGCAATCGACCGACTGGCACCTCGACGTCGTGCGTCGCAGCGACCCAGCCGTTCTTCACGGCGAGCACCCGAACGCTGACCACAGGAACCCGGCTGTTCGCAGCCTCTATGGACAGCGACACAGCCCAGTTGCTGTCGATGCGCGTTGCAGCCGAAGGCGACGTTGAATCCTCCGATTGGGCGGGAGAACGCGCAACGATCCCGAAGACGAGACAGATCGTCACGGTGAACACGGAGCGCAAGCCGGTCGCGTTGTCCGCGCCGGGGCTCGAGTCCATGCGGCGCGGATGGCCTGTCGACCAGGCGCCTCGCTCGTCACCTGCCGTTTTTGTGGGCGCGCCCGCCTTTCGTTATGGACCCCAGATCGAGCGAGGGACCTATGCCGCATTCGCCCTCGCCCACAAAGAACGCCTCCCGATGGTCTACACCGCCGACGGCGTCGTTCACGGATTCAATGCGGCCACCGGCGTAGAAGCCTTCGCATTCGTACCAAGCCCCCTTCTGGATCACCCGGAAAACAGGTCTCAGCGCAGCTTCGATGCCGCACCGGCAACCGCGGACGTGTATCTCGGCGGTGCGTGGCGCACTGTCCTCGTCGGAGGTTTGAACGGAGCCGGGCGCGCCATCTACGCGCTGGACGTGACCGATCCGCGCACTTTTTCAACGGCGCAGAGCCACCCGGCGCAACTCGTGTTGTGGGAACTGAGCGATGCGCAATTGCCCGATCTCGGGTTGACCTACAGCCAGCCGGTCGTGGGGAAGTTACGCGATGGCACCTGGGCTGCCCTGTTCGGCAACGGTTACGGAAGCGCGAACGGTCATGCGTCGTTCTATGTCGTCGACATGGCTTCCGGCAGCGTCATCAGAAGATTCGAACTGACTTCGCCTGCCGAAGAGGACGGGCGATCCTTGTCCAGGCCGAACGGGCTCTCGACTGCAGCTGCGGTGGACACCGACGGCGATCGTGTCATCGACAGCGCATATGCCGGGGACCTGCACGGCAACCTCTGGAAGTTCGATCTGACTGCGTCAGTCAGTGGTGACTGGAAGGTCGCCTTTGCGGGTAAACCGCTCTTTCGTGCGCGCAACGCGCTTGGACAGGCTCAGCCGATTCTCGCCCGGCCTGAAGTCACGCGCGGGCCGCGCGGGCATGGCGTCAGCATCCTCTTCGGCGCGGGTAATGACGAAGCATCGACAGGGATCCCGGAGCGAACGGGACACACGTTTTACGCTGTCGTGGATGCGGATTCTGCCCCGACCGCTGGCAGAGCAAGTCTCCAGGCGCAAACGATCGGACCGGAGATCGCCGTGGAACAGTCGAAGGCCTTCATTCGCGCCCGCATCATCACTGCAGCGACGCCGACGGACCACGGTTGGTATGTAGACTTCGGAGCCGACACCGCGAACTCCCGCCCCGAAGAGCGCATCGCGAGTCTTCCCGCGATCCGCGACGCGAAAGTGATCTTCCGGACGCAAGTGGTACCTTCCGAACCCTGCGCGCCAGCACTCACGTGGACCGTGATTCTGGACCCGCTGCTTGGAGCGGACGGCGCGGAGCTGCGCTCGCCTCTCTTCGATACCAACGACGACGGCCGCTTCGACGAGACGGACAATTCGATCAAACAGCCCGACGGAAGCGTCCGCGTCGCGACGATCAACGCGGTGGCTGCATATACTCCGTCTGTCGCTCACCCGGGGCCGCCCGCAATAGTCACCGCGAATACGGACTCCGGTGCCTGCGTACACTACATATACGGTGCGTCGCCCACGGGGGAAATCCAGCGACTGCCGATCAGTTGCAACTCCCGCACCGTCGGTCGCCAGACATGGCGGCAGCTGCGTTGACCACGCCGCATTGCTGCCTGGGGGGTCGAAAGTAGCGTGGCCACTCGCTGTCGCGCGTCGCCGACGCTCTCCCTACATATCCTTTATCGCGCCGCCTCAATCTTGTATCCTCCGCGCTCGACTCGGCCTGGCAGCTTTTACAAACAAAAGGCTTCCGAGGCGATACCTGCGGGAACAAGCCATAAGTCTCGCGGATTAAGAGGCGTGAAATTTTCGCTCCGGTCCTTTTTTGTCCGACCCAGAAGAAGGGGAAAGAAATCATGAAGAACGTCATCTCCACCACGCTGAAGGCAGGCGTTGCTGCCCTCGTTCTCGTTTCGGCAAGCGGCTGCGTATCGCAGAAGTATGTCGATGAGATCAAGGCGACGGCTGACAAGGCGGTGCAGGACGCCGCAGCTGCCAAGGCTGCTGCTGATGCCGCTGCCAGCGCCGCTCAGTCCGCAAAGTCGTCGGCTGACAGCGCACAGAGCGCTGCCAACCAGGCTCTGCAGGCTGCACAGGCCAGCCAGGCCTGCTGTGACGCGACCAACGAAAAGATCGATCGCGCATTCAAGAAGTCCGTGTCGAAGTAATTCGGCAAGAACTTCCGATCGATTCGAGAACGCCGCGCTCTGCGCGGCGTTTTCTTTTTGGGATCAGGAGGAGCAGTCGCCCGCAGTTTGGGATTTGCGTGCTGCGCCGAGGAACGAGATCGATCGCATGGTCGATCGTTGATGAAAGGCGGACCCCACAGCCTCAGCCATGGACTAACTCGGTGGAAAGGATAGCCTCGAACCGCGGGGCCCGCGCAGCAAGTCTACCAGTCGCGGACGATGGGCCTGGAGAAGAAACTGCCGATGCGTACAAGCCACGTTGCAGCCGTGGCCGCTGCAGCCGCACGTCGACTGCGTGTTACGGAGTATCGACGAGCTGCGATGTCGCGGCGCCCAGCATGACGGGCTCGGGAATTCCCGTTGCACTGTTGAATGCCTGCTCAGCCCGCGCCCAATCGATGGCCACAGTGCGATCCTGCGTTGCAGACACGAGCAGACGCGTGATCTGTGTGAGGCTGTGCAGCTCGCCGACTTCTTCCTGGCCCTGCAGCGGCGCATGCACTTCCATGTAGAGCTCCTGCCCCTTCCAGCCCATCTTGTAAGGCTGATGGATGATTCGCACTGGCGTATTGACGGCGACCATCTTGAAGAACTGTTCGATGTCCTCGGGGTACATGCGGATGCAGCCGTGAGTCACCTGCATGCCCACGCCCGCGGGATTGTTGGTCCCGTGAATCAGATACGCACCGCCGGGAATCCCGAGCCGCATCGCGTAATTGCCGAGCGGATTGTCCGGACCCGCCGGCACTGCCTTCGGCAGCGGACGCCCATCCGCAGCGTGTTCCTTGCGCACCGACTCGGGCGGATACCAGATCGGCTTCGTGCGCTTATCGGTGATGCGCGTCAGTCCCAGCGGCGTCTTCCAGTCCATCTTGCCGACGCTGATCGGATAGGTGACGACGGTAGGCGTCTCATCGCCCTTCACCTTGGGGAAGTAGTAGAGACGATGCTCGGCTAGGCTGACGATGATTCCCTCGCGCGGCGCCTCGGGAAGGATGTATCGCGACGGAATGACGACCTGCTTGCCCTCACCCGGCAGCCATGGATCCACACCGGGATTCGCAGCCACGATCTCCTCGTAACCGACGCCATAGCGACGGCCCATTTCCAGCAGGGTGTCTTCGTACCTGGCCGTGACCGTCTGGATCTCACCGAGAACCGTGTCGGTGCCCACGATGGCATAGGTCGCCGCGGAGGCGGTTCCTGCGAGTGCGAAGCCTGCGAAAAGGCCGATCAGCGCTGAAAATCGATTGGATGACATAAGGTCGAGTCTAGAAAGCTTGGCTCGGGTCTGTCTATGACAACGTCGCGCAAATGCTGCGCAATTCACGTAGAGGCACATGAGATAGCCATCGCTGACAGGCAGAAGTTCCCTCTCCCTGTCGGAAATGCGAGCTATTGCAGCTGCGCTTTCAGCAAGTCGCTGATCTGGGTCGGGACGCCCTTCTGGGCCTCGATCAGCGCGACACGGATCGCATTGCCGAAGGACACGACGTCCGCGCTGCCATGGCTCTTGATGACGACGCCCGTGAGTCCGACCATGCTGGCGCCGTTGTAGCTCCTCGGATCGAACTCGCGGCGCAACGCCCGGATTACGGGCCAGGAGGCGAGCGCACCGAGATAGCGCAGCGGATTGCGCGTGTATTCAGTCTTGAGCGCGCCGACGAGCATGTTGACGAGCCCTTCCATCGACTTGAGGGCCACGTTGCCGGTGAAACCGTCGGTGACGACGACGTCGACCTCGCCCGAGAAGATGTCGTTGCCTTCCACGAAGCCGACGTAGTTGAGCTTGCTCGCGCTGAGCAGTCGCGCCGCTTCCTGCACCACGCTGTCGCCCTTGGTCTCCTCTTCACCGATATTGAGGATGCCAACGCGCGGATTCGCGATGCCGTGCATGTCGGATGCGACGACGGCTCCCATGACAGCGAACTGGAAGAGATGCTCGGCAGTGCACTCCGAGTTCGCACCCAGATCGAGCATCTGCGTATGGCCGTGGCGCGAACGGATTCGCGAGATGATCGCCGGCCGGTCGATGCCTTCGACGGTCTTGAGAACGAACCTGGCCGTGGCCATGAGAGCGCCGGTATTGCCCGCGCTCACGCAGGCGTCTGCTTCACCGGCCTTCACCAGGTCGATGGCGACGCGCATCGACGAGTCCTTCTTCTTCCGCAGGGCATCCTGCGGCTTCTCGTCCATGGTGACGACCTGCGAGGCTTCGCGCAGCGTGATCCTGTCGCCGAACCGCCTGCTGCCATCGCGCAGGTGCGCGTTGATGGCATCGATCTTCCCGACCAGGACGATGCGCAGGTCCCGTTCAAGGGCAAGCGCGTCCAGCGACGCAGGGACGGTCACGACAGGGCCGTGATCGCCTCCCATTGCGTCCACTGCGATCGTGATCGGTCGGCGGCTGGCCAAGGGTGGGAAGGAGTCGTCAAGACAGCGTGCCGCAGGGATTGCGGCACGCTCGAGAATTACTCTTCGGACTTCGTGCGGCTCGCGATGACTTTCTTGCCGCGGTAGAAGCCATCCGGCGTGATGCGGTGGCGCGAATGCGTTTCGCCCGAGGTCTGGTCGACCGACACGGCAGGCTTGCTCAGCTTGTCGTGCGCGCGACGCATGCCGCGGGTAGAGGGGGTTCTTCGGCTCTTCTGGACTGGCATGACTGAATCACTCCGTAAAAATCTTTGTCTGTCGTCGTCGCTGCGATCCGCGCGGCAGGCCTTTCAATGCCCGCGCATCAGATCCCGCAAATTTCCAAAGGGTCGCTGCGTCGTCGGCTTGTCTTCGACCTTCGCGTCTGTCGTCCCTTGCGTCGCTCTCGGCGCATCTTCTGGCGCCGCCGGTGCTTCGGCAACGTCGCAGTCGTCCGCTTCGTGCTTCGGCACGAGCGGCAATGCCAGCAGTGCCTGATCTTCGGTCAGCGTCAGCAGATCGACGTGCGCCGGATCCGCTACGATCGCCTCGTAGTTCGCGGGCTCCTGTTCCAGATCGGCCTCGGTGCGAACGAGGGCCACCTGAAACTGCTCCTGCAACTGCCATTCGAACGGTCTCATGCAGCGCTGACAAGTCAGCACGACGACACCCTCGAGCTCGCCATCGATAGCGACGCGACCTTCGAGCTGCGAGAACCCGAAAATAGCGGTGAAGGCCGTGCCGTCCTGCGCACCCGCCTCACGCAACCGCTGCATTTCAGCTGCGGTGTAACGGCGCTCGATCGTGGTTCCCGCGTGCGCGCAGATCGTGGCGTCGATGGTGTTGCCGGCCGAGCCGGTCTTGACGCCCTTGTTGACGCCCTGGGGTCGCGACATGGGGCGCGTATACTAGCGGCGACCCCCCGGGCTGTCAAAAGAAAAAGCCTGATAAATGCTTGTTTTTCTAGGAGATCGCCTGTCGATCCCCGGGTAATAAAAAGCTCGAACCGGAGTGTTTACGTCAATGTCCCGTCTCTCCGCCCCGTCCGCCCATCCCCGACTCGTCCTGGCGTCGACCTCCCAGTACCGCCGACAGCTGCTGGAACGCTTCGGTATTCGCTTTACCGTGGCGGCTCCAGATGTGGATGAGTCAGCCCTGCCGGGCGAAACCCCGATCGACCTGGTCGCCCGCCTCGCCCGCGCCAAAGCGGAGGCCGTCGCCCACCGGCACCGGGGCAGCGTGGTCATCGGATCGGATCAGCTCGCCGTCTTCGGGCGGGAAGTCATCGGCAAGCCGGGAAACCCCGAGCGGGCAATCGAACAGCTGCGGGCGTTCAGCGGCCACAGCCTGACCTTCTACACGGCCGTGCACCTGGTTCATTCCGACACCGGCGCCAATGAAGGTCACCTGGACCACACGACCGTTCACTTCCGGAAACTGACCCACGAAGAGATCGATCGCTACGTGGCTCGTGAGCGACCGGTCGGCTCGGCAGGCGCCTTCAAGGTCGAGGGCCTGGGCATCACGCTCTTCGATCGGATCGAAACGCAGGACCCGACAGCATTGATCGGACTGCCGCTCATCTGGGTTTCCGCGGCGCTGCGACGGGCAGGATTTCAGCTGCCCTGATCGTCACGCGCAGGCGATCGTCGTTCTCGCGAAAGCGGGAATGACGGACGCGCTACGCCTTCCCCTTCCTGGCGCCCCGCGACCCCGCCTCCGCCCCCAGTCGATCCAGAACCGACTGGAGTTCCTCGGACAGCGGCGCCGACACCGTGAACGGCTCGCCATTGCGCTCGAACGTGAGCGAATGGGAATGCAGGAACATACGGTTCAATCCAAACGGCTTGAGCAACGCATCCTTCTCGCGATCACCGTACTTCTCATCGCCCGCAACCGGATGTCCCGCGTGCGCGGCATGGACGCGAATCTGGTGAGTCCGGCCGGTACCCAGATTGACGTCGAGCAGTGTCGCCAGCTTCGCGAAATACTGCACGGGCGTGAACGTGGTGATCGCTTCCTGCCCTTCCGCATGTACCCGAACGACGCGTTCGCCGCCTTGTTTCAGGTTCGTTTTCAACGGCAGGTCGATGGTCTTCGCACCGTACGGCCAGCGACCGACCACCAGCGCAAAGTAACGCTTCTCCATGTCCCGCTCGCGCAGTTTGGCGTGCAGATCCCGCAACACCGCTCTGCGCTTGGCGATCAGCAGGCAGCCACTCGTTTCTCGGTCGAGTCGGTGCACGAGCTCGAGCTCTTTCAGTTCCGGATGGGCCGCCCGCAGAGCTTCGATCACGCCGAAACTCAGACCGCTGCCTCCGTGCACGGCAACGCCAGCGGGTTTGTTCACCACGATGAGATCGCGATCTTCATGGATCACCGCGGCGGTAATGAAATCGCGCAGGGATCGTGACGGCGCATCTGTCTGTTCGCGGGGTTTGATCCGGACGGGCGGCACTCGCACCCGGTCGCCGATCGCGAGCCGGTACTCGGGGCCTATCCGGGAGCTGTTCACCCGCACTTCGCCGCTGCGCAGGATCCGATAAACGAGGCTTCGCGGCGCGTCCTTCAGAACCCGCAGCAGGAAGTTGTCGATCCGCTGTCCGGCGTCTCCTTCCTCGGCCGTCACGTAGGCGACTTTCGGTGCTGCTGGAGGCGCCGAGGGAATCGATCCGCCCTGCGTCGGCGAAGGCGCGCCTGTCTTCTCGCGCGGTTTCGGGGGTATTCGATCTCGGGACGGCAAAGTGGTGTAAGCCATTGATTGAGAAAAGATGGCCTGCTATATTCCACCGCGATTTTTCGCTGTGTCCGCAGGTCACCCCAACAACTGACCTGCCGGACTCAGGCACCAACGCAGCGCTAAGGCCAATGTCCCCTGCGGATTCGCAAGGGGGTCAACCGCAAGGGCGCTGCATCTTAGTTGGTCCTGACGGGATCTGCCTCTGTCGAGATCCATGGACGATGTCCGCGCCGATCGTCGAAGACTCTGCTCCGACCGGCGCCTGCAGGTTTGGCGCGATCGAATGATCGCACTGCCCCGCTCCTCATCTCCTGGACCGCCGGTTCATCAGTTCCCGTCGATGGACCATCGCTCGGCCGCGCGAACGGCGATGCCGGACCCGCAACTCGGGATCCGGGTCGACGAAAGCGCCCATGAGCGGGCCCTTGAGGCATGAGTGGCAGGATTAAAACAAAGCGCGGTCCCACAACCTGCGCCAGTAACCGTCGGATGACCTCCATTTCCGATCAATCCTTTGCTCCTCCGCTGGCGTCCGCCTGGCGCGATTGCATGGCCCTTGGATATTCAGAAGGGTCTCATGAAGCGAATGCTCGTCAATGCAACTCAGGAAGAAGAGTTGCGTGTTGCACTGGTTGATGGACAGAGAATTTACGACCTCGATATCGAAATCCCCTCCAAAGAACAGAAGAAATCCAACGTCTACAAAGGACGCATCACCCGCGTCGAACCCAGCCTCGAAGCCTGCTTCGTCGACTACGGCGCGGAGCGTCATGGCTTCCTGCCGCTGAAGGAAGTCTCGAAGGAGTTCTTCAAGAACGGCGGTGCGCCGGGCAACCGCAACATCCGCGAGCTGCTCGATGAAGGCCAGGAGCTGCTGGTCCAGGTCGAAAAGGAAGAACGCGGCAACAAGGGCGCAGCGCTGACCACGTTCATCAGCCTCGCGGGCCGGTTCCTGGTCCTCATGCCCAACAACGCCCGCGCAGGTGGCGTTTCCCGACGTATCGAAGGCGAAGACCGCGAGCAGCTGCGCGAAGCACTCGACCAGGTCCAGATTCCCGACGGCATGGGCGCGATCGTCCGCACGGCGGGTGTCGGTCGCTCCGCCGAAGAACTGCAGTGGGACCTGGATAACCTCAAGGAAGTCTGGAACGCCGTTTCCCAGGCAGCAGAGGGCCGCCCCGCCCCGTTCCTGATCTACCAGGAATCGAAGGCGATCATCCGGGCGCTGCGCGATTACCTCGCCGACGACATCGGCGAAATCCTGGTCGACAACCAGGAAGTGTTCAACGAAGCGCAGCAGTACATGCAGCGCTTCATGCCGGCGAGCCTGCGCAAGCTGAAGCTCTACGAAGACTCGGTGCCGCTCTTCACGCGCTTCCAGATCGAGAACCAGATCGAGTCGGCACACTCGCACAAGGTCAACCTGCCGTCCGGCGGCTCGATCGTCATCGACCCGACGGAAGCGCTGGTCTCCATCGACATCAACTCCGCCCGCGCAACCCGCGGCGGCGATATCGAAACGACCGCACTCAACACCAACCTGGAAGCTGCCGACGAAATCGCGCGCCAGCTGCGCTTGCGCGACCTGGGCGGCCTGATCGTCATCGACTTCATCGACATGGAGTCACAGAAGAATCAGCGTGCCGTCGAGGATCGGCTGCGCGATGCGGTGAAGCAGGATCGCGCCCGCATCCAGATCGGCCGGATTTCCCGGTTCGGTCTGCTCGAGCTCTCACGTCAGCGCCTGCGGCCGTCGATCGGCGAAGCTGCACACATCAACTGTCCGCGCTGCAACGGCATGGGAACGATCCGCGGCGTCGAGTCGCTGGCGCTCGCCCTGCTCCGCCTGATCGGCGAAGAAGCGCGCAAGGACCGCACCGTCAAAGTCATCGCGCAACTGCCGGTCGAAGTCGCCACGTATCTCATGAACGAGAAGCGTGACTGGCTCAACAACATCGAGTCCAAGAGCAGCGCCGAAGTCGTGCTGGTGCCGAACAAGTACATGGAAACGCCTGCGTACGAGATCCGGCGCGTTCGCGACGACGAAGCCCAGTTCCCCGAGAACAGCGGCGTCAGCCATCAGATTCCAGTCGCACCGACAGTGACGGTGCAGGAGTCGGCTGCAGTGGTCCGCGAAGCCGCTCCGACCCCCGCCGTCGTGGCCGCCTCGTTGCCGAGCATTCCCGCCCCGGCCAGCATTGCGCTCGAGACCGCTGCTCCCGTCGCGGCTCCGGTGCAACCCGTCGAACAGATCGGCATTTTCGTCAAGTTCTGGCGATTCTTCTTCGGCGGCGCCGGCCGACCGGTCGAAGCGCCAAAGGAAGTGCCGCAGCAGCGCAGTTCGCGCGATGGCCGACGTGATCGTCACGAAGGCCGCCATGGCCGGGATCGGGATCGTGACCGGCACGGACGAGACGGCCGCGATCGCCCGCGTCATGAAGGTAAGGGTGAACATAAGGATCGCCACGGCCACGACGCGCGCCGCGACGGTCAGCAACGGCACGATCGCAAGCCGCGCGAACAGGGCGGCGAATCGCGCCACGAAGGCCAGAAGCAGGCGCAGGCACGCACGCAGCAGCCTCAGGGCCAGCAGCGGCCCGATCAACGTCCTGAGCAGCGCCCGGACCAGGCGCAGCAGACACCGCGCCCTGAACGGCCTGCGGGTCCTGATCAAGCTGCTGCCGTAGGCGGCGATGGGCAGCGTGGCGAGCGTTCGGGGCGCAGCCGTCGTGGACGCCGTCGTCGTGGCGGTCGTGGTCGCGGAGACGATGCGGGTGGAGCTGGCGCAGTAGTCGGCGGTGCGGGCGGCGAATCCGCCGAAGCACCGCGCGAGTCATCGGGCGAATCGCACGAGCCTCGGCCCTCGCAGCCGCGCGCAGAAGCGCCCCAGCAGAGTTTCGATCTGCCGGCGCCAAGCAGTCACGAGTCGGCACCGGCTCGCGCGGACACGCCTCCTCCCCCGCCTCCGGCACCGCGGGCCGAGAATTCGGATTCGGGAAACGCAGGCAATGCTCCGCGCGGTGACGCTGCTCAGTACACCGTGTGGTCGTCCGGACCGGGCAGCAGCCCGAACTCGTGGGGTGGATCAGGCGGAGCTCGTCGCGACGAGTAAGACCTGATCGGTCTCGTGTCGAAATCAGAAGGGCCAGCATTGCTGGCCCTTCTTGTTTGTGGTGCGTTGTCGATGCTCTCGCTACTGCCGGCCAGAGCGCTGCAGCACTTCGCTCAACAGCCCATCCGCAGCCTGCTCCAGCAAGTCGAGCACTTCTTCGAATCCCTTCGGCCCGCCGTAGTAGGGATCCGGAACCGCATTGCGTCCCGTATGCGGCGCATAGCTCATCATCAGCGCCAGGCGATGGTGCTGCGATCGATCGAACAAGTTCCGCAGCTCGCCCAGGTTCTGCTCGTCCATCGCCACGATGAGATCGAATCGGTCGACGTCATGCCGTTCTACGACACGAGCACGAAGTCTGGAAAGATCGACACCGCGACGCCGCGCCGCCTCGACGGCTCGCGGATCGGGCGGCTCACCGACGTGATAGTCATGCGTGCCCGCGGAGTCCACCTCGATCAGGGACTCGAGCTGACGCTCCGCCAGCAACCGACGGAATACCCCCTCTGCCGTAGGAGAGCGGCAGATGTTGCCCATACAGACGAAGAGGATGCGCATATGACCTGACTCTTGCGGGGACAGCGTACGAGCCATTGTACGAGCGCCGCCAATGGAAACCGAGGCTCGATCCGTCAGCCGAAACCTTAGGTAGAAGGCCGCACTACAGTCCGCGCCGGTGCCGACCGACAATTGACACAACAACAAGGCATTGGGGGTTCCCCTATTCGCGATTTCCATCTGTCCATGCAGGCCGCTGCATGAGCGACGCATCCGTCCCGCGCACGATCGCCGAAGGACATCGCGTCGCATCGACGACGCGCCCTGACTTTCCCAAAGGTACCGTGCTCAAGATCCTCGACCAGGGATACGTGCTCGTGCGGTGGGATGGCGATGTCCTGGAGACCGCGCACCATCGCGATCTGATGCGCATCGACGCTGATCAATAGCAGTCAGGCGAGCTGCGCCCGGACCCGCTCGAGATCCTCCGGCGTGTCGACGCCGACGCCAGGAACCTGGCTCGCAATGCCGACGATGATCTGCATCCCTGCCTGCAGCGCACGCAACTGCTCGAGCCTCTCGAGGACCTCGAGATCGCTCGGCGGCAGCGCCGTCATCGCACGCAGCGCACCCACCCGATACGCATAGATTCCAAGATGTCGCTGTGCGCCGAGGATGCTCGTCTGGCTCTGCAATCCCTCACGCGCGCCGTCGCGATGCCACGGAATCGGTGCCCGACTGAAATAGAGCGCAGCCCCGCCTCTCGCGGTCGTCACCTTCACGACGTTCGGGTCCATGAACTCATGCAGACTGGTGATGGGAGTCGAGAGCGTCGCGATGTGCGCACGCTCATTCTGTTCGAGGAGCGTGGCAACCTGATCGACGAGCGCGGGAGGCAACTGAGGTTCATCGCCCTGCACGTTCACGACGATGAGATCATCGGGCCAGTTCCGCTGGTCTGCGACCTCGGCGATACGATCCGTGCCGGATTGATGATCTGCTCGCGTCATCACGCCGATATTTCGGCCCAACGCATCGACCGCCAGCTCCGCGACACGCGCGTCGTCCGTCGCGACCAGTACTTCTGAAGCGCGGCTACGGCTTGCGGCGGCGATCACCCACTGGATCATCGGCTTGCCCGCAATATCGGCGAGCGCCTTCGCGGGCAGCCGTGTGGAAGCGTAGCGCGCGGGAATGACAACCTTGAACGACATGACGACGCCCGTCTCAGCTCTTGAGCAATTCGTCCTGGGGCTCGAGGCGTTGCGCCTCTTCTTCGAGCATGACGGGAATATCGTCGCGTACCGGATACGCGAGCCGATCTGCACGGCAAACCAGTACCTGCTTCGCCCGCGAGTACTGCAGCGGGCCTTTGCACACGGGGCAGGCAAGAATATCGAGGAGCTTCGTGTCCATGACGCGAGCTTACCGCGTCCCGGCGTGAGATCGCATTACAGTCTCGATCAGCCGGCCGACACGCGCACTGTCTTCGGGACTGATCACCGTTTCCAGCCGAACGGCCCAATGGCGTTCGTCGGCCCAGATCCGGCATTTCACGGCGTCCTTTTCCGTCATCAACACCGGGGCGCCGTCATCGAACACGATGTCCTCGCGATTCAGTGCGACATGATCCGGATGCGGATGCTCGATGATGTCGAGTCCCACATCGCGAAGACTCATGAAGAACGCCTGCGGGTTGCCGATACCCGCGATAGCGTGCACACGGGTGCCGCGAAACGATTCGAGCGACCGGGCCGTGCGTGTCGCGAGCCCGATCGCATCGCCGATGTGCGCCTGGGCGACGATCTCTGCAAGGCCGGCTACGAGCGGCTGGGACGGCGAAAGAGAACGCTGCGTCCTCACGAGCAGGTCGACGGATCGCAGTCTCGACACCGGCTCCCGCAACGGTCCCGCCGGCAACAGCAATCGATTGCCGAAGCCGCGCTGCGCATCCGCAACTGCGATCTCTGCATCGCGGCCAAGACGATAGTGCTGCAGCCCATCGTCGCATACCACGATCTCTGCGCCGAGTTCGATGGCCCGGTTCGCTGCGGCAATCCGATCAGGCCCGGCAACGACGATCGCTCCCGTTCGCATCGCATGCAGAACGGCTTCGTCGCCCACTTCACTGGTCGGCGTATCCGCATGGACATCGCGCGGCCAGTGAGCAGAGTCTCCGCCATAGCCCCGCAGGACGACACCGACCCGCCGCCCTTGCGACTGGAGGAACTGCGTCAGCCACATCACGAAAGGTGTCTTGCCCGTGCCGCCCACTGTGATATTGCCGACCACGATGACCGGGCGGCTCACACGGTAGGCACGCAGTATGCCGCTGCGATAGCCGATGCGCCTCACGGCGGCAACCAGGCGGAACAGCAGGGAAAGCGGCAACAAGACTATCAGCAGCCAGCGGGACCGTCCCTCGTACCACAATCGCTGCAGCGTCAGGTCGCCTTGCGAAGCCATGCGGTCAGACGTTGAACTGCATGCGGTACAACGTAGCGTACTGGCCGTCGAGCGCCATCAACTCGGCATGCGTGCCCGACTCGACGATGCGTCCCGCGTCCATCACGACGATGCGATCCGCCTTCTCGACTGTCGACAGCCGGTGGGCGATAACGAGCGTAGTGCGGTTGTGCATCAACTGCTCCAGCGCACCCTGAATGACCCGCTCGGATTCCGTGTCGAGCGCTGACGTCGCCTCGTCGAGAATCAGGATCGGCGCGTTCTTCAGCAGCGCCCGCGCAATCGAAATCCGCTGGCGCTGGCCGCCCGAGAGGAGCACGCCGCGATCGCCGACGACTGT
>JACZCZ010024517.1_pt1 | contig 29344 bp, 24 predicted proteins | sample 8641811 | NCBI WGS metagenome assembly JACZCZ01 (sample SAMN15324610, study PRJNA640507) | soil metagenome | isolation source: intercropping peanut in the first line | place: China: Luxin town, Laibin City, Guangxi Province | collected 2019-07-25 | depth 10cm m | reverse complement strand
GCGTTCCACAAGGAAGGCGCATACAAGTATCTCGGTTTGGGATTTGGCAACCGACCTCGGAGCTCCCACGGCGGCGTTAGCGTTGCCTAGAAACCAACGGGCAAGGTCGGGCAAACAATGGTGACGCGACGATGCACCGCAAACGTCATACCCGTCCAAACTCCTCATAGAACCAACACTCGGCTTCGCGGTCCGGATTGTTCTCAGGCCGAAATCTGAAATAGTGACCGTAGTCTTTCGGCTGAAATTTGAATGCTGTGTAACTGGGATGCTCTGTCGGGCGCATCGAGACGTCCATCCTCGCCGCCCCCGGCTGCAACTTCCGACGCCTGCTCGCCCGGTTCAGGCTTCTCTTGCGCTTGGTCCTGGGAAGCTTCTACCGGCCTGTGATCAATCAATCCGCTTGAATGCCGGATAGTTCACAGGCGACGTCACCAGTTCAGTCGCAAGGATGATCTCACAGGTTGAGATCATAGCTGGTGCTGCGACCTCCGGCGGGGCTCCTCTTCAATGCGCCTTTGTCGACCAGGTCCTGCATGTCGCGATGCGCCGTGTCCTGCGAGCATTTGGCAAGCTTGGCCCATTTCGAGCTGGTCATCTTACCCTCGAAGCCGTCCAGCATTCGGTTGAGCGCTTTGATCTGGCGCGCGCTGAGCCCGGCCTGCGCGAATCGTTTCCAGAACTTCGCCTTGTGCATGACGCTGGATAGCGCGGTGTCCGAATCTGCGAGGGCGCGTTCGAGGCAACGGAGAAACCATTCGTACCAGCGCGTGACGTCCAGCGCTCCTTGTTGAGACTGTTCGAGGACGTCGTAGTATGCCTTCCGCTCATGCCGGATCCGGCTCGACATGCTGTAGAAGCGCTGCGAGCTTTCTTCCGAGCGCGCCAGCGCCAGGTCGGCGATGGCACGCGCGATGCGGCCGTTGCCGTCCTCGAACGGATGGATGGTGACGAACCAGAAATGCGCCAGCCCTGACTTGAGAACCGGATCCAGCTCGGCCTCCGCGTTGAACCATTTCAGGAAGGCCTTCATTTCAGCGACAATGCGCTCCGCCGGCGGCGCCTGGTAATGCACGCGTTCTCGCCCCATCGGCCCCGAGACGACACGCATGGGCCCCTCGGCATCATCCCGCCAGGAGCCTACCTTGATCCGGGCCATGCCGCTGCGTCCTGTCGGGAACAAGGAGGCATGCCAGCCGAGGAGCCGTTTGGCTGTGAGCGGCTTGTGGAAGTTCTGCGTGGCGTCGAGCATCATCTCGACCACACCCTCGACATTGCGATCCGCGGGGACCAGGCCGGCGATGTCCATGCCGAGGCGCCGCGCGATTGACGAGCGCACCTGATCGGCGTCCAGGCGCTCGCCTTCGATCTCGCTGGACTTGATCACGTCCTGTGTGAGCGTGTGGAGTTGGGCTTCCTGCTTGAGGCGGAAGCCGAGGCCCTCCATGCGGCCCAGCAGGCGCCCCTGGGCGTGGCGAACGGTGGCCAGCTTGGCGACGATCCGATCGGTCTGCCAGGTGAAGTCCGGCCAGCCCTTGCGCTCCCAGATATACATCCAAATCTCCGCATGAAAAGCGGAGATTATAGGTGATATTCTCCGCAGGCGAAAGAGTTATTCACCGCAGAAAATGCAGAGATTAAAGTTGCTTTTCTCCGCATAACCTGAGCCTGGCGATGCCCGAAAAATGCCTCATATGGGCTGGACTAGGCCACAAGCCGTGACGCGGTCCTGAGATACGGTTTAAATTTTCCCGTGCCAAATCAGTAAGTTGTCGGCAGTCTCCGCGACCTCCTGGACCTACTGGCGCCCCAGCCGGACATCCGTTCATGTTGGGTGCGGCCGTAATCGGGGGAACCGCCTCGCTTCGTCTCTGCGCTGTTCCGGCGCCTGCCACACACTCGACGTGGCGACCTTTCTGAAAGTTCAACCTGAGACATTCCCGGCGCCAAGCACATCTCAAGGACTGCCTTGGGCAAATGAGTTGTGCCGCTTCAGCCTTCTCATGAAGCGCTTTTCTTGCTTCCCGGCTGTCGTGCCCTGCCGTCCTCACCCGTGCCATTTGTTTCCATGCCCTTTGCTGGCCTATTCAGCTCAGGGTGAGTCTGGACCTCATCTCACGCGGATATAATATCTATTGTTTATTCAATATCTTATCATAATTCTGACTACTTAAATTTATAGTGTCGACACGGTGTTGACAGAAGGGATGACGCTTCGGTATCGTGCCCCGCATTGGACGTGAGGTAAGTAGATGGTCCGAAAGTACGATCTTTGGGTTGGGGGAGAGTGGCAGCCGACGTTTTCCGGCGAAGCCATCACCAGGACAGCACCCGCCGATGGAAAGGAAATCGCCGCATACGCCGCCGGCGACGCGCGCGATGTCGACGTCGCAGTGCGGGCGGCTCGACAAGCTTTCGACAGCGGAGTTTGGTCTCACCTCGCGGGCGCCCAGCGCGCGACCATTCTGAATCGATGGGCAGACTTGATGTTGTCCAAGTTGGATGACCTGTCGCTGATCGAGGCTGAAGAGGCAGGAAAGCCGATCAAAGCGGCGCGTGGGGAACTCGAATACTCGATCGATCTGACGCGCTATGCAGCCTCCCTGGCCTGGGAGATTCCAGGGCGCGTTCAAAACCACAGCGGGCTCGACAAGCTGGGGCTGGCAACCTACGAGCCGCGCGGCGTCGTCGGCATGATCCTGCCTTGGAATTTTCCGGCGGTCTGCCTGTTCCAGAAACTGCCCTACGCCTTGGCCGCAGGATGCGTCGCCGTCATCAAGCCGGCCGAGTTCACCTCGGGCACAACACTGGAGGTTGCCGCCTTGGCGCATGAAGCGGGCGTTCCCGCAGGCATCATCAACGTTGTGTCGGGAAAGGGCTCGGTGGTCGGACGTGCGCTGGTCGAGCATGACGATGTCGACATGATTTCGTTCACCGGATCCACGGTCGTCGGGCGGGAAATCGCGCAGCAGGCCGGCGCCCGGCTGAAGCATGTTGCGCTTGAGCTCGGTGGGAAGGGAGCCAACATCGTCTTTGCGGATGCCGATCTTGAGGCGGCTCTCGACGGTGCCCTCGCCGGATTCACCATCAACAAGGGCGAAGAATGCTGCGCCGGCAGCAGATTGCTGCTGCAGGACTCCATTGCACCGGAATTCCTCCGGCGGCTGGTTGAGAAGGCGCAAGCCGTGCGTGTCGGCGCGCCAAGGGAGGAGGGGGCCGAGATGGGTCCCCTGATCCACGCGCGCCAGCTCGAGCGGGTGGAAGCCTATGTCGCGAGTGGCGTCAAGGAAGGCGCGCGCCTGCTGACCGGCGGCCGTCGGCTGACGGATGGCACGAAGCGAGACGGCTGCTTCTTCCCGCCGACGGTGTTCACCGATGTCACGCCGGACATGACCATCTTCCGCGAGGAGATCTTCGGCCCCGTCGTCAGCGTCATCACCTTCAAGTCCGTCGAAGACGCCATCGCCATCGCGAACCAGACCAAGTACGGCTTGGCGAACGGTGTGTGGACGCGGGACATCAACAAGGCCATGACCGTCGCGCGCCGCATCAGGAGTGGCACGGTCTACGTCAACACCTATCTCGAGACCATTCCGCAGCTGCCGTTCGGCGGCATGAAGGAAAGTGGAAAGGGGCGCGAGAACGGGAGGGAAGGGCTGCTCGAGTTCATGGAGACCAAGGCGATTTTCATGAAGATCGCGGCGTCTGCGTAATCAGGTTGAGAAGGCCGATCATGGCAAGAAGGGCGAGCAAGCGAGGGCGCAAGATCGACGGGGAGAAGCCCGCGATCGCCCATGATCGGACGGCACCGAAGAAGGGCCCAAAAGGCAGCAATGTTGGCTCGACATATGAGCTTCTGCGCAACGAGATCGTCTCGATGCAGCTGCGCCCGGGTGAGGTCCTGGATGAGGTGGGCCTGTCAAAGCGGCTCAAACTGTCCCGCTCGCCCATCCGGGAAGCCCTGATCCGGCTTGCCAGCGAAGGGCTGGTGACCGTCCTGCCGAACCGGAGCACGGTCGTTTCCACCCTCGATCTGCAGTCGGTGCCAAAGTTTCTCGATGCGCTCGAGCTGATGCAGCGCGTGGTCACGCGGCTTGCCGCGCTCAACTGGACGGCTGAGCAGCTCGCGAAGATCAAGGGACACGAGGCGGATTTCCTGGACTCCCTTCGCCAGGGTGATCTGGGCCGCATGCTCTCCGCCAATTACGACTACCACATGGCAATCGCCGCCGCGGCCGACAACCGGTATTTCTCGACGCTCTACGGGCGTCTGCTGGACGAGGGAAAACGCCTGCTGCGGAAGAATTTCGACCTGGAGGTGATGACCAAGGGGCGAGTCGAATCCGTCCTGGTTCGGGAGCACGCCGACATTACGATGGCCATAGAGAACAGGGACGCCGACGAAGCCGAAAGACTCGGCTATCTGCATGCCGTCCAGTTCCGTCGCCGCGTGCTTCAGTTCCTCGAAACCTCGGAAGCGGGCCGGATGACCGTGGCCTTCGACCAAGGCGAACGCAATCCGGGGCTGTCGTCATGACCCAGGATGCCGGTCGCATCGTTCTGGTGAGTGGCGCGACGACCGGGATCGGCTTTGCGACGGCGGAGGCGTTCCTCCAAGAGGGCGCCACGGTGATCATCACCGGCGCCAATGACGCGCGCCTGACGCGGGCAAAGACCGAGTTGGGCGAACGCTGCCACGCCTTCCTCGCGGACAATGCACGCCTGGAGGCTTCGAAGGCGCTTGCGGATTTCTGCCGGGACAGGTTTGGCCGTATCGATGTCCTGATCGCCAACGCGGGAATCTGCCTGGGTAGCACGATCGTGGACGTGACCGAAGCCGAATACGACCGCGAGATGGACATCAACCTCAAGGGCACCCTGTTCCTCATTCAGCATTGCGTCCCGCTCATCCCGAGTGGTGGGGCGATCGCGATAACCACCAGCGGGAACGACGACCAGGGCATCCCGGGGCAGCTCGTGTATTCGGCGACCAAGGCCGCGCTCCGCTCCGTCGTTCGCACGCTGGCGGCCGAGCTGGCGCCGAGGGGTATCCGCGTCAACGGCGTGGCGCCGGGGCCGATCGACACGCCGATCTTCGACAAGGCGCTGCCGGATCCGAAGGCGGCCCAGGCCATGCGCGAATTCGAGGCGGGTCTCCCGGCGCTGAAGCGCCTTGGCAGGCCCTCGGAGGTCGCAGATGCCTTCGTCTATCTCGCCGGGCGGAAGGCCAGCTTCATCACCGGTGCCAATCTGCGTGTCGATGGCGGCTGGGTTGACATCTGACAGCGAAGGCTCGCGCTCGCGCGATGCCTGAAGAGGGTCTGCCGCGGCGGATCGCACGACAGTTCTTGGGAGGCTGCAGAATGCGTTGGAAGCGCACCTTGTCCGTGGTGGACTGTCATGCCGAAGGCGAAAGCGGCAAGGTCATCATTGGCGGCGTCGGCCAGGTGCCAGGCGAGACCATGTTCGACAAGCGCGTCCATCTCGAAACGAAGATGGACGACATTCGCAAGCTCGTGCTGTTCGAGCCGCGCGGCGCAGTCTGGCACAACGCCAACATCATCCTGCCCAGCAACAATCCCGAAGCCGCCATGGGTTTCGTGATCCTGGAATCGACGGAGTATCCCGCGATGTCCGGATCCAACACCATGTGCGTCGCGACGGTGTTGCTCGAGACCGGGATCTTGCCGATGCAGGAGCCGGTCACGGAGTTCTTTCTGGAGTCTCCGGCGGGCCTTATCAAGGTTCACTGCGACTGCAAGGATGGCAAGGTCACCCGCGTCCGTCTGACCAACCAACCCGCCTTCTGCTACTACCTCGATACGAAGATCGAGGTTCCTGGCCTGGGAACATTGCGGGTCGATATCGCCTATGGCGGCATGACCTATGTCGTGGTTGAGGGCAAGGACGTCGGCGTGAAGATCGAGCCTTCGGAAGCGCGCGACTTGTGCGATCTGGGGCAGAAGATCAAGACGGCCGCCGCGGAGCAACTGGCTGTCGAGCACCCGGAGAATCCGGCCATTCCCGGCATCACGCAAACCGAGTTTGTCGGGGACCTGCGGCGCGAGGGCAATCAGCTCATCTCGCGCAACGCGGTCATCGTCTCTCCCGGTCGATGCGATCGATCCCCTTGCGGCACCGGCTCCTCGGCGCGCCTGGCGGTCCTGCATGCGAAGGGGCAGATGCGCGAGGGCGACACGCTGGTTCATGAGTCGATCATCGGCAGCAAGTTCCATTGCAAGATCGAGCGGACCGCCAAGGTCGGTCGCTATCCCGCGGTCGTTCCCAGCATTGCCGGGCAAGTGTGGATCAGCGGCCTCTACCAGATCGGCCTCGATCCGACAGACCCATATCCAGAGGGTTTCACCCTCTCAGATACATGGTTCAAGGCGATCTAAACGATTTCAAGGACAGCAAGATGACGATGAAACTCGAAGGTGTAATCACGGCCATTGTGACGCCGTTCGATGCCAAAGAGAACGTTGATTTCGATGCTCTGGGCCGGCTGCTGGAAGACCAGATGGCCAATGGTATCAGGGGGTTTGTGCCGTTGGGATCGACGGGCGAATATTACGCCATGAACGCGGACGAGAAGGCGAGTGTTCTCAAGTTCGTCAAGGAGGTGGTCGGAAATCGGGCGCAGCTGATCGCCGGCGGCAATGCCGGGTCGACACGGGAAGTAATTCAGAATGTCGGCACGGCCAGGGAACTGGGCTATGACACGGTGCTCTTGGCGCCGCCCTACTACTCGCTTCCCTCCCAGCTCGAATTGACCGCCCATTACCAGGCAATCCTTGCCGCGGTCGATGTCGATCTCATTCTCTACAACTACCCGCCGCGCGTCGGCGTCGAGATCGGCTTCGAGGTCATGGATGCGTTCCGCTCGAACAAGCGGGTCATCGCGGTGAAGGAAAGCAGCGGGTCCCTGGCGCGCGCCATCGATATCCGCACCCGCTATGGCGACGACTACCAGCTGTCCTGCGGTAGCGACGATGTCGCGCTGGATTTTCTGATCTGGGGCGCCGGCAGCTGGATCTGCGGCCCTGCCAATTGCTTTCCGAAGCAGACGGTCGAGGTGGTGTCGGCGCACGCCGCGGGCGATTTGTCGCGTGCCCAAGCGGCGATGCGCAAGCTCTACCGTGCGATGGCGAGCCTGGAATCCGGGAAGTTCGTCCAGAAGGTCAAATACGGCTGCGAACTGGCGGGCATCAAGTGCGGCCTTACGCGCATGCCCTTGCTGCCTCTGACCAATGAGGAGAAGGCGGATTTCCGGTCTGCGTATGAAGCGGCCGTAGCATAGCGCACCCGAGGGCGACGGTCATGGCGAAGCAGGAATACGACTACATTGTGATCGGCGGAGGTTCCGCCGGCTGCGCCGTCGCCGCCAGGTTGTCGGAAGATCCTGGCGTCTCCGTTCTATTGCTGGAGGCCGGGCCGGCCAAAGGCGGGCTGTTCGATTTCTGGAAGATCGAGATGCCGGCCGCCTTCGACAATGTCTGGCGCAACCCACGATTCAACTGGATGTACGAGGGTGAGCCGGAGCCGACGATGCATAACCGTCGGCTGTTTCAGCCGCGCGGCAAGGTTCTCGGCGGATCGTCCGCGATCAACGGCATGTGCTTCATCCGCGGCCATGCTCTCGATTTCGAGCGATGGGTGCGGGAGGGAGCGGCCGGCTGGTCGTGGCGAGAGGTGCTTCCCTATTTCAAGCGTCTCGAGACCTGGGAGGGCGGCGAGACGCTCCATCGCGGTGGCTCCGGACCGGTTCATGTGCAAAAAGGCCCCTGTTCGGAGGCCTTGCATGCGATGTTTCTGCAGGCGGGAGAGCAAGCGGGATACCCCTATTCCGACGACATCAACGGCGCGCATCAGGAGGGGTTCGCGGCGTTCCAGCAGAACGTCAACAAGGGCGTGCGGGCTTCCACGGCGCAAGCCTATATCAGGCCGGCAGCCGGCCGCAGAAACCTGGCCGTCAGAACGGGTGCGCTGGCCCATCGCCTGCTGATCGAGGGCAATCGGGTCGGGGGCGTTGCCTACAGCGACGCATCGGGGAATCAGGAGGCGCGCGCCGCCCGCGAAGTCATCCTTTCGGGCGGGGCCGTCAATTCGCCGCAGCTGTTGCTCCTTTCCGGCATCGGCCCCGCGGACGAACTGCGGGAACTGGGAATCGATGTGCGGGTCGACCTGCCGGGTGTCGGCAAGAACCTGCAGGATCATCCCCTGGTCTACATGAAGTGGGTGATCGACAAGCCGATCTCGATGAGCCGCTACATGCGGCCGGACCTCATGGCCTATGCCGGCGCACGGTGGCTGGCCTCGCACAGCGGTCCCGGCACGTCGCACATCACCGAGACCTGTGCTTTTCTCAGCTCCGGCACCGACGTGCCGCATCCCGATATCGAGATTCAATGCCTGCCGGTGGTCATTGACCACGATCACGGCGTGAAGCCCAGCCTGCACGGCTTCACCTATTGCATGGGCCTGACCCGCATCGCAGGAAGCGGGTGGGTCAAGCTGCGATCCAGCGATCCGACGGCGACGCCGCGCATTCTCTCCAATCTGCTTTCCACCGAACATGATCTCGAAGGCATGCGCCGGGCGGTGGAGATCGGACGGGAGATCGCGACCCAACGCGCGTATGCCGGGCTTGGCGTCAAAGAGGTGGATCCCGGTCCGGCAATCCGTTCCCGCAACGAAGTGGACAACTATCTGCGCGCCAATACGGCGGGGGATTTCCACCTTTCGGGGACCTGCAAGATGGGCGGCGATCGGCTTGCCGTCACCGATCCTCAATTGCGGGTGCACGGCATTGAAGGACTGCGCGTCGTGGATGCATCCGTCATGCCCAGCATCGTCAGCGCAAACACCAACGCCACGACGATCATGATTGGCGAGAAGGCCGCCGACATGATCCTGGGTCGGCCGGCTTTGCCTGCGGCGGTGCTGCCGGAGCCGGTGAGGCGAGCCTCATGACCGCCGCTATACCATTGGCAGAAATGGATTTTTCCATAACGAATACGCGTGACGCAACTTTAAGCACATTCCGCATCGACGCGCGCAATCAATCGAATCCCTGCGAAATTGTGAAGTCGAGGGATTTTGCAACAATAACACCCGACAGTGACCGCGGATTTAGATCTTCGCGCTCTCTGTCGACTCAAGAAAAGCACGTCGTCGCGGTCGGCGGGCGAGACGCATCGTCTTCGCCGCGACGAGAAGGCATTGCCGAAAGGTAGTTGGGTCGAGGCATCGATGAACCACAACGTGGTTCAGAGGGGAGCTGGGAAGTGAACCTTTCAAAGCGAATGACGGGAAACCTGCTGGCCGCGCCGGCAACGCTGTACATGGTTCTGTTCTTCGCGATCCCGTGCGTGTTCCTGTTCGTCTACAGCTTCTGGACTTCGTCGAACTACAGGATCGTGCCCGATTTCGTTTTCTCGAACTATCTCGGATCCCTGACGTCCGCCTTGTTCTGGAAGGTGACCGGCAACGCGGTCCTGATCGGTCTGATCACGGCCACTATCACGGTGATCCTTTCCATCCCCGTCGGCTATTACCTGGTCTACGTCACACGCTCGCAAGTGGTCCTCTATCTCATCCTGATCACCTGGTTCTCGAGCTACCTCGTGCGCATCTATGCTTGGCGGACATTGCTTGGCACGAATGGTCTGCTCAATACGGTGTTGCTGGAATTCGGGCTCATCGACGAGCCGATCAGCGCGCTCCTGTTCAGCCGCTTCGCAGTGGCCGTCACGCTCATCCACATCTATCTGCCATTCTGCATTCTCCTGGTCGTGGCCTCGCTGAGCGAGATCAAGAAGGACTTGATCGACGCTTCCCGCGACCTCGGCACCTCGCCGCTTGGCGCATTCTTCAAAGTGGTGGCGCCGAACGCGGCCAACGGCCTGGTCGGCGCCTTCACCCTGACCTTCATTCTTGTCGCAGGCGACTATGTGACGCCGCAGATGCTGGGCGGCGCATCAGGCCAGACGACCGGCCTGCTGATCGCCGACCAGTTCCGCAAGACCGGGAACTGGCCTTTGGGCGCCGCGCAGGCCTTTCTCATGTTCGTCGTCTCGGTCGGTGTCTATTTCGGGATCATCGCACTGGGGCGCGCGACCGGCTTGATCGTCAAACGGCGTTCACCGAAGCGAGGGGAGGCCTGATCCATGCTGCTGCGCATTGTCGTCTGGCTCATCCTCGGCTTCCTCCTCGCGCCGCTGATCCTCATTGTCTTGTTCAGCTTCCACTCCTCGCCCGCACTGTCCTTTCCCTTCCAGGGCTTCAGCCTGCGCTGGTACGAGGATCTCTGGAACAACAAGGAGCTGGGCAGGGCGCTGGTAAACAGCCTGAACATCGCGTTCTTCACCGCGCTCGTGACGCTGGTCCTGGGAACGGGTGCATCACTCGCCTGGCTGCGGATGAGCCGCTGGGGTCGTGTTGGTCTCGAACTGCTGACCATCACGCCTATCGCGCTGCCCGGATTGTTTCTCGGTGTTTCCCTGCTGGTTCTGTTCTCCCAAGCGGCATTCCAGCTATCCACCATCACCATCGTCATTGGTCATGTCCTGCTGGCGCTCCCCATCCTGATTGTTGCCATGAAGGCGCGGCTCGCCTTGTTCGACCCATCGCTCGAAGAAGCGGCGCGCGATCTCGGCGCCAGCCAGAAGCAAACCTTTGGTCGGGTCACTCTGCCGATCATCGCGCCGACGCTGATTTCTTCCGCGGTGCTGGCATTCGCCGTGTCGTTCGACGAATTCGTCGTGACGTCCTTCGTCGCCGGTACCGAAACAACGCTGCCGATGTACATCTGGTCGATGATGCGTCGCACCGTGACGCCGCTCATCAACGCCATCTCAACGTTGGCTTTGCTCTTCTCCATTGCGATTCTGATTGGCGCCTGGCTCATCGGTCACCTCCGACGTCGTTCGGTGATGGCTGATCGAGCCCAGCCATAGGATAGCCTGAGGATGTCCGCCATGAACGCCTCCAACGCCCCCGCTACCCCGGTCATCGAGATTGTCGGCGGTGAGAAGAAGTTTGGGCCAGTCCAGGCTCTGGCGGACGTCAACCTGGACATCCAGCAGGGAGAGATCGTTACGCTGCTCGGCCCAAGCGGCTGCGGCAAGACAACTCTCATGCGCATGATTGCCGGCTTCGAACCGCTGACGTCCGGCACGATCCGGATCGATGGCCGCGACATGGCTGGGCAACCGCCGGAGAAGCGTCCGGTCAACATGGTATTCCAGCGTTATGCGCTGTTCCCGCATCTCGACGTATTCGAGAACGTCGCCTTCGGTCTCAAGGTCAAGGGCATCGGCCAGGCACAGGTCAAGGAGCGCGTGGGCCGCATCCTCAATATCGTGCAGCTCGACAATTTCGCGAACCGCTACATCGACGAACTGTCGGGCGGCCAGAGCCAGCGCGTCGCTCTGGCCCGAGCACTGGTCAACGAGCCGAAGGTCCTGCTGCTCGATGAGCCGCTGGCGGCGCTCGATCTCAAGATCCGGCAGCATATGCTGGTGGAGATGAAGCGCATCCATGCGCAGACGGGCGCCACCTTCGTCTATGTCACGCATGACCAGGACGAGGCGATGATCCTCTCGGATCGTGTCGTCCTCATGGAGAAGGGTCGCATTGTCCAGATCGACCGGCCGGACGTGATGTATGCGAAGCCGAGGTCGCTGTTCGCGGCAAAGTTCCTGGGCGAGACGAATCTGTTCAATGCCACGGTTGAGAGCTCGCGCCAGGATTTCACGACGGCGGTGACCGAAGGCGGCGTGCGCTGCCGCGCGCGAGGCAACGGCCTGGCGGATGGCGGCAAGGTCGTCGTTTCCGTACGGCCGGAATCCATGAGCTTTCAGCGCGGTTCGGAAGACTCGGCGCAGTCAGCATCGGGCGTGGTCAGCGACATCGTCTTCATAGGCAGCCGTTCCTTCTTTTCGGTGACGCTCGATGCAGGCGATATCGTCCGGGTCCAGGTGCAACGCGGTCTGCGTGGCGACCTGCCGAAGATCGGTGACCGAACAACGGTGCATTGGGAAACCGACAGTGTCGTCATGCTCCCACCGCAATAGACATGACGCAAATTGGCGCGGCAACTGCACATTGTCGCGCTCCACAAGAGAGCAGTGCGAAATTGCCATCCACCACCGAACGACCACAATGAAGTCTTGAAACAACACTTAGACAACGGGGAGAGAACGATGAGAAAGATCTGGTCGACTGACGAAATTCTCAAGATGGCGCAGATGAACCGGCGCGCGTTCCTCGGCGGCGCCACCGCCTTGGCCGGTGGTGCGATGATGGGGCCGTTGATGCCCGGCTCCGCGCGCGCCGCTGCTGGCGGCGAGATGCAGATCATCGCCTGGGAAGGATTCCAGCTCACGGATGAGTTGGCCGACTGGCGCGAGAAGAACGGAGTCAGCGTCGAGTTCAGCGCCATGGGTAACCAGGACGACGTGACCGCGAAGTTCAACAACCCGAATCCGCCGCCGTTCGACGCCGCTGAATACAATCAGGGCTATGCCGACCTGTATCTGGACGTGTTGAAGCTCACCAAGCCGCTCGATCCGGCCAAGATGTCGAACTATACGCCCGACAACATGTTCGACGTCTTCTACAACAAGCCGACTTGGTACCGGAACAACACGCTCTACGGCCTGCCGTATGCGTGGGGGCTGAACGCCCTGGTCTACAATCCCGCGCTGACCGAGAAGCCGGCCTCGTACAACGATCTGTTGAAACCCGAGCTCAAGGGCAAGATCGCCTTGGTCGACGACACCTTGGCGACTTGGCCGATCGCCGCCCGCTTGGTCGGTTTGGGGGACAAGTTCCCCAATCTTACCAAGGATGAGATGAACAAGGTCTTCGAGAATCTCCGCCGGTTCCGCGACCATGCGCGCATCGTCAGCCTCACCTATGGCGACCTGGTCTCGCTGTTCGTGTCCGGCGAGGTCGTTGCGCTGTTCTGCGGATGGACCGGCATCCCGCTGGAGACGGGCAAGAGCGGCGTGGTCACCGAATACACGATCCCGCAGGAAGGCGCGGCGACCTGGTGCGACGCCTGGTTCATGCCGCACTCGGTCGACAACGAGGAGACCGCCTACGAATTCCTGAACCTCTCGGTCTCGCCCGAAATCCAGGCCAAGGTGGCGGCCCGCAATGCCTGCGGTGTCGTTTCGTCGAAGGCGGTCGATCTGCTGGCGCCGGAGACGAAGGCGCTGTTCGACTATTCGGACGTGCCCGGCATCTTCAAATCCTCGCCACTGCTCGGCATCCCGCCGCTCGAATCGGACACCCTGGCGACCTATGAAGAGTGGGTGGCCGCCTGGAATGAGTTCAAGGCGGGCTGATTTGGACTAACCTGTCTAACTGGAGCTTTTGCCCCAATGGCGGAGGCGCTTCCCAGCGCCTCCGCCACCCTTCTTTTTAGGCCCAGAGTCGCGCAATGCCGGATTACATCATTGTCGGAGGAGGCTCAGCCGGCTGCGTTCTCGCTGCCCGTCTGTCCGAGGAGCCGAGCGCTTCCGTCCTCTTGATCGAGGAGGGGCCGGCCGACAAGGCAATCGCGATCCATTTGCCGGTCATGGTCTACAAGACGGCGACCGGCGACCTGCTGCAGCGTTTCGTGCAAGAGGAAACGCCGAGCTACCGCAAGCCGACACCGCCGACGATGGTGCAGGCCCGCGTCCTGGGTGGTGGGTCCTCCGTGAACGGCATGCTGTACGTGCGTGGCATTCCCGACGACTATGACCGGTGGGCGGCATCCGGCGCGGAGAACTGGGCGTACAAGGATGTGTTGCCCTACTATCTTCGCGGCGAAGACAATTCGTCCCTGGCGGGCCCGGCACATGCCAGCGGCGGTCCCTTGCACGTCTCAAACCCGGAGTATGTCTCTCCGTTGACTCATGTGTGGCTCCGCGCAGCGCAGGAAGCGGGGATTCCACCGATCGCTGATTTCAATGCCGGACAACAAGCCGGCTGTGGTCTCTACCAGATTACAGTCCGCAACGGCCGCCGCGCGAGCACGGCCAGCTGCTATCTGACGAAGGCGGTCCGCCGGCGCGGGAACCTCCGGATCCTGACGGGGCGCCGCGTCATCCGCATCATGATCGAGAACCGCCGTGCGGTCGGCGTCGTCTATCTGGACGGCGGGCAGGAGGTATCGGTGCGCGCCGAACGGGAAGTGATCGTGGCGGCAGGGGCCATCAACTCGCCCCGCCTTCTGATGCTGTCCGGCATTGGGCCCGCCGATCATCTGCGCGCGGTGGGCGTGAAGGTTCTGCACGATCTGCCGGGCGTGGGGCAGAACCTGCAGGACCATATGGATGTCTACATGGTCTACGAACTCGCCGGCCCGCATGGCTATGACCGCTACAAGAAATGGTACTGGCGCGGCTGGGCCGGTCTCCAATACGCGCTGTTCCGTCAGGGGCCGGTGTGCTCGAACATCATCGAAGGCGGCGCCTTCTGGTGGGCCAACAGGAGCGATCCGAACCCGGACATCCAGTTTGCCTTCCTGGCCGGATCCGGCGTCGAGGAAGGTGTCACGCCGGTGCCGGGCGGCCATGGCTGCACGCTCAACGCCTGCCAGACGCGGCCGCGCTCCCGCGGCTGGGTCGGGTTGAACAGCGCGGACCCGATGGCGCCCCCGCGCATCGTGCCGAACTACCTGTCGGAGCCCTATGATCTCGATACGATGGCGGAAGGCGTGCGGTTCGGGCAGCACATCATGGCGCAGTCCGCGTTGAAGCCCTATATCAAGCGGGAACATCTGCCAGGACGCCCGCTGCGGTCGCAGGAAGATTATCGGCAGTATGTGCGGGAGCAGGCCCAGGGGGCCCTGCATCCCGTCGGCACCTGTCGCATCGGCAAGGACCCGCTGGCGGTTCTCGACAGCGCGCTGCGCGTGCACGGATTGGACGGTCTGCGGGTCGCGGATGCATCGGTCATGCCGAACCTTCCCTCCGGCAATACCAACGCGCCGGCCATCATGATCGGGGAACGCGCGGCGGACCTGATCCGCGGCAACAGGAATGACCTTCGGAACTGAAGCTCTTTAGCGCAGGTTGCGCGCCAACGTGCGCTAGGAGATAGGTTGTCGCGAAGTTGAATAACCCCGGCAGTTCAGGCTTCCTAGCTGTCAGGCAACATCCTCACCGAGTAGGCAAGACGCTCCATGACCGAACGGAAAAATGTGACCCGCGACCTAAACTTCGCCGATGATTTCATCGCGGCGGTCCTGGTCGACAATCCGCGCGACTATCCGGTGGAAGACGGAATTGTCGTCAATCTGACGCCGGAGCCTGTGATTACCGGCGGCGACGTGCCGGCGATCATTCCCGCGTGGAAGTCGACGATGCTGAAGGGCGGCACCGTGACGAAGGGCGACCGCATCGCCGTTCTCAAGGTCCGCAACACCACCAATCTTGGCGGGGTCGTGTTCCGCGGCTGGGATTGGCTCGGCAACCGTATCAAGAGCTTTCCGCGTGACACCCCGCTCTACATTTCGCCACAGGACAGCGTCGGCAGCGTCAAGACCGATCCGTATGTGTTCACCAACGAACGCCGCACCGACAAAGAGCCGCAGGAATTCGAGGTGAAGCTGAACCTGTGGTGGTCACCCGGCAACACGGATTGCTTCATCCACAATGAGCATCCATTCCTTGAGGTCCACACGCAGATCCACGGCACCGGCCGGATGCAGAAGTTCAAGGAGCGGGAGCATACGGCCCTCTACGAGGATGTCGTGATGCCCCCGGGATACACCCACGATCCGTTCTGCCGCGTCGCCGGGGCGAACAAGTGGGAATATCCCTACCATCGCTATTATGCCGACACGGATTGCGTCTGGCTGGCGATCGAGCTGCATCCGAAGAATTGACGGACAGGACTACGAACGGAAGGGGACAATCCTTCCGCTCTCGACCGCCTCCCTGACGGTTTCCGCGCCGGCAAGGGAAAGAAGGCCATCCTCGCCGCTCGCCAGTGGATTGCCTTTGCCGTCAATCGCGGCCTGGACGCCGCGGATCGTCTCCAGATACAGGTCGACCGGCGGAACCTCGATCGCGACAGACCCCCCGAGGTGACGGTGCATGAGCGTGCCGCCGGCGCGCTGCGCCAGGGTTCCCTGGGCGACCAGCATGCCGGTCGATCCAAGCACCACCACCTGGCTCTCGACCCCGGGCGTCACGAAGCTTTCGTGCGCCTGCAGGAAGGCGCCGCCGCTCATCTGCATGACATACATTGCGTGATCGTGGATGCCGGCACTGCCGAGCGCGATGGCGCCGCCCATCCCCATGGCGCTGACCGGCTCCTGCTGCAGCAGGAAGCGCGCCAGATCGATGTCGTGCACGCTGAGATCAAGGTAGATCGCCCCCTCGTTGCGGTCGGTGATGCGCCAGGTCTGCAGGACCTCGCGCAAGAGGCCGGCGTGCAGGACGGACATCGACCGGACCTCGCCGATGGCGCCGTCGGAAATCATCCGGCGCATGCGGCGGTGAATTGCCGACGCCCGCAAGTGATGATTGACGGCGAGCACGACCCCCGCGCCGCGGCAGGCCGTGATCATGGCGGCCGCGTCGGATCGGGTGGTCGCCAGCGGCTTGTCGCACAAGACGTGCTTCCCGGCCGCCGCGGCGGCCACCACCTGGCCGTGATGGCGTGAATTCGCCGAGCTGACATAGACGGCATCGACGCCGGGATCGGCCAGCGCTTCCGCCAGGTCCGTTGTATGGCGGGGAATCCGGCAGTCGGCGCTGAATTTGCCGGCGTGATCCGCATTCTGGCTGACGACCCATAGCGGCTCGTCGCCGGCGCCTCGGATGGCGTCCACCATGTATTCCCGCGCGATTGTGCTGGCGCCGATGAGCGCCCAGCCGAGCCGGCCTCGTGTCGGCATGGCTGTGCCCCCTACTTCAACTTCACCCATTGACGCAGGCGCGAGGATTCAAAGCAGGCATCCACGATCTGCGCGATGTGATGTCCACTCTCGAATGTCGGCCACATCGGTTTGCCGGTAGCGACAGAGCGAACGACCTCGGCCACCTCGATCATCTTCGACTCGTTGTAGCCGAGCGCGAAGTTCGGGATGGGCAGGAAAGCGGCATAGTTCTTGTTCTCCGGCCCGACATCGATCTCGCGATAGCCCTGGCGGCCGACGCGATCGTCATTGGTGTAGAAGCGCAGCCTGTTCACCTCGTCATAGGTGTAGGCGATGCTGCCTCTGGTGCCGTAGATCTCGTAGGTCTGCAGAAACTTGCGGCCAGTGGCCACCCGGCTGAAGTCGACGATGCCCATGGCGCCATTCTCGAAGCGGCACATGAGGTTCGTCGCGTCGGTGTTGGTGACCTCCGCCATCTCCTCCTTGCCGGTCAACTTGGCGGCCGCGCCATAGTTGAACCCTTTGACGACCGGGCGCCGCTTGGTCACGATATTGCAGTCGGCGATGAGTTCGGACACGCGGCCGACCAGCAGGTCCATGAAGCTGAAGACATGCGAACCGGTATCGCCGACGATCCCGGTCGGGGCCAGCTTGCCATCCGCGCGCCACATGAACGGCGCATTCGGGTCGCCCAGGATGTCGACGTGCTGGCAGGCGCGGAACATCTTGATCTCGCCGATCTCGCCGGCATCGATGATATCCTTGGCGACGTCATGGACGGGATTGCGCGGGAAGGCGTGACCGACGCGGGTGATGACGCCCTTGGCGGCCGCCAGATCCGCGAGCTCCCGGGCTTCGGGCGCCGTATTGGTCAGCGGCTTCTCGCAATAGACGTGTTTCCCGGCGGCGAGGGCGGCCTTGGCCACCTCATAGTGAAGCGAGTCCGGCAGGCATATGTCGACAAGATCGACGCTCGGATCGTTGACCGCATCCTGCCAGCGGGTTGAGGTCTTCGCCTGCGGCACCAACGCCCCGGCCTTCGCAAGCAATTCGGGATTTCCGTCGACGAGCCAAGCCACTTCCGCAAGACCGTTGTCATTGCCAAAGATGAAGGGAATGTTCTGGTAGGACATGGTATGGACCTTGCCCATCCAGCCGCATGCGCCCAGCACGGCAACTCGGACATTCTTCATCCTGGTGATCCTTTCAACATGGCTTGTCAGGTGGCATTCAGGTCGGCACGCAGCCGATCGCCCGCACGCAGGGCCAGCGCGGCCACTGTGAGCGCCGGATTTACCGCGGCAGAGGTCGGCAGGACGCTCGCATCGGTGATCAGCAGATTGCCAATATCATGCGCACGGCACCATGGATCGACGACCGATGTCGCCGGATCGCTGCCCATTCGGGCGGTGCCGCATTGGTGCGACGGTGTGCGCTTGTCGAAGGCGCGCGCCATGACGATCGGAAAGCCGGCGGCGCGGAAGACTTCGCGCATGCGCGCGACCAGAGCGGCGTGGCCCCGAAGGTTGGAGCGGCGCCAATCCAGGACAATCCGCTTCCCATCGGCGCGGACGCGGCTGTCGGGTTGCGGGAGGTCTTCGCTCATCAGGTACCAGTCAACCGAGTGACGCGCGAGCAATCTGGTCATCATCTCCGGAACGAGCGGTAGATTCGCCTTGAAGATGGCGCCGGAGATCTTACCGAGCAACTGCACATTGCCAAGCGGAAAGCCGGAGCGGGGGTCAGTCAGATAGAAGTCGTTTAGGTATAGCGTCTTCTGGTAGACGGCCGTGTTGCGCAGACGCGGGTCGGCGACCACCATTGCCGTGCAATTGTGATTCATGAAATTGCGACCGACCTGGTCGGATCCGTTGGCGAGGCCGTGCTTGCCGTCGGATCGCAACAACAAGGCGGCGGAGTTAACCGCCCCTGCAGCAAGGATGAAGACCTTGCCTGTGATGCGCTGCACTTCACCGCCAAGCGTCACGCGTGCCGCGGCGATCGCCTTGCCGGTGCTCGAGGGCTCCAGCGTCAGGACCTCTGCGCCGGTGAGCAGCTGGACATTTGCGTGCCGTAGCGCGCTGTCCAGGGGACCGTTTTCGGCGTCGATCTTCCCGGCCGTGGTATTGGGGAATCCATCCCAGGGCGTACGGGCCCGCGCCAGCCAGGCCTCGTGGTCGACCGCGAGCGGGAGTGCCGCTGGATGAAGACCCTGGGCGCGCAATCTGGCGCGCACCTGCGCGATCGGTGATTCATCGGGCACGGGTCCATGGGCGTAGGGGGTCGAATGAAAGGGCTCGGTCCCGTCCTCGCCGACCTGACCGCGGACGGCAAAGAGCTGCTCGGCCTGTCCGTACCATGGTTCGATCTCGTCATACGCGATCGGCCAGCCGGGCGTGGAGCCTTCCATATGATGGATCGGTCGAAAGTCCTCAGCCCGGTAGCGGAACATGACGGCGCCGTAGAACTTCGAGTTGCCGCCGACATTGTAGAAATTGCCGGGATTGAAGGCTGTTCCGTTCGTCGTGTACCAGCTTTCCGATGTCCGATAGTGGCCGCGCTGGAAGATCGCTCGGTCATCTCGGGCTTCCGCTGAATCGGTCAACCGCGTGCCGCGCTCCAGGACCAGAATTCGGGCGCCGGTCGGCGCCAGCGCATGGGCAATGGTGGCTCCACCTATGCCGGAGCCGATGATAACGATGTCTGCCGAAAGACCTGCCATGGCGGGCTTTGCTCAGGCTGCGGGCAACGACCGCCTACTCCACGGCCTTGGCATAGGCGACATTCTTGCCGCCGTAGCGGCGAACCCGAATGTTGGCCTGTTCCGCATGCCCGGCGAAACCCTCCATGATGCACAGGCGCGAACAATATTCGCCGATGAGGGCCGAGGCTTCGTCGGTCAGGACGCGCTGATAGGTGCAGGTCTTGAGGAACTTTCCGACCCAGAGCCCGCCGGTGTAGCGGGCGGCGCGGCGCGTCGGCAGCGTGTGGTTGGTGCCGATCACCTTGTCGCCATAGGACACCGTCGTGCGCGGACCGAGGAAGAGCGCACCATAATTGGTCAGGTGCGCGAGGAAATACTCCGGATCGCGGGTCATCACCTGGACATGCTCGGACGCGATCCGATTGGCCTCCGCGAGCATTTCTTCCACGGCGTCGCAAACAATGATCTCGCCGTAATCCGTCCAGGCCTTGCTGGCGATCTCGGCGGTCGGAAGGATCTTCAGGATGCGGTCGACTTCGCGCAGCGTATCGTGACCGAGCTTCTCCGACGTGGTCAGGAGGATCGTCGGTGAATTGATGCCGTGCTCCGCCTGGCCCAGCAGATCGGTGGCGCAGATCTCGCCGTCCACGCTGTCATCGGCGACGAGTAGGGTTTCGGTTGGGCCCGCGAACAGATCGATTCCGACGCGTCCGAAGAGCAGTCGCTTGGCCTCCGCAACGTAGGCATTCCCAGGCCCGGCCAGCATGTCGACGGGATCGATCGTCTCGGTTCCGAACGCCATGGCCGCGATCGCCTGCACGCCGCCCAGGCAATAGATCTCGTCGGCGCCGGCCAGCGCCTGGGCCGCGACGATGAGCGGCGCGATCTCGCCCTTGAAGGGCGGCGCGCAGGAGATCACCCGGTCGCAACCGGCGACCTTGGCGGTCAGCACCGACATGTGGGCGGAGGCGAGCAGGGGATACTTGCCGCCCGGCACGTAGCAGCCGACATTCGCGATCGGGATGTTACGGTGGCCGAGCACCACGCCGGGTACCGTCTCGATTTCGACGTCGCGCAGAGCACCCTTCTGGGCGAGGGCGAAGGTCTTGACCTGTTCCTGGGCGAAGTCGATGTCCGCGCGCTGCCGCTTGGTCAGGCTGTCGACGCACTTGTGGATTTCCGCATCGGTGAGCCGGTACGAGTCCCGGTCAAGGTTATCGAAGCGCTTCGCCATGTCACGGACGGCCTTGTCTCCGCCTTTCTCAACCTCCGCCAGCAGCCCCTCGACCTGCTTGGTCAGGGCGCGCGCCTGCTCGCCGCTCGCTTCGGCTGAAAGGGTCCCGGATTTCAATCGCCTGATCATGACAAAACCTCTCCGTAGGCGGCGCAAGGCGCGCCGCCTTTGTTCAGCTCCGGTATGGGGTGGTTGGCGCCGATGGCTACATGTTCGCTCTCGGCGCCGACCGGACTAGAAGTGCTGTTCGAGCGCGCGCCCCGCGGCGTAATCCGCCTGCTCTTTTTCGTAATAGGCCGGCGAGGGGAAGTCCCACCAACCCGTGACGAAAGGACCGGCCGCATCGCGCGACGTCGTGACTTCGACCAAAGCGGGCGCCTTGGAATCGAGGGCCGCCTTCAGGGTTTTTTCCAGGTCGGCCGCATCGTCGACCCGCCAGGCTTCCATTCCGAAGTTCTTCGCGACCTCGGCGATGGCGGGGGTGTACGGGGCGCCGTTGCCCTTGTGCATGTTGAACTCGCTGCCGACATGGCGGCCCATGAACTTGCGCTGGCCGCCGCGGATCGACATGTAGCCGCGATTGTTCTGGACCAGGAAGACCGCCGGGATGTTGTTCATGACCGCCGTTCCCATCTCCGGCAGGGACATCATGAAATCGCCGTCGCCGACCACGGCCACGACCTGGCGATCCGGTTGCGCAAGCTTGGCGCCGAGCGCCGCCGGCACGGCCCAGCCCATCGGCGAGAACGAACCGGAGGTGAGGTGGGTGCGCGGCTCATAGACCGGGAAGGTCTGCTTGACCGCGCCCTGAGTGTTGCCCGAGCCGGCCAGGATGATGCCGCTGCGATCCATCACCTTGCGCAACGCTCCGAGCGGCCGCTGCGAGGTGAAGGGGGCTTCGTTGGAGTCGCGGCGTGGCGCCAGCATCTCTTCCCATTCCGCCTTGGCGGCGCGGACGTCGGCAAGGAAGGCTTCGCGCTTCTGGCGCGCCCGTGTCGCCTGCTGATCCGAGATCGCCGCCAGAATCGCCTCCAGCGTGACCCGGGCATCGGCGACGATGCCAACCTCCGTTGGATAGTTCTTGCCGATCTCGTGATGATCGAGATCGATATGGATGAGCTTGCCGGGCGGGATCGAGAAGCTCGCGCCCTTGCGATAGCTCGAGGCGGACCAGTCCGTGAATCTGCATCCGACCGACATCACGACGTCGGCACTGGCCGTGATCTTGTTGCCGCAGGACGTGCCGGTCTGGCCGACGGCGCCAATCGACAGCGGATGATCCTCGGCAATCGCGCCCTTGCCGTTCCAGGTGGTGGAGACGGCGGCGCCGATCTTCTGCGCGAGCGCGGTGAGGGCTTCCGAGGCATTGGCGCTGATTGCGCCGCCGCCCGCAATGATGACAGGCCTGGCAGCGGAGAGCAGCAGGGCAGCCGCGCGCTCAACCGCGATCGGATCCGGATAGGCCACGCCGATGGCCATGCGCGATTCCAGAGGATGGATCTCGACATCGGCCGCGTCGGTCTGGATGTCCATCGGGACTTCGACGTGAACCGGGCCGGGGCGGCCGGACAACATCGTGTTGAAGGCGCGATGCATGATGAACGGCAACTCGTCCACGCGTCCGACCTTGTAGGCGCGCTTGGTCACCTGCTCCGTGATGCGCGGAAAGGCATTCTCTTGCTGGCGTTCCAACTCCTGCATGACACCGTGGCCCTTCATGTGCGTGGCGGGGCCGCCCGACACGTAGAAGGCCGGGATCGAATCCGTGTAGCAGGTCGCAAGCCCGATGATCGTGTTCGTGGCGCCCGGGCCGATCGATGTGGAGCACGCCATCGGACGCCCGCTGGCGCGGAAATAGCCATCAGCCATGTGGACGGCACTTTGCTCGTGCATCACCTGAATGAACGGCAGTTCCGAGCCCTTCTCCAGGAAGGCGTCGAACAGCGACCAGATGCCGTGTCCGGGCACGCCGGCGACGTATTCCACGCCATATTGCTTGAGCGCCCGCGCGACGATCTGACCCCCTGTGAGCTTCATCTTTTGCACCTTTGGCTAGGCTTGAGGCATTCGGCTAGGACCCGGCATGGAGCCTCCCCTTGACCGGGTAAGTATCTGGAAAGCCTGACGGAATTGGTCACTTCCGGCAAGTTCGCAGGATATTGATTATTGGCGCTACTAGACGCATGATCTGCGTTATGCAGCGTCAGGACCCTAAGTTCATCTTTGAGCAATCACCGGAGAAGATCGCTGACTTCGCAGCCAATCTCCGCTTTCTGTGTGAACGACAGGGAACGATCTCGAACCTTTGCCGGCGCATTGGTCTCAACCGGCAGCAGTTCAACAAATACCTCTCCGGTCTCCACCTGCCGTCGCCGCAGAACTTGCGCCTGATCGCGAATTTCTTCGGGCTTGGCGTTGGCGTGCTGTTCTCCGACCCGGAGGAATTTCGTACGTTGATCGAAGGCAACTTCTTTCATGTGATGGAGAATCTGCGGAAGTCGCCGGAGCTCAACTCGTTCATCAGCACCGTCGCGATTGCCACAAAGGTCGATGCGTCCGATTACGTCGGGCGGTACGACCGGTACCAGTATTCCTCGATCTACAAAGGGCGCGTCCTGAAGTCGGCCTTCTGCGTCTATCAGAGCGGTGATTTCCTGCAGCACTACTACATTGAGCGTTTCCCGAGCCACGACGATCCGAAGAAGACCGAGTACGTTTTCAAGTATTACGGTTTCGCATTTCCTGTTTCGGAGCGGCTGTTCACCGTCGACTTCGAAGGCATCCAGCGGAATGAGTTCACATTCGGCACGTTCGTGCCCGTCCACCGCAACGCGAAGCGCTTCATGTTCGGGATCGCCAGCGGAATCGCCGCCAACATGTTTCGCCAACCCTACGCGACCCGCGTGGCGCTTCACTATCGCGGCCCCGGCTTGATCAAACGCGAGCATATCAAGGAGCTCTCGGTGCTCGAGAAGAGCGATCCGAGCATTCCAAAGGAAGCCCTGCAGTTCCTGGCGGACGGCTCGGACATGATTCAAATCTCCTGATACCACTCGGTTCTCTCCATCTCTCCACGCGCCGCGCCGGTCCATCCCGGCGGCGCTTCGTCGATTTGACGCCAAACTGAATACTGTATACAGAGGCCGAAATTTGACGGAGGGGCACGAGCGATGAGTGACTGGAAGGGTGTATTTCCGGCGGTAACGACGAAACTGACCGAGAATGGTCAGCTGGACATACCCGCGACGGAAAAAAGCATCGATCGGCTGATCCGCAACGGGGTTTCCGGAATCATCGTGCTCCCGATGCTGGGAGAGAACGCTTCGATGACCGTGGAGGAGAAGCACACGGTCATCAGGGCGGCCAAGGATGTCGTGGCCGGTCGGGTCCCATTGCTGTCCGGCCTGGCCGAGCTCACCACGAGAGATGTCACGACGCGCGCCGAACAGTTCCACAAGCTCGGAATCGACGGCCTGATGGTGTTTCCGAGCATCGGCTACAAGTCGGATGCCGTTGAAACGGAAGCCTGGTACCGCGCGATCGCCGGCGCGAGCCCGCTTTCGATCATGATCTATAACAATCCGATCGCGTATGGCGTGGACGTCACGCCGGGCATTCTCTCCAACTTGGCCGACTGCAAGACCATCGTGGCGGTCAAGGAAGAGACGGGCGATGTCCGGCGCGTGACGGACATGTTCGTTGCGCTGGGCAACCGCTACCGCATCTTCTGCGGCGTCGACGATCAGATCGTCGAAAGCATGTCCCTCGGTTCGATCGGATGGGTTTCGGGAATGACCAATGCCTGGCCGAAGGAATGCGTGACAATCTTCAATCTGTGCGCGGCGGGCCGCTTTGCCGAAGCGCGGGAGCTCTACCACATCCTGACGCCGGCGTTTCACCTCGATACGCACGTCAAGCTGGTCCAGTACATCAAGTTCGCCGAGCATGTCGTCTACGGCGCCCCGGAATGGTGCCGGGCCCCGCGTCTTCCGTTGCAGGGCGAGGAGCGCGCGCGCGTGCAGCGGATCCTGCAAAAGACCGTGGACGACCTGAAGCGACACGCGGCGAAAGCCGTCGCGTAGCCGGCCACCGGCGTGAAGAAAGAACACCCATGACTGCCATGACGGACGCGCTTCGCTCGGCGACGTGGCACTGTGCGCCGCCGCATTGGGAGCTGGATGGCAAGGGCCTGACCCTCACGACCGGCAACAAGACCGATTTCTGGCAAGAGACGATGTACGGCTTTCACCGGGATGACGGTCATTTCCTGGGGGTCGAGGTCAATGACGACTTTACCGCGATCGTGACCTTCGAAGGCGAGTATCAGGCCCTCTATGACCAGGCCGGGATGATGGCGCGGATCGATGCGCGCAACTGGCTGAAGACGGGGATCGAGTTCTCGGACGACATCACGAATTTTTCGGCGGTGGTCACCCGCGACGGGCGATCGGATTGGTCGGTTGTCGGCGTTCCCCGTGTCTCAGGCCCGCAGCAGGTCCGGCTGACGCGTGTCGGCGCCGCAATCGTCGCCCATTATCGCGGCGCCGGCGGCGGCTGGAACCTCATGCGCCTGGCGGATTTTCCCGCGGCCCGCACGGTCAAGATCGGGCCCATGGCTTGCTCGCCGCAGAGAGCGGGATTCAAGGCGCGGTTCACCCGCTTCGAGGTTGGTCCTCCGATTGGAGAGCCGGTTCACGGTGACTAGCCGCGCAACTACCGGAACCAGGTATCGGACAGGCGATAGCCGTTGGGGAACGGATCGTCCGGATCGACGCCATAATTTGAAATGCCGGTGAGCCAGGCTCTGCCCGACACCTGGGGAACAATCGCGGGTTGGCCGCCCACGTCGGTTGCCTCCAGGATCTTGCACTGAAATTCCGTGTCGATCAGCGAGAGGTGCTTGAATGCCTCTCCGACCTTGAGATCCCCTCGAGCATGCAGCAGCGCCATGCGTGCCGACGTCCCGGTGCCGCAGGGGCATCGATCGATGCGGCCGGGCGATACGACCACGGCATTCCTGGAAGTGAGGATGCCATTCTCGCGGCTCAAGCTGCCGGCGAACAGAGTCTGGTTGATGGTGTGAATCCCCGGATTCCCGGGATGCACGGAGGGCAGCTGGACGGCACTTGCTTCCTTTATCCGTTCTCCGAGCTCCACCAGTGTTCGGCCCTCGCCACGCGCCAGCTTGAGGTCGAGATCGGCGGCATCGACAATCACATAGATCATGCCGCCATAGGCCACGTCGACCCGAATGGCGCCGAGTCCTGGCACGTCGACCTTCCTGTCCCGGTGCATGACGAAGGACGGTATGTTCCGGAATGTAATGCGGCGGCACTTTCCGCCACGGCATTCCGCCTCGACCTCAACCAGGCCAGCCGGCGTATCGACGCGCACGATTGTCGCAGGTTCCAGCATCGGAACGACGCCGGTCTCGAGCGCCACCGTCACAGTACAGATGAGATTCGATCCGGACATGGGCACGAAATAGTCGGATTCCATGACGATCATGCCGATATCCGCGCGGGGATCGATGGGTGGGGTGATCAGATTGACCGCGGCATTGACGCTACCCCGGGGATCATACAGGAGCATATCCCGGACCCAGGACGATTCCCGCTCCATAGCGACCATGCACTCAAACATGGTCGATCCCTTCGGCCTGAAGACACCGCCGGTTATCACGCGACCCACTTCTCCCTCCGCGTGTGCGCCAACCACCGTGATCATCCGAGTCAGATGCATTCCAGTTCTCCCATCTCGAGAATTTGGTGAAAGACCAGTTGTGGTCTGATCGCCGCGCTGCCACGTCGCCCGAGGGCCGCGGCGACCCGTATGAGGTTCTATTTTGCGGCTGTGCTCCGCGTGGCCGAAGGACGTTTCGCCTTGCTTTCGGAGCCGGATGAATCTCTGACGATCAGCTTGGTTTCCAGCTGAACGCCGGCAGGCTTCTTGTTCTTTGTCAGGGCCAGATGGAGCGTCGTCGCCGCGGCGACGCCCATTTCATCCGCCGGAACCGAAATTGTGGTCAGCGGCGGATGAAGGCGTGCGGCGTATTCAGCGTCATCGAAGCCGGTCACCGAGACATCTTCGGGAACGCGCAGGCCCATTCTCCGGCATTCACTCAGAACGCCGAAGGCATGGACATCGGAGGTGCAGACGATCGCGGTCGCGTGCGGGCACTCCCTGCGGATCTCCTGCAGAGCCGCCGCGCCGTCGGCGATGGAGTAGGGATGCGAGAAGATGCGATCGTCTCCGACCAGGCGGCGGCGCTTGACGGCAGATCGGTAGCCGGCAATTCGCGCTCTTTGGCGATCATTGCCGTCGGAGATCGAACTTACCATGGCAAATTCCCTGTGGCCGAGATCCGCCAGGTGATCGACCATTTCCTCGACCGCCCGCGCATTGTCGAAGCCGATAGACGGCACAATTTCGTCGGGCAGGTGCGAGTAGGTTGTTACCGTCGGGATTGTGGACTCCTTCAAATACCTCCGCAGCGCGGGATCCTCGATCGCGCCTACCAGAACCAGGGCTTCGGCGCCGCGCTCTATTAGCAACTTCACCTTGTCGAAGATCGCTCTGTTGTCGAATCCAGTCGTGAGCACGATGGTCATGTAGCCATGGTTGGAAAAGCTCTGCTGAAATGCATTCACCATGCGCGCGTATATCGCGTAATCCAGCGAAGGGATGACAGCACCGACAATGTGCGTCTTTCGCGATCGCAGGGCCCTGGCGGCGGCGTTCGGGCTGTATCCCAGGCGTTGCGCGACGTCGAGCACGCGTTCACGCACGTCCTCGCTCACAACATCCGGAAGGTTGAATGCGCGAGACACAGTGGCGACGGAGACCCCCGCCTTGTCTGCGACATCCTGAACATTAACACGCGTTTTGCTCTGACGATTTCTGGCCACGGTGAAGCACCTTCTGGAGGCGGCGCGAGACTATCCTAGGTTCAACTCGATCAATGTCCCAGCCAAAAGCGCGCTTGACATTCCTATCTGAAAACGATTACATGAAATCGTTTACAAGAACAAGCGCGCTGGTGGGATGGGCTTTCCCTAAGGCCCCGCCCCTGGGCAGCGCCGAAACTCGGCCTAGCAGAGGAGGGAGCGATGTCTGGTCACCGGAATAGTCAGTTTTCACGGCGTACGTTCATGCAGATGACGGCCGCCACGTCGGCGGCTCTCGCGGCCTACCGCGCAAGCGCGGCCGCGGCCCAGGATGTTACGCTCAACATCCTGAACAGCAATACAGCGTGGGCGGATGCGCTGACGAGCTCGGTCGCGGAAGCCTACAAGGGTGCAAAGATCGCCGGGGAGTCGAACCCGTACGAATCGCACTACGAGAAGATGGCGATCGAGTTGTCGCAGGGCTCGGACACCTTCGACATCATCACGACGGACAATCTCTGGGTGACCCAGCCGATCCGGAACGGGTGGGCGGCAAACCTGACGGAGATGAAGCAGAGCAATTCCGCCCTTCCGGATCTGCAGGTGCAGAACCTGACCGATGCCTCGCTGGTCTACACGGAATCCAAGGGACAACGGTACGGCCTGCCGCTCGTGCAAACGACGCCGTGCTTCGTCTACCGCAAGGACCTCTTCCAGAAGGCGGGCATCGACAAGGTGCCGGCCACCTGGGACGAGTATGTCGCGGCAGCGAAGAAGCTCCATTCGTCCGATGTGGCGGGCGTGACGATCCTCATGGGCGGTCAGGATGCTTTGACCAGCGGCGATTGGGGATCCCGCATCATGGGCATGACCAAGCTCGGGCCGAACGACGACGGCATGTTGAGCCCCGACAACGAACCCATCTTCAATAGCGAAGGGCAGGGTGAACGCGCCCTCGAGCGCCTCAAGGAACTCTTGCCCTATTGCCCGCAAGGCTACCAGTCTTTCGACTACCCGGAGGGTTCATCCGCGCTGCAGCAGGGCAAGGTCGCCATGCTGGTGACCTGGACCGACGTGATCGTCGGCATCGAGGATGGACCGCATAAGGGCCAGTTCGCCTACACCGTCTCGCCCACGGAGAAGTTCGAGCAGCAGATGGTTGGCGGCTGGTCGATCTTCGCGAACGCGCATTCACAGAATCTCGACGAGGCGTACAAGTTTCTGGCCTGGATGACGGAGGGGCGCGCCTACGAGCTTTTCCGTGAAGGCGGAGAATCGTCGTTGTGTCTCAAGTCGGACCTGGCAAACCCGGATATCACCAAGGTGGTGCCGATGCTGCAGTCCTTCCGTGACTTCGATCTGCGCGGAACTCAATCGATCTCGTTGCCGCCCTATCGGCTCACCAATGCGGTCGAGGTCCAGCGCGCCGTGTTCGAGGAACTGCAGGCCGGCCTCACCGGCAGCAAGACGTCGAAACAGGCGATGGCCGACGCGCAGGACCGTGTATATAAACTGGTAAAGGGCTAACCTCTGCTTGACTGGCGGTCGCCGCCGGGGGCGGCGCCCCCCTCCTTTATGCCGGAGTTTGGGAGAAGGGGCTTTTGGCAACGCCGCCCCCCGCCCCGGCGGGGCGC
>JACZCZ010015292.1_pt1 | contig 29353 bp, 24 predicted proteins | sample 8641811 | NCBI WGS metagenome assembly JACZCZ01 (sample SAMN15324610, study PRJNA640507) | soil metagenome | isolation source: intercropping peanut in the first line | place: China: Luxin town, Laibin City, Guangxi Province | collected 2019-07-25 | depth 10cm m | reverse complement strand
GTGGAGCCAGTCGGGATCGAACCGACGACCTCCTGACTGCCAGCCAGGCGCTCTCCCAGCTGAGCTATGGCCCCGGGAAAAGAGGTCGCCCGTCTAGCATCGGCCTTTGGGGGTGTCAACGCAGCGCTTGCGGGACCGAGGCCCAAGTGCCCGTAAATTTGACGGAAAAGTGGGTCGCGCTGAGCCTCGGCCGATGTCCTTGTTGCAGGCGGGCCGGCGCGCGCCGGATGCCGGGTGTTCTCTCCCGTGGATGCGGGTGGCGATCGTGCTGACCTGCACGTGCTTGCTGGCGTGCGATGTGGCGGACGAGGCGCCCCTGCTCGAGCTGTCATCGATCGAGTCGCGGGAGATCGCGTTGGGCGACGAGCTGCGTGTTCAGGGCCGCGGCCTGCCGACGGGCGCCGCGTGTCTGGTGCGTTTGAGAGGTCAGTGGGCGCAGCCGGCACAAGCGACGCGCACGGTCGATGTGTCGTTGCCGGCACATGCGCTGTCCGATGAAGACATCGTCGCCCCCCTGCTTGTCGACCGGCTGCCCGAAGTGGCGTTGCATGCGACGTTCGCCGGTGAAGTGACTGTGACGTTCGCGGCTGCCGCTGGAGCGTCGCGTGTGTCGGGAACGCTGGGCGGCGTCAGCTTCGATGTGGTGCGCCCGAATCCCGACGTCACCGTTCGCGATCAGACGTTGCGGCGTGCCCAGCAGACGCTGAAGCAGCTCGGCATCGTGTTGGAGGACGAGCCAGAGGATGAGCGCGGATTGCGCGTGGCCTGGGCAGCCGAAGGCAGTGCCGCGGATCAAGCGCAGCTGAAGCAAGGTGATGTGTTGACGCACCGTGATGGCTTGCGCCTGCGTGCGACCGCGGATGCGGCGCCGGCGGTGGGTGCCACGTCGGTGCGGGTACGTGTTCGGCCTTCGGATGGATCAGCCGTGCGCGACGTCGAGCTGTCGCTTGGTCGCGCGCAGGAACCGGTACTGACGCAGCTGGGCGCGATCGCGTCGGCCATGGCGGTCTTGATGTTGGTGTGCGTGATGTGGCTGGCACCGATGCCACGTCGGGTCGTGCGTTTTCAGTCGCCAGTGACGAGCCCGGTGTCGAGCCGCGGCATCGGCGCTGCATCGCTGCAACGCGATCGTTCGTTGGCTGCGATCGTCGCGTGGCCTTGCCTTGCTGCGATGTCATGGGTGGGCATGGCGATGGGCCATCGGTGGTCAGCGGCTGCCCATCTGGTCGTGCTCTGTGCGCTCCTCGGCGCAGGGCACTTGGTGGCGCAAACGTCACGCCGACACGGGGCAGAACGTGCGCGCGGATGGATCGCGGACATCAGCGACCTGGCGGTGATCTTCGCGCCACTGGCGAGCGCATCTCTGATCGCCGGCAGCGTCACCCTCGTCGGCGTGGTCGAGCAGCAAGGCGCGCTGCCATGGCAGTGGTTCGCATTCAAAGTGCCCCCGTTGCTCCTGTCGGCCGTGGTGTTCGTGGGTGGTGCCCGACGCTTGGTCGTCGCCGCCGATGCGCACCATCCGACATGGGCATCGCTGCTTGCGCTGGTGTTGGCTGGTGTCGGAAGCGCGGTGTTCTTTGGTGGCTGGCAGCCGCCCGCGGGTGCCGTCGGCATGCTCGATCGCGATGTGCTCGGTATCGGTACGTACGTGATCAAGGCCTGGGTGTTGATGCTGGCGATGACGTGGCAATCGAAACATGAGGTGGCGCGCTTCGCGGGCTCGATTCGTATCGGCCTCGCGCTCGCGAGCCTGGCGCTTTCGGTGGTGTGGATCCGCGTCGACGTACCACCGTCCGTGGAGCTTGGGTTGGGCTACACCCTGTGCGGCGCAACGTTGATTGTCGCGGTGCTGCGGTTGTGGCGAACGCCTCGCCACGCGGGCCTATCGCTGTAGGTCAGCGTTGCGAGCGATCTGGCGTGCGCTCGAACACGCCGCCGGAGAGCGCGTTCAAGATGCCCTCAATCTCGACGATGCGAAGCGCGCTCTCCACGTCACTCCCGTCGGACAGGTCGCGTTCGATCTGCAGGCGGCGTCGCTCGAAGTAGAGGCGATTGATGTCCGCGATCAGCGCCTGGCGCGCCTCTCGCTCGGCACGAAATTCCCGCTCCACGCGCAGCTCTTGGTTGCTCCACACGACGCGTGCCAGGTCAAACGTCAGCTGTGCTTCGAGCACCAGGTCGTCGCCGCTGGATGCGCTGTTGCGGTCGGTGGTGGTGCTCTGCGCCGCCAGCAGGTCGATCGTCTGACCGCGTCGCGCGGAGAGGCGAATCGTCGGCAGCCAACCTGCGAGCCGCGCGGTCGAGGCAAGCTCTTGTATGCGTTGCGGACGCAGGGCTTGGTGCGCGATGGCGGCATCGATCACACGCGCGATGCTGGGCTCGTGGCGGTAACGCGCGAGCGCCTCGGTGATGTCTGAGGTCGTCACCGGCTCGGCGTCTTCCGAGACATCGATCGGTGTAGCGGTTGTGGTTGGCGCGACATCGGCAGTGTCCTGCGCACGCGCGACTGGAATCCACAACCACAGCGACGCGGCAACGGCGACACGGATCCACCAAGCGCTCATCACTCACCTCCGACTTGCAGCGCCCATTGTCGGAAGGTCTCGTCGCCGGTTGCGTGCAGCCGTGACGATTTGTTGCGTCAGTCGATGGTGCGGGCGGGCGCATGCGCGATCGCCACAAAGCGCGCCCCAGAACGCATGCCGATCGCCGCGAAACAGCGTGAGCCGGCTTCCACGGCCGGGGCGATCCATTCGTGGGCGTGATCGACCGGGCCGCGCTCGGTGATTTCGGAACGCACCACACGCGTGGGATCGGGCGTGATTGCCACCACGCGCAAGGTCAGCTCGCCATCGCTGCCGAGCACCGTCTTGGCGCGGGCCTGACCGGCTTCGGTGGTCGCCCAGCGGATGTGCAGCTCTCGCCCCGGCAATGTGCGCAGCTCGATCCGATCGCCGGTGTCCGGGAGTGGTGGCAGCGTGCGCGGCTCGGGCAGCGCGGTGGCGTCGAGCGGGATGTCGGCGCGCAGGCGTTCCAGATCATCTCGCGCTGCGACGTCGTTCGGATGCTCGCGGACAATCGACTCAAGAATGGCGACGGCCCGTTCACGGTGTCCTTGCATGGCCAACACCCGCGCCATCGAGCGAGTGCGGATCGGCTCCTCGACGAAGCGACGCGTCGGCACTCCGTCGTCGTTGGTCTGCGCGGCATGCGGTGCCAGCGGAACCTCCGACGCGGTCGGGGTCGCTGCGACTGCGAGCGTGGTGTGCTCCGTTGCAACGTGCACAGCTGGCGTCGGTGCGACGTCCACCACGACTGACGATGGGGCCTCAGCGACCGGGGCCATCGGCGCCACCGGGAACGGCGCCGGCGTGGACACGGGCGTACCCGGCGGAATGCTGCCGGTCTTGGGCAGCGCTTCAGGCCGAGCGAAGCGTTGCAGCAATCCGGACTGTTGAAGCACCGACAGCACGCCGCTCGCGACCTGGGCCGCGCGCGAGCCTTTGACATTGCGCAGCGTGCGTTCTGCGTCGGCTGCGCCGCGGTTGAGCAAGGAGGCGATGAGCTCCGGCGTGCTCTGTTGCTCTGGACGATCCACGCCTGCGCGTCGTGCGTAGCTGTCGAGCTGCTGCCTGCTGAGCTTGGTCAACGTGCTTAGATCCACTTCAGGTCGTCCTCGGTCGTGCGCTGCAGCGCCGTGCGGCTTTCAGCGATGTCTCTGTTGATCTGCGCGCGCAAGGCGTCGATGCCGGCGAAGCGCTGTTCCCCGCGCACGCGCGTCACAAAGCCCACGCGCAACGTTTGCCCGTAGATGTCGCGGTCGAAGTCGAACAGGTGCACCTCGATCGAGCGTCCCGCGCCGAAGGTCGGGCGCACGCCGATGTTGCAGACACCGTGCAGGAGCACACCGCGTTCCGGCGCGATCACACGCGCCACCACCGCGTACACACCGTCCGGTGGCTGCAACGTTCCTTCGCACTCGAGGTTGGCGGTCGCGAAGCCGAGGCCACGCCCGCGTCCATCACCGCGCGTGACGATGCCGGTGGTCTCGTGCACGCGACGAAGCATACGCGTGACCAGATCGAGATCACCGGCGGCGACCGACGCTCGTACGCGGCTGGATGACACACGCGCTCCGTCCAGCTGCACGGGGGGCACCACGATCACCTCGAAGCCATGGACACGACCGAGCGCACGCAGCGTTTCCACATCGCCTTTGCGTCCTGCGCCGAAGCGGAAGTCCGGCCCGACCACGACGCCGCGCGCTTGCAGTTGCTCGACGAGCAGGGTGTGAACGAACGCCTCCGGGGAGATGGCCGCGAAGGCGCGATCAAAACCCTGCACGAAGACGTCGTCTGCGCCGACCCCACGCAAGAGCTCGCAACGTCGGGCCATGGTGGTGAGCAACGCCGGAGCGCGCTCGGGCGATAGCAGCGCTTCCGGATGCGGATCGAACGTGAGCGCGACCGTGTTGCAGCCGTGCTGCTTGGCCAACGCAGAGGCGTGATCGATCAGCGCACGGTGACCCAAGTGCACTCCATCGTGGTTTCCAGGCGCGATCACGGCTGGCATGGCGCTCGCGATTATCCCGGTCGGCAGGTTCGGGTCAACGTTGGCACGGGCGAGGGGCTTGGCTGATACCCTGCGTCACCCATGCTCCGCCATTGGTTCGCGCTCGTGTTCTGTGTCGCCTTGGGGGTCGATGCGAGCCCGGCGCGCGCGCAAGGTGTGCTGTCGCGGCTGGGTGAGCTGTCGGTCGATGGTGCGTCGTTGGACGATCCGCGCGTACCGATGCCCCGACGAATCGCGCAGGCGCGTGCACTGGGCCGCTGGGGCGAGCCGGCGGCGGCAGTGTCGGTGTTGACGGAGACCCTTGCGCGTCGTCCGTCCGAGCCGCTGCGCAGCGCTGTGATCGCGGCCTTGGCAGAACGGCGATCGGTGCAGGCCGTTGCCGAGTTGTTGCGCGCATTGCGTGGACGCGCTGGAAGCACCGCGTGGCTGATCCAGGCCCTTTCGACGATCGGTGGGCCGCCCGTGATCGAGGCGATGAGTGAGCTCGCCAAGCAAGGTGACCGCAGTCAGCGCGACGCAGCGTTGCGTGTGCTCGTCCGGATCGCACCTGACCGTGCCGCGCCGTTGATGCTGGAGGCGTGGGCATCGCAGACGCCCGGCGAACGAGAGCGCATGCTTCCGATCGCGGTTGCCCATCCGCACGGGCTCTGGCTCTCGGTGCTGGAGGACGGTTTGCGTGAGGCCCGCAACGAAGGCGAAGCCGCCACGCTGACCTGGTCGCTTACACGTGTGCCGGAAGGCGCTGGACTGACCGGGCTGTTGGAAGCGAGCAACGTGTCGGGTGAGCTGCCCGTGCACCTGCGTGTCGCGCTTGCCGTCGCCCTGCGCGCGCACAAGCAACATGTTGCGCCCGCCGAACGGCAACGTGCGCTCGATGCGTTGCAGCGTGGTGGAAGCGCGGAGGACAAAGCACGCACGCTCTTGCTCGCGACCGGCGAGGCAACGTCCGATGAAGCCTCTGCAGACGCGCTGGATCCGGCAGCGGACCCAGCTTTGCACTGGCGCAAGGTGCTGCGCATTCGCGGTGACACTGCGATCCGCGAGCGTGTGCAGGCAGCGCGTGCGCTCGGACGGGTGGCCGATCCCAAGGCCCACGTGCCGTTGATCGCCGCATTGGAGGATCCGAGCCCAGATGTGCGGCGTACCGCGGTGGTCGCGTTGGCGCGGCTCGGTCGGGCGTCAGGCCGGGATGCGCTGCATCGTCACGAGGCGGTGGAGCTCGACCCGGAAGTGGCGGAGATCACCGCGCGCGCCCTGCAGGGCGACCCGATCGCGCTGGATGACCCTTGGTTTCTTGGGCGGCAGCTCCGGGAGTCCCTGTCGCCTTTGCCGTCCGCACCGGCGCCGGTTGACCGCCAGGTCGCGCCTTTGGCACGCTGACTTCCCGATGCCGGCCGACAAAGACGATCTGTCCAAGCTCAGCTTCGAGCAGATTCTCGAGCACCTCAGCGACGTGGTCGACCAGCTGGAGGCCGGTGAAGCGCCGCTCGAGCAATCGCTTTCGATCTTCGAGCAGGGCATGGCGCTTTCACGGCTGGGCGCGCGGCGTTTGGACGAAGCCGAGCGACGGATCGAAGTCCTGATGAGCAACCACGGCGAGCTGACCACGGCTCCGTTGGATAAGGAGTGATCGATGAGTGACGTGTTGACGGTGCAGACGGCCTTCGGTGACATCGCGGACCTGGCGCAGGGCTACATCGGTCGCGTGAACGCGCGGCAGATCATGGTGGCGGTCGCAGAACCGGTGCAGCCGGGCCAAGTGGTGCGCTTTCAGGTGTTGCTTGCCGACGGCACGCTGGCGTTTTGGGGCGACGGTCACTGCGCCCAGATCAACGACTTGGGCGACGAGGCCGAGCCGCACGCACGCTTCGAGCTGTTGCTGCACTCGCTCGAGTTTCCGGACGAGCGCTCGCTGCCTGTGTTTGAGTACATGGTCAGCCTGAGCGAGAGCGCGACGCCGAGCGAGGAGCTGACCGCGAGCGAAGAGGGTGGCTTTGAGGCCGCTGAGAGCGGGACTGGCGAAGTGAACACGGGTGATCTGGAAGCGCTGTCGGTGCCACCGGTCGAAAATGCCGCGCCGTCGATTCCGCCGGTGGAGGCCGCGCCGATGGAAGACGAGCTGCCGCGCGCGCTCAGTGATCGGGCTGGCCCTCCGCCCAATGGCCTGACCCGCATGACGACTGGCAATGCCTGGCGTCCGGTGCGACCCGAGCGACAACCGCCCGCCGCGCGCTCGGGTTTGTTCAAGTATCCGTTCGGTGCGCTGCCGATCCCAACGCGTCCACCACGTCCCGAGCTCGATCCGGCGCTCGCCGTGACCCCAGCGCCGCGTCCCGCCGCGTAACGTCATCTCGCGACGCCAACGTCGTAGGGGCGGGCCTCGTGCCTGCCCTTTGTGCTTAACCGCCCGCGCCGATCAGGGCGCCGATGTTCCGACGTAACCCAACGCGCGCAGCTGCGCTTCGGTCTCTGCGTCGATCTCGGTGCGCTCCGTCTTGTGTGCTGGTCGCGGCTTGGCTGCGGCGACGCTTGTGCCGGCATTGACGCCGACCACTTGACCATCCAACGCCAACCCAAGCTGCCCGCGCGCGTAACGAAGCGCCATCGGCCGCGAGCTCGCGAGGTTGTTCTGCTCGCTCGGATCAGCTGCCACATCGAACAGCATCGTGTGTGCTGCCGTGCGTTGCACGAGCTTGAGTGACCCCACGGCCAACGTGCGCCACCCGTCCATGAACCCTGAGACGGCGGTGCGCGGCGCGGTGGCACCGTGGCCACGCAGTTGCGGCAAGAAGGAACGTCCCGCCAAGTGTTCCGGTGCGGGCTGACCCAGCGCGTCGAGCACCGTCGGCAACACGTCGACCAGACCCACCGCATCGTTCAGCGCCGTTGCTTGCTCGGTAATGCCCGGAACCTTCACCACCAGCGGGATGTGCAAGAGCTCGTCGTAGACGCTGTGACCGTGACCGACTGAGCCGTGATCCCAGAACTCTTCGCCGTGATCGGCGGTGATGACGATCATCGTGTTGTCCTTGAGACCGCGGCGCTCGAGGCCTTCGATCATCGCGGCGAAGTGGGCGTCGTGATAGCTGATCTCCGCGTCGTACAGCGCAACAAGGTGCTCTTTGTCGCGTGCGTTGAGCTTGGTGCGACCGATCTTGATGTTCTCGAGCAGCGTGCCGTCGCGGCTGAAGTCGACTACGCCCGCGTAGGGCTGCGCGTCGTACATCGAAAGGAAGTGCTCCGGTGGCTTGTACGGTACGTGCGGATCGATTGTGTGCACATACAAGAAGAACGGTTTGTCTTCGGGGCGCTTGTCGAGCCACTCCAACACGTCCGCGGCCACGTGCTGCGCACGGTTGGGGCGCCCTTCGCGGATGTAATTGCGGTAGGTGTGCCAGCCTTGCTTGAAGCCGAACTTGTCGCTGACGTAACCGTTGGTAATGAATGCGCCAGTGTAGAAGCCGCGCTCGCGCAGGATCTCCGGCATCAGCTCCACCGAGGACGGGACCACCGCATCACCGGTCGTTGCGCCGTGCTCCCACGGCAACAACGACGAGAGCAACGTCGCAACGCTTGGCTTGGTCCAGTTCTCTTGCGTGCGTGCGTTGGTCATCACCGAGGCTGCACGTACCAGCGCGTCGAGGCCCGGCGTCTGCACGCGGCTGTCTTTGTTGTAGGGCTTGAGCTTGTCGGCGCGCAGCGTGTCGATCAGCAAGACGATCACGTTCTTCACCGTCGGCGCTGCGGTGATCACTGCCGGTGCATCGAGCGTCACGATCTTCGGCTCGACCAAGGTCACCGCACCACCTTTGGCGCGCAGATCGATCCGCACCACCTGCTTGGACAAGCGGCTGAGATCGATGTCGAGCGCGGCACCGTTGGGGCTCGCTGCGGTCTCACCGAGCGGCAGCGGTCCTTCACCATCACGCAACGCCACGATCTCGAGCCGTGCGTTGGCGTCACCCCTCACCTGCGCGCGCAGATGTGCGCGCTCCGGCACCGGGCACGCGAAGCCAAGCAGACGTTCGGCGGCGAGGTTCAGCTGAGTCCCATTCGTGAGCGCGTCAGGTGCGGATGGTTCTTGCGGCTCGTTCAGCTCGCTCGGCCCAAGGCGCACCCAGTCGATCGCCAAGCCTGCGGTCGGCACCCCTGCGGCGGATCCGGTCTTGGCGACGCGCAGCTGCAGCGTGTTCTCGCCGACCTTGATCAGGCCTTCGGGCACCGCAAAGCGAAGCGTTTGCAGCGCGTCACCGGAGAGCTGCACGTCCGCCAGCGTCTGGTCGTTCACATACACCGTGAGCGGTCCCGGCTTGAAGCCACGCACGCGCAACGTGAGGTGACGCTGGTCCGCACGTTGTGCGGGCAACAGGAGCTTCACCGTCTTGCCTGTGATGACCGTGGTGCTCGTGCCGTCGATCGTCCGTGAGGGGCCCGCGCCGCTGAGCCAACCGCCGAGGGTGTACTTGGCGCCACCCGGGACGCCGTAGTCCATCACCAATGTGTCGCCTTCATAGACTTCGGCGTGGGCGATGTGCTGTGCGAGATCATAGTAAAGGCGTCCCGGCGCCGTCGCCGTGGTCCCGGCGCTCGCTGTCGTGTCGGTGGCCGACGCCGCCGGCGATTCGCCACGCTCGTTGGTGGTTTGAGCCAGCTCGAGCGCAGGGGAAGGACGCGCCGCGGCATCGACCGTGCCAGCGCCACTGCATCCAGTCGCGGCAATCCCGAGCAGAGAGATCAGTGCGTACCGTTGTGACATGGGCCGACCCTAACACCCGGGATCTGGGCCGATAAAAAACCGGCAGAAGTGTACAAAGCCGCGATCGATCCTCTATAACCGGACCATGTTTTTCACGCGCGCGGGTCGAGTGGGGCTCTCGACCTTGGGGTTGTGGATCGTGTCGGCGGTGGTGCTTTCGAGCGTCGCGTTGGCCGACGCGGTGGTGACCGTCAACGTGCGTGATGCCGGTGGCCGACCGGCCGATGGCAAGGTGACACTGACGGCTGATGCCGGCGGCCAGGTGTTCTCGTGCCAGACGCAAAATGGCACATGTCAGATTCCAAAGGTCCCTGGCGGTAACTACAAAGCCAGCGTGGTGCCCAATGGATCAACGCAGGCGACTGCGCCGCGCGGAGTGATGATTCCGCCGGTCGGCAAGGTGTCGCTGATCGTGTCCACGGCCACCGCTCCCTAAGAAGGCGGAAGAATCCATGTCGCGCTTGCTCTTTGGTTTCCTTGTGGCGTTCGGTGTGGTGTGTGCGCTCGCGCCGGCAACGATCGGCCATGCTCAGGCCGACGAGTACGACGACGAGTGGGACGACATCGACGCGCCTGCCCAACCGGCGACACCACCCACGCCAGCCCCAGCACCACAACCGGAAGGCGTTCAGCCGACGCCCGCTGTCGGTGTCGAAGCGCAGGGCCAGGTCTCGTTGACCGATGGCATGTCGGGGGACGCCAGCGCCGAAATGAGCGCGCCCGTGCCCGCGGATGAAGCGCGTCGTGGCGAGCTGTTCCGGATGCAGAACACCTGGAAAGGTGCCACCGGTGGCGTGCACGTGGTCGACGCCTTCAACGCGCCGGGCGAGACGTTTCGGTTGCAGCTCGGCATCGACTTCTTCATGAGCGACGGCTTTCTGCAGCCCGCGGACGACAACAAGTACGTCGGCGGCTCGCTCGCGTTCAGCTGGAGCATCATCGACGAGCTCGAGGTGTTTGCCGCGATCGAGAGCCACGCGAACTTCAACAATCAGGAAAGCCCGAAGCTGTTCCAGGTGCTCGGCGACACCACGCTCGGCATCAAGGGCTACTACCCGGTGTTGCCGTGGTTGGCGATCGGCGGTGACTTCCGTCTCGGTCTGCTCAACACCGTTGGTGACATCGGCCTGGTCCTCGCGAGCACCAGCTTCGGCCTGCGCGGCAACGCGACTGCCGACCTGCGCCGCTTAGACGATGCGATCCCGCTGATCGCGCGCTTCAACCTCGACTACTACTTCAACAACTCGGCGGCGCTGGTCGAAGACGTGGAGAAGCAGCGCTACGACAACCTCGTGGACAGAAATCCTGATCCGTCGCTGGAGGATCGACACCTGATCACGGCGGTCGAGCGCTTCGCCTTGGGCATCGACCGGACCGATTCGCTCAGCTTCGGTCTCGGCTTCGAAGCGCCGCTCGAAGTGAGCACAGACTTCTTCCTGCAGCCGTTGATCGAGTGGACCTTGTCGGTGCCGATCAATCGCCAGGGCTACAATTGTCTGTTCATTCCAGCTGAGCCCGGCGGTTCCGAGCCGATCCCAGGGCAAGACGGCTGCCTCGATCTGCAAGGCTTCAGCGCGTTTCCGCACACGCTCACGTTCGGCGTGCGAATCCTTCCGCCGGTCAAGGGCTTCAGCGCGCTGCTCGCGGTCGATGCGGGCGTCGGCGGGACGTCTACCCCAGTGCGTGAGCTCGCGGCCAACAAGCCTTTCGACGTGATCTTCGCGCTCGCCTACGCCTACGACACCCGTGAGCCCCCGCCGGTGATCGTGGAAGCGCCGCCGGTGCAGGCGGAGCCGGAGCCCGAGCCGATCGTGGGTCGCGTGATCGGCATCGTGGTCGAACAAGGCGCAGGCGTCGCGGTGCCCAATGCCGGCATCGCCTATGTCGGAACCGACCTCACGATGCAGCAAGCGTCGAGCGAAGGTCGCTTCGTAAGTTATGAGCTTGCACCGGGCGCGCGCGCGCTCGAGGTCTCGCACCCCGACTACGAGACGGCCGCATGCAACACCACGATCCCCGAAGCCGGCGGCGACGTTCAGTTGCGCTGTGAGCTGGTCGCCAAGCCGCGTCACGGCACAGTCACCGGTCGCGTCACCGACAGTGAAGGTGCGGCGGTCGCGGGCGTGAGCGTGATGATCACGGGTCCGAGCACGCAATCGATCACGACTCAGCCCAGCGGCATGTTCGATGTCGCGAACGTCACGCCCGGTTCATACACGTTGCGCATCGACGCTGAGGGCTACCTGCTCAAGACCGAAGCATTCACGGTCACCGCCAATCAGACCACGGCGCTCTCGATCGTGCTGACCGCCAAGCCGAAGTCGGCGCAGGTCTCGGTGACGCGCGGCGAGATCCGGATCAAGAAGGCGATCTTCTTCGTGACCGATAGCGCGGAGATCGAAGCGCGCAGCAACGACCTGATGAGCGAGATCGCGGACGTGCTGCAGCGCAACCCTCAGCTCGATCTGGTTGAGATCCAAGGTCACACCGACAACGTGGGATCGGCCGAGCACAATCGCCAGCTCTCGCAGCAGCGCGCCGACTCGGTGCGGGCATGGCTGATCAATGCCGGTGTCGACGGCAGTCGCCTGGAAGCGAAGGGCTACGGCCCCGATCGCCCGCTCGTGCCGAACCTCACCCCAGGCAACCGCGCCCGCAACCGTCGCGTGCAGTTCATGATCCGGCGCAAGGCGGAGTAGGCGCCCGTTGTGGCCAAGCGCAACGTCGGCCTTGAGATCGCGCTGAGTCTCGGGGCCGCCGTCGTGTTTGGCGTGGGCCTTTGGCTGTACATCGATCATTCGATCGAGCGCCCCACGCCGATCGCGATGACACCCCAGTCGCCCGGCGCTGCACAGGCCGAACGCAATGCCGACGATGTGCGCGCATTGGCCACGCAATGGGCGCAGGCCTTGGCCAATCGCGAGTATGGGCGGGCCCATTCGTTGATGGCGCCTTCGTTCCGCGACCGCGTGAATGCCGATGCGTTCCGTGCGCTCGTGATGGAAGACGCACAGCTCGCCGGTATCGAAGACGTGGCGATCTTTCGCACCAAGGAGCAGCGTGCGGCAAGCGACGCGAACGCCACCCTGATGACACTGTCGGCCACGGGGATGTTGAAGTCGCGCGCGGGCACGGTCGAGATCACAATGCACTTCGTGCGTGAAGGCGATCAGCTCAGGATCTTGACCGTGCTCTTGGCCGGCGTGCCTGCGTTGACTATCGCACCGTGAAAGAGGGACGCATGACGACACTGACGATCGCATCGCGATTCTGTGGGCCACCGGGCTCTGCCAACGGCGGCTACGTGAGCGGCTTGCTGGCTGCGGAGATCGAGGGCTCGGCGGAAGTCACGTTGCGCGCCCCACCACCGCTCGACACGCCGTTGTCGCTCGGTCACCGCGATGATGGCGTGATCGTGCTGCATCACGGTGAGACGTTGCTGGCTGAGGCGCGCGCGCAATCGTTGTCGCTCGGATTGCCGGCGCCGGTCAGTGTCGCGGAGGCGATCGATGCATCGACGCGCTATCCAGGTGTGACGTTCGATCAATGCTTCGTGTGCGGATCGGGTCGCGCGCAAACCGGTGGCTTGATGATCCTTCCGGGCACGGTGGCCGATCGAACTTTGGTGGCTGCGCCGTGGACACCCGCAGCCGATCTCGTCGACGCCTCGGGCTTGGTCGATCGCAAGTACGTTTGGTCTGCCCTCGACTGCCCCGCGTGGTTTGCTCACGCGGCGTTCACACCGATCTCCGATCTCATTGTGGCGTTGCTCGGGCGCATCACCGGACACATCGAGCGTCAACCCAAGGTCGGTGAGCCATACGTCTGCGTCGGATGGCCGATCAAGAAGGACGGTCGTCGCATCTATTCTGCGAGCGCGCTGTTCGATGCTGAAGGTGCGGCGCTCGCGTGGGCCAGCACGACGTGGATCGAGCTCAAGCACTGATCGGCGCGCAACGCTCTTCGGTCGGGTGAGGCGAAACGGCTCGCTCTCGCCGCCTTTCGACAATTTCGCCACATCCTCAAGCGGTGCAGACCGCTCAACGCGCGACTCAATCGTGCGCGCGTCGATCATTCGTCGCAGCGTCGTGCGCGCGACGCGTCATAGTCCAGTTGCCTCGCTTCGAAGCGACGACACCTCGGGGGCACGATGACCGCTGCGCACGCACAATCACAGCCGATGATTCCCACTGGCATCGAGGGGCTCGACAGCGTCTTGATCGGAGGCTTCCTGCAAGGAGGCTTCTACTTGCTGCAAGGCGATCCGGGATCCGGCAAGACCACCATCGCGTTGCAGTTCATGCAGTCACGAGTGCGAGCCGGCGACCGCTGTCTGTACGTGTCGCTGACTGAATCGCTGCGTGATATCGAGCGCACGTGCGCGTCGCATGGCTGGTCGCTGGACGGCATCGACGTCTGTGACCTTGCACGTTCCGCAAGCGTCGAAACCGAAAGCGTGATCTCGGTGTTTCATCCCGCAGACACGGAGCTGTCGGAGATCACACGGGAGGTCCTGGCGATCGTCGAGCGTGTCCATCCTCAACACGTGGTGTTCGATGGGTTGTCGGAGCTGCGCCTGCTTTCCGGAGATGCGCTGCGTTACCGCCGACAGTTGCTCTCGCTCAAGGAATTCTTCGCGCGAAAGCAGGCCACGGTGCTGCTGCTCGACGATTGCACCGCGCGCATGGCTGACGTGCAACCGGAGAGCCTGGTGGGCGGCAACATCGTGCTCGAACGCCACATGCCGCTGTACGGTCGCGCGCGCCGCCGCCTGTATGTCTCGAAGGTGCGCGGATCGAGCTTCCGCGAGGGCTATCACGACTACGAGATCGTCACTGGCGGTGTGCTGGTGCATCCGCGGCTCGTCGCCGGCGATCACCAGCGGCACGCGCCGTTCGCCCAGAGCGAGCTATGTCAGAGCGGCATCCCGAACCTCGACGCGATGCTGGCCGGCGGTCTGCATTCGGGATCGACCACGTTGCTCCTCGGTCCCGCTGGCGTCGGCAAGTCCACGGTCAGCGTGCAGTTCGTCATCCACCAGCTCAAGCGCGGAAAGAAGGCTGCGATCTACATCTTCGATGAAGTCCGTCACATTCTGATCGAGCGCGCCGAGAAGCTGTGTGTCGGTATTCCGGGCGGCATCGAGTCGTATGTCGAGAATGGCTCGCTGCACATCCAACAGGTCGATCCGGCAGAGCTCTCGGCGGGTGCGTTCGCGCACGCGGTACGAACGGCGGTGGAGCGCGGTGTCAGCGTGATCGTGATCGACAGCCTGAACGGCTACTTGAACGCAATGCCTGAGGAGCGGTTCTTGACGACGCACCTGCACGAAATGTTCGCGTACCTCAACCAGAAGGGTGTGCTGACCATGATCGTGGTCGCACAGCATGGTGTGATCGCGGGCACCGGGAACATGGTGGCCGAGGTGGACGTGAGCTACCTGGCCGACTCAGTTCTCCTGTTTCGCTACTACGAGTCGCACGGCGAGGTCTGTCAGGCGTTGAACGTGTTCAAGAAGCGCACGGGACCGCACGAGCGCTCGATTCGTGACCTTCACATCGACGAGCGAGGGATTCACGTCGGCGAGCCGCTGCGCCACTTCCGCGGGATCATGACGGGCGTGCCTCTCATCGGCGACACAGCGCACGGGACGTCAGCAGGCGATCGTACGGTGGAGATGTGAGCATGGCGTCCGACGAAGCGATCGATGGGCGCGTTCTCGTCTTGATGCCCACCGTACGTGACACCGAGCGAACTCTGTCGATGCTCGCCGAGGCGGATGTCGTTGGCGCTGCCTGCGATGGCATGGCGCAGCTGTGCCGTGAGCTGCGTGCGGGCGCGAGCGCCGTGCTTGTGACCGATGAGGTCCTGCAGGCGGATACGGCAGGACAGCTGGCAGAAGCGATGCGTGAGCAGCCGTCGTGGTCAGCTGTTCCGTTCGTCGTGCTGACACGCGAAGCCACCAGTCGACAGCTGTCGTTTGGAATTGCGCACGGAGTGCTCAACACAATCGTGGTGGAGCGACCCGTGCGCACCGCCACCCTTCTCAGCGTCGTGTTGTCGGCGCTGCGCGGTCGTCGCCATCAGTACGCGATTCGTGACGCGATCCAGGCGGCAGAGCGCCAGGCGGCCGAGCTGCGGGCGCAGGATGATCAGCTGCGTCGTCAGGCGGCGGAGCTGAGCGAGGCGGCGGTGCGCAAGGACGAGTTCTTGGCCACGCTCGCGCATGAGCTGCGCAATCCGCTCGCGCCGATTCGTACCGGTCTCGAGCTGTTGACCAAGGCTGCGCCGCCAGGCTTGTCGCCGACGCTTGCCACGATGGATCGCCAGCTCTCGCATATGGTGAGGCTGATCGATGACTTGCTCGACGTGTCGCGGATTACGCAAGGCAAGCTCGAGCTCAAGCGCGAGCGCATCCTGCTCAGGCACGCCATCGAAGCCGCAGTCGAGACGTCGATGCCGGTGGTGCGCGCGCACGACCACGCCTTCAATGCCTCGCTACCCGAAGAGGACTTGTGGATCGATGCCGACCTGACGCGCATCGCCCAGGTGGTGAGCAACCTGCTCAACAACGCGAGCAAGTACACACCGCGCGGCGGGACGGTGTCCTTGTCTGTCAACCGCGCGTGCGAGCAGGTCAGCGTCGAGGTGAGCGACAACGGCATCGGTATCCCGCCGTCGCGGCTCGACGACGTCTTCACCATGTTCAGTCAGGTCAATCGCTCTCTCGACAGAACGGAGGGAGGCCTCGGAATCGGGCTCGCCTTGGTGCATCGATTGGTCAGCATGCACGGTGGCAGTGTCAGCGCGTACAGCGAGGGTGTGGGGAAGGGCAGCCGCTTTGTCGTGACGCTTCCGCTTGCTCTGCGCGAGAGCGTGATTGTGCCAAAGGCGATCGACGTTGCGCCAACGGTGATCGAGGGCGCACGCGTGCTCGTCGTCGACGACAATCAGGATGCTGCCGAGTTGCTGGCCGAGATGTTGGAGGCCTCTGGACACGAGGTACGGACCGCAGGCGATGGCGCCGAGGCCATCGCGATCGCCGAGCGCTGCCTGCCGCAGATGATCATCCTGGACATCGGTCTGCCTGGCATGAGCGGCTACGATGTGGCGCGTCGTCTGCGCACAGATCAGCGCTTCGCAGTGACGCTGTTGGTTGCCCTCACCGGCTGGGGCTCCAAGGACGACAAGGAGAGGGCGCGCAACGCCGGCTTCGACTGTCACCTGACCAAGCCAGTGAGCGCCGCCGACATCCAACGCGTGCTCGGCATGATCGGCCAGCGAACCGAAGCGCCTCCGCGTTACGGCATGCAGATTTGACGCTGAGCCCAGGTGATCCCACCGCGTTGATCGCGCAACACGAGCGTCACGGTCGCAACGTCCTGCATGATGTCGTCGTCGGCACGCGGCGCGGTCCAGGTCACGCTGAGCGGCTCGTCTTGATCCTGCTCACTCTCCAACACAGAGAAGTGCTGATCGAGCTCGCCGACGTTGATGAACCACGACAGGAGCAACGTCTCCGCCGTGTCGTCGACGGCTTCGCGGTTGGCATCGTGAAGCGAGATCGACAGCGCGTGCTCCTTGCCGTCGCGTTCGACGCTCGCGCTGCAACCTTCGCTGTCCCAGGCCGCGTCATCGAACCTGAGGCGTGCGGCGGCCAGCGTCGGGTGTTGGTTCGGAGCTTGATCTGCATCGAGCAAGGTCACGCGCTGCACGAACGACACGCCATTGAACGTCGGATCGCTGCATTCGCCGGGTCGCGTCGGGTCGAGCGCTGGCGTGCCTTGCTCGCAAATGGTCCCGCGCAACAAGAGCTCGTTGGCGTCACCGATCTGGTCTCGACTGAGGCCCGACCAATGCAGCATGGGCTCGCTGACGGGCTCCACGGACGCCGATGCGAAAAGGCTGCCACTGGCACACGCTGGCAGCGCTCCGTTGGCAGGCAAAGCGGCGCAAACATCCATCGCGTAGCTCACTTCAGCAGCGCCGTCCGGTCCCATCACCAGCACCCGCGCTGTCGTGTCCTCGTCGATGCTCGGTGTGGCGCGCTCAGGATCGTCATTGACCTCGACCCGCACGCCGAGCACGCGGACGTACGTGATCAACGACGCTTCGGACACACCTTCCGAACAGCCGAGCAAGAGAAGACACAGACACAGGTTGATCGATTGGAGTCGGTGCATGTTCAGATCTCCCCGCGCACGCCCAGCACAGGCAACAGGGGCAGGCCGCTGACGCCGCTTTGTGTGCGGTAGTCGAAGCCGTATTCCGTCGCTTCGGTGGTTTGCGCGTTGTAGGCGTTGATCAAGTCCAGGTAGAGCGAGAGCTTGGCGTAGGCCCCCAGCGTCCAGCGCTTTTGAATGCGCAGATCCAAGCGATGGAAGGTGGCGGCGCGCGCGCTGTTGACGGCGCCGTAGACCGGCAAGTGATCGTCGTTGTTGGCGTCGTAGACCGCGCCGATGACGGGTGTCTGCGGATTGCCGCTGACGAGACGGAACGTGCCCGACAAATCCCAGCCGCGCCCGAGATCGTAGCCGGCGGAGACGTTGAGGATGTGCGGCTGGTCGTAGTCGTACAGGCGATAGGGGCCGCCCTGCGCGCTGCGTTCGCTGCGCGAGAGCGTGTACGCCAGGTAGCCGAAGGTTCGGCGATGCTGATAGCGCGCGGACACTTCGATCCCGAAGATGCGCCCCTCGCCGCCGTTGATCGGCGAGGCGCCCGTGTCGGTGTTGACTGGCAGATCCCACAGATACTTGCCGTAGCCCTCGACGCCGAGCTGCAGGTGCTCGCCGACGCGCTGTTCGATGCCGACACTGGTGTGGATCGAGCTTGCGCTGTCGAGATCAGGGTTGCCGAGCTTGGGGAAGGCGGCACCGAGCTCCGGGGCCTGCGAGAAGCGTCCGACGCCGGCCTTGAGCGTGGTGTCGTCGGTCACGCTCCAACGTGTGGCGAGGCGCGGGTCGACCGTCAGGTCTTCGGCTTCGCTGGTGTAGTCGGCGCGCACGCCGGGAATCACGCGCAAGCGTTCGTGCGGCAGCCAGGTGACTTCAGCGAACACGGCAGGTCGCACCACGCTGACGACTTCATCCAGGCGAGTGTCTGGCGGTGCGTTCACGCCCGGATCGTTGTCTTCGCTGCGGTAGCGCGGGCCTTCGTAGAACACGCTGCCGCGATAACCGACCACGTCCCAGCCGGTGTCGAGCGCGAGCGACGACGTGATCGGCAGGTGCCACTCCGCGCGGGTGAACAACGTGGGTGCGCTGATGTGTTGCTCCACCAGGTCACCGATCTCGGCGTCGATGTCGAGCGTGCCGACGCCGATCATCAGCTCATGTCGCGTGCCGCCGCCGTAGTCGTGCAACCAGCTGAGCAAGCCGCGATGAAACTCACTGGCGAAGCCGAGGTTGCCGCGAACGTCCGGGTTGTCGTCGTCCGGTGTGCTCGTGACGAGGCGCATTTGGTCGCGGCTGCCAAAGGCCTGCAGGCGCAAGCGATCATTGTCGCTGAACCGATACTCGCCGATGGCCTGGTAGTCCCAGTACAGCGGGGCAGCGATGACGTCGAAAGCATCGTCCGGCACCACCGCGTCGAAGAACAAGTCGATGTAGCTGCGGCGCGCTGCGATGGCGAAGCCGCCCTTGTCGGTGAGCGGGGCTTCCACCAACAGGCTCGCGTCGATCAAGTTGATGTCGAGCGTTCCGTGCATGCGATCTTGTCGTGGCGAGCGCACGTCCACGTCGATCACGCCGCCCATCGCGCGACCGAAACGCGCAGAGAAGTTGCCGGGGTAGAAGTCGACGCGCTCCAACAACGACGCGTTGAAGAAGCTGGTCAAGCCACCGAGGTGATACAGGAACAACACCGGTGTGCCTTCGACCAGCACCTGCGTGTCTTGGGGGCTACTGCCGCGCACGATCACCACGCCGTTGTTCAGCGGCGGACGCGCCACCCCGGGCAACACCTCCACGGCCCGTAGCGTGTCACCGCGTGTGCCGGCGATGCGTCCGACTTGCGCAGCAGTCAGCTCACGTCGTGTGACTTCGCGCGGCGGTGCGTCGGTGCGCGCGGTGGCTTGATAGCTGGCCGGCGGTGCCTCCGTGGTGGATGCGGTGGCGGTGGATGAAGCGGCGGGCGCAATGTTTTGCGCCACTACCGGAGGTGGCGGATCTGTGGGTTGCTGTGGCGGCGTCAGCGTGTACTCGAACTGGATGCGCGCCGCGATTGGCGCGCCATTGCGCAAGGCGGGGGAGAACACCAGCTGTCGGGCCGCGGTCAGCACCGCTTGAAGCAGGCGCGAATCGATCGTCGAGCTTGCACCGCTTTCGCTGTCTGTCTCGACCGCATCCGTCACCTGGCCAGTCGCGTCCAATGTCAGCGTCACCAACACGTGCACGCCCGCAGGGTCGATCGTGACGTCGCTGGGAACCTCAGCCGGTACGAACTGCAAGAGGCTCGGTGGCGTGAGCAGCGCGCTCGATGCGTCGGGGGAAGGGGCGGCATCGCCAGAGCTCGAAGCGTCAGAAGCTCCTGCGTCGGCCGGGTCTTGCGCGGCCGCCGTGGCCGGGCCCCACAGAACCCAGAGTGCGAACACAACCGTTGTTCGTGGCATGCCGGCTCAACCCCGAAGCTCGGCCGAAGTGTTACTCACGGCAGAAAGTTCTCCCTCTCGGTGACACCTGGCGCGGGCACCGGGGTTTCAAGTGGAGAACGGGCGACGACGGCGTGGGACTGGACCTTCACGATTGTTACGAGACGTACGGACCGATGGTATTGCGCCGTTGCCGCTCCATCTTGCGCGATGACGCGCGTGCGGAGGATGCCATGCAGGATGTGTTTGTTCGCCTGCTCGTCCATCAAGAGAACCTGGCGCCGACCGGGTTGTCGAGCTTGCTGTATCGAATGGCGACCCAGGTCTGCCTCAACAAGTTGCGTGGCCAGCGGCGCAAACCCGAGGACGCCGACGACGACCTGCTGACGAGGATTGCGCAGGCGGAGGATCACGAGAGCGCCAGCGGTGCGCGCCGCCTGTTGTCGCGCCTGTTCGGAAGCGAGCCGGAGTCGACCCAAGTGATGGCGACGCTGCATCTGTACGACGGGCTGACCTTGGAAGAGGTGGCAGCCGAGACCGGCATGTCGGTGTCTGGTGTGCGCAAGCGTCTGCGTGGATTGCGCGCGAGCCTGCACGAGCTGTCTGCGGAGGCGCCATGACCGACGACAAGAAGAAGGTGCCCGCGCTGTGGTTGGAGCAAGCCGCCCTCGGTGAGCTGAAGGATGCGTCGCGTAAGGCGCTGCAGGAACGAATTGACGAGGGTGAGCTCGCGCGACGACAGGCGACGCTCGCGGCGTCCAACGAAGAGATTCTGGAAGCGCTTCCGTCGACGACGATGGCTGCAGCGATTCGACAACGGGCCGAGCGCGCGCGACGTCAGCAACAGACGCGATCGTGGATGCCGGGCGCCTGGACGTTGGCGCCGGTGGTGTCGCTCGCTGCGCTCTTGTTGATCGTGTTGTCGATGGACGGCACGGTGACGCTCGAATCGACCACGCCGGAAACCGCGGAGACCGAGCGCATCAAGGGGTTGTCACCGCACCTGGTGATCTACCGAAAGCGTGGAGATGCGGTGGAACGACTCGCGGAAGGCGCGAAGGCGCGCGCTGGTGACGAGCTGCAGGTGGCCTACGTGGCGGCGCGGCAAGCCCACGGCGTGGTGGTGTCGATCGATGGCGCCGGGGCAGTCACCTTGCATCTTTCAGCCGCAGGGCAGAGCGCAGCGTTGAGCGCGCCGCGCGAGACCTTGCTCGGTGAGTCGTACCGCTTGGACAACGCGCCGGCCTTCGAGCGCTTCTTTCTGATCACCGCGAGCCACGCGTTCGACGTGTCGCTGGTGGAACAGGCGGCGCGGCAGCTGGCGGCGGATCCCGCGCGCGCGCAACGCGGAGCCTTGGCGTTGCCAACCGATCTACAGCAGGCTTCTTTCACCGTGACCAAGGTGCAGCCATGAATCGCGCGAAGATGGTGTGTGGTTTCTTGTTTGCGTCGATGTTCTTGGCGCTGACGGTCTCGGTCCAAGCGCAGGAAACCAGCGGCACGCGTCGTTTCGCATTGGTGGTCGGTGCCAACAATGGCGGACGCGAACGGGTGACCTTGCGCTACGCCGCACGTGACGCACGCGCGATGGCGGGTGTGATGCAGCAGCTCGGCGGCTTGGTGCCGACCGATCACGCGGTGCTGATCGATCCCACGCGCGCAGAGCTGTTGGCAGCGCTTGATCGGTTCTCACCGGAGATCGCGCAGGCGCACAGCGTCGGTCAGCGCGTGGAGTTCCTGTTCTACTACTCGGGCCACTCCGACGAGCAGGGCATCCTGCTTCACGAAGAGCGCATCGGTTACGCCGACATCCGCTCGCGGCTCGGTGCATTGCCTTCGGACGTGCGGATCGCGGTGCTCGACTCATGCGCTTCCGGATCGCTGACGCGCATGAAGGGCGGCCAGCATCAAGCGCCGTTCCTGATGGACGCGTCGTCGGACGTGCGCGGTCACGCGTTTTTGACCTCGAGCTCATCGGATGAAGCGGCACAGGAGTCGGATCGCATCGGTGCGTCATTTTTTACGCACTATCTGGTGTCGGGCTTGCGCGGTGCCGCGGACTTCAACGGTGATCGTCGCGTGACGCTCAACGAGGCCTACCGCTTCGCTTTCGACGAGACCCTGCGTCGTACCGAAACCACGCAAGGCGGCGCGCAGCACCCGAGCTACGACATTCAGCTTGCCGGCAGTGGCGACTTGGTGATGACCGACCTGCGCCAGACGTCGGCGACCTTGAGCTTGGCGCGTGCGCTGGAAGCGCGAATCTACCTGCGTGATGCCACCGGTCAGCTGGTGGCGGAGCTGTTCAAGCCTGCGGGACGCAGTGTCGACCTCGCGTTGTCGCCGGGGCACTACGAGATCGTCGCCGATCGCAACGGCACGCTCTCGCGCGGAAGCGTCGACCTGAGTGATGGCGCGCGCACGGAGCTCTCTGCGCAGTCGCTCACGGCGGTGGGCACCGAGACGACCGTGGCGCGTGGCGACGCTACGCCTGCAACCGATCCAGCAACCTCGACCGATATGATCGCGGCCGACGAGACCAGCGATGGGTACCGCGTGTTGCCCTTCGCCACATCGCTCGTGCCACCACTCGACACCAACAGCATCGAAACGCAGCGCAAGGTGATCAACTACGTCGCCTTCAACTGGCTGCTGGGTCGCAGCGATCGGATCGAAGGCTTGCAGCTCGGTCTTGGTGCGAACTGGGCAGTCGAGCAGGTGGCGGGCGTGCAGCTTGCGGTCGGTGCCAACTGGATCGATCAGAACCTTCGCGGCGTGCAGGCCAGCGTCGGTTTCAATCACGTGGGCGGTGAGGCGCGCGGCGTGCAATCGAGCTCGGGCGTGAATCACGTCGCGGGTCACATGATCGGCGCACAGCTTGGCGCTGGCTTGAACCTGACGCGGCGCTTGAGTGGCGGCCAGTTCGGCATGGTGAACGTGGCGTCTCAGGCTGACGGCGTGCAGCTCGCGACCGTGAACGTGACCAGTGATTCATTGCGCGGCGCCCAGGTGGGCTTGGTCAACGTCACCGGTGGGCGTGCGCGCGGCGTCCAGCTTGGTCTGTTCAACTACGCGGACGAAGCCGATGTCTCGATCGGCCTGATCGGTCTGACGCGAAAGGGCGGCGTTCATCCGATGCTGTGGACGAGCAACACCGGCGCGTTCAACTTCGGCCTGCGCTTCGACGCCAACTACACCTACACGTTCTTCGCATTGGGTGGTCATCCCAGCGGCGCTGGCGCGGCGATGATGGTGGGCCTCGGCGTCGGCGTGAAGATTCCAATCGAGGACGTGATCTGGCTCGACTTCGATCTGAGTGAATGGGGCGTGGCTTACGGCGGCGACTTTGATCGCGGCGCGCAGCTGTCGACCGCGCGCCTGCTCTTGCGCGTTCAACCGGCTCCGCATCTCGGCTTCTTCGGTGGTCCGACATTCAACCTGGTGATGAACCAAGGCCAAGAGAACGACGGGCTCAAGCCGGGCTACGGGCCCACCCTCTACCGTCACCACGACACCGACCCACGCGTCGATCTCGTGATCTACCCAGGCTTTGCTGCAGGCGTGATGTTCTGAGCGCGCGGATCAAGGCGCCCGTTCACAGTGCGAGGCGACAGAGACCTTCGTCGCAGGTCATCACGTCGCTTGCGATGCAGTCTTCGTCGCGCGTGCATTGTTGCAAGCAGACGAAGCTGGAGCCGCCCACGTCTGTGCATGTGAGATCTGCGTCGCACGGGCCTTCGCCGTTGTCTGCGCACAGACCATCGTCCTGGCGGCAAGGCATGTTGGCTTGTCCGCACGTACCTAGGCGGTTCGCGTGCCAGTCGAGACCCTGTGCGTGCTGACAGGTGATGCCTTGGCTTGCGTCGGGTTCGAGCGTCCAGACGTCGATTAGGTCCGCATCGCCCGAGCACGACGCATCGGAACGCAGGGGAATCTCGGCGTCGTCGGCGACGGAGGCTTCGCGCAAGTCGATGTCGAAGGTGGCGTCGTAGAGACAAGATCCACAGGCCGCAACCGCGCACGAGGGATTGGTGAGCAGCACGGACGGCCCGCTGCTGATGCGTTCGAACGCGCCCTGCCACGTGATCGAGCACCCACCGCGAAAGTTGAGCGCTTGCAGGTGGAGGTTGTCGTCGCTGCGCTCCCAGTACATGCAGCTCAGCCCGTCGTAGCGGTCGGCACCAGTGAGCGCTTTGCTCTCGAAATCGCTGTCTGACTTGCACTGACTGACCTCACCGCTGAGTGGGTTGCCGGTGTTGGTGCCGACGCATGCGACGGCGCATGTCACGAAGGCTGCGAGCACGAACACGGCTTGAGCAGAACGCGATCTCATGGGGACTCCTCCAAGCGTTGGGTCAAAGGGAACAGCTGAAAGTTGATCTGCACGACGCGCTCCGGCGTGCCGTGTTGTTCCGCCATCTGCAGAAGCTCGCTGCGAAAGTCTTCGATGCGCTGCTTGAGCGCGGTGATCGCGTCTTCGCTGACACACAGCGTGACGGAAGAGATCTCGCGTTCCTCGCGCGGCACGTGATCGAGCGCAGCGGCGGCGCGCTCCATCATCATGCGGTGGTAGTTGACGATGTGATGGCCGAGCGGGCCGCTGGAGGTAGAGACCAGCGCATCCGCCTGTCGTAGCGAGCCCTGCTTGTGGCGTGTCAGCAGACCCAGCGCGAGGAGTGTGCGCACGGCGGCCTTTGCTTGCGCGGCGCTGATGCGAGGCTGCAGTTGACGCGCAATCCACTTCGGATCGTCGATAAAACGCGGGCTCGCGACCAGCTCGCGAATTGCAGGCAGGTACCAGGTCTCGTGGTAGCGCGCTTGTGCGTCGTCGAGCTGGTGCACTTGGCGCCGCTGCCGAAACCGGCTGAGTCGCTCGAAGGCGCGCGTGCGTTCGGTGGCGGTGGTCGCGTTGTTGAAGGCAACCAAGTCGCAGAAGTAGGCGGCCTCGTCACGCGTGAGCCCAAAGCCCGCGGCGAACTTGATCGCCATCTCGGCGCTCAAGTTGCGCGCACCATCCATCACGAGCTTTAGGTAGTTGGTTGACGTGATTCCGGCGCGCCTCGCGAACGCGCGATGGGAGAAGCCGCGGCCTGAAGTCTTGCGGTCTGCGAACAGCGCGCGCAGCAGCTCGCGGTGATCGAGGTACTCGAAAACGTGTACTGATTGGCGCGAAACCATGCGCCAATCCTGATCAGATAATGTAGTGATATCAACTGGTTGACAAAACTTTTCGTGTACTCAAAGTACACAGATCGGCGTGCGCCGCGCAATGGCGAAGAAGCCCGCGGTTTGTCCTTGATGGTGTTGCCCGGTAGCTTCACACCACTTTTTCCGCTTGGTGTGGGGAGGGCTCGATGTCCGATGAAGCTTTGAAGCGTCGCGTGCAGCGCTTGTTTCGTACGTTGGTGATCGGTGGGGTGGCGCTGGCGTCGCAGACCGCTTGCGAGGACAAGACAGACCCGCCGCCGCATGATGGTGGCGATCAGCAAGAGGACGCGGGCGACGTCGACGGTGGCAACGGCCCGCAGTTCTGGTGAGCGCGATCGCGGCAGAGGCCTGGCGCTTTCGCACGTTGGTGGAGCGTCAGGCGACCACGCGCTTTGCTCAGCTCGCGACCGCTCTGAAGGCACATGGCTTCGGCGCTCTTTCGGAGATTGCGGCGCAAGCATCGGACGATGAGCGTCGGCACGCCGCGTTGTGTCTCGAGCTCGCCGAGACGCTGCATGCAGCTCCCCTCGCGCCGGACGACGGATGGACGGCCCTGCGGCTTGCGCCCAAGCGCTTCGGTGCGCGCGACGCGTTGATCTACGAGGCTGTCGCGCAGTGCTGCGTCGGTGAAACCGAGAGCATGGCGACCTTGTCCACGCTGATGGAACAGATGGCGCCTTCGCGTTTCCGTGATGCCGTGCATGCGATCGCGCGCGACGAAGTGACGCACGCGCGTCTCGGATGGGCACTGTTGGAGCAGGTGGACCCAGCGCCCACGTTCCTGCAGGGACATCTGGTCTCGATGCTGGAAGCCGGCGGAGGACCACTGTTTCAGCCTGCACCACCTGGTGCTGACGCAGAGGCACTGATTGCTTGGGGCGTGTTGCCGCACCGGTTGAAGCGTAGGGTGTTCGAGGAAACGCTGCGCGAGGTGATCGTCCCCGGCTTTGCGCGTGCGGGGATCGATTGCAACGAAATCGAAGTGTGGCTCGAAGCGCGCCCGTAGCTACAGCTCGAACGCGCCAACGTCACAGCGGCCTACACGTGGCTCTCCGCGTTGATCGACCGTCAGCGCTTGACCGTCCGGACCGGTGCAACCGTTGGGATTGCCGACGTCGATCGCAGCGCTGCTGCCGTTGAGCGGATGGATGCGGCAGCGATCGCCGCAGCTCGTCAATGGTTGCAGCCCAGGGTCTTCTGCGTGATCGGCATTGTTGAAGATCCAGCTGCAGCTCGGGGCGAGGAAGTTGTTGCCATCGCTGATCGGCCCGTTCACGCAATCGACCGTGTCGAATCCAGGCTCGCTCGGGTTGCCCCAGATGATGCTGTTGCGCGCACGCATCAGGTCTGGCGAATACTGTTTGTGAACGCCGGAGCCGAGTGGGTGGCGTGCGATCGCGTGGTTGCCCGTGACCGTCACGTTGAAGAGCCCGACGTTCACGAACGTAGGATCGATCAGCGTGACATCGATGCCACCGCCGGTGGCGGACGCGTTGGGGCCGTCGGGATCGACGTGGGCGCTGTTGGCGGCAAGGGTGGCGTTGGTCACGTTCAACGTGAGGCCGCGCGTGGGGCGACCGGTGACGCAGATGCCGCCGCCTTGCACCGTCACTGTGCTGTTGTTTGGCGTCGCGGTCGCTTCGTTGCGGAGGAACGTCGTGCGTTGAACGTCAGTGGTCGTCGCGGCGTACGTGTCACCTTGCACCGCAAGCCCACCACCGCACGCAATGTCGTTGTCGCCGCGCTGTTCGAGCGCTTCGATCTCCGCGCGGTTTTGCTCCAGCAGCGCATGTGCAAGCGACAGGTCGCAGCCGTCGGCGGAGATCGCACCGCCTCGCGCGAAGGAGACTTGGCCGTCCGGAGGGGTGGCGCCTGACAACAGGATGTGCGCGCTGTTGTTAGAGAGCGTTACGTTGTCGATCAGGAAGGGAGCCGCGCCGATGCACGACACTGCACCGCCATCGGCCGCAGCGTGGCTGTTGTTCGCGTTGGCATTGGCGTGGTTGTCGCTGATGTCCATGTCGCGCACCGTCACCGTGCAGGTGACGGTGGTGATGAAGCCGCCGAGGGACACCGCGGGTTGGGTTGCGTTGCTGCCCAGGGCGATTGCTTGGTTGTTGATGGCGGTGCCGTCGGTGAGCGTGATCACGCCGCTGTTCTGACAAAACACGGCGCCGCCTTCGGTCTGCGCGTACCCATCACCGAGCGATTCGGCGCGCGCTGTGTTGTCAGCGATGTCCAGGTTCTGCAGCGACCATTGCCCGCCCTCGATCTGAAACGCACCGCCGGATGCGAAGGGAGACACGCCTGTGGAAGCGGCTTCATTGTCGTGCACGCGAATGTTCTCGGCGCGGACGTCGCTTCGCATCGAGGTGACTGCACCGCCCGACGCACCCATCGTGCTGGTGACCAGGTTGTCCTGCAGCACCAGCATGCCGGTGCTCACGAGGCTGGTGTTTTCCAGATACATGGCGCCGCCGCTCGCGGGCCCATCCTCACCGTCGCAATGGTTGTTCGCGAAGATGTTCTCGCCCTCCAAGGTGATCGAGCCACCACTCTGAAAGATGCCGGCGCCGCGTCCTCCGAAGCGCGTGGTGGTGTCGGTGCGAGACGTGCGGTTGTTGCCGATCCAGGTGTGTCGCAGCGTGAGGTGACCTTGGCTGAAAATGCCGCCGCCTTCTTGCGCCAAGCCACCGGTCACCGCGAGGTGTTCGAGTCTCACGTGTGTGAGGCTGTCGATGAAGAGCACGCTGCCAAGGCCGGCGCCCTGCAGCGTGGCCGCTGCTTCAGGGCTGACGGAGGTGATCGTCACATCGCGACGAAGCTGTGCCGTCTCCAACAGCCACGCCGTGCCGCGCACCCGTATCGGATCGCAGCTTGGGTCATCGAGTGCCGCTTGCAGCGTCGGGTATTCGTCCGGCACGAGACACCCCGGGCTCGGACCGGCGTCGATGTTCGCATCCCATATCGCTCCGTCGGTCGTCGCGTCCCGTGGGTCCAGCGCGCCATCGCCAGGCCCGCCGCCGTCCCAGGGCAGATCGCTGTCGGCACGGGCATCCCGGAACCAGCTGGCATCCACGTCGGTCGGCTCCGGGCGCTCGTGATGCAGATACCCGCACGCGCCGCTTTCGCCGATCGCGACGAGCACAAGCAAGGCAAGGGCGTGCATCCGAGCCATTGGGGGTGGCCGCACGCTCCGTGACAACGCCGTGGCTTGCAAGGGTTGACGGCGGGGTTCGCCGCGCGGAGGCGTCCTTTAGTAGGGCGAGGCGCATCGGGGGGGTTGCGCCCGTGCGGTCATCGTGGCATCGGGTGCGGCCGCTTTCTGTCGTACTTCCGAGCTTGTACCGGCTTCCGGACGACCGCTGGCGGATTAGGAACGAACCCCAAGGCACCGTCATGACCGACCTCTCCAAGATTCGAAACATCGGCATTTTCGCGCACGTCGACGCAGGCAAGACCACCACGACCGAGCGCATTCTGAAGCTCACCGGCAAGATCCATAAGATCGGTGAAGTGCACGATGGCGCAGCGACCACGGATTTCATGGTCCAGGAGCAGGAGCGCGGCATCACGATTCAGTCGGCAGCAACCAGCTGCTTCTGGAAGGGTCACCGCTTCAACGTCATCGACACCCCCGGACACGTGGATTTCACGATCGAGGTCTACCGTTCGCTGAAGGTGCTCGATGGCGGTATCGGTGTGTTCTGCGGATCCGGCGGCGTGGAACCGCAATCCGAGACCAACTGGCGCTACGCGAACGAGTCCAAGGTCGCCCGCGTCATTTACGTGAACAAGCTCGACCGCTTGGGCGCGGACTTCTACCGCGTCGTCAAGCAAGTGAAGGAGATCCTCGCCGCGAAACCGCTCGTGATGGTGCTGCCGATTGGCTACGAGGGTGAGTTCAGTGGCGTCGTGGATCTGCTCGAGCGCAAGTCGTACATCTGGGACGACTCCGGGTTGCCCGAGAACTACAAGGTTGGCGAAGTGCCGGCCGACATGAAGGACGCCGTCGAGAAGTACCGCGCCGAGCTGATCGAGACCGCCGTCGAAATGGACGACGCGGTGATGGAGCAGTACCTCGAAGGCAAGGAGCCTGACCTCGCGACGCTGAAGGCATGCATCCGCAAGGGCACGATCGGTCTCAAGTTCTTCCCGACCTACTGCGGTTCGTCGTTCAAGAACAAGGGCGTGCAGAACGTGCTCGACGCCGTCGTCGACTACCTGCC
>JACZCZ010004562.1_pt1 | contig 29529 bp, 17 predicted proteins | sample 8641811 | NCBI WGS metagenome assembly JACZCZ01 (sample SAMN15324610, study PRJNA640507) | soil metagenome | isolation source: intercropping peanut in the first line | place: China: Luxin town, Laibin City, Guangxi Province | collected 2019-07-25 | depth 10cm m | reverse complement strand
TCGGACAGGCGTTCGCGCGTGGCGAGCGGTTTGACGGGCGGGGTGGACATGGCAGCGAGAGCGGTAGAGATCAACCATGGACGCAGAACTAAGGTTCTACCCTACCTTCTGCACTACGCACCAGAACTGATGCAAGCAGATGCAACAAAGAGAGTCGCGGCGCCTATCCGTGAGTTCAGAAGAGTAGCAGCTCGTAGAAGGGGTTCGACTGCAGAGGAAAGCAATCTATGCAAGGCTTTGAGCCAACCTAGGTTAACCGCACCAGATCAAGTCTTCTATCGAAGATCACTCGATATCATTGCGACGTCGCTCCTCGTACTTCCAAGCAGGCAACTTTGCATGGTTTGGCCAGAGCTCATCAAGGGTCAACGAGTCTCGGACGATACCGTCCTTGATGACACCTTCGACGGATAGCGTATTCCTAATATCCTCGAGAGGATCCTTCGAGAGGATCAGAAGATCAGCAATCTTACCGACTTCGAGCGAGCCAATATCGCCTGAAATTCCCAACGATTCCGCGCCTCTTATCGTGGCCGCTCGGAGAACATCGTAGTTTGACATTCCCGCGTGTGCATGCGCCCACATCTCCGTATGAAATCCTACGCCGTCCTCGTTCCCGTGTGAGCCGATGGTGACGTTTCCTCCCGCGTGTGCAATATCAGCAATGACTCTTCCATCCTGCTCGTCCGATTGTTCGAGAGGCGGCAATCCCGGACTCTTGGCATCGTATGCATGTGCATCCATCGTTCGCGGCTCGCGATCCACATAGAAGTTCTGTATGCGCGGGTCCAGCTTTAGCTCGGGCCAGTATCGCGCCACATAGCCTCCCGATATTCTCGCGAAGTTCACCCATGTACCAGATTGAGCGACAAATTCAGTCACATCGCGAAACTCTGGGACAGACCCGAACTCATGCTCAGAGCTAGTGGCACCATCAACTATCGTAGTTAGATTGAGCCTTCCAGGCACAATGTTTGATACAGCAAAGTGAGCGGCGACGTTCAGGCCGGCGTTCCGCGCAGCCGAAATAATCCACCCTCGTTGCTGCCGGTCCCAGCCCGAATGATATTTAAGGAACGTCCCGCCGAGTCTTATCGTTCGTCTGGCAATCGCCGCCGCATCCTCTTCCGAACCAATACGATGGGACACGGGAACTATGCCTTCCGCGCCAAAGAGACGCGGCCCCACCATCGTACCCGCCTCGATCAGCTCCGCATAAGCCAGCCCATGATCACCTCCGTTGGATGGATCTTTCACTGTGGTGATTCCAAACGACAGATATAGAAGAGGCTCGAAGCTATTCTCATCGAGAAGATCGCGACGCATTTGAGTAAGATGTGCATGCGAGTCAATGAATCCTGGGATGATCGTCTTCCCACGCACATCAAGAACCGTTGCTTCGGCAGGCGCTTCTACCGAGTCCGATAAACCAATCTTCGTGATTCTTCCATCCTCGATGAGAATCGCGCCGTTCTCGAGCACCTCCTCTCCGCGCAAAGTAATAATCCGTGCGCCACGAAGAAGCAGCCTGCCAGCGCCATATGCTCGAGGAACAGAAACTCTTAGCTGCACGCTTTCTTGCGCCGTCCTATCTATCGGAGCGTCTACGGTAGGAACGTCCTTTCCAGTGATTTCGCCAACCAATTCTTGCGTGGATGCTCGGTAGTATGTATTTGCGAACGACCACTCGAGCTCTGACCCATCGTTTACCCACTTAGGATCATATCCGCCGTCGATCGTGATCTTGCCTTGCTTACAGTTGGCGGCGTCGAAGGTGACAGCTCCTAGCTCCTCTTTACAGTGGATTAGATGAAGATTTCCTTCCCTGACTACCGCAACTTCGCGTCCGTTGGGCGATGGGACAGCGCTCACCGTCCCACCTATGGGGAGGAGTGATGAGATGCCTTCATCGCGCCATTGGCCGTCGTCAATCGACACGGAATGGACTAGAAGTTGTGACTCATTGTCTCGCACGAATGGCGCGTAGCGAATACGTGCTCCGTCCGACGAGAAGGACGGGGGATTTCCGAGCCGTGCTTCAACTGGAAGTATTTTGGTCGCTCTATCCGCGACCTGAAGCAAGTGCAGACTGCCGCCAAACACATGGGACGAGAAGCCGGACCGACGCAATCCCACATCTTTGTGTCCCACGAAGGCGATGTATTTTCCGTCAGGAGACCATGTGGGAGTCTCGTAGTATCCGGGCTCGGATGTTAGGCGTTCGGGTCGTCCTCCGGCGGACGGGACCATCCAGATGTGGCCCCCCTCTACTGCGCTCCATGACGCGAATGCCAGCCAATGCCCGTCGGGCGAATAGGCTGGTTGGAACTGCCCTCGGGTCTCGGGCAGAAGGACTCGAGCCTTACCTTCCGGCAGGTCCATTACGTAAAGCTGCCTTAGAGCTGAGAAAGCAATCTGTCGTCCGTCAGGCCTGCCGGTCGCATCCCGAATGTTCCTGGCCTCCACGTTCCCGTGATCAAGGGGTACCGGGAAATGAATTGTCTCATTGAGGCAATGCATCGAATTAACCAGGACCGGCAAATCGTCAATCGCTCCCGTCTCGATGTTTACTACTCTGATGTGCCCCTGGCTCGTGATGAATAAGAGCCGTGAATCGTGAGACATGGCGTAGCGCGACGGCGACCCTTGCTCCCATCCAGCAGCCGGACCAACAAGTATCCGATCTTCGCTTGTGACGAGGTTCCTGACTCGGATCGCAGGCTGCGGGCGCCCGTTGGATTCGGATGCTACCTTCGCCGTCTCACCATCCCTGCGCCCAGAGGAAGTAGCGCCCGCCTTGTCACCCACAGGCCCAATGTATACAAGCCAACGTCCGTCACTCGATACAAGAGGCGACTCACTCTGATTGGTGGTCAGAACGTTCTGGGACACTCTCTTCCACATCCCCGACTTTCGTTCCAGACGCCAGACTTCCTGATTCGCCGCGAAGGCCGTCCTGGAGACAGTCCTAAAGTGATACAAATTCCGCGAATTGCCAGAGTACGAGCCGTACTTCGTTTCGGAAACTCGCTCCAGACGATCACTACGGGCCCTGCTCAGAGGAAACTTGCGGCCATTGACCACTAGAGAAGAACCATCCGGCAACCACTCAGCAGCCAATCTAACCTTCTCCGAAGCCCCTTGGTCGCCCGCCTCACCCTCGAATGTCAGCTGGGAGATGCGGTGTGGGTCCTTCGTTTCGATCGTATAGACTTGGTCGCTTCCCGCCCGGTCACTTATGAAAGCAAGCTTATTTCCGTCCGGTGACCAAACAGGTCGAACATCCCAGCTCGGCCCGCCCACAAGAAGACTTGCGGTTCCGCCGCTAGACGAGACGGTGTAGACGTCTCCCAGCACGTCGAAAACAATCGTTCTTCCATCCGGCGATATATCAACATTCGAGAATGACATCTGTCTCGAAGACATCGAAACTTTCCGCTGCCCGGTTTCGCACTGCTCTTCACTCGTCTTCGCCAAAACCGGCGCAGCCGTCATGGCGAGAAGCGCGAGCATCGCACTCGCTCGGAATTGTGTTTGCATCGTACTCGAGACTCTTACTGAGGGGCGAAGGATCACCAAGCTAGGAATGGCTCAAAGTGCGATCCTGAGCTCCGCGTATACAGATCTTCCCAAGATGTCGTACTGACTTGCGTCGTAGCCGGAGTAGCCACAGCAATAGACAGGGAGCTTGTCGAATAGGTTGGTGGCTCCGACACTGATCTTCGAATCGCGCAAGAACGTGTTCTTAGAGAATATTCTCGAGAGCGAGATGGTCGCGTTCAAATCCACCAGCCAGAAATCCCCCAGGCTTCTATACCGCCCCGCATCCGGGCCCGTTGTGAGTTCTACAGAATCTCTGTAACGGCTGACATACCTCCCGATCATGGTGGTAGTTAGCGTTTCGTTTGCCTCCCATTCGAGGCGTGGGACTATCTTCCAACGAGGAGCCCAGCCCTCTGGATCGTGGACGGATACGCTGTGTGTCACGTCAGACTCTTTTGATAGCTGCTGCTCGTACTTATACGTGTAAGTTGCACCAACACTGGCGTAGAAGCTTCCGATCGACGATGTCCAACCTCCGTCCACAGCGATATCCACCCCCGCGGAATCGTTTCTTGCGACGTTCACTTGTCGTGCGTCAAGAAAAACAATGGTTCCCGATTCAGGGTCGCGGCGCACGCGTCCAGGGAAAAGTGATTCATTCTGTATGATCGTCAAGTAGTCGATGTACTGAATGCGATCCCTGAATTTCGTGTCCCAGTGCGTGAGCGAGAAGCTCCATTCCGGAGAAGGCCGGTAGAGGAGACCCATCGTGGTCGTCGTGCTCCTCTCCGGTACGATCCCTACGGGAACGCCTCCTGAGGTGTACCCATTGACCGGGAAATAGAAGTCCGGGTCCCTTGTCGGATCGTTAACGTAGATCTCGGAGACACGAGGAATTTGCACTGTGTCGTACGCCAGCAGTGGCCGGAACGCCGTACCGTATGTCGCCCTCAGCAACAATGATTCGAACGGCCTTACCTCTATCCCCGACGTCTGAGTCTTTGTAGATCCATCAGACCGGTCGCTTGTTTCGGATCTGATTGCACCGGTTATAGCGACCCTCTCATACGCCTCGTTTGCTCGGGGCGACATGATTGGAACTCGCGCTTCCGCAAAGTACGCGTCTGAGCTTGTGCTTCCATCGACGAACGTGGTTACCAACTCTACGCTGTTCGAGTCGATAGAAACGCTCTGGCGCTGCCTTTCTACGCCTAGAAGGCCAACGACACTTCCGGCGGGCAGCTTCAATAGGGGGCCCCGCACCTGGGCACCAAGTATCGTGGTCCTGGTCATCGCGTTATGCGCGTAATCGCTCGTCAACGACCTGAGTACATCATCGCTGGCGGGAGCATTCCCATTTCCTGCAAACGGGTTCAACGCTCGCGCGGGGTCCGTCTGTGCGAGCGCTTCACGGATGGCATCTCGGTCAAATCCTAACGGACCGCTACCCAACGCTTTGTCTCTCGATTGGAGTCCGGTTACCTCCCATTCGAACTTGCCGAGCCGTCCTTTCATCCCGAGCAGACCACGATAGTGCTCTTGATCAAATTTTGTATAAAGCCCCGTGTCTTTGAAGTAGTAGTCAACCCCGACTGCCACACCGAATGGGTTAAACGGATTGTTGGCTGGAACAATTGCTGCCGGATCACCGTACTGGCCGCCTTGCAGTCCGAGTTCATTCTGGTACGCAGGCGTTTCGCGCTTTGTGTATGAAAGTTCCGCAAATGCCTCAAGGCTTGAAGTCACTTCGAAACTTCCCTCAAGGCTCAGACCGTACCCCTCTTCTGCCGATCGCAGATGCCTCAACGGCGTCGTCTTGGTAAGCAACCCTTGGGTTGCGAGGAAATCTCCTGGAACAAGACCGGTCCCATCCTGATCAGCAGGTACGGAAGCTATCGATGAGTTGAGGCCAGGGAGGTTACCTCGCTGGCCCAAGGGGACATAGCAATACTGATTGACGGGGCAACCGCTTAGAGAATAGACGTTTCCTGGGTTCGAAACGGTGCTTCGAACGTCGTTGTAGCCAAACCGCCTGTAGTCCCGGTTCCCCGTGATATCACGCTCGCTGCCCATTAGCGCGCTGTTCTTGTTCCAGTTTGCCGCGATCGTCAACTTCCCTCGCGACCATGATTTGCCCCATAGCGCGGAGATCTGAGTCGTGTCGAACCCATCTGCGATGCTCGTTTTCGTCCGCAGTTCGAAGCCACTGGCGTCCTTGCGAAGCACGATATTGATTACTCCGGCTAGCCCGTCACCGCCATAGGCGGCCGATGAGCCAGAAGGCAAGACCTCGATTCGATCTACTAGTGCTAAGGGAATGGCGCTGAGATCGAACTGACCGGTGGCGGTCAGCAGCGCCGAGTCGCCGGCGCGTCGTCCGTTGATAAGGACTAGGGTCGTTCCCCGGGCGAGTCCACGCATCTGTACCGTTGTGCTGTTTGTATTGCCGCTTCCTGGAACGCCCGTTCCGCCCCTGAAGGGACGATCGCCTAGGCTGTTGATCGGCACCTCAGGCAGATAGGTGAGTGCCTGGGCAATGCTGCTGGCTCCAGACCGATCGATCTGTTCGCGTGTGATGACTTTTATCGGCATTGCCGATTCTACTGGGGAGGTGCCCAGACGAGAGCCAACTACGACCAGCTCTTCCAAGTCCTGGACGCTCGAGCCTGGGTCAGCAGATGTGGAACTCCCGGAGCGAGGCTTGGCGTCTGTATCTTTTTGGTTCGGGCGCGTCGTTGCTGGCGCCCTCTTCTTGATGGATATCGTGGTAGGGTTGACCTGTGTCCAGCCAAGGCCGGTGCCCCTTAATGCTTTATCGAGAGCCTGTCCGACGGTCAGTTCTCCCTTGATGTCGACGGTCACGAGTCCTTGCAGGTCTTCAATTTCATAGACGATCTGCAGCCCGCTATTGCGGCTTATCTCGTTGACCACCTTCACAAGGTCGCCAGAAGAGAGCGTGTACCGCGTCTTAGTTGACGCCTCCTGAGCATAGACGCTCGAGCTGAGCGCAATACCCACCAAAAGAGCCAAGCAGTTCGTCTTGAACATCGAAGCTGTGGCAATGCGGTGGCTGACTACTTTCATGATCGCGTGCTCTCCCCGAGCGGTTATGGAAGTCTGATGCCCATGTCATCAAACAGTCATCCACTTGAGACGCGCCGGTAATTAGACCCCCTACTTCCTCGAAATCACGACAGTGTTTGCGCGGTAAGAAACCTTGACCGGAAGTGCGTACGGCAGCGCCTCCGCAATCTGCTCGCCCTTGCCAAGTTTGAAGCTACCGCTCAGGCGCAGCTTACCCAACTCCGGATCGGCTAACGCTAGCTTGATCCCGGAATATCTATTTATCTCCGCTACGGCTTCAGTCAGTGGTGTTCCGCTGAATACGTGGAATCCTTGACTCCAACTGGTGACAGCACCAGCATCCACACTAGCCACCGTCCAGCTTCGGGTGGAAGGCGCATAGACGGCTCTTTGTCCCGGCAGTAAGCGCAGGGAACGCTGTTCGCCCCCTTGGCCCAGGCTATCGATGGCCACAGACCCCTCCAGCAAGGTCACAGAGAGATCTTGCACGCTACGCTTCACCTCGAAGCGGGTGCCCAGGGCGGTCACGCGCCCCACACCCGCATCCACCACAAAGGGGCGCGTCGCATCATGCGCTACCTCAAACATCGCCCGGCCTGCTGTCAGCTCGATGGAGCGACGCTTCTCATCAATGCGCGTGGATATGCTGGTCTGTAGATCGAGCTGGACTTCCGAGCCATCAGCCAGCCGTACGTCTTGAATCGTGGTCGTGGCAGCGTATGGCACCACGGGCGCCGGGAGACGCAGGGCCGCCCATGCAATCACGCAGATGACCAGGGCAGCAGCAATACCAACACCTAGGGGCACCCAATTCCGCCTCCGGATAGGCTGCGCGCGAGGTGGCGTCGTAGCAACTGCCGCGGTCCACTGCTCCATAAACCGCGCGGGAGCTGAATCCAGTGCGGCCGCCACGTGTGGCCCCACCACCTCGTCCTCTTCAAGGCCACCTAATGACGCCCATAGCGCCTGGGCATCCTCATAGGCCAATGCATTCTCAGGAGCGCTTCTAAGCCAGGCCTCGAAACGCTCCTTATCCTTCAAAGAGCAATCGGGCGCCATGAGTCGCGCCAGCCAGCGCTCCGCCACGTCAGCAGGGGTGATTCCGTCCATATCGTCAGAGACGCCATTCATGCCCGGCCCCCTAGTTCCTTCCTCAAGATCGCCAGCGCTTGCGAGATGTACTTCTCAACCATCTTCACCGAGATGCCACAGATCTCGGCTATCTCAGGGTAGGTCTTGCGGTGCGTGCGGCTGAGCAAGAAGACCTTTCGGCACTTGGGTGTCATGGCCAGAATCGATCGCCTCACGATTTCCAGCTCTTGCCGGGCCGCCACGATGCGTTCCTGGGAAGGCTCCTCGGACGCAAGCTCCAGGTCATCGACCGAACTGTGTCCTGCCATGTTGTGCGACTTATCCATTCGGCCGCGGGAGAAGACCAGGTTGGTCGCAATTCGGTACAGCAACGCTTTCCACACCTGGGGTGGACGCGAGCAGCCATACCCATAGCTCAGGATGCGCGCGTAACTCTCCTGCACAACTTCCTGCACATCCGCGTCGCTCGCCAGGCGCCGCCTGAGGTATGAGGCCAATGCCCTGCGGTTGCCGGAGAAGAACTCTTCAAACGTCTGGGCTTCAGACGCACCTTCCCCTCCTTCATCGGGATCAGTGGCGAGGTGACTGAGACTACCCATGAGCGACGAGGGCGAAGGGGCGATGCGGGGAATCTCTCACCTCACCATGCGCCTGGCAACAAAAATGCACGAAAAAACCGGCCAAGGAGCAATTCTTCCGGTCACGGGTAGGGGGTCCCGTTTGTGCCGCGTCTCAGACGCAAAAGCCCCCCATTTAACATTCAGGCGGGCGATCGCGTTGGTGGTTGTATACGACGCTGAATTGGTCGGTGACTGAGGACCACCCAGCCGGCTCTGCGATTGATTGCACGATCTGCGATCAGATCGTAAGCTCCCCCACCCGATAGACACCCGATAAGTAGAACTTTCTGGCAAGGTTTCCCCGCCAGGAGGTTTCATGAAGAAGTCCCGTTTCACCGAGACGCAGATCGTTTCGATCCTCAAGCAGGCCGACGCCGGAGTTCCGGTGAAGGATCTGTGTCGCCAGGCAGGCATCAGCGTGGCCACGTACTACCAAGGGAAGAGCAAGTACGGGGGTCTGGAGGCCTCCGAGCTGCGCTGGGTGAAGGACCTGGAAGCGAAGAACGCCAGGCTCAAGCGGATGTATGTCGAGCTGGCGTTGGACAACGCGGCTATGAAGGACCTGATCGCAAAAAAATTTAGGACCGGCGCAGAAGCGCGAGGCGGTGCGATTCCTGACCGAAGTGCATGCGCGGCCCGCGAGCCGGTCCTGTCGTTGCGTGGGGCTGTCGCGGGCGGCCTGGTATCTGCCGCCGCTGGACTGGACGGTGCGCGATGCAGAGTTGATCGCTGCGTTGGCCGACCGGGTTGAGGAACATCCCAGCCGCGGCTTCTGGAAGTACTGCGACCAGTTGCGCAAGGCGCCACCGGACTGGAACCCCAAGCGGATCTATCGGGTGTACAAGGCGATGAAGCTCAACCTGCGACGGGCCGCCAAGCGGCGCCTGCCCAAACGTGAACGGGTGCCGCTGTACGTACCGCGGTTGCCTGACAGCGTCTGGTCGGTCGACATCATGAGCGACGCGCTGGCTTGCGGACGGCGGTTCCGCACCTTCAATGTGGTCGACGACTTCAACCGCGAAGTCCTGCACATCGAGATCGACACCTAGATCAATTCCGATCGCCTGGTGCGCGTGTTCGAGCAGCTCAAGCGCGACCACGGCTTACCGCAGGTGGTGCGTACGGATAACGGCCCGGAATTCCTGGGCGAGGCGTTCACTGCCTGGGCTAAGGGCAGTGGCGTGGCCATCCAGTACATCCAGCCCGGCAAGCCGAACCAGAATGCCTACATCGAGCGCTTCAACCGTACCTTCCGGGAAGAGGTGCTCGACCGACACTTGTTCGCCCGCCTGGACGACGTCCGCGAGGCGGCGCACTGGTGGATGGTGGACTACAACGAAGGAAGACCCCACGACTCACTTGGCGGGCTGACGCCCGCCGAGTACCGCATCCGACACGCCGAAAGTTCTACTTTTGAAATGTCTGCTTGACGGGGGAGCTTACGAGATCACCCGTCATCAACCCGGTGAGGGTGCACCCCCCTCCCACGCACCTAGTAGCGATAAGGGAGTGTTACCCACCGCTTTCTGGTTCCGGGTAGAAATGGGACCTGCTCTTTCCAGCTAGCGCCTCTCTTAGCCTGTCTAGACCTGCCGGGCGGCGCAGGTTCTAGCTCACCCGACACGGGGTGTGCACTCGTCAGATCACCCCTAACGATGCAAATCTAGTCTCGGGGGTGGTCGTACTCCAGCCAGTCGCGGCAGACTCAGCACACCCACGGAGGGACGGCGCAGTGCAGCGTAGGACTATCGGATCACGCAGCCCTGAAGATCACGCATCAATCCCGAAACGCCATAGGATTCTTTTGGGCTCTTAGCTTCTGCGCTAAATCGAATCATCTGATTGATTCGCGTGCTACCGACAAGTTCCTCATACAATGCTTCTCGCCTATCCTTCACCAGAGCCTCGGCAGCATGCCGATCTAGTCCCGCTGCACGGACGATGGGGCCACCCAGTAGAAACTCTGGTGTGTTCGAAAAGAATGACTTGCAGAGAAACAGTACCGCTTCTTTCTGCTTTTCTGGATCAACTTCCTCCCCGCCAGGAATTCTGTTTCTACCAGTTGGCTCTCGCTCAATAGCGCTATTCTTTTCTGTATCAGCCATCAAACGGCCTCCGACCAAGCTCAGTACCTGTCTATGCATCACGAACCACTGCTCCAAGGCAGCATTGTGAAGATTCTTCGCATCAAGAAGGCCAGCAATCGTCGGATCCGGCTCAGCGAATTCATGCTGTTCAAGCGTCGCCATCGATCGTTCGAGATTCCGCATCCCCAGCTGAGCGCCCATGACGGGATCAGAGACCCCAGGCGTGTCGTCAAGCTTGTACGGATCTAGAACTCCGTCGTCCATTCTGTATCGATACAGAGGACTGCTATCCCACAGCTGCGTGATGACATCTTGCGGATCATGCCCATAGCCCCACCTGATCCAGAAAAGATCTGCCTGGCCCTGCCCGTTGATAAGAAGCTCAGCTGGCATGCCGTCTCCTGGCTGGACCAGGAAGTTGAACCTTGAGTAGTTCATAACGCTGGGAGCAAAAGTGTTTGCTGTAACCCATGCTACGTCCCTGAGTTGAGTCGACGAGTACTCAAACACGCCGTAATTGCCATCCCTAAGGCCAAGCACGTGGCCTGTTTCATGTGCCGCTACTTTCTGGACAAGGGCGCCAAGAAGCGCATCCGGCAATGGGCCTTCTAACGTGCGGCGATCAACCGCCGCTAGTGCAACGATGTACTGCGCTAGATGACCTTCGAGCGCATAGTCCTGCCCACCGATATGAAACTGCAGGATCTCGCCGGTTCGAGGATCAAACACATAGCCGTCGCAGCCAAGCTTCTGTGACTTCCAGCAAAGCACAGACTTTCGAACGTCGTCGTAATCCACGCCGCCTTCGATAGCTGGCATAACTGCTCGCACAGCTCGCCGATACCCTATCGCCTCAAATGCGGACTGCCACGACTCGATTCCCGCCGCTACCCAGCTCCGCCACCTTTCCGGTGTCGCGGGATCAACATAAAGCATGATCGGGGAATCAGGTTCCGCCAACTCGCCCTGGAGTTTTCTTCCGTCAAGGCGCCACCGCATGATCACTTCGTCTGGCACGAGCCTACGAGGGAAATTGTGCTTAGCAAGCCATCCGCCGCGAGGAGCGAAAGCCGATGCATCCCGTACGAATCTGGTGTCCATCCTAACGTCGGGAAGCCTGACAAAGTTCCAACGGATCCATGTGGCATTCGGATCCCCAAAGCGAGACCCAAACTCACGGCGAATCACAACGTTCTTAGGGAAGACTTTTGGCGTTTCAAATTCCCTGCCACGAATGCCCGCGGGCTCCTCCGATCTCCCCCATCCTGCGGGGTAAGCCAGACCGAACAGCGATGTCACTTTGATCCTGTAGCGGCCTCCCGTCCTCTTCACTGGGAAATCTCCCACTACCACGGCAGAGCTCGCCCATTCTGGCAGAAGTTCCTCACGCCTTCCGGACAAAGTCAGCAGTTCAACACCGCCATCCCGCTTCACCCAGCGAAGCAACTGCCATTCCTTCTCAGAATCTCCCGTCCTGAACACAGCGAAGTCCCGCCCAAAATCCGCCTCGCTCAGATAGAAGTAGACATCTTTCCCATGAATCTCAGTACTCCATATTTCCTGAAGATCGGCACCAGTATCGACGTCCGCACCTTGCATTGAGTTCACCAAGGGAGCGATGCTCGCATCGACCTCGCATGGCACCGTTGTTCCAATCAGGATGGCGATCAAGATCGCCGCCGAGCACTTCATGAGAAATAGCTCCCTGTACTGAGCCGATCGCCGGCCTCAAACCGCTCCGCCTTACCAAAGTGGTAGTGGCGAGGCCACAGCCTCACCATGACCTCGCCTTTAGACGAGGCAGGTGAATCGCTTATGGATACTTGTCGACGAGTGTAGGCAGTCATCAGCACTGCACTATCATCAGAAACTGAGTCTCAGTTCTGCGTAGTAGGTGCGTCCGACGATGTCATAGATGCTCGCGTCATAGCCGGCACCCCATCCGCATCCAGCGCAGAACTCCGGCTGTTTGTTCAGCACATTAGTCGCACCAAAGTTAAGACGAGTGTCATCTATCCATGCCATTCCCTTAAGCCACCTACTAAGCGAAATGTCGGCATTGAAGTCAACGATCCAGATTCTCCCGAGCTCTGAGTACCGTCCTTCATTCGGACCCGTCGAGAGCGGTTCCGAGTCGCGGTAACGGCTCACGAAGCGTCCAGCCATGGTGACGTTGTAGTCACTTCCGCGCTGCCAACCAACACGGGGAACGACTTTCCAGCGTGGTGCCCAGCCGTCAGCGCGACGTACTGAAACGGCGTCAACCGAAGGCGCTTCTTCCGTGAGCTGGCTTTCGTGCTTATAGGTGTATGTTGCAGAGAGGCCAGCGTTGAAGTCACCAAATCTGGTTGGTACATAGCCTTCGATAGCGATGTCTACGCCGGCACTGTCGTAACGGCTGAGATTCACCTGCCGCTGATCCAAGAGAGTTACCCTTCCTGTTGTTGGATCACGTATAACTCGACCTGGAAACAAGTTCTCGTTATCAACAAGGGATTGGGGACTGATGAAACCGATGCGATCACGATACTTCGTGTCCCAATGCGTCAGTGAAATACTCCAATCAGTAGACGGACGATAGAGAAAGCCAGCTGTAACCGTTTCGCTATGCTCTGGTACAAGTCCAGGAGCGACGCCGCCGTAGCGCACTACGGGAACAATTTGAAATGGCCGACCGGGGAGCGTGGGATCATAGAAAGCGGCCCGCTCAGTCCGCGGACTCTCAAGCGCGCTGTAGGACAAGAGAGGGCGCACTGCCGTGCTGTACGTCGCACGCATAAGAAGCTTTTCTGTCGCCCATGCCTCCAGCCCATAGGTCCTCGTTAACGTGTGACCTTCAGCTCTATCACTGGATTCGCGCCGCATCGCGCCTGTTAGTGCGATACGCTCCCGGGACGACCCGGCGCGCGGAGAGAGGATCGGAACTCTTAGCTCCGCGAAAGTTGCATCGCTTTTGACTACGCCACCAATATGAAATGTATCCATAATGAGCTGGTTGCTATCGAGTCTGATCTCGTTCCGCTGCTTCTCCAACCCAATTAGGGCCTGAACTTGCCCCGTCGGAATCGTCGCGAGAGGGCCGCGGATGTATCCTGTCAGTACGTCGCCACGACTAGCGGTGCCGTGATTCAAGTCCTGCCCTAGTAGCGACGCAATGAGCTCCCTTGATCCAGGTGCGCTTCCATCTGAAACGAAAGGATTGAGTGCCGTCGCGGGGTCAGAAGAGTTTAGCGCCGCCGCGATCTTATCCGGATCCCAAGACTGCGCACCCTTGGCCGTTGCTTTGTCGCGAGATTGTGTACCGGTCAACTCCCAGTCGAAGCGACCTATCCTGCCTCGTACACCTAACATTCCGCGGTAGTACTCCTGGTCGAATTCGCTATAGAGACCAGTGTCTGCGTAGCTGAAGTCGACGCCGACGTCTACGCCGAATGGATTGAATGGATTGTCTGCACTGACACGCGTGTAACCTATTTCCCCCATTCCCGGGAGCTGGAACGCCAGTTGAAACGCCGGCACGTCTCGCTTGGTGTAGGAAAACTCGGAGAAGACTTCTAGCGATGGCGATAGATCCAGTCGCCCGGTAAAGCTAATGCCACGATTCTGCTCTGCTGAGATCACCTGGCGGTTGTAGTTCAACCGATTAGTTTGCCCTTGGCTTGCGACAAAGTCGGCGGGGCTTAGGTTAAGACCATCACTGCCGACCGGCACTGTCGCCACCGGCGAACTCAAGCCTGGCAACGGGTCGCGTGTGGCCAGTGGCGGACCAAACATGCAGTGGCCAACAGCTGGACACCCAGCCAGCGAGTAGATCGTTGCCGGGTAACCTCCATCTGCGCGTTGGTCCATTCCTCCGTAGCGGCGAAAGTCCTGGTCTGCCGTGATGCTCCGTTCCGCAGCCAGAAGCGCGCTGTTTCGGTTCCAGTTCGCGGCAACCGTCATCCCCCCACGATCCCAAGACTTTCCCCACATTGCACTAACCATTTCACGGTCATAGCCGTCTGCTACGGTTTTTCGAATGCGGAGCTCCGCTCCCTGTGCATCTCTCCGCAAGACCACGTTAACCACGCCCGCCAGACCATCGCCTCCGTACACGGCGGACGCACCTGCTGGAAGCACTTCGATGCGCTCCACCAGGGCCAACGGGATCGTGCTTAGATCGAACTGACCCGTCGAACTGAACATTGCCGAGTCGCCCGCACGCCGACCGTTGATGAGAACCAACGTGGTTCCACGTGGAAGACCGCGCATTTGCACTGTAGAGGAGTTCGTGTTCCCGCCAATCAATCCTGCGCCACCGATCTCGCTGTCCCCCGTGTTGTTCAATGAGATCTCGGACAGGTAGCTCAGGGCTTGTGCGATGTTTCCGGCTCCGGACCTATCAATGTCTTCGCGAGTAATCACCTTGATCGGCATAGCCGACTCCACGGGCGAAGTTCCAAGGCGAGAGCCCACCACAACCATTTCTTCAAGGTCCTGCACCGAAGTATGCGCGTCTGCAGGCACCGACTTGTTGCTGGGAACTGCCTTTGGCTCGTCCCGACGGCGCGAAGCGTTCGGCTTCAGAACGATCGTCCCTCCGTTAACACGCTCCCATTGAACATCGGTGCCTTTCAGAAGGCGCGTCAGCACCTCTTGATTTGCCAAAGACCCATTTATCGCGTCGACACGCCTCCCGCTGAGAAGCTCAGGCTTATAGAGGATCTGCAAACCACTTTGCCGACTGAATGCGTCGATCGCCGATGCTAGGTCTCCGGCAGGAATGCTGAAACTCGAACGAGTTTCCATCGCTTGGGCGTGCGCGACAGTGGGCGACAGAGTATTGGCTACCGCGACCGCCAGTACTGCGTGACACAAGCTCAGCTTTGCCCCTACTAGTGCATTGCGACGCGTCATTGCTACTTCCCCATTCTGGCGCGGAGCAGTTTGCCCCGCAGTCCCTAGCAGAGGTAGACGACAGTTTCGTTACCAACCCTACGTCGCTCTAGTGCAATTCTGTTGCTGGTTCTATCCTGATCTCACTATTCTTGCGAACCGCCCTGATCGGCAAAATGAGTTCGGCCGCACTTGCGATGGATGCGCTGTCACCAGCTTTGAAGTTTCCACTGAGACGGATGTCCGATAGTGCGGCATCGGCGAGCACGAGCTTCGTCGAAGAGTAGCGATTGGCTTGCGCGACAACCTCGGATAGCGGCGTATTGCGGAAGCTAAGACGGCCTTCTATCCAACCTAGCGCCCCAGCTGGATCAACGGATGCCACGGTGATAGCGCCGGATCTGTAGATGGTGGCTGATTCATTCGGTAGCAGCACCTGCCTTCCTCGCGGCGTCGCGACTCGTACTGAACCTTCGAGGAGCGTGACCAGGCTATCTAGCGCATCGCGCCTCACCTGAAATCGCGTACCTAGAGCGGTGACGCTGCCTTCTCCCGCACGAACAATGAAGGGTCGCTCTTTGTCATGGGCCACCCGGAAATCTGCCTCTCCCCTCACCATGACCACGTCTCGCTGGCCGCGCGTGAAGCTAGTAGCGATCTCGCTGTCGATGTTTAGAACGACTTGAGTACCGTCGTCCAAAGTCAGCTCCTTCCGCTCACCTGTCTCAGAGGCAAAGCTGCCCACGACGGGCTGGGCCTGTTGGAAATAGACGAAGGCGCCGCCTGCAGCCAGTAGGACTAGTACCGCCGCCGCAGTAGCGGGTAGCCCTCGCATCCACGGGAACCGTCCAACCTGCTCCCTGAGATCCGAGCGCTTTAGATGCACTAGATCCTGGTCAGTCTTAAGCGCTGCCAGCTCCGTCCAGAGCTCCTCCGCCTTGTCGTACGCCTGAGCGTGATCCGGATCCGACTTCAACCACGCTGACAGCCCGTCGACAGACGTGGGCTTGCTACCGGAGACCCGGCGCGCCAGATACTCGGCGGCTTCCTCTGCAATGCGGTCTTTGTTCTTGTCCATTGTCATATCGGCGCTTACGCGTCGCGATCTCCTACCGCTGCACGGCACGCCACCATGGCCCGTGCGATATGTTTCTCGACCATCTTGATTGAGATATCCAGCTTGTCGGCGATGGCCTGGTTTTGCATTCCATCGAACCGGCTCAGCATGAAGACCAGGCGGCACTTAGGCGGCAACTCAATGATCGTCTGCTTGAGTATCGCCATCGTCTGGCTCGCCGCGACTTGGTCAAGCTGAGGGCGATCACTCGCTGAAAGCTGCCCAGCGTCCTCCAGCGTCATGTGGGCGTCGGCATGGTGCCGGCTGTTCGACCTATAGAAGTCAACCAAGAGGTTGTTGGCGATCCGAAACATCATGGATCGAAGGTCGCCTAGCTGGGGGTCGTTTCGGTAACGGACGACCCGCGAGCAGGTCTCCTGCACTAGGTCTGCCGCATCAGCCTCGTTGCTGACCTTGGTCCGGACGTACCGCAACAGCTCGGGGGTTAACTCCCCCAAATGGCGATCGAACCCTCCGTGGTCCACGACTCTGGACTTCGGAACTTGCCCTGATTGGTTGCCTTGCTCATACACAGAGGAACGCGCCCTGGTGCTTGGGTCACCCACCGCATCCGAAACCCCGGACTCGGTACGGAACAACAGAATGTGGCCCTCAGCATTCATCAGAATGCACCAGGGCACAAGTGTTGTAAGCACATGATTTCATTAGAAGTGGCGGCCGAATCATGGGATATCCCATCGGTAGACGACAGCGCCCGCTTCAACCCTACCTCCAGACACGAGAATGGCCGGTCATCCACGCTGGACGCTCGGCCATTCATTTTCGTTGCAACTGATGGCATGACGTGACGTCAGCTCATTGGCCTCGTACCGCGCGAACTCTTATCACTTAGTCCGCGGCCGGCATGCTGGAGAGCTGCCAGCACGGTCTTCCTGTACCTACTTCTTTGCAGTGGCGGCATCCCGCAATGCGGTAGTGGCTGTCGCCGGGCGCTCGCCGGACGGATCGATGCCGACCAATTGGAGCTGGTCGCGGGCATATTCGTACTCAATCCAATCGCGGCGATAGAGCAGAGCATCATCCGTAGCGGGCTTTCTTTGGGCTATGTCCCATAGCTCCCCATGCGTGCCGGGGTCATCGCGCATAGCAGTGTGGAGCCCGAGCGTTTCAACGAAGTCGAGCTCCGCATCAACCCAACCTTGGACGTATGCCCGATTGATGGCTTCAGTCGCGGGCCCATAGATAGGGTCCTGCTCACTGCACTTACAGCTTGCACCGGGAAGCGAAGCAATCTTGCCACGCAGGAGTTCACCCACCCGCCTCGCGACATACTGCGCGTACTCGTCCTTTTCCGGCCTCGACATTGGTTCTCCAAAACTAGTGATCGATATGACCAAGACGCAATCTAAGCGCCCTTCCCTACCCGCTCGACGTGAGCCGAACCCTACCTCCAGATACAAGAACGGCCGGTCGTCCATGCAGGAGGGCCGGCCGTTCAAGTCCGCTGCCATTGACTGCATGGGCTAGAGTCAGATCGCTTGACCCCAACCAAGGTCGGAACGGTCACTGATCACCAGCGATAAGTAGATGTTATCTCGTGTAATCAACTCAAGTCGCCCCCCCGGAGGGCTCACCAGATTCCTTGCACCAGCACATCAGGCGAAGGACTACGCGAACAGAACTCAATTTCCAGAACTCGCCACCTCAGCCCTATCGCCCCTCTTCATCCACTCCGCGGCAGGAGCACCCTTTAGATAGTGATCAAACCACTGCTTCGTCCGAGTTTCTAGATCAAGAATTGCCTGTTTAGAAGCGAGGTGATGCCCTTCCTCAGGATACATTAGCAAGACGTGCTCTTTACCCGCACGACGAAGAGCGTTGTACATTTCAACAGGTTGTATCGGACTGATCGATGGGTCCTTCTGTCCAAACCACGACAGCACAGGGGTCTGTACAGCACCGGCATGCAGGACTGGCGAGTTGCGCAGGTATTCAGTCGCATCCTCATGAAGGGGTACCCGTATGCGGAATTGATCTTGCTCGAAGCGCCACATATTAGGCGTACCACTAAGCGGTTCATTATTCAAATATGAGCTGACGAGGTCGGTGGGTGCGGCGCCTGCGACGGCTGCGGCAAACATATCGGTTTGCGTGACAATGAATAGAGTTTGGTAGCCACCCCAAGATCCGCCCGTAAGGCCAACGGCCTGAGCATCAATCTCTCCCTCTTTAAGCGCTTCAGACACTGCGGCGGTCACTGAACTCACGGCATCAAACCCAGGGCTCTCACTTCCATACTTAATGTCTGGGAGCAACACGAAGTATCCGTTATTGGTAAAACTCGGGACGGAAAAGTCACCCCACTCCATTGGGTAGCGAAACATATGCAGCCCGTCGGCCTGTCGCTCATAGATGTGGACAACCATCGGGTACTTGACGCCGTCCTGGTAGCCTGCAGGTGAGAACAAGAGGCCTTGCATGTCAATCCCGCGTGCATCCCTGTACTCGATCGTTCTCGCTTCGCCCCACTCACTCTTTCTGAAGAAGGGATTCGATCTAGCGAATATCTCTTTCTTGCCAGAGTCGAGACTGTACGCCACGAATCGAGGTGGAGTATCGAACCTCTCCTCCGCATAGACAAAGAAGCGACGATTTGGCGCTGCAAAGATTGCGCGGATATAGACGTCATCATAGGCGACGTCTACAACACCGGCCGCACGCGAGTAGGTAGCAAATCCAGACTTCTTGCTATGTTCGCCAAACAGCGAAAGCACGTAGACATCATCCAATGCTAATGTCCTGTAGATTCGCTTCCCAGTGGTACGCGCCCCTGTCACGAGTGGATTGTCCCCTTCAAAGTGGAAGCGATGGACCTTCCGTTCTCCCCGCCCACCCGTAATCTTGATTGGTCTCTGGCCGTTAGTAGGCACCAGCCAAATATCGTATCGGTCGTAAATTACCAGTCGGTTGTCATCGGTCCAACCTGGACTTCCATATGGCAGAACAGACGATATTCCGTCCTCTTCCACATCGTGAAGATCGACGACATTCATCTCAGTACTAATATTGACATCACGGCCGGTACCCAACTCGTGTACCCGCCAGTTCTTATCATAGAAATAGGCCAAGAACTGCCCGTTCGGAGAGGGAACCAAATTTTCTACATTTGATTTGGGATACCCAGCTCGGATTAGCCGCGTTTCACCGGTTCGCAAGTCTGTGCTTTCCAACGTCACAGCAGAGTCCACACCGTATCCGTATTGAATGGCAAACTTTGGCCGGCTGTCCAAATATGTGATCGCTCGCGTGCCATCACCACTTACGGTAGCGAACTCTCTCCCTTCGATCGACAAGTCGGTGAACCGATTGCTCTGAAAGTTCCAGGCTGCGGTTCTTCTTGGACCTCGCGCCTTCACATCCCCTGGAACCCTGACATCTTTTGAGTGCCAAATCTGAACTAACGGCGTCGGCCCCGGAGTCGCCGGTATCGTACGGGCCAACTTCAATTCAAAAAGCACCGCCGAACCGTTCTTTGTTAGTCGTAGGCCATTTTTGTCTATCAACGCGCCAGGCGGGAAGCTCTTGACGAGGCGATGATCGAACGAGCTCAAAGTACTCCCATCGTACATGTGCACGACGAAGCTCTGAGCCCCTTCGCCCACCTCAAAGGCCTCTAGGAATGCCAATGCGGATCCATCTTCGCTCCATGTTAGGGACCCAAGCTTGGACTTTGACAACTTAAGCGCTTTTGGCTTAGCGCCAGCTTCAATATCTATGATCCCGACATTTCTCTCAACTCCCCGATGAGAAACATACGCGACATGCCGGCCATCCGAACTAAAGGCATACTCGACAACATCCGCGACGGTCTGAACTATTAGGTTAGGTAGCTCGACAATCCGAATGGCGCCTGAGCACGAACCGACTTCACCGGAGCCACTTGAGCTCAGCGTCAGATACTTTGACGTAGGTGAGAATTGGGCCTCCCCAGCGCAGGGATAGGTTACCTCACGTCCGGTCGCAATATTGAGCAGGACTATTCTGTCTTTGGACTTTGTGGCGAACCACTTTCCGTCCGGCGAAAATTCTCCATCGAGACTATCGCCGACCTTCCTGCCAGCCCCAGTGCTGGTGTCAACCAGGCGAAGCTCGACCTCGTCCGAACCGTACTTAGTGACGAAGTAAGCAGCCGTCCTTAGATCCCGAGAAGCTGCGCGCAGCGAGATGCTCTCCCAGGCACCTGATGTTTCGCGATCAGTTGCTTTACAGACAGTCGAAGCGGCCGCAACCACATTGATCAGAAACAGTGCCAATACTAGCTTTCTCATTCCTTTTCTCACTGGCAGAAAATGGCGGCGAACAACAGTGTTCGCAAGACGGCTCTTGTCGAGAGGGATAGGTTCGTAAGCGCTAGAAGCTCACCCGGAGCTCTGCATACAATGACCTTCCAATAATGTCGTACTGGCTAGCGTCGTATCCTGTTGCGGAGCAACCCGCACAGAAGTCTGGCAATCGATCGAAGATGTTGGTTGCACCCAGGCTAATCTGCGAGCCACGAAGCGCTGGAGTATCTTCAAACATGGAGTCAAGCCGGATGGTTGCATTTACGTCGAACATCCAGAATGCGCCTAGCCACTGATAGCTGCCGGCATTCTCGCCAGCCGTTATTGGCTGCGAGTCGCGATATCGGCTCACATAACGCCCAGTTATGGCAGCATCCCATGACCCACGCGAGTTCCACATCACGCGGGGAATGACTTTCCACCTAGGCGCCCAGCTTTGGAAGCGGTGAACAGCGACTCCATTCTGTATGGGCTGCCCTGGAGCCAGTTGCTCCTCGTGCTTATACGTGTAGGTTGCTGCGAGGCTCGCGTTGATATCACCACGGGCGGCCTGCCAAACGCTTGACATGTCAATGTCAACCCCGGAAGCGGACATCATCGCGATGTTGACTTGCCTACCGTCAACCTGGGTAATGACACGAGTCTCAGGATCACGGATTACGCGACCTGGATAGATCGCCTCATTGAGGACGATGTCGTAAGTGGAAATGTAAGAGATTCTATCTCTGAAGTTCATCTGCCAGTGCGTCAATCCAAAGCTCGTTCCGGTGCTCGGCCGATAGAGCATACCCAACGTAGTGTTATTGCTTCGCTCGGGAAGAAGATCTGCGGGCATACCTCCTGTATAGAGCACAGGAACATAAAGCTCCATGTTGTCGAGTACAGGATCAACAACGTACTGCGTCATGAAGCGCGGATCTTGTATTCCGTAGTAGATTTGGAGCGGCCTGACAGCAGTACTGTACGTTCCTCTGAGGAGGAGCGACTGCGTTGGCCTATATTCAAGACCTAGCGCGCTAGTAGATGCAGGTTGCGTGTAGCTGTCACCGGTTTCGCGGCGATAGGCACCCGTCGCGACCAAACGCTCAAACCTTTGTCCTTCGCCCGGAGCTACAATGGGCACTCGCACCTCCGCGAACGCCGCCTTCCGCTTCTCGCTACCACTAGTCCCGCCGAACAGCATATCGCTGCTGTCCGAACTCATCTCGTAAGTGGTCTTGTTTGCTTCTATACCCAGCAAGCCAGTCAGATTTCCGGCGGGCAACTTGAGCACCGAACTTCGAACGTGAGCGAGAAAGGAATCGTTCACAGACTTCGACTGGAAATAACTTTCCCCTATCAGGGCCGAGAATAGCTCACCAGATAGCGGAAGGCCCCCGTTGGATACGAAGGGATTGAATGCCGTCGCGGGATCAGTGGATGCTAACGAAGCAACCAATGCCTCGTCTGATACGAACTGTGCACCCGAAGCGTACGACTTGTCGTTCGACCGCGAGGCACTGACCTCCCATTCAACTCGAGATAGCGTGCCCCTCAGTCCGGCGAGTATGCGGATATGACTTTGATCAAAGTTTGTGAAGGCGCCGGTGTTGTCGAACCGATAGCCTACAGCGACTGGCACTCCGAACGGATTGTACGGGTTCGAGGCGGGGAGTATCGAGCGCGGCTCCGAGTACTCCGCACCGCTAGAGAAGAGGCTGAGTTGATAGGCCGGCACACTACGCTTCGTGTATGCGCCATCAGCAAAGAGCTCAAGCTTGTCCGAGAGTTCAATCCTTAAGTTTGACGCTACGGCGTACTTCGTCTCTGCAGAATTCAGGTGCCTTAGATTGCTTGAGCTACCCAGGACTCCTTGAGTACCGAGGAAGGATCCGGTCGTCAGTCCTGTGCCGTCGCTACCCGCTGGAACCACAGCAAAGGGAGAGTTCAAACCAGGCAAGTTGCCTCTGTTTGCGATCGGTATGAAACAATAGTCTGTTCCTGAACAACCCTCCAATGAATAGACCGTCGCCGGATTTGCGTAGCCCGCCCTTAAGTCGAGTCCTCCAAAACGTCTGTAGTCTTGATCGCGAGTGATCTCTCGACGTGAGCTGAGCAGGTCCGTCTCTTTGCTCCATGTAGCCGCGACAGAGATCTCGCCCTTTCCCCACGACTTTCCAAACATCGTGCTTGCCTGCTGGGATTTGTAACCATCGACCGCCAAGCGTCGGTAGCGCGCCTCCACTCCATTAGCATCTCGCCTAAGCACGATATTGATGACGCCACTTAGTCCGTCGCCCCCATACACTGCGGACGCTCCAGCGGGCAAAACTTCAATTCGCTCAACTAGCGCGAGTGGGATTGTGCTTAGATTGAACTCGCCCGTATCTGAGTATGATGCCGACGCACCTGCTCGACGACCATTGATCAGAATAAGGACCGTGCCGGGCGGCATACCCCTTAGTTGAACAGTTGTAGCATTGGCATTGCCGCCGCCACCTACTCCATCGCTGTACATCGCCCGATCAACGTTGTTGTTTACCGAGACTTCTGACAGATATGAAAGCGCCTGTGCGATGTTGCCGGCCCCGGACCGATCAAGGTCGTCACGTGTGATCACCTTGATTGGCATAGCGGACTCGACAGGCGATGATCCAAGCCTGGAACCAACGACCACCACGTCGGCCAAATCCTTTGTTTCAATGCTCTCGGTCTTAGACTGATCTTCGCTAGCCGGCGCTCGCCCTTCATTGCTTTTCGATGTTCGACTTGCCTTCTTTCCGGCGCGAAGTACGTACATTGAATGACTAACCGCGTCCCAAAGGATGGCCTTGTCCTTCAGCAAAAGCTCAAGCGCCTGCTGCGGGCTGTGCTGGCCAGACAACCCGGCGGATGTCTTTCCCGCAACCAGTTCTGGCGAGTACACGACTTGCAGCTTGCTTTGCGTAGCAAACTTGTTAAGAGCGGAGTCTAAGGTTCCCGGCTCTATCCGGTAAGCGATCGCCTGGCTGGCTTGTGCTTTGTCTTGTGCCGCCACAGTCTGCGGCAGTACTAGTGCAAACAAGCAGCAGACTGCTAACGTGGTGGGTATGAAATTCGCAACGCTGCGAGCTTGCATTGATGAGGACTCCCCAGTCATCTGTTGAACCACGTCGCAGTCACAACTGTCGTCGGACTTTCACGGGATGGTCATAATCAGATACGCAAGCACTCAGCAAGAACCCTACCTCTACGCGCGCTATTTTTTTAGAACTATTTCATCCGGCCTTGTCTTGTCCGCATGAAGCGACCACCCATGCTCTAGCGCAAGCACCAGCGAGGCATGGTCACCGACCTTGAAGGTCCCGCTGATGGGCAACTCAGCGAGGTTTGGATCGGCCAGACGCAGCTGCGTGCTCGAATAGCGATTCATCTCCTCAAGGAGATCTCCTAACCGCCAGTTCTTGGCGAACAGACTACCTTCAGCCCAACCCTTAGAAGCTTCGAGGTCGACAGCGTCCTTGCTCCATCTGCTGTCGGATCGATCAAACTGAAGTCGTTGTCCAGGCAACAGTGTCGCGGTGTTCCGCGATCCATTCTCGCTCTGCGGCGACTCCACCTTTACGATGCCCTCTAGTAGAACAACGCTCACGCCGGTTCCCTTGGCACGCACCTGGAAACGGGTGCCTACTGCGGTTACAGCCCCACCGGCTACGTACACAACGAACGGCTTCTCCTTGTCCGACTTGACCTGAAAATCGGCTTGGCCGCGTTCAAGTTCAATCCGCCTCTCATCTCCAGAAAACCGCGTCGTGATAGCGGTCGCGGTGTCCAGTATCATGGTGGATCCATCTTCGAGAAGGATGGTCTTCTGCTCCCCAACGGCTGTCGCGTAAGTTTTCCCCGGAGGCAGTTCTTGATCTAGCCATCGAGTGGCGGTGGTCACTGCAAGGACGACGAGGGCTGCAGCTGCAAGCCCCCTATATGAGATAAAAGAGCGCCACCCGAGGGGCGCCTTGTCGGGCTTACGCTCTGCACGCCTAAGCGCCTGCGCGATTGCATCGTCAGCGTCCAGGTACTCCGTTGCTGACCATACCTTTTGGACCTGCCGCCAAGCCTCTTCATGAGCCGGAGCCTGCGCGCGCCACTGCTCTGCCGCCGCGCGATCATTCTTGGACACAGCCGGATCGAGCAGGCGCACGAACCACTGCTCGGCCTCACCTTGCATTTCTATACGATCGGATTCCTTGCTCATGATTCCGAGCTCCTAGTACGCGCTCGACAAGGCTTTTCCGAGCCTGTGTCGGATATGAACAATGGCATTGGCCGTGTGCTTCTCGACCATCTTTACGGATATGCCGCAATGGCGTGCTATCTCGATGTTGCTCATGCCTTTTAGTCGCTTGAGCAGATAGACCTGCTGACACTTGGGGGGCAACGCCAGGATGGCGTCTCTTAGAAGTACCAACTCCTGAGCACGCGCCGCTTCGTCTTCAGCGTTAGGCTGATCTGATTCTAGCTCTAGATCGTCGAACGAGACGTGCTTGGCTGTCTCGTGAGAGGCGGATCGCCGTGCGCGATCTAAAACCACATTGATGGCGATCCGGTACAGGATCGGCTTCCACGCCTCTCGAGGCTCGGTCCGCATATAGCGCATGAACCTGGATAGGCTCTCTTGCGCTGCGTCCTCGGCATCCTCCGCACTCTGGCTTCGCCTGCGCAGGAATAGCAACAGCGCTTGGTACTGCTCTTTGAAGAACTTCTCAAAGGTGGGTTTGTTCTCAGGACCGATGTCCTGCTCAACCGTCTCCGTCGGTTGATCATTCGGCCTCTGATCTATCCCCTTGACCACTGCACCTTTCCGTACCGATCTAAGCGATACCGGATCGTTAACCAGTCCGTAGCCAGTTGCAAGGGAAATAGGGGTAATCGTTGCAGACATAGCCGATTGCGCAGCCTTTGCAGGGTATTGGCAGGTGTGCCCAATACCCACTACGCAAGTCTCACCCCAAACCCTACCTAGCTCCCCCACATCCACTCTTAGCGAATGCGGGGGCCTGGGCCGAGGCAGTCAGTGCAATCAATTGCTTGATCTAGGATCGGATCAGCCAGGCCAGGCCACTATCGGCTCTGGCGTGGCCTTGACACCTGGCCGCGTCACGGCCAGCAAGCTGACAAATGCCCTACTTCTACTTGCTATTGATCGCTAGGACGCCGCGTCACTTAGATACAGGTTGGCCTTCCGTATCGATGATGGTCACCTCACCGAAGTTGAGTGCGCGGACTGGGCCCTCAATTTGCTTGAGATCACCAACGACGACCCAGGTCAGCGTCTCTGGTTCCAGCGTGCGTGCCGCGACCTGTACGTCATCCGGCGTCAGCGCCTCGACCTCAGCCTTCCGCTTCATCAGGTAGTCGTCCGGCCGATCGTACTTAACGATGCCACTGATGGCATTCAGCACCGACGAGCCCGTCTTGTAGGAGCCCGGAAGGCTACGGGTCTGGATGGCCTGCATACGCGCCAGCTCCTCCTGCAGGGGGGGCCTCTTACCGCTGGCATATTCGGTCACTTCGCGGCGGATCTCACGCATGGACTCGGCGGTCTTGTCGATCTGGACCGACGCAGAGGCTTTCCACAGGCGCTGGCCGAGAGCACCAGACGTGCTGCTGTTGGATCCGTACGCCCAGTGCTTGTCCTCGCGGAGGTTCATGTTCAGGCGCGATGTGAAGTCCCCCCCCAGGACCGCATTGGCCATGTCGAACCGTACGGAACCTTGATCCTTGGTCGGCGGAACCAGCTGCGCGGCAACAATGCTCGCTTGTACGGCACCCGGCTGGTCGACCAGGAACACCTGCGAGTGCTTGGGACGTACGACCTCTGCCAGCTTTGGCATGGCTTGTACTGCACCCTCGCCCTTCCAATCGCCGAAGTACTTGTTGAGAAGCGGAACGATCTCTCTGAGTGTCGTGTCACCTACGACGATAAGCGTGGCGCCTTCCGGCCGAATCCAGGCCTTCTGGTATGCGATGAGGTCCTCACGGCTCAGCGAAGTGATCGAAGCTTCGGTGCCGGTTCCGCTATGGGGGATGGAGTAGGGATGCCCTGCTCCGTACAACAAAGACGGCAGTCCGCGCGTGATAGCGGCTTGAGGCTGCAGCTTCTCTTGAGCAATGCCCGCAATCCAGTTCGCCTTGACGCGATCGATATCGGCCTGATTGAAGCGTGGGCTACGGATCATCTTTGCATAGAGCTGAAGCGACGGCTCAAGCCTCTCTTTCAGTGCAGACAGCGACGCACTACTACTTTCCAGGGTAGCACCTGCGCCGAGATTTGCACCCAAGGACTCGGACATGTTGCCGAATTCCAACGCATCCAGATCACCAGCGCCCTCACTGAGCATGCGCATAGAGAAGCCCGACCTGCCTAGCTTCTTCCCCATATCACCGATGTAGCCACCATCAAACTCATAGCTAAACTGCACCATCGGCAGGCCACGACGCTCGGCCAGAATGACGGTCGTACCGTTCTTGAGTGTGGCGCGCTGTAGGTTCGGGAACACCAATCCCGGATAGGCGGTCGTTTTCGGAATACCGGCACTACGGTCGACCCCTGGCGTCGTGGTGTATTTCCTATCCACGGGCGGAAGCGCCAGAGGCGCGGGATCCACCGCAGGATCCTCAGGCATGTCGGACCGAGTGCCGGGCGACACGACGAGCGTATGGCTCCCATTGTTCAGCCATCGATTTGCGGCCGCGCGGACGCTACTTGGCGTCGCGGCGCTGAGGATACCCATACTCTCATCAAGACATCCGGCGTCACCAGTGAAGACCGTGCATTCGGCGAGAAGGTCGGCTTTATTCCCCACCGACTCAAGCGAGCGAATCGTCCCAGCCTTGAACACCGTCCGAGCTCGTTCGAGCTCTTCTGCCGTGGGACCGTCCTTAAGAAGACGAGCGAGCTCCTCCTCGATGATCGCTTCTACTTTGGCAGGATCTACTCCCTGCTTAAGCGTTGCTTGAATCGTAAAACTTGAGCTCAACTGTGCGCCAGACGCGGACGTGCTTATATTGTCTACCAGCTGTTCGCCATGGAGCAGTCGCATGTCCAAGCGCGAGTTTCTGCTGCCGCCGAGCACCTGGGAGAAGATCTGCAGCTGATCGAGGTCGGGCTGACCATACTCCGCAACATTCCATTGGCGAATGATGCTTGTCTGGGAAACGCGGTCGGTAAGCGAGGACCGTGAATTCTTTGCCAGCGGTGCAACATTGACCTTAGGTTGCGCCATGGTGGGCGACGCCGGGATGTCGCCGAAGTAGCGCGCCACCTTCTCTCGCGCCGTGGCAACATCGATATCGCCTGCCAGCACCAGGACCGCATTGTTCGGCCCATACCACGTGCGAAACCAGTTCTTGACGTCCTCCAGCGATGCCGCATTTAGATCATTCATCGACCCAATAACCGAGTGCCTGTAGGGATGGTTGAGCGGATAAACCTGCTTTCCAAGGAATTCCCATACTTGGCCATAGGGCCGGTTCTGACCCTGCCGTTTCTCGTTCTGGACCACGCCGCGCTGTGTGTCGAGCCCCTCTTGACTGATGGCACCAAGCAAGTGGCCCATGCGGTCGGACTCCATGAAGAGCGCCATGTCGATGGCTGTGGTCGGCACCTCTTCGAAGTAGTTGGTTCGATCGGTGTTAGTAGTTCCGTTCTGACCAGTCGTACCAACTTCTTTGAATGGGTTAAAGAACTCCCCCGGCGCGTTCTCCGAACCGTTGAACATCAGGTGCTCGAACAGGTGCGCGAAGCCGCTTCGGCCCGTCGGCTCATCCTTGCTTCCCACGTGATACCAGATGTTCACAGCGATCACCGGCGCGGAGCGATCCGTGTGAACCACGACCCGTAAGCCATTGGGAAGCGTGAACTGCTCGAAAGGCACACTGATCGTGGCTGATGGCGTGGCAGTAGTGCCTTCCGCGAAGCTAGCGGGACTCGCCAGCGCCAGCATGATGGCAAGTGCGGATGATTTGAGCGTATTCATGGGCCTCCAATGGTATTGCGATCGGATGTCGCGCATGCAGAAGAGACGTACCCCACTCCGCAGACCCTACCATTACGAATGGCACGTATGCCCTTAGGGGACGGCTTGATGGCCACTGAGTTCTGATTGCCTTACGGCCACCTAGCACCTGCGACCGCAAGCTCAACTCAACCAAGACTCAGTGGGCATGAAGCGAGTTAGTTGCCAAGGCGCCGCGATCGTGATGGCGGCTGGCGTTATTCCCGATCCAGAGTGACTGCCAAGTCAAGAAACAAGTCTTCTCGCCTCAGTCGTGGCGCGACGGTTCTCATCAGTAGACTGCGAGAGGGCGCGGTCGATGCGGGCGAAGACTTCGCGCATCGTCGCTGCTTCCGGCAGCAGGGTGACGCGGAAGTGGTGGCGGTAGGGCACATTGAAGCTCGAGCCCGGCACGACCAGCACGCCTTCGGTCTCCATCAGTTCCAGTGCGAACGCGTGGTCGTCGAAGTTCTTCGCCGCGTCGCCGACCACCGCCGGGAACGCGTACAGCGCGCCGGCGGGGTTCACCAGGTCCAGGTGCGGGCTGGCCTCGCAGGCCTCGATCACCGCACGGCGGGTTTCGTACAGGCGGCCGCCCGGCGCGCACAGCGCACTGATGGTGTCGGGCCCGTTGACCGCTGCGTCGATGGCGTACTGGCCCGGCACGTTCGCGCACAGGCGCAGCGCGCTCAGCAGATCCATCGCGTGCAGGAAGTCGCGCACCACGTCGCCGTGGCCGGATACCACGCCCCAGCCCACGCGCCAGCCGCAGGCGCGGTGCACCTTGCTGAG
>JACZCZ010003484.1_pt1 | contig 29578 bp, 17 predicted proteins | sample 8641811 | NCBI WGS metagenome assembly JACZCZ01 (sample SAMN15324610, study PRJNA640507) | soil metagenome | isolation source: intercropping peanut in the first line | place: China: Luxin town, Laibin City, Guangxi Province | collected 2019-07-25 | depth 10cm m | reverse complement strand
TGCCGTGGTGGGCCATCGGCGCGTCGCTGATCGCGGCCAACATCTCGGCCGAACAGATCATCGGCATGTCCGGCTCCGGCTACGCCATCGGCCTGGCCATCGCCTCGTACGAATGGATGGCGGCGGCCACGCTGCTGATCGTCGGCAAGTGGTTCCTGCCGGTGTTCCTGCGCAACGGCATCTACACGATGCCGCAGTTCCTCGAGCAGCGGTACGGCACGCGCATCCGCACGTTGATGGCCGTGTTCTGGCTGGGGCTGTACGTGTTCGTCAACGTCACCTCGATCCTGTGGCTGGGCGCCATCGCGGTGTCCCAGGTCACCGGCATGGACCAGATGCTGGCGGTGGTGCTGATCGGCGTATTCGCACTGCTGTACCAGCTCTATGGCGGGTTGAAGGCGGTCGCGTTGACCGACATCGTGCAGGTCTCGCTGCTGGTGCTGGGCGGCCTGCTGGTCGCGGGCCTCACGCTCAACGAACTGGGCGAGGGCGCCGGTGTCGTCGCCGGCTTCCATCGCTTGTGGGAAGCGCAGCCCGGCCACTTCGAGATGATCCTCGACAAGGACAACCCCTTCTACAAGGACCTGCCGGGTCTCAGCGTGCTGATCGGCGGCATGTGGATCATGAATATCAGCTACTGGGGCTTCAACCAGTACATCATCCAGCGCGCGCTCGCGGCGAAGGACATCGGTGAAGCGCAGAAGGGCGTGCTGTTCGCCGCCTTCCTCAAGCTGCTGATGCCGGTGATCGTGGTGTTGCCCGGCATCGCCGCGGTGATGCTGGCGCCGGGCCTGGACAAGCCCGACCAGGCCTATCCGACGATGATGCGGCTGCTGCCTACCGGCATCCTCGGCCTGGTGTTCGCCGCATTGGTGGCGGCGATCGTCGCGTCGCTGGCATCGAAGATCAATTCGGTGGCGACGATCTTCACCCTGGATTTCTACGCCAAGGGCAAGCGCCAGCACAGCGAAGCCACACTGGTGCGCGTGGGCCGCATCGCCGCGGTGGTGACCGTCGTGCTCGGCATCCTCGCGGCCAAACCGCTCCTCGGCAGTTTCGACCAGGCGTTCCAGTACATCCAGGAGTACACCGGCTTCTTCACACCGGGCATCGTGGTGATCTTCGTGCTGGGCCTGTTCTGGAAGCGCGCCAACGAGGCCGGCGCGCTGGCGGCGGCGATCGGTTCGTTCGCGCTGTCCATCGTGTTGAAGCTGGCGTGGCCGGCGCTGCCCTTCATCGACCGCGTCGGCCTGGTGTTCCTGCTGGCGCTGGCGCTGGCCGTCGTCGTGTCGCTGGCCACGCCGCATGCGCCGGAAAAGGACATCATCCAGACCCGCGATGTCGACTACCGCACGAGTGGCGTATTCAACATCGGTGCCGTCGCGGTGCTGGCGATCCTCACGGCGTTGTACGCGGTGTTCTGGTGAGGAAGTACTGGATGCCTACAGCCGCGCCGCCTCCGCACGGGCACGGATCTCGGCGAACGTCCAGTCGCGTACCAGGCGCCCGTCTTCCCAGACGGTGACCATCGCGTCGTCGTAGCCCGCGGGCTTTTCCACATCATCGAGCGATGCGGCCGTCGCCGGCGCCGGCACCGTGCGGAAGCCGCCATATTCGCGATGCCGCAGCAACGTCATGCGGCCGCGCTTGCTCTGTTTGCCCTTGTCGGTGACCGGGTCCTTGTACACGTCGATCCATTCGCCGTTCACGCGCGCGGCCGAGCACTTGAGTGCGAACTTCTGGGTGTCGCGGTCCAGGCGCTGCAGCAGTGCGCCGCCCATGCCGAAGGCGAGGTTGTCGGTGGCATAGCCGGCGCTGGTGATGCGCTCGAGGATGGCGCGGATGCTGGTGGGGTTGATGCCGTCGCCCTGGATCACCCGGACATGGTTCAACACCTTGTAGCCCTTGCCATTGACGGTATGGCCGAAGGCGTCGTCGAGCAGTTCCAGGCACTGGTGGACCACGGCGACCGGATCGCCCGAGTCGGGACGGATGACCACGGTGGCACCGGAATCGATCACCTCCTGCTTCAGCGTGGTGCCCCAGTGCTCCCGGATGGCGTGGAAGATGTCGTAGCTGTCCGACACCACCGCGACGATCGCGCCGGGTTTGGCGAACTGCCGCAGCATGTTGCGGTACGCCGCGACCTCGTTCTCGCGCCCCCAACTGGTGATCGTGCCGTGTTCGGCGGCGGGGATCGAATAGCCCGCCATCGGCTCGTGGTAGTGCGCCCTCGCCAGCATCAGGCCCGACACGGTGTCGGTGCCCAGGAAGTTGACCAGGTGCGCCGCGCCGCCGAGGGCGGCGGACTCCAGGCTGGACACGCCGCGTGCACCGAAGTCGTGCAGCTTGAAGGGCAGCTGGCCCGCGGGATCGTCGCTGGTGCGCTCCAGGAACTGGCGGATCGTCTGCTTGGCATGCCAACTGATCGTCGCCACCGTGATCGGGTACCAGATGCGCAGCAGCATCGTCTCCAGGTACGACGGCACCCAGAAGGCCTGGGGGTCCGTCGATTCGATGGTCATCAGCGCCTCGTGTGTGGGCACCACCGTGCCTTCCGGTACCGCGCGGATGCGGATCGGCAGATAACCGCCGTGGCGATCGACGATGTCGCGCCATCCCGCCTCGTTGAAGGGCTCCCCATGCGCCGCGAAGACATCGCGCGCCTCGTCCACGTCGGCGTGCGTGACGGGCGTGGCGAGATATTCCTTCAGGATGGCCTGCAAGCCGAAGAACACGGTGCGGTCATGGATGCCACCGCGCGACTCCACGTAGAAGAACGTGGCGTCGGTGTTCGGCGGGTACTGCAGCCAGTGGCTGGCCTTGTAGCTGTCGGTGTTGAGGAGGAGGTTGGCGAGGCCCTGCATATCCGGGTTCCGCGACGGGGGGCCTCCAGTGTCGCAGCCGTTGCGGTGTGTTTCATCCGTTCCGAAACCTGCTCAAGGCGGGCTGTCGGACGGGCGGGATCCCCGCACGTCCTTTTGCCTGGCGGTGGTGAATCCTGTCTCGAGTTGCCCAGTCGCGGAACCGGTTCCGGGTGCGTTGTTTCGGAGCGCGTGCCCGACTGCGACGTTTCCCCCCCTGCGCCCGTATACCGTCCGATGTCCTTGTGCAGCAATCCCATCGACTGAAGGAGCAGCCCTTGTCCCCGATCCTGATCCGTACTTTTTCTGCTCTGGCCGTAGGCTTGGGCCTCTACGTATGCGTTGGTCCGGCGGTCGCGCAGGACGCTGCCATGCTCGATAGGGTGTTTGTAAGTGCTGCGATCTCCGTCAACGAGACTGAAATCGGAGCGGATCAGGGTTACCAAGACGTCGCCCGGGGAGTCCCGCTCGAAGAGTCCCTCTGGAGAGCCGGCGCCACGTTGGGTGATTCGCATCGGGTCCAGGTCACCTTGTGGAAAGTCGGCAACACCTATCGTGGCATCACCACCGAGCCGGTCACCGTGATTGGAGGCGTGGGATACTTCAGTGGCGCAGCGTTCTCCAGCGCGTTCGACATCAGGATCGAGACGCTCTCCTACACATGGTTCCCGCTGAGCGATGCCGGACAAGCCTTTGGCATCGGGGTCGGCGCCTCCCGAATCCGGATGAACAACGAAACGAGCGTCATCGTCGAGGGATTCCCCGGGGATTTTGAGATCGACGGCAGCTCGCGCGAACGGGTCACGTTGCCGCAGGTCCGGGCGGAGTACGCCAGGCTGATCGGTGAGTGGCGTTTCGGGGCCGAGGCCTCTGTTGGCCGGAAGACCGGGGGGCAGATGCGCGCCCGGAGTACCGAGGCCAATGTAAGTCTCGAATATCTTCCGGTGCCGCTGGCGGCCATCGGTGTGCGCTACTCGATTCATCGCACCCAACTGGAGCCCACCAGCGCGATGTGGCTGGGAATGGGTCCCGGCGAATCAGAGTCCGGGAACTTCCGTATCAGGAGCGCCACGCCTCAGCTCTACATCACGCTGCGCTATTGAAGAAGTACGGGCGCACTCTCGGTAGCGTGGCGGGAAGGGGGGCCGCTCCGAAACCGGTGTGACCTCTCCCCGTCACCGACCCCAGCATCATGAGTGGCCGCTCGATGCGGTCAATCACCTGAAAACACTGAGAAAATCAGTTTTTTTCTAAGATTAAAGAGTCAACTTGCGGGTAGGTAAGCCGGCCTGAAGCCGGTAGGGCTGACCACGCAGCTGCGCGGTCAGCTCGCCGCCCGGGTGCTACTCAGTTGTCCGGGTGCCCCAGCTTGTCGCCCGAAGACGCCAGCCGCGCGTCCCAGAACCAGCCGGTGTAGACCTTCGTGCTGCCCCAGCTCCAGTCCGCACCCGGCTGAACGTTCCAGTTGACGCCACAGTCCCACTTGCCCTGGATGCGGAGACAGATGCGCACGCTGAGCGGCTCGCGACACGTGTTGGTAATCTTACGGGCCGAGCCCTGCGGGAAAGCGGTGTTGGGGGCATCGAAGGGCTGGGTCGCACAGATCGGGCGTTGTCCCGTCCCGCCGTCAGGCGCCGAAGACTGGGCATTGCTCGCTGCCTGGCGGGACTGGGTGCTCTGGCTGGAGCTTGCCGAAGATGCGTCGTCGCTACTGTCGGTCTGATCGTCTGCACCGTCGTTCGTCGAGTTGCCGGCTGCCTTCTGGCCGGCGTAGCCCTGACTTGCCGGGCGCCAGGGCTCAAGGTCGGTCTGGAAGCCCGCCTCCCACTTCTGGATGAAGTTCATCCGCCCCTGCGCTGCGGTGGCGGGGTCCGCAGCTGGGGCAGAGCACTGAGACGTACGCTGGAGCTTGGACGAGTACTTTCGGTCAATATGAGCCCTCCACGCCGAGGTGTAGTCACCACTGCCCTCGACCGGGAAGGTTTCAGAAACAGCGACCACACCGTCGATGTAGGGATTAGTTGGGTTATCGGTGATCAGTGAAGTGCAAAGCGTGGTCTGTTGCGCGTGTGCAGCCAACGGCAGGGCGCCCAGAAGCGCCAGGACGACGGTGGTCCGGTTCATGTATCCCCTGTGTGGTTAGTCAGCCGCGCAGCCCCCCCGGCTACGCTCCCCGCTGCGATTGTGACGTGAGCGCAGAGAGAATCAATACACTGCCTGCCATAACGTCCCTGGCCATTGCAACGCACCCGTCAGGGTTACGTCATAGTGCGGGTAGCGCCCCTTGTCCTGGAACCAGCGGCGCTGCAGTCCAAGGCGCGCCGCGAACTCGTGGAGCTCTTCCATGGAGTCTGCCACCAGATGGCACCAGTCCTACCGCGCCAGCGAACACCTTCCGAATCTACATAGACCGCCATAAGGGCTCGCCAAATTGCAAAAGATATGCAATTAATTAGCACGTATGGCTGAGCGATTCAAGACGCCTGAGGATGCTTTGCGGCTAGGCGCCCGAATTCGGGAGGCCCGTCAGCGGGCAGGATTTACGCTAGTTTTCGTTGCAAATCAGACGGGCGTTGATCCGGGGCAGATTTCCAAGATTGAGCGTGGGTTAATGGCCACCCTGTCTCAAAATGTGCAGAAGATTTGCACATTGCTTCATGTGCCCTTGTTCACGGGGCGGGTTCCGAAGAGCGGACTGGGGGCGAGAGTGGATGCCTTGATTGCAGGGGCGCCAAGTAGTGAGGCGGCACTCTCCAAGCTGATCGGAGCGATCGAGGAGCTGGTTTCGGGGCGCGTTGACGCCTGAGCGCGCAAGCGTTGCACGCGAATGCGGGTGCCGCCGGGGTGGGTGGCGTCGAAGTGGGTGTCGTGGGGATGCGATCGCACGCACGTTGAGTGGGCGATCCCCTAAGCCGCCCTGAAGCCGCCTCCACCCTTCCCCGCAGCCTCGAACCACGCCCCACAAAAAACCCGCCTCGCGGCGGGTTCCTTCAACGCGTTGATTCCGTTCGGGAATCTGGTGGTATGGGTGCTCTCGAAAATGATGCGCAAGATATTGAATTAATTCAATTATTCTTCGGGTGAAACTGGCATGTACCGCCTCTGTTACCGTCGGCAAACTGGTGCTTGAGAATGGACCTGATGAGGGAGCAGTCCATCCCAAATTTCCGCTGAAGCGCTGGTAACCTGACCGCCGTTCACGCTAAGTAGTCCTCATCGCTGAGGGGCCGGGGGTGCAGTACCTAACGCGTTGCCCATCTGTGCCACGGTCAGCTAAGTCTCCGAGTACTCGAGTGCGAGCGCCGCCAGCTTCGCAGTTTCCTTTGGCTTAGCGGCAAATCCGAAAGTGTCGGCGGGCGAGCGCGTACCGAGCACAATTGTGGTGCCGCGAGTCTCTCCAGACGTGATCGCCTTGGGATGGATCTTCGGTCTTCTCTTCCCTGGTCGCTGGTTGGGATTGTGATTGCGATCGCTGGATTACAGTGCGATCCCTTCTATGTTCCTTCGACGCGAAATCCCAGCCTGCCGTGCGAAGAACGACTCGGGCGGCTTGTTGACCCCGTAGAGCTTGCGTGCCAGCTTCGACCTTTGGTTGTTAGTGACGTTGTTGATGACGTCGTGAACCTCACTGAAGTAGATCGATATCCATGGGGTTGCCTCACGCGGAATCTTCAGCCAGAGGTCAGCACGATGATCTACTCCTTTGGACATCAGGGCACCGAATCGCCAGAAATCGACACCGGTCGAGGCTTGGCACACGTGTTTGTACCAGTGCAGTGCGTTCCTGTTTCTGAGGCGAGCGTCCTTAGCGGTTATGCAAGCCTGACGCAGCAAGCCTGCCATTTGGTCAGGTTCGAGCTCGGCTGGCCATGCCTCTGATGAATTACGAAACCCTTCGATCAGGATTGCCCTGGCTCGGTGGGCGGGCTCTGGAGCGGATAACCAGCGGTCAACCAGCTCATCAAGGAACTGCCCATGCCCCCAGCGCTCGGCGGCCAGAACCTCCTTGGCCAGCGAAGCGTCGTCGGGAGCGAAAGCAAAGCGCCTGCGGCGTCGCTCATTAAAGTCTTCCGATGTGCTGGCCGACCAGATTGCCCGCTGAAGCATGTTCAGCCTGGCATACCCAAACGAGCGGCCGACGATGTCATCCAGATTGGCGTAGCCGTCAATGAGCCGCAATGCAAGAGCGGGATCCTCGCTGGACAGGTGAGCTGCAAAGCTAAGCGCGATGTTCTTGAGCAGGGCATTGGGCCGGCCATCTTCCGGTAACAGCAGGTCGAGCCACGGCCCGCATCGCTCAGGGCTGGCGCGAAGGACTGCCGCAGCCTGAGAGACAGTCAATGGACACAAGACGAACGAGACATTCTGGGTGTCAAGACTGTCCGAAAACTTCTGGAAGATCTCGCTGTTGGACTTGGCACTGGCTTCGCTCATGGCTAGGTCGTCGCTGGTCTTCAGGGTCTCGTAGAGATCAAGGTCAGCGGACGAGGACGTCCTGCCGATCACGTTGATGTGGGCTGCAGCATCCTCGGGTCGGTTCTCGGATAAAATCTCGACAGCTGGCGTCTCGATACGTACGCCGGCGGCGTGCTTGATGTTGTTGTCCAGAATGTCCGCACAAAGACGAGCGCCGGCAGGTGAGATCTCAGCCAGCCGACCGTAAAGATCGCTAGATATCCGCCGAGCGACGTCGATGATGTCACCATCGGCCTCCGCTACCGCCCTCAGTAGCACCAGAGAACCGTAATAGGCCTCCGAGTGCGATTTGCCTTGGGCCGTCCAGCTTCCAGCAGCGAGTTTGCCGAGCTGTGAGTGACTGCCGCACTCCCCGATGAGTCCGAACGCGTGAATGCGGATCCGCTCGCTGGACGATCCGGTCAGGTCCAGTACCGTCTGTTCAAGGCTTTCGATCATGGGGATCGAGCACAGGAAGTACAGCAGGTAGCAGATGGTGGTTTCGTGGCCGGCTCTGATTGCTTCTTCAAATGCCGCTGCGATCCTGTCGCGGGGGACTTCGGCGGTCTTGAACTTCGAGAACAGTCTCAACCACAACGCTTCATCGATCGCTCCTTGGTGAGAAAGCGCTGAGAGTTGCTCTTCGCCTGTGACGTGAGGAAAGGCCAGGTCGAGGCAAAGACTGCTGAGTACGGAGGGTTGGGTGTCCGACAACCCTTCGCATCGCTGTCGGAAGTCGCTAGCTCGAAGCTCAAGATACATGGCTGCATGCTCGGGAGAGAGAACGGCAGCGTGCTTGTGCACGGCGAACAAGCCCTGTCGGAATGCCATGCCGGAGCGATATGGGACATCGAGGGCAACTTCCTGAATCTTGGAAACAACTTTGGCGGGCCGGAACCGCGCAAGCGTGGGAAGTGCCTGCTTGAGACTGTGGTCCTCACTGGTGACGCCGAGGTGCAGGTGCAGCTTCTGGGCTGGAATGCTGAGAACCTGACGCGCGCAATCGTCCAGATCATCCGGCTCTGGACTGTTGACATCGCTCGGATCCAGGTGACGCCACTCCCGCGTAGGTGTGTAACTGTGAAGTACGCGTTTGGTCATCAACGTCCTAAGCTCATTCGCATGCAGCGCATCTTTAGGATCGCCCGTCATACGAAACAGCTTCTCGCAGACCCTGCTCGCGGTCGTGGACGACGGTTCTTCGGTCAGGCGCCGGTTCCAGCGCAGGATGAGATCCCGCATCTGCGGCCAATCGCATGTGTTGAGCCAGCACAGCCAGTTCAAGTCGTCGTCCGCGGGGAAGGGCTTTGGATCGAGATAGCTCCCAAGCGCGAAGACGACAAAGGCGTCGACAAAGGATGAAAGTGGCCTGCCCGCTAGCAGGGAGAAAGCGAATCTATGCAGTGTCGCCGGATCCTCCGGGATCTGGACGATGCGCTCGAAAAGCTTGCGCTCGACGGGAAGGAGCTCGCTTATGGCCCCATTCAGCTTGTCCTGCGCTTCCCGCAGCTTTTCGACCCGCTGTCCCTGGTCCACGCCATGTCGGTATGCAAGCGCGCGCGCTGGTTCGAATGAATGGGTGCGCAGCCAGCTATCGATATGACGAGACGCCGCCGTCCAGCCTGCCGTCGATTGCGCTGCTTCCCACGCGCCAAGCTTGATCCAGCCGGAATTGGGTGGGGAGTCTGTCTTCAGGCACACATCGTAGGTGGCCCTCATGAACGCATCGGGGCGTCTGGCGGCCAGCGCAAGGAATGGCGCCAGATCGTCGGCTCCGGGGTTCTGCAGCTCGGCGTAAGCCAGCAGCAGGGCTATGCGTACTTCTTCGGAGCACTTGTCGTCTGCAAAACTGATCGACAATGAAGTCAGCACGACGCCACTGAGATCATCTAGCGCGGCCACGGGATCGATCAGCGTCAGCGCGGCGGCGACAAGGGGCTTGTCGTTGCGCATCGCATACTGGAGGTTATCCAGAACCGCCAGTGCCAGTGCAAGGCGGATTCCATCCGGGCTCAGGCGATATCGCCCCGGGTCCTCCTTCAGAGGATGAAAGTAGTGTTCCTCCACCACCGGAGCGAGCATGTCGAAGATCAGCAGATCGTCCAGCTCCCCCTGGCCGAGTCTCTCGATCAGCTTTCTCGCATGATCGCCCAAGCGCCTGACCAGCTCGTGGGCAGGCGTCGGCCTTGACTCGAACTGATTGGCCGCAAGCAGATGCTCGAACAGGAGGAAACCGACATCGAGCTCCTGCAGGCTGCCCACCGTCTCGTTATCAAGCAGGTCCAATGCAATACCCAGCAGCCTGGGATTGTGCAGGGACTGGAGCACCTTTTCGGCCAACGAACGCGGATCCAGGCCCCGCTGACGAAGAATGGCGTCTCGCTCCTCATCGCTCCATTCGGAGATCAATACGCTGTGCTTGCTTCCCGACATTAGCCGGCTGGCGACGCTGCTGTTGAAGTAGGCGCCACGCGAGGAAACGATTATCCGGCCGCCAGCGCCGCGAATCTGCAGATCAATGCGCTCGATCAGTCGGGCCCAATCCACAGTCTGCTGCTGGTTGATGCCGTCCAGATAGATAATGAATCGCACCCCTTGGTGCGGCGTGTGCAGCCAGCGATCGAGCTTCCGGACCCAGCGGTCTGTGTCCGACTCCCGCTTGCCTACGCCACACTGACGGGCGATGGTCCTGGCAAGTACTTCGATGGCCTCATTCAGTGCGGTGCTGACGAACGCATCGGCGGGTAGGACGAACAAGGCAGGCGGATCCGGTTGTCCCAGCCAAGCCTGCACAACCGCCCAAGACTTGCCGACACCTTCGCTGCCAACGACAAACAACGGCGAGCCCTCGTCTTCGCCACGCAGATAAGCCTGTATGCGTTCGGAAGTGGCCGGTCGGCCCAGGGTGCTGCTTTGGGAGGTCGCATTCGGCGCCAGTGGCTGGCCAAAGGCGCTGTGCGCTGCCTGCTTGTCAGACAGCGTCGAGCGCATCCACGCGATGTTGCGCAGGCGCAAGTTCTCAAGACCCAGCTGCGCTGAGGTCAGAAAACCTCTGATCCGATCGGCATGGGCGGCGAAGCGTAGATCCTGGCGTAGCCTCATCATTCCGGCGCCAACCGAATCCCTGCTAGCAGCGTCAAGATCGCAGCCATCGATAAAATCGAGCGTCTCGTCCGGAACCATGGCGCAGGCGACAGCAAGCAAAGGCAGACCGGTACTGGCGTTCCAGTCCAGGACAAGCGTTTCCAACGCTTGGGCGTTCCCGATCTGGCGGATTCTACGATCCAGTTGGCCGGGGACGGCGGCAGTGCCGGCCAGAACCCACAGGTCGACATCCTGGCGGGTGGAGAGTTCGGCGAGCTTCGATAGGACCTTGTCGCGATCCATGTAGCCGCCGTAGCGCTTGCATTCGTAGCTCACATGGTCGCCCGGCAACGCGGAGTCGCCATCGGTCCCCTCTTGAGGTCCGCTTGAAGCCAAACGGAACGGGATGCCCGTGATTGTGCTTAGGAGGCGCCCGACCAGCCCTTCGAACCCAGTCGAGCCGGTAGCCCTGAGGCCATGCAGGGCAAGCTTGAAAGCCTCCATCGAATCTTCGAATTTCTCGCTCATCTCGCTTACACCCATGAATTTATAAAGGTCCGATCCGACCCGTCATCGCCTGTGCTACGACTCCGGTGGCAGCGGTGAAACGGGCGTCTAGAATCCCGCTTTTACTTCAATGCGGACGTCGATCTTAGTCAAGAGAATAAAGAGATAACCATATGCTCTTCCGGAGATGAGAGTCACGAGATTCCGATCGCGCATACTGGCAGAACGTTATTGTCTTCTACGCAAATTTCGGCACGTGATGCGAAATTGAGGGCATGATAACTTTGCGGGCTAGGCAGCAACAACGAGCATCGACATAAACATGGCTTTGAAAGACGCAAAGACAGACGTCACTGCGCCCGTGATAGATGACATCCTTCGCGACCTCCGCCTGGCGCGACTGTTCACTGACAAGGACCTCTGCTGCGCGCTGCAGTTGTGGGTACTGCACGTCAAGGCGGAAACGGCAGTCGAGAACCGATTGGTCTACGGACGTCTCATCCCCTACAACCACGCCAGCGGCACATGGTCGGCGAGTGACAGGGAAGATCTCAGTCCGGTGGGTGATTTGCAGATCGAGGTAGCCAAGCTCAATCTTTATCTGCATGCACACCAATGTGGCGGCCTGCTCCGCAGCCTCAGCGAATGCAGGACACTGGAGGAGATCAGCGAGCAGATGGGCTTGGGAATGCCTGAGGCCATCAAGACGAGATTCGGAACCTGCGCCTTGTCAGGCGACCTTGCCTACAAGCCCGTTACTTACCTGCTCAACAAGGATGCCGCGCGTACGGGCACGCCCTCGAGCCCACATGCTGAAGCCGGGGCGCTGAGTGCATCGATCTCGCAACTTGAGAAGGTGGCCCTGCTTGATCTTGAGCAGGACCATGGCGCCGACATGGCGGGCATCGTCCTGCAGCAGATCAGTACCGATACGGGCCGGGACTTTCGCCATGGTGACGCGAGCAGACTGGGGGATATCGAGCTCCTTGTTTTCCCAACGCTGGACGACAAAGAGAGAAGTCTGCTTCGCACGAGTCGGACCGCAAGGCCGCCAACATTCAAAGCAAGCTTTGATCCGGTGCAGCTGTCGGGCTTTGCAGGCTTCCAGTTCCGATTGCGCATAACCAACGACAAGGAAGTGGTCCACAGCGAGCTTGCACTGGCGCATAGGGTTCAGGAAGCGGTGGAGTGCATCTTCGAGCTGACAGAGCATCTCTACGCCATTGCCGATGCGGCGGAGCTGGAGATATACGGCCTCAGCACCGATGAGCCATGGCGGGGTGTGCTCTGCTGCAGGTGGGGCGTGACCTATGTAAGGCAGTTGAATCTGCGTGCATACATCTCCGGATCGGAGGCAGCACCGATCAAGCACGACTGGCTGGAGAAGTCGGCACGTGGGTCGACAGCGGGTCGGGTGGCCTCGGTTCTGACACCGCGCCGTCAGACGTCGGCATTCTCCGACGAAATGGGCGGGCGAGGCCCGGATCCTTGGGTGAGGGCCAATCGCAAGTTCAGCGAATTGCTGGAGCGGGCCGATCCACCTAGGTCGGGCGGAGGCTTCTTCCCACGCGTGGCGGACAGCAACGGCGAAGGACGCCTTCAGTTTGCTGAGTGGCTCAAGGCGTTGTTATCCAAGCATCAAGGGCATCAGATTGCGCTCTTCGATCCCTACTTCAACGCACTGGATCTGGCGTGGCCGTTCCTGAGCGGAGCCGAGGCGGCGGACTATCTGATTTTCACTTCGCTGCCCAAAGAGGCGACGGAGGGCGTTCCGCGTCGACGGAAGTCCGACAAGGCAGGTCAACAACGCAACGCCGATCTGGTCGCGGCCGCGCACGCCATCCATCACTCGCTCAATGGTGCCAGACTGCGCATCTACGGCCTGAAGGAGGGATGGCTGCACGATCGTTACATCCTGATTCTGGACCAGAGTGCAGAGCCGCTCGAGGGTTACCACCTCTCGAACTCATTCCAGGCCGCGTCGGACAATCACCCGATGCTTGTCACGCCGATTCCACCGGACACGCTGCCTTCGGTGGAACAGTACAAGTCGGGATTGTTGCAGCTGGCAAGATCGGTCCCGCCCGGGAAGACTGCCGATTCCGCGCCCATCCTGACGCTGTTTGATTCCGCCGCTATCCCGAGGCAGCCGACGTGGCCGACCGCGGCCGGCATCTTCGACCATGAGAGCTCAGGCGATGTCATCAGCGACTGGACAGGCGAGCTTTCCCTGCGCGGTCTTCATGGGAGCAAACTGCAGGATCGGATGGCAGATCTAAAGCTGATCCAGGATGATGTATGTACGCTTATGGGGATGGACAGGTTGCGTCGATGCCTGTCATACAGCCAGGGGGATTTCCCCAGGTTCATCGCGACCTGGCAGGTTCTTGGCAACATTCTGGCCAACTCCCCGGCAGGCGACAGCTCATTGCGCTGCCTGCAGGGCGAGCAGGAAGTACTGACGTTCCTGGCGCGATTCCTTGAGGACTCCTTCAAGCGGGAGGCCGATGGGGATGCAGTGCCGCAAAACCTGGTTCGGATCGATCTCCTGCGGGAGTCCTTCGACGCGCTTCTCTACAGCGGATACCAGGTGTGGTCCCTCATCCACCCCACCCGGTACCCTCCGCTGACGTGGGCGGAGTACTACGCGATCCAGATCCTGTGGGAGTGCACGCCTGTCCTGCTGTTGGAGCTCGTGGCCAAGAGGCTCGCCAAACTGCCTGCGGTGCCTTCCGTTCGCGAAAGCGTGCCGCTGGCCCTATTGAGCCAGATTCTCAGTGTGACTGCGATGTCCGTGGACTACGGAATCCATGACGATCAGCGCGAGGCCCTGTTGGGAAGTCCCTTGGGCATGTTCCGCTGGATGGGGCTTCATTCAATCGAGCAGCAGATCGGATCCGCCGAACATGCGGAAGCCAGTATCCAGTGGATCGTGGATCTGCCAGGCAGGGATCGCGTGAAGATCCTTGGATGGCTGGTGCAGCGCTCTGCCGGAGATGTCAGGGCGGCGCAGACCTACGCGCGTCTGGTCACCGTGCTTCATGCGAACCTGCCTGCCGTGGTGCCCGAGAAGCAGCTGTCTGAAATGATCCATGCGATGCGTGGGCACATGAAGACGCTCCCTTGGGCAGCGCCATGGCTGTTCAGGGATGTGGTCCATCCACTGTTGATGGCCGGGCGAGCCCAGTGGGATGACGCTGGTGATATATGGGTGCGGGAGCTCGAGGTCCTGCTGGGGCCAAGACAGAAGAACCGGGTGCGGCTGTTTTCCTTGGAGAGGGAGGGCGACACGACGAATGCGGCAGCCTTCTTATTCGCTCACAGCAGTGCCGAGCGGCGGTCGGGACATCTTAATAAGCTACATGTGGTGTGCAATCGATTCCGGCGCGCTATCCAGCGGCCGCTTGCCAGTACGTCGGACTGGGGCGCTTGGGACGATGCTTTGATGGGATTGCTGTGGTTGCATGCCTTCGCCCGACTCGCACTGTTCTATCTGCAGGATCTTGGCAAGGACACGCGCGCTCTGGATCCGCTGTGCGCGGACACCCTGGAGCTGGGACGGGCCCGGTCTCTGGACGAATGGCGCTCCGAGCGGCTGACGGTGGGCGACTTGATAGTCTTTGTAGACTGGGTCAACAGCCTGATAGCGCCCGAGGAGCAGGATCCGGTGTCAGATTGAAGCGCAAGCGCGGCTTCTCAAGCGCCCAATGCTCGCTTCGAATCGAGCCCTGTAGGGCATGCCGCGAGAAAGGTGCGTGGCGCCCGCATACGCATGTGCCGGCCCTGACCCCGGTGATCCAAAGCGTGGGGACGTACATTCGCTCCTCTCCACTGCAACCGCCGCCGGTAGGCTAGTCTTGTTGGAATACCCGTTCTTCTCTTGCGACAGCGCCATGTGAGTCCAGTCAATGACACAGGGATCCCATGCTCAACTGAAGGTGGAACTTCTCGACGTCGGCCACGGCGATGCACTGCTGTTGCACTGGATCCCTGAGCAAGGCGATCCCGCTACAATCCTGGTTGACGGAGGTCCCAGTGCTGGCGGGGACAGGATCAGACAGGCCCTCCAGAACATCGGGGCATCGAAGATCGATCTGGTTGTGCTCAGTCACTGCGATGCCGACCACGTGGATGGACTTGTCGCATACGTCCAAGCCCCGGCTCACCTGCCCATCGAGAAGTACTGGGGGCCCTGCATTCCGGCATTCGAGCGTCACAGCTGGCTTTTCCCACCCCGTATCAGGCGAGGGCTTGATCAGACCCGGATGCTGCAGAACGCCCTCGGTTCGGGATGCAAGATCTCCTGGCCTGTTGAAGGGGCGATGTGGACCAGCCCGGATGGGGGCCTTTCGATCAGGGTTCTTTCACCGGCCGGTCGCCTCATTGAGCGTCTGCTCGTCGGCGAAGACGCCTTGAGCCTGTTCCTCGAGCACCCAACGCCGCTGGGATGGCTGCTGGGCGATTCCGCCGAATCGCAGCAAGGGGAGGATCCTTACGAGGACCTGCGCGACGCGATCGACAGCGGTGAAATCACGCCAGAGAAAATCACTGGCAGGCTGAGGGGCGTGGCGACACCAAGCTCTGTACAGGAGCAGGTCCTGCAGGAGGCGGCAGGCAAGGGAGTGGAGCCGGAGTTCTTCGGCAACTCGGTGCTCAACGACACCTCGATCGTGCTGCTTGTCGAGGTCCAAATCGGAATGGTGCGTCGGCGACTGCTGTTCACAGGCGATCTGGAGAACTTCACCTACCTGATGGCGCGCTGGCCTATGGGCTTGGCGTGCGACATCGTGAAGGCGCCGCACCACGGCTCACGTTCCTTCGTCGATCGCGACCTGGCCTACGATGCGGTATGGCAATGGCTGCGACCACGCGCGGCGTTGGTAAGCGCAAATGGAAAGCATGGCCTGCCGCGAACCGATTTTCGCGATGCGGCCTTGCGCTATGGCGCAACCCTGTTCTGCACCTCGCGGCGGAGCCGGGAAATCGTCAGTGGATCCTCTCGAGAGCAGTGCTGCCATATCCTGTTTGGCTGCAAGCAGCGCAAGCAGGAGGCGGTTTCGCTAACCATCAGCGAGACCCGCATTGACGCTGATGGTGTGGCATGCGCGCGCGGCAACCTTTCGGGTGTCATGCCTGTGATCGAGGTCCGTCAGCATGTGGTCGAGCCGAGCCCGATCCTTGCCACACTTGCCGAGAACGAGACAAGAAAGCATGTCGCATGGGCGGTGAAGTGGTTACGCGACACGATGCGGGATAGGCGTCGACGAGCCGCCAACGCGGAGCTTGCACCCGTTTCGTTCGATACGCTGAAGAAGGCGGCGGTGGCCGAAGGTAGGCTGTCGGCCTCAGTGGAAATGGAGGCGATTCTCGAACGTGCCGCCCGCGAGGGAAAGGTCTGGCTCTCGAGGAAGGATCGTTACCGCAGCGGAGACAGGCAGGCATGGGTCATGCCGGACAAGGAGGAGCGGGATGAGCTGAAGGCTTGGATCGATGGCTACGTTATGGTGCAACTGGCGGTGGAGGATGCAAACGTCGCCTCCGGGGTGGAGGAACTGCTTTATGCCGCCGATACGAAATGGCTCTCCGAGCGCATGGCAGAGAAGCTGCACTTTCCCAAGGCCATGTTCGACGAAGCCATCTGGCCGATCCTGGTTGCGCACCTTCTGCTGACACGAAGCGTGGGCGAGCGCAGCCTGGTGGAGAGCGGCGCGAAGGGCCGCAGCATGGGCTCCATCAACACCCATGACGCGGCTCGCATTCTGGTGCTTTTCGGATCAAGCGATCTGGAAACGGCGGCGGTTGAGCTCACGCGCAGATTGAGGACGCTGGGGTCCATGAAGGGCGTGGAGCAATACCTGCAGGAATCCGCACATGCGCTGAGTTCCTTCCGTACGCCATCCCTGTCATGGCCCGATGAGCTTGAGGAGCTGGTTTCGCCCTTGTGGTTGAAAATGGTATTGCCCCCCAGCGGACTCATACGCTATCGCGGTGAAGAAGCTTCGCCCTACATGGGCCTGGATGATGCCGAGAGCAAGTCCGTCGAGCGCTGGATAGCCTGCAACGCGAATTCGTTCGGCAACCGTGAGCTTCCGCGCTATCTGGAGTACAAGATACTGCCGGCCCTGGTTTTGGTAGGCCTTGAACTGGTCAGTCGGCCCCCAAGTTTGAAGCGACGATGACATCGGGTGGTCGTCTAACGAGGCCAGGCCTTGCATAACGCGTGCCTCGCCCAGGGCCAAGCCACTGGCTCTAGGTGAGTTTTTCAGGGCGGGCGGCAAGTCCGACGAACCAATAACTGCCTTCTTCCTTGCGCAGGCTCAGGAGGTCGTAGGTACGGACCATGCTCAGCAGACCGGAGTGGCCGTCAGTCTGTGGCGAGAATGCCGGGTCGGTGCGTCCGGACGTACCGGGACGTGTCGAGTTAATCCCGCAAGGAGTGCATCAGAGGGGCTCCAAGCGGGAGGCAAGAAAGCACTGATGGCTCGTCAGGGGAACTGTTCCCGCCACTGTTCGGCCACCCGTCCCGGAAGGGAATGCGGGATCTGGGCACCGGTGTGAGGCTACGCGCCAATCCAAACGCAAAGGTGCACGCCATCGACATCACCGAGTCCATGGAAGCGGCCAGACATGCAAACCAGGCGAACATCATAGGTGCGGCGAAACCTGCGAAGAAGCCGTTCTTGCAATGGTCGCTATAAGCTCGTCATCCAATAGTGGTTGCCGAAGGGGCTCTGCGCTGGCTGCCAACAGCATTGATCAGATGATGCCGGCATGTTTTGATTCGCCGAGCGGATGAGAAGTGGTGGAATGGGAAATGCCGAATCGCTACTGCCCGGATACAAGCGCGCATGAGCCCACCACACACTGAGACGAACCCTGCACGACGCTCGTGCTGGGCCGCATGCCTGGGCGACTGTAAGGGCCCATTGTCCAAGGAGCACGTGATCTCAGCCGGTGTTTTCGATGAGATCATGATGGAGGTCGAAGGGATCCAGGCGTTTGGCGATGAATCCCGGGTAGTCTCCAAGGCCAGTCTGACGGCACGCATGCTCTGCAGGGAACACAATAGCCGCCTTTCACCACTGGATGCTGAGGCCGCACGGCTGTCTGATGCGATCAAGGATGCAAGGGCAGGCGGCATTCCGGCGACGCATCTGGTCAACGGTGCATTGCTCGAGCGGTGGATACTGAAGACGCTGGTGAATCTGCTTGCCTCCCGCTGGACCGAGAAGGGTCAGCTTCCGCCCGGGCCGGACATCGTGGCGAAGGTGTTCGGTTTGTCGCCAGTCCTGGCTCCGTCTGGGCTGTACGCTCTTCAGAACTATCAGGGAACGGCACCCCCGGACTCGGTCTGCTACGCCGTCATCGCCTCGCAGCGAGAGTCTTCACTGCATATTCTTGGGCTGCTCATCTCCTTAAGCGGTGCGGTGTTCGTCCTCTCCATATGCCGCTCATCACTGGATGAACTGCTGCGCGACCAATCTCCATTTGGACCGTTCGTCACTGCTCAGGCCCTCACCGCTTACCGTCCCGCTCGCATGGGGCTGGGTGATCGCAACAATCCACCCCCGTATCTGATGGTCGAATTTGACTGGAGTGGTGTCGTACCAGCGGATGTACCGTAGGCTTGCGTTCCGCGCTTCGAGATTCCACCGACGAACAATCAAGGTCAGGGATCGATTCTCAGCGTGCGTCCCGAGGTGAAGGGTCCGTAACGACAAATATCTAGCTGGCGTCAATGTCGGAACGCCTGCGGCATCTCGTCAGTATCTGCTGGCCGCGCCGGCATAAGCCTACGAGTGGCTGTGCGTCGAACTGGTCCGGTACCAAATGGCGCATGGGGTTATGCCTTTCTACAGGCCGGGTGAAGTAAATGGATTTACGTCATATGCCGACAGGCGGTTGCCCTGATGATTCGTTGAGATGCGTTGCTAGTGATCGAGGGCGCTTGTCCGCGAGATGAGCCGGGACCCCATTGGCGTCCCTAGTTGCAAACAGACAAGAAGGGGAAATGCATGGCTATCAAGCTGTCGCAGCTCAGTGATGAGCAGATACTGACATTGGCGCTGGATCCTCTCACACGCAGGGATCTGATCAACCTCCCGCCTGCGCAGACCGAGACGATGCAGCAGGTCGGGGTTAGCAAGACAAATTTGGACGGCCCCGTAAGAAGTTGGGTTAATGAGAGATTCCGGAAGCCACGAGGAAAGAAGCAGCTAAAGCGCGGCGCGATATCGCCTGCGACGAAGTGGTCTCAACTGCTCGGCATGCTCTAGGAGAGGGTATGAAACATAGCCTAATGTGCTCAATCGCCCTGATGGTCTTGACGGTATGCAACGCCCAAGCCCAGGACAAGGACGAATCAACGATCAAGTACACGCTCAGTGCGGGCGAAGAGCCCAAAGAGAAGGCATGGGCGCAGCCAGCCTCGGTCTCCTACACCTCAAGCCGAGGAGAGAAGGATAGCTGGGCAGTAGATTTGGTTGGCAAGATTGAAGGACAGCCGTTCAATAGTCTGCCGAACACATTCTTCGTAAGTGGCAAAGTCCTGAAGAACACGCAGCAATCCAAAGAACTGCAGAACTATGGTCTGGACGTTGGCTACTCATTCGACTTTGATACAGCCGGTGACCAGTCAACCTCAAACACAATAAATACGGGAGCTTGGTACTTCTTCAACGACTTATCGGTGGGCTATTCCGACAAGAGAGTTTTTGCCGATCCAAAAGCCGTGTGCACCTCGGATCCACTTCCTCCCGCGTGTCTGGACCAGGACGAAACCTCGCTGAGGGCGGTGATCAAGTTCATGCCGTTCCACAGCAAGTGGGAAAACACGTTCTTCGTACATCCAACGACAAACGAGCCTGAAGGAGCTCCGGTGGTGTACTCATTCAGTCCAGTAATCTCGCTGTTCCGGGATGACATCATCAGTTCAAAGGTGAACTCAAGCGGTGTCAGGCCCGATGGCACGGTAAGTGGCGTCAAGCTAGAGCTCGGTGCAGCGGTGTCGCCGAGATTCACGGATTACCGAGCAACGCTCCGTGTCAGCTATCAAGCGATCACAGCTTTCGATCGAGATCCCAGCAGAAGGGCTCTATTCGAAAGGGATAGTGAGTTCTACAAGTTCTCGATCGATTACGACTTGGGGCTGAGGTCCTTCGATGAAAGAGGAGGCTGGGTACCATCATTCGGCATAACTTACACAAAGGGTGACGATCCCTTGCTTGGCCGCTTCGACCAAGACACATCCTCGGTGAGCTTCAAGGTCGCATATCGTGGGGGCAAATGACTGAATGCGATCATCCGCGATTCGGCATTCGCGGCTGTGATCATTGGGATATCCGGTCCGCAGGAATGGTGCATGGGCGAACTGCCTCATCGCTAATATCTGACCTCCATGGTCTCATAGTCGTAAAAAAAGCACCGGTTTATCAAGTCAGGGGAGCAGGCATATGGCGGCCAAGCAAGCAGTCTTACTGATTCACGGTATAGGCGAGCAGCGCCCGATGGATACGCTGCGAGGGTTCGTTGATGCCGTCTGGAGCAGCGACACTGACGTACATCATGAACATGTCGAGGCCAGACTCTGGAGCAAGCCGGACCATGTATCCAGAAGCTTCGAGTTAAGGCGCCTGACTACCTCCAAGAACAGAAGCGGCGCCCGTACCGATTTCTATGAGTTCTACTGGGCGCATCTTATGCAGGGCACCGAGTACGGGCATTTGCTGTCATGGGCTCGAAATCTGTTGTGGCGACGCCCCAGCGCGGTACCGCCACACCTTCGTTCCGTCTACTGGTTGCTGATTTCCGCAATCGCTGTCGCGGGAACGCTGGGTGCGTATGCCGCAGTCACAGTGGCCTCGAACGGCCAAGGGCTAGTGCCTCCCTGGCTATCGACTCTATTGAGTATCGCAATTCTCCCCATCGTGGGGGTCGTGCTGAAGAACGTAGTCGGCGACGCGGCACGATACTTGCACGTTGCGCCAGAGAACATTCAAAGCAGACATGAGATACGTCAAGCGGGAGTTGAACTACTAACCTCGCTGGCCGAGGCCGACTACGACCGGGTCATCGTCGTCGGTCATAGCCTGGGGAGTGTCATTGGATACGACATCCTGTACCACGCCTGGGCACGTGTGCATGCGGAGAAGCTGAATGACGCCGCCGACACGACTTCGCTTGACGAAGTGGAAAGACTAGCGATTGCTCCAGAGCAGGAGGGCAGCCGCGGGACATTGGGGGTGGCCCAGCGCGCGTATCACAAGGAGATTAGAACGAATGGAAACCCTTGGTGTGTGAGTGACTTCATTACGCTCGGAAGTCCCTTGGCGCACGCGGCTCTCCTTCTGGCGGAGAGCTCTGATGATCTGAAGTTAAAACAAAGTGCACGTGAGCTTCCCACCTGTCCGCCGAGTGTCGAAACGAGCAAGCGCGAAGGACAGCCGCTGGCGCGGTTCTCATACGAAATTAAAAATTCCAAGGGCAGGGTGCCTCACCACGCCGCGCTATTCGCTGCAACGCGCTGGACAAACCTCTACTTCCCTTGTCGTTACATAGTGCGTGGAGATGTGGTTGGAGGGCCTCTGGCCCACTTGTTCGGGTGGGGTGTGCGAGATGTTCCGGTTACCACTAGCCTGCGGAAAGGTTATCTGTCGCACACGCTTTACTGGAGGCAATCGGGAACCAATGGTGATGATGCGCATATCCGCGAGCTGCGTAAAGCGGTGAATCTCCTTGATAAGTAGAGGTCGCGCTTATCAGGTCTTCTTTCGTATCCCACTGTTTTGAGCAGAGGAGCTTCCATGATACGGATCAATCGGGGAGAAGCGCCGGCGTTCTTCCAGTCGGACATGATGATGAAATTGAAACGCGAAGCGGGAGATTTCTTCGCGCAGCCTCAGAAATCACGATCACAGCAAAGTTTCGATTTTCAGAGAGTCGCTGCCCGCGTCTATCCCACAGTAAGGCGGTCGCTCGCGGCACGGTTCCCCGCCAAGTGCGCTTACTGTGAAACAGGCCTGGAGAAGCCCGAGATCGAGAATTTCCGGCCCAAGCTGAGGGCGACAAATCTCGATGGAAAGATCGACGAAGATTGCTACTGGTGGCTTACGTTCGAGTGGTCGAACTACCTTCCCGCATGCCGCTTGTGCAACACGCTCAAGGGTTCGAGATTTCCTGTTCGAGGGTCAAGGGCCGCAACTGGCGCGGTGGGCAATGATCTGGCTGCGGAGGATCGCTTGCTGCTCGATCCCTGTGAGGATGATCCTTCTAACATCCTCCTCTTCCTTGAGAACGGGCAGGTAACGAGCGATGACGAGCGGGGTCGTGTATCCATCGATGTGCTGGGGTTGAACCGCGAAGCCCTAGTTACGGCGCGGAATCGCGATCTCGCCCTTCTGCTGCAGCTGTTGGAAGTAGGGCGCAGCACCGGCCGCAAAAAGGAGAAGTTCCTCGATACGCTGATTGAGATGACGTCCGACTCCAGTCTGTTTGCCGCCATGCGCCGCCAGTATGTGAGGGCGTGGGCTCTAGAAGAGGCGCCGTCGAGTCCGAAGTTGAATCGGCTGATGCAGCATCTACAGCAATACTCCACGGCGCTGGATGCCGGCCTGAAGGCCAGCAAAGCTACGATGGCGGCGGCGTCCCAGGATCTTAGTGACCGTACTCAGGTAGCCGAGTCCTATTCTGTCGAAGCCGACAATGTGTCGGACAAGTTCTACCGACAGGCACGCTTTATCGAACGCTTTGAGCTGAGCAACATCCGTTCGTTTGAGCGCCTGGAGCTGAAGGTGCCAATTGGTACAGCTGAGAAAGGGGAGTGGTTCGTTCTTCTTGGGGAGAACGGAAGCGGTAAGAGCAGCGTACTGCAAGCCTTGGCGTGCGCCCTGGTCGGGCAGGCGGGGGTCGAGCGCCTCGGAATAAAGGCAAGCAGCCTGCTGCGCCGGGGCTGCCCGAAAGGTGAGGTGCGTGTACATGTGACCGGTATGTCCAAGCCGATCGTCATGACCCTTGTAAGGCGTGGCGAGCGCATCACGATCGACCCGCCCGATCCCAGGATCATGGTCCTGGCCTATGGTGCTACCAGGCTGCTAACACCTGGAAAGGTGGGAGCGGCGCGCACCTCGCGCATCAACGTCGCCAATCTCTTTGATCCGTACTCCCGCCTGAGCAACGGCAGGCCTTGGTTGTACGAAGCCACGAAACCCGAGTTTGACCGTTCGGCACGGTCGCTATCCGCTCTGCTTCCTCGCTCCGATGGTGCGCAGTTCTCGCGACGTGCGGGCGAGATATATGTCCAGGCGCCGGGTGTCAGCGACACGCTAGATGCTCTGAGTAGCGGTTATCAGGCGGTGTTGGCCCTGGCGCTGGACATCATGAGTGTTATGCGTTTGAGCTGGGAGGATATGCAGGCTGCCGAAGGTATCGTACTGATCGATGAGATTGATGCCCACCTGCATCCCCGCTGGAAGATGCGGATCGTTAACCGGCTCAGGGAGGTGTTCCCGAGGCTGCAGTTCATCGCGACAAGCCATGAGCCACTTACGTTGAGGGGGCTGGAGCGAGAAGAGGTCGCGATTCTACGGCGCTCTCTGGACGGCGTGGTCACAGCCGTCACCGCAGCTGACTCAGAGGACTTTCCTTCTCCAAAGTACATGCGCGTGGACCAACTGCTCACCTCGGAATTCTTTGGGCTTTACTCATCGGAAGACCTTCATGTCGATGCTCTATTCGAGGAGTACTACAGGCTTTTGGCCAAGCAGGACCGCACAGAGGAGGAAGAGACGCGCCTCAAGGAGCTGAAGAGCCAGCTCGATTCGAACAAGAAGATGGGGCTGACGGAGCGCGAACGGTTGGTCTTTGAGGCTGCTGACAACTACGTCGCGCAGAGCCGTGTGGCGCAGAATGCGTTGCCGGAGAAGGCGCGAAAGGAAGCGAAGAACCTTCTGCAGCAGCTATGGGCAGACATCAAGCTCGATGATGCCAAGGGAGCGAACGAACGATGATCCACGTCGACCGCGGACCTGCTCCGCCCAGTCTGGATGGGCCCAACTCCGTTGGAGGACAGGAAAGAAGAGATGCGATCAAGGCGTCGGTCACGGGAGAAATGATCGATTTCGTAGCCTACAAAAGACCTGATGTGGTCAAGGCCTTGAGGGTGTCGTTCAACAAGAAGTGTGCCTACTGCGAATTCAATTATGCCGCAGGTGGGCCTGAGGATGTCGAACATTTCAGGCCAAAATTGGCAGTTGTGATCGACGGAAAGATGGCCAAACCAGGTTACTACTGGCTGGCGGCAGATTGGAGCAATCTCCTGCCCTCCTGCCAGGATTGCAATCGCAAGCGAACAAAGGATTTTCCAGAATCAAAGCGTGGTGTTTCTGGTAAAGCCAACCTGTTTCCTGTTGAGGATGAAAAGCACCGCTGGCGCAGCCATAGCAGGAAGAATAAGGAGAAGGCGCTCTTACTGAATCCGTGTGACGAGAATCCTGCCGACCATCTCATCTTCATGGCCAATGGCCTAGTGTGTCCCACCCGAAACAGCAACGGGGTTGAAAGCCCAAAGGGCGTTGCGTCCATTGAAATCTATGGGCTGCTGCGGAGCGACCTAGTGGAGCAGAGAGCGGGCAGGCAGACCATGGTGCGCGCGACACTGGCCAAGGCGTTCGGTGCGGCTGCCAGTGCCAGGCGGACAGCGGATCCGGTGGCGCGGCATGACTTTGAGAGATTGGCAGCCGAACTATTGAAAGATGCACAGGCATACCTAGGCAGAACCGAACCATTTCACGCCGCGGTCGCGGCCGTCTTTCGCGAGTACGGACTGGAAGCATTCTGATGGAGTGGATCCTTAAGCGCGGGAATCTCGATCGAGCGGAACAGCTCAAGGCACGGATGTGGAGGAGCTAGAGTTGCTTGCTGTTACCTACGAAGTCGTGTTCGCGAGCAGATGCGATGTGGGGGCCAGGCAGCTGATTAGCCCGTTATCGCCAAGTCAACATGCTGCCCTGGGGCATGCACCTAGTGCGCGACGCAAGTCGAATGGGGAACGCGTGACACCGTACTCAGCTCCCCGGTACCGAGAGTACGCGTATCAGTTCCACGATAGTCTAGAAGAACCAGCATTCGGAAAAGGAATAGACCATGCAGGCGCCGGCTGAAGCACCCGCTGATGAGATGGAAGCCGTTCAAGAAGATGGTAATGAACAAGCAGCGGAAGCGCTTCCCGCTCCTCCCCTTGTACGCCTAGCCTGCGCAGAAGTGGGAAATTTTCGCAGGTTGGCGCAGGTACGTCTTGACTTTGATGAGTGCACGACGGTTCTGGTGGGGGCTAACAATAGTGGGAAGACCTCGCTGCTCACTGTGCTACGAAACTTCCTTAGTGATTCGCCGGCATTTCGGTCGTTCGACATCAGCCTCGCCCAATGGAGCGAACTTCGGGAGCTTGGCGACGCCTGGGAATCGCTCTCAGAAGACCCTTCAACACACGCGAAAGATCCCGAAGCATGGGAGGAGCAGCTCCAGAAGCTTCTTTCCTGCATGCCCTTCGTCGACCTCTGGTTTGACGCGCAGGAGGGCGCATATCACCATGTTGCGCCGTTCATCACTTCGCTCATGTGGTCCGGAGGGGCCGTTGGTATTCGGTTGCGCTTGGAGCCTGCGAGCAATGCGAATGATCTGCGAAAGCTGGCGTGGCGCTACTGTGAAGCCAGAGCCCCCGTACGAGCGCTGGCGAAGAAGGGCCATGCTTGGCCTACTGACCTGCTTGACTACTGGCTTCGCTATCCTGCCGATCTACGGCGGGTTCAGGCGTATCGACTGGACCCTTCCAAGGGTCCACTTCTGCCCGACAAGCCGGCCACGCCGCAGTGCCTGCCCGAGAACGCACAGCCGGTGGAACTGGCGCCGCTTCGCCAACTGATTCGCGTTGACTTCGTGCCCGCGCAAAGGGGGCTGGGGGCCGAAGATGAAGAGACCCGGTCTGAGGCCTCGGGTGCGCGACCTGGCTTGTTCTCAAACCAGCTCGTTAGGTTCGCGCGCCAGCACCTTAACGTAAGCACGTCATCCCCGGGCCAGAGTGAGGCATTGATGGCCGCGATCGCCGAAGCTCAGGCACAGCTGGATGACAGCATCTTTGCCGCGCTCCAGCCTTCCATGAAGGACGTCCAGATCCTGGGATATCCGGGCCTGCACGACCCTCAAGGCATACATTTCAGGACGCGGATCCAGACCTCAGATCTGCTGTCACACAGTACCGCGATCCAGTATCGGCACGATGAGGCTGCGCTGGACGAGTCGCTACCCGAGCACTCCATCGGACTGGGCTACCAGAACCTGCAGTCTCTCAGCTTCATGCTCGTTTCCTTCCGCGCTGCCCGGTTGAGCCCGGCACAAGGATCACCTGCAGCCGTACATCTGGTAATGGTTGAGGAGCCAGAAGCCCACCTTCACGTTCAAGTGCAGAGAAGCTTCTCGGCCAACGCTCATGCATTGCTTAGCCCGAAGGCAGATGAATACAGTCATCTGACGACGCAGCTCCTCATCAGCACGCACTCCAGCCATCTTGCCCATGGGAACAGCTTCACGAGGTTGCGATACGTGAAGCGCGTCCCGGCAACGGTAGCGGGAGGGAAGCCGAGCACTAGAGTCATCAATCTCGCAGATGCATTTGGAAGCGACGTGCAGACAAGGATGTTTGCCGAGCGCTATTTTCAGGTTCAGCATACGGATCTTCTATTTGCCGACGGTGCCGTGTTCGTGGAAGGCACCGCGGAGAGGATGCTGATCCCTCTTTTCATCGCACGAGACAGACAGGATCTGAGCAGAAAGTACCTGTCATTCCTGGACATAGGTGGAAGCCACGCCCATCGGCTTAGGCCTCTTGTCGAGTGTCTTGGAATCCCGACAGTGGTGGTCACTGACATCGATCCGGTTGTGCCAAGGGTGATCAGGAACCGGACCTTTAAGATCGCGGTGTACATCGATGGTCAACCAGATCTGGAGTGCGGGAACAATACGTTGACGGGCTGGCATCCCAAGCTCACTGAATTTCGGGAGTATGGTGCCCCCAAGCCTGAAGATCTGGAGTGGATATCGCCAGCAGGCGACAAGGTGCGCTTCGCATGGCAGATGCCGATTGCCTGCGCTGCCGGGCAATGGCCCAGCTCTTTCGAGGATGCTCTTGTGCTCTCGAATATCAGCTGGTTCAACGACCTGAGCCAGGCGGTGGACTCGGAAACCGGTAAGAAACTTGAGCATCGGGGTGCTCTAGGCAAGGTGGTCGGGCTCGTGGGCGATTCGTCCACGCCCGCCGAGATCGCACAGCAGTTGCATGAAGTCATGCACAAGGACTTCAGCAAGGGGGACTTCGCTGCGACCCTGTTCGAACGGTTCCATGGCGCCAAGCTGGTGTGCCCTGCCTATATCGCCGATGCGATCGATTGGCTTGCTAAGGAGTTGCACGCGACAGGAGAGCCGGCGTGAGCGCGATGGTGGATGGTGAAGGGAATGAGCGGGATGCACACGTTGTGGAAGAGATCTGCGGTTACGTTACCGCAAAAAATCCCCTTAGCTTCTTCTTGTTTGCCGGTGCTGGATCAGGCAAGACACGTACGCTGATCGAAGTTCTTCAGAGAATCACGGGAGTGAAGGCGCACCACGCAGGTGGCTCGTACGCGGCCAGGCTTCGGGCCCGTGCCCAATCGGTGCGAGTCATTACGTATACGAAGAATGCGGCGACCGTAGTCGCCGGCAGGCTTGGAGAGAACCGATTAGCCGAGGTCTCCACCATCCATTCATTCTGCTGGGATCTTGTAAAAGGGTTCGATGAAGACATCCGTCATGCATTGCTTGCAAGGAACGCGGACGAATTGGCCGAAGCGAAGGCTTACGCACAAACCAAGAAGAGGGGAGAAAACGATACAGATCGGAGAAAGTATGCCGAGCTAGAGCAAAGCGCTGCAGAACTTAGGGCGATCGAGACCTTTCGATACAACCCTGATCGGAATACGTACGGCGAAGGAGCCCTGTCCCATCAAGCTGTTCTGCACGTTGCAGCCTGGTTACTCCGCGAGCGGCCGACATTGCAGCGAATTGTTCAGGATCGGCACCCGCTCATACTCATCGACGAGTCTCAAGACACGATGAGGGATGTGCTTGACGCGTTCTCTGCTCTTACCACGATCCGTCCAGGAAGCTTCACCCTAGGATTGCTGGGCGATCATCGCCAGCGGATCTACCCTGACGGTCATGCGGATCTTCCTTCACATGTGCCTGGCACATGGCGGCGGCCCGCCCTTCAGATGAACCATAGAAGCCAACAGCGCATCGTTACGCTGATCAACGCAATATGGGAGGCTGACATCGAGGGGCGTACGCAGCCAAAGACAGGCGTAAGGCAGCATCCGCGTGCAGAAAAGAAAGGCGGGCTGGTCCGGATATTTGTGGGCAGCGCCGTCAGTACTACAGTCGCCAAACTGATCGCAGAGGCCAACTGCGCTAGCGTCATGGCCGAGATCTCGGGGCTGCCTGAGTGGTCAGCCACTGAAGGTGGTTTCAAGACATTGGCGCTGGAGCACAAGCTCGCGGCGAAGCGTGGCGGGTTCCATGGCGTCTTCAAGGCGATGGCCTTGCTTGACAAGGAGGCTGCAACGCCGGACCCAAATGGGCAGCGTCTGGGGCCCGGCATGGTTCATCCTCTCCTGGGAGGGATGCTGGAACTAGCCAGTTGTGCAAACGCAGACGGCACCTGGAATGAATTCGCCGCCGTTGCGGTGCTTCGGAGTCACGATTCTCTTGCCGAGCTACCCATTGAGAGCGGCCCACGGGCTACGAGGTTAGAAGAAATACACCAAGCGATCACCAAGTTCTCAAAAATCTGTCATTCTGAAGAAGCTACTGTAAGAGACGTGCTTGCACCGATCCTGGAGGCAAACGTACTTTCGGCAGACTATCGCCTAGTGGAGGCTTATCACGATGATAGGCCCCCGCCTCTTGAGCCGGCGAGAGCGGCTGACGAGAGCAATGAGGATCGCAAGCGACGCGGATGGCATTGCCTGATGAGCTCCCCGTGGTCTGAACTAAGGCGATACCGCACATATCTCAAGGGCGAAGCGCCATTTGCCACGCACCAGGTGGTCAAGGGGTCGGAGTTCAAGCATGTCATGGTGGTCATGGACGACACGGAAGCCGAGGGGTTCTTGTTCTCCTACGACAAGGTCTTTGGCGCTGAGGCTCTTAGCGAGCGCGATGAGAAGAACATCGCAGCGGGTGACGAAACCACAATTGATCGAACACTTCGCCTGCTGTACGTCACATGTAGTCGCGCCGAGGAAAGCTTGGCTTTGGTACTTTGGGCCCGGGATGTCGGGTTGGCGATTGAAGCTATCAAGGCCTGCGCTTGGTTCGCGGACGAAGAGATCCTAACGATCTAGCAAGGCTAGGTACGAGCCGCCATTACTGGCATTGAAGGCGGTGAGGTCATTGGCAGATTCTCAGTCAATGCAATGTTCCTGGGGTCATGATGTGTAGTGAGTGAGCTCATCGAAGTTGCGATCGCACAGCTGGTCGTGTCGGTCTATGCGATGGCCTACGCCGTCACCCTCATTCTGGGCGGTCGCCTGGGCGATCTCTATGGACGCCGGCGTACCTTCGTGGCCGGCATGTTCGGGTTT